>Ga0335080_10000080_pt1 | contig 80921 bp, 60 predicted proteins | sample Lox_Sample_34_FD_206720 | JGI IMG/M metagenome (GOLD analysis project Ga0335080, IMG submission 206720) | Soil microbial communities from Loxahatchee National Wildlife Refuge, Florida, United States - Lox_Sample_3.4 | ecosystem: Environmental > Terrestrial > Soil > Wetlands | place: USA... | reverse complement strand
TGGACCTGCGAGCGATGGGAGCGCTACGGCATGAGCGACATTCTGGAAGTCATTCGGGCGAGGAATTCGCTGCGGACGCCATTCGATCCCGAGCGCCCGGCCCCGCCAGAGGACCTTCGGCGAGTCCTGGAAGCCGCGCGATGGGCGCCGACCGCTCACAGCATGCAGAACCTCCAGATCGTCGCGGTGGACGACCGAAGGCTCTTGCAGGCGGTTGGAGCCGTCGAGCGCCGCGTCTCCACGCAATTCATCCGCGAGAACTACCGACAGCTCTCATTCTCCGAGGAGGAGCTTCGCCGGCGAAAGGTCGGGCTCCTCGCCGCGAGGTTCCCGCCGTCGTGGAGGAACTCCCCCCCTCGGTTCCGTAGCGGGTGGCGTACTCGACCACCTGGGCGGACTCCGAATCGAAGGACAGATGGATGGCGTTGCGCATGCGAGCCGCCAACCTCGGGCGGGATGAGCCCGAAGACGCTCCGGCCGGTCAGCTCCTCAGGGTGGGCGGGAAGAGCCGCGCCCGGCGGGGCGCGTCGATGAAGCGCCCGTCGCGATCGGTCCGCACCAGCACGTCGGGCATGGCCTGGAGCAGCGCGCGGTCGCGCTTTCGCCACCATCACGAACACCCAACCGGAGGGGTCGTGGTCGTGAGCCGTTGGTGGCCAGGGCCATACCGTATCCGGATGGAAGAGATCCGCGAACGCCGCGGCGTCCCGCCGGTCCCGCGCGCGTCTCACGCTCCACCATCTCCTCGATGATTCGGTTCGCCTCTTCTCGTGCGTCCAATTCCTTCCGCCCTCCTCTGCCGCCCTCGGCGGTCGATCGAGGCTGCGAGTCACCGGCGCCAGGCTCCCTACCGTTCGTGGTCTCTTTCGCGGCGTTCGATGTCCGCTCGGATCTCCCCCGCGGGGAAGTTGACCGTGTGAATGTTTCCGTACGCGGTGTGAGACTCGAGCGCTGCCACCAGGGCCTCGAAATCCCCCGCGGACACGTTTTGGGTCGCGATGGGCCGCACGTCATTCGCGGTGATCGTCCCCGTGACCGTCCCGGCGCTCGCTGGGCACGCCTGCGTACCGGCCGGAGCGCTCGGGAGGTTCGAGCAGAAGAACACCATGATCGCACCGGCGACATGGGGCTTGCCGAAATGGATGTGCGCTTGCGTGACGGCCGATCCCAGGTCCGAGTAGGTCAGCTTGTAGGTGAGGGTCCCGGCAGCCTTGTCGAGCGTCAGCTCGAGGAGACCTTTGCCCTCGGAGAAAATGGAGCCGCTCTCGTTGTTGAGGGCACCGACCTCGTTGAAGCCGGAGTACCGACCCACGAACTCTTGGGCGCGCGCAGGGGAGGCAGAGAGGACCGCGACGGTCGCGGCCGCGGTAAGCATCGAGCCGAATCTGGTCATGGCGAGACTCCTTTTCTCGGGGTTATTTGCAATTCACGATGCGTCTGGTACACGAAGCGCACGGCTTCTGGCGGGCGCCATCGATTGCGGCCCTCGGATAGCAAGGGCGACCCCTCGCTGCTGCGCCAGATCGGCACCCACAGGAGTCGAGCCACGCGGGGTCTCTTGCGGGCCAGGGACTCGCTCCCATTCTCCTCCCCGTCCGGGGACGCCGCCCTGCCTACCGATCGGGGCTCCGAAGGAGGTCTCGCCGCGAGATCCCCTCACCGAGCGGCTACGTGGACGAAAAGGTCTCTTCCCTCCCGCAGCGTCAGTACCCGTATCCGGGCGGGAAGGTTTGGGGCGGCTGCGATGGAGGCGCGTTGGGGTTGATGGTGATGGTTCCGTTGGGTGTATTCATGGTCCCCAGGTGCACGGTGCAAAAATAGTTGATTACCGTGCCGGCCGGAGCCGTCATGGGCAAGGTGAAGCTCGCGCTCGCTCCGGAGATGGGCCCAGTGTCGAAGGAGATCCCTGTCGTCGAGTGCGTAAAGCTTCCGGCAGTCGCTTCGCTCGTCACCGAGTGCATCATGGGCGAGTCGAAGTTGAGCACCGTCACTGTCGCTCCGGGTGGGGCCTCCAGGTCGAGGGGTGAGAATTTCAGGTTCGAGATGGAGAGGTAGTAGCCCGGAGTGCCCGACATGTTCGTCGAGCCTCCCGACGACCCGCCGCAAGCTGCGACTCCGCTCACCACGGCCGCCAGGATCATGGAGATACGGCTTCTTTCGCGCATATCGCTTCACCTCTTGGCTCGTCACGAAACAAGACGCTTACGCAGTCTCCGAGCCCACGCGGGCGATCTACCCGCCGACACCTCTGGAAGAGACAGGCCAATTGGGGCGCGTCGAATCGCAGTCATTTCACCAATAGGCGACGGTCCCGCGCGAGCGCGAGGCCCATCTAGCCGAAGAGGGAACCCAGGGCCTGCGCGTTTCGGAGGACGGCCCGGCTGGGCACCGGTGTCGAAAAGAAGTCGCTTGCCATCGACCTCGACGAGTGCGGAGAAACCCCACTCGCCGATCCCGCGGTCCGCCAACATGGTGGAGAGGATCGTGATCTTCGTCGTTCGCACCGGCGGCACCGCCTCAGGAGCGGTACCGAGCACCACGGCCAGGGCTGTCAGTGAAACGGCGAGCATCGGCTCCTCCGTTCACCGGAAGTCACTAATGGCGCGAACGGGTCCGCGCAGCGGCGCGCCGCCCTCGACGTCCCCTAGTACTAGAAGCGCTCCTCTCCCCGAGCCCGGAACGCGTCCGGGAAGTCGCGATACAGGGCAAAGCGTGCGTTTCGCACGAGCGAGTTCACGCCGAAGTGGAAGCCTTCGGTGGGCTCGCGCCTTCCCCCCACTCGCTCGAAGGCCGCCTCGAGCTGGCGCAGGTCCTTCACCTCCATCGCGATGTGGAACTCGCCGAGTTCCGGGATGCCGAGACCGAGCTTCCGGCGCGTGAGGCGCCATCCCTCGATCAGGCCCTGGTCCTTCAGATGGGACATGTAGGCCGCCACCTTTTCGCCGAAGTCAACGTCGCTGACCCCTTCCTTGAGGTCGCACCATCCGTGATAGATGTCCACGCTCGGAACCTCCTCAGCCCCCAGGCGTCCTGAGCGCCGGGGCTCGTGCCAGGGGAGGCATACTGCCAACTCGCCGCGGTGGGCAAACGCCCGGACGCACGTTCTCGCTCCCTCCAGCTCGTTTCCGAGCGGTGGGGCGGCTCCCGATTCCCGAGCGGGGACCTGGGTGGTGGGGGATTCGCGGAGGCGCCTGGACGAGGCCCACGGGCGGGCCTGCTCGACCCGACCGAGCGCGCGGTGCCCGCACGAGTTAGATGTTCCCCCATGGAGCCGACCGAATCGACGCGCGAGGGCGGGCTCCTAGCCTGGCAGCTCCGCGGCTACCCGAAGACACACAGTCACCGGCGCAATTTGCTCGTCCACGCGACGACGGCCCCGCTGTTTCTCGCCGGAACCGTCGCCCTGGTCTTGAGCCCTTTGGCGGGCGCCTGGCTCCTCGCCCTCGCCTTTCCCGCGATGGTCCTCCCCCTCGTGCTGCAGGGGCGCGGTCACCGCCTGGAACGGAACCTCCCCGCCGCGTTCCGGGGACCGGCGGACTTCGCGATTCGCCTCTTCGTCGAGCAGTGGGTCACGTTTCCGCGGTTCGTCCTGACCGGCGGCTTCGCGCGGAACTGGCGGGCCTCCGCGCCGCCTCACGGAACCGAGCTCGGAGCCGCTCCTCGTTAGGGGTGTTTCTCTCTCCAAGTACTCAGGCGAGCGATGGCTTCATCCAGGGTCTCGTCTCGCTTCGCGAAGCAGAAGCGCACCAGCCGCTGATCGGGAGGAACCGCATAGAATACGGATACGGGAATCGTCGCGACCCCTACGGTGCTGGTGAGCCAACGTGCGAAGGCGACATCATTCAAGTCGGGGCGGATGCGAGAGTAGTCGGCGAGCTGAAAGTAGGTGCCGGCAGAGGGGATGAGGCCGAACCCGGCCCGAGCGAGACCCTCGGCAAGCCTCCTTCTCTTGCTCCGGAAGAACTCGGCCAGCCCTTCCCACCGGGCGGGGACGGCGAGGTGGTGGGCGAGCGCGTGCTGCGCTGGCGTGTTGACGGCGTAGACCAGGAACTGATGCACCTTCCGGAATTCCAGGGTGAGGTCCGGCGGAGCAACGCAGTAGCCGATCTTCCACCCGGTAGCGTGGAAGGTCTTCCCGAACGAGAAGATGGCGAAGCTGCGACCGCGAAGCTCGGGGTGGGCGAGCACACTTCGATGGCGGTGGCCGTCGAAGACCAGGTGCTCGTACACCTCGTCCGCGAGTACCAGGAGATCGTGTCGCTTGGCAATCCGTGCCAGGGCGTCGAGATCTTCCCCCGAGAAGACCGCCGTCGACGGGTTGTTCGGGTTGTTCACGACCACGAGCCGGGTCCGCGGCGTCACCGCACGGTCGACTGCGTCCCAGTCGACCGCGAAACCTGGCGCGGCGAGCGCGATGCGCACCGGCCGCGCACCCTGGGCGAGGATGGCGGGCGCGTAGCTGTCGTAGGACGGATCGAGGAGGATCGCCTCTTCCCCGGGAGAGAGGGTGCACCCGACGACCGTGAAGATGGCCTGGGTTGCGCCGGCGGTCACAGTGATCTCGCGATCCGGATCGGCGTCGATTCCCGGGCTCGAGCGCAGCTTGGCTGCGATCGCCTGGCGAAGCGCCGGCACCCCGCTCATCGGCGCGTACTGGTTGTGTCCGGCGCGAGCCGCCTCCCCGAGGGCGTCGAGGAGCGGAGGATCGCAGGGATAGTCCGGAAAGCCCTGGGAGAGGTTGACGGCGCCGCAATCGTTGGCGAGCTGCGTCATCGTGGAGAAGATGGTGGTGCCTACCTGGGGCAGCTTGGAGGGAATTCTCATGGCGTCGCCGCGGGCGTTCCCAGTCTATCGCGTCGCGCACCCGGCCGCTCCGGTGCCCGTAGCCCTTAAGACCGCCGATGGCGCCTACCTCTCGCGAGGGTCAGCACCGCGGCCAGGAGCAGGCTGCCAGCGGCTCCGAATGACTCCCGCCATGGCGTGCGCGCGCCGGTCTCGCGGTGCAGCCAACGCGTCAGGATCCCAAGGGCGCCGCAGTAGACCACCCCGACACCTATGACCTCGAGGCTGACCACCGGATCGGGATGCCAGACCAAGTATACCGGCACGCCGACCAGCAGGAGACCGACGGTGAGGAAGGCAAGCGCGGTCGCCCTCACGAGGAAGAGCAGCACCCGCTGAACGCGGGGCGGGAGCGAGTCCCGGTCGGCTGCAGCCGACGCCTGGTGGAAGGGGAGCCACTCTCGCGCCGACAGCCCCTTCGCTGCCATTAGGAGCGACACGAGGCTCACCGAGAAGCAGAGGGCCGCCGACAGCAGTCGGCCGAGCTGAGCGTTCGACATATGGCTCCTGGAGGCGGGCGGCGGGGCGCCCCACTCTGGCAGCCCTCGCTGGCTCGGCCCGCTTTCCTGCTGCCACCGGGCCGACACGCCCAACCTGGGCGCATCCCAGAGGGTCCGATCACCCCCCGGTCACCGTCGAACCCACGGTCGCGCCCGGGTCCCGCTAGTGGCCGCACTCGAAGTCATTGGGAAGGCTCGGATCGCATGCCTGCGCCAGGCACCAGCCACAACCGTTGGAACCGCCACCGGTGCCGTCCCCCCACCATTGCCCGCCGTAGTCCACGCAAGTGCCGGCGGCGGCGTTGGCTTCCGACCAAAGCTGCGTCCACCGAGCGCAATCGCGCCACTCCGGCCGGGCATGTCCGCCGTCTGTCCCCCCGATCTGGAGGAAGGCGTGCTCGTGGAACCAGAAGTGCAGCAACTCGTGGGAAAGCTGGCTGTGTTCGATGTCGGCGAACCCGGTCAAGGGCCCGCCAATGGCCTCGTAGGTCGACACGGTAATCGTGTCCTCGTTTGCGTCGGTGCACCCGTCGAGAGGGTCCCCGTTAGGCTCGGTCTCGCTGCCATCGCACGAGACCGGGCCGTCTTTGACGATGATCCGCCAGTGCGCTTCGAGCCTGGATGGATCGCCTCCGAAGGACGCCCAGGCGCGGTCGATGGTGGCGCGTAGGCGGTCGCGGAAATCGGGGGTGTCCTGGAACTGCGGGAGTCGGGACTCGACGACGAGGTGGAAGTACCGGATGTCCGGCTCGCCGGCGTACCCGCACGCGGTGAGGGCGAGAGCCGCGGAGAGGCCCAGGCTTCTCCGGAGCGATACAGTACGTTTGCCCGAGTCGGCGTGCAGGCCCTCACGAGGAGCAGGACCTGTGCCCGACCGGGTTCAGGTGATCTCGCGGGCTTTTCCAATCGCCCTGCGACGAAGGGCGCGGGTACGGCAAACCCAGGGGTCGCGCGGGATCGACGCTACCAGGGAGCCGATTTGATACCCGTCAGGAGCCGCCTCGAAGGCGCAGGGCGGGCCGCAGTCCTGGTGGGTACTTCGCGCACACGCGGGAGGGCGCACCTACCGCTACGCGGAGGAAGCCCTGTAGGAACCCTCGAGCGCGCCGTCATCCGACTCGCAGGACCTGCTTCAGGCTGCGCGTTCCCCTCGCCACCGCCTCGTAGGCCTCGACGGCCATCTCGAAAGGCCAAGTCCCGATCTCGGGAGCACGCAGCGCGCCAGCCTCGAACCCGGCGCTCAGTTGGTTCATGACGTCGAAGATCGATCTCTGGCCCAAGGCCATCGTATCGACTCCGCTGAGGCGCTTTGCTCCGTGATAGAAGTCCACCAGATTGAAGTGGACCACGGGCGGATTGCTCACGATGGCCACCTGATGCCCTCCCTGACGCAATGACTTCAGGCAGGGCTCGAAGAGCGCCCCTCCGACGACATCCAGTACGAGATCCACCCCGATCCCATTCGTCAGCGCGAGAACCTGCGCCGTCAGATCGCTCTCGGTCAGCTCGGCGACCATGTCGGCTTCTGGCGCGCTCCCGGCGGAACGAACCGCGCCGATGACACGAGCCCCCTTCCAATGCGCGATCTGTGTCGCCGCGCGCCCGACCGCCCCGGACGCTCCGGTCACCAACACCGTCTGCCCGGCCTCGACGTTTCCAGTGGCGACCAGGGCGGACCAAGCGGTGAGGAACGGAACGCCGATGGCCGCAGCCTCCTCCATGCTCAGGTTCGAGGGCTTTCGGCAAACTGCATCCGCCGGCAGCAGGATGTACTGTGCGTGGGCGCCATCGCGCGTGACGCCGAAGCCGGCGCCGCTGCCCCAAACCTCCTCGCCTTCACGGGTTCCGCCCGATACCACCACCCCGGCGAAGTCGCGACCGGGCAGGCGTGGCAAGGAGGATCGGAAGTGGCCGGAGACGTTCTTTACGTCGCTGGGATTGATGGCCGAGGCGATGATTTTGACGAGTAACTCGCCGCCGCCGGGATCGGGCCTCGGCCGCGAGCGGAGAGTCATGACCCCCGGTGGGCCGTATCTCTCGAAGATCCAAGCCTTCATTTCCCTCATGGGCCCGTCCCATAGCGGGTCGGGCGCCACCTTTCCAAGGCAGCCGTGAAGATGCGCCGCCCACGGTCACCTACCGGATGGCTTCTCGTCGGAACGCCGCGGGGCGCCACCCCTTCAGGGATTGCGTGAGTCTGATTGCCGTCCTTCCGGAACCGAGAAAACGCACCCGGGAGCTGGCTCGCCCGAGCCTGGGTGGCCGCGGTGCCCGGGGAGCGCGGCACTGAGGCTGGAGGGGAGCAGCCGGGGATTGCTCGGATGGGTGCGACGGCGCCCCTTCGGCAGGTGGCGGCTAGGATCTGCGCCACTGCACCAGAGGTCGGTGCCCGTCGGCACGCCAGAGGTGGCGTGATCGCTCGACGCCGTACTCGCCCGGAAAGGAGGCATTCGCTGCGCCGTACGCGCCGCGAGGTTCTCGGGACGGGGTATCGGAATCCCGATCGACGCCCCTGAAAGGGCCTATCGCGAGTCTGCAAGGGCGTCGCTCTCGAGCCCTCGGATCATCTCGGTGCCCTTCGGCTTGCTCCCACCGCGCTCCCCTCGAGCAGCCGGGCGCAATTTCGGCGCGAGCGGCAAAGGTCGCGTGGCAAGTTTACGTTGACACCCAGTGCGGCTTGCCGAGGTTGGGGAGCTTCCGCTTGCCGGACCGACAGCGTCGCGGGACGCGGCATGGTGATTCGGCAGTCAACATATGCCGAGGCGCTGATTTGGCGGTCAACGCGTAGGCCCGATTCCGAATCGGGCTCGTCAGGCAACCCAATTGAAATCGGACAGAACTGACTGCCGTCAGGAAGTCGCGCGTGGCTCGGGGCGATGCTCGCTTGTCGATGAGCATCGATGCCGAAACCCTCGACATGGTCGTTTCCACGCTGCGCGAGTATGCCGAGCGCGCCCTCAAGCCCGAGCGACTCCTCGAGCTGGATCGGATCAACGAGTTTCCGGAGCAGGTGCATCACGACCTCTACGGCGACATTGGACTACACCTCCTGTTCATCCCGCAGGAGTACGGAGGGATGGGCGGCGGAGCCCACGACATCTATCGCGTCTCCGAGGTGCTCGCCCGGATCGACCTTGGCATCGCGACCGGGGTGCTCGCGACGTTCCTGGGAACCGATCCCATCACCGTAGGCGGTACGCCCGAGCAGAAGCAAAGGTGGATGAAGCGGATCGCCGAGGAAGGACTGCTCGTCGCCTACGGGGCGACCGAGCCCCAGGCCGGAAGCGACCTCACCTCGCTCAAGACGACCGCGACCCCCGTCACTCACGAGGGTCGCACGTGTTACGCGCTCAATGGCCGAAAGCAGTGGATCAGCAACGGGGGGGTGGCCGCCATCTGGCTGATCCTGGCCAATGCCCCGGGCGGCGCTTCGTGGTTCGTCGTGGAGCGCGGCAACCCGGGTATCACGGCGGGGAAGCACGAGGACAAGCACGGCATTCGCGCGAGCAACACGACTGCGCTCTTCCTCGAGGATGCCATCGTCCCGGCGGATAACCTGGTCGGCGGGGTCGAGGGTCAGGGGCTCGTCCAGGCTCAGGCCGTCTTCGGCTATACGCGCTTGATGGTCGCGGCCTTCGGGCTCGGCGGCGGCTGGAGCGCCCTGGAGCGCGCCATCCGGTACGCCCAGGAGCGCGTTGCCGGCGGCAGCCCGCTGATCCGCAAGCAGGGATTCACCCACAAGCTCCTTGTCCCGAACGCCGTGCGCCTCGAGGCGGCTCGCGCCTTCATCGAGTTCACTGCCGAGCGCATCGACAGCGGCAAGCCGGACCTCGCGACCGAAGGCGCCATCGCCAAGTATCTGGCAACCGAGGCCGGCAACCGCGCCGCTGAGGACGCGATCCAGGCGCTCGGCGGCTACGGGTACACCCGCGAGTACATGGTCGAGAAGATCAAACGCGACGTCCGGATCACCACGATCTACGAGGGGACGTCGGAGATTCTCGAGTGGACCATCGCGCGAGACCGATGGCAGCTGCACCTGAAGTCTCGAGGCGCTCACTACCTCGACTGGGCACGCCGCGCCGAACAGCTCCACGTGGAGCGCCCCGACGTCGGCGCCGACAACGCAGCGCTGGCGCTGCGCGCGCTCGCCACCGTACTGGAGCGCTGCAGAGCCGACAAGCTCACCCGTCACCAGCACGTGCTTTTCCGCCTCGGAGAGCTAGTCGCTCTCGCAGAGGGCGCGGCCGTCTTCGCCGAGCGAGCGGCGAGAGCCCCGACGAAGGTCGTCCCGCTGCCGCCGTCGACGATCGGCGCGATGTCGCGCGTCTTCGCCCGCGAAGCCGCGGCGCGCGTCGCCTTCGAGGGCGCTCGGTGGGCGGTCGCCGCGGGAAAGCCCGATGCGGATCTCCTGGGCTCGATGGACTGGAACCAGGTGCTCGCCGGCCAGGCCGGCGGGATCGAGGACATGGACGTGATTGCAGGGAGCCTGGCGCAGACGTTCCCTGCCTAAAAGGCAGCCGGGCGGCCCGCCGCCCGGCCCGCATTCCGCGCCGCGATGCGTCGTGGCGCGATCGCTCGGGGGGGCAGCCATGCCACAGCGCGAAGAGCGGGCCATTGCCGTGGTGGGGGTCGGGGCGCTTCTTCCCGACGCACCCGACGTCCCGTCGTTCTGGAAGAACATCTGCGAGCGCCGCTACTCCATCGCGGAGGTCCCGTCCGAGCGCTGGAGCGTCGACGATTACTACGACCCGGATCCCTCCGCCCCCGACAAGTCCTACAGCAAGATCGGCGCCTGGGTGCGCGGCTACTCCTTCGACTGGCAGCGGTTCAAGGTGCCCCCGAAGGTCGCCGCCGCGATGGATCTCGGACAGGCCTGGGCCGTCACCATAGCCGCCGAGGCCCTCGCGGACTACGGCTTTCCCGGTCGCGCCATCGACCTCGAGCGCACCGGCGTCGTTCTCGGCGCCGCCATCGGCGGCGAGCTTCACTACATGACGAACCTGCGGGTGATGTTCCCGGAGTTTCGCCGCGCCCTAGAGGGAGTGGAGGCGTTCTCGGAGCTCGGGCCTGAACTCCGCCGCAAGATCGTCGCGCGTTGGCAGGAGGCGGTGCGCAAGCACTTTCCCCCCATCACCGAAGACTCCATGCCGGGAGAGTTGCCGAACATCATTTCCGGTCGCGTCGCGAATCTCCTCAACCTTCGTGGGCCGAACTTCATCACCGACGCGGCCTGTGCCTCGAGCTTGGCCGCCATCGACGCCGCGATGGACCTCCTCGCCGAGAACCATTGCGACGCGGTGATCTCTGGCGGCATCGACCGCAACATGGGGCCATCGACCTTCGTCAAGTTCTGCAAGATCGGGGCGCTGAGCGCTACCGGAACTCGCCCCTTCGGCGATGGCGCCGACGGCTTCGTCATGGGCGAGGGAGCGGCCGCGTTCCTTCTCAAGCGCCTCGCCGACGCTGAGCGCGACGGCGACAGAATCTACGCCGTCCTCCGCGGGGTCGGAGCCAGCAGCGATGGAAGGGGCAAGGGGATCACAGCGCCCAACCCGGTCGGGCAGAAGCTTGCGGTTCGGCGCGCGTGGCACGACGCCGGGCTCGATCCGGCCACGGCCGGGATGGTCGAGGCCCATGGCACGAGCACCAAGGTCGGTGACGTCGTGGAGGTGGAGAGCCTGGCGGAGTGCTTCGCCGCCGCCAGGAGAGGGGCGATCGCTCTCGGCTCGGTGAAGAGCAACATCGGCCACTTGAAGGCCGGGGCTGGTGCAGCCGGCCTGCTGAAAGCCATCCTCGCCCTGCATCACAAGCAGCTTCCGCCGACGCTCAATGCAACGACACCCAACCCCAACATCGACTTCTCGGCGACCCCCTTCACTCTCAACCACGAGCTGCGAGAGTGGCCTCGAGCCAACGGGACGCCGCGCCGCGCCGGAGTGTCGGCGTACGGCTTCGGGGGGACCAACTTCCACATCGTGCTCGAGGAGCACATCCCGGGCGCTTTTGAGGCTCGCCGAAAGGCGGCGGTCTCGGTCCCCTCCGCGACACCCCCCGCGGGTACGGCCAGCGGGGCCACGCCGGTCGGCAGCCTGCCGAAGGCTCCCCTGCGCGGAATCCTGGCGGTAGGCGGGGCCACCGTCGCCGACCTGCGCGCGCGCCTGGAGCGAGAGATCGCCCGGGTAAGAAATGGCGGGGGGCTCCCGATGGCCTACCCGTCGCGCGCCGACCTCGGGGCCCGGCAGCGGCTCGTCGTCGACTTCGCCAGCGGCCCCGATCTCATCGACAAGCTCGAACGCGCGCGTCGCGTGCTCGAGACGGACGCGCCTTCAGGCTGGCGGGCGCTCGGGAGCCAAGGGGTGTTCCGCGGCGGCAACGGCCCCCCGGGGAAGATCGCCTTCCTCTTCCCGGGCCAGGGGAGCCAATTCGTCAACATGGGTCGAGAACTCTACCAGCGCGAGCCGGTCGTCCGAGCCGTGTTCGACGAAGCCGACGCAGTCCTCGGGCCGATTCTCGGCCGGCCCCTGACGGCGTTCCTGTTCGCGGACCCCGGCGACGCAGGGGCGATGGCGACGGCCGAAGAGGCGCTCCGACAGACGGCCGTCACGCAGCCCGCTGTCCTGACGGTCGACAACGCGCTTCGCGCTCTGCTCGCCGAGTACGGGATGCGCCCGGACTACGTCATGGGTCACTCGCTCGGCGAGTATGGCGCGCTTGTCGCCGCGGGCGTCATGCCGTTCTCCGATGCTCTCGAGGCGTCCGCGGCTCGTGGTCGCGAGATGACGCGGGTCAGCCTCGCTGACAACGGCTGGATGGCGGCGGTCATGGGCCCGCTCGACGTCGTAGAGAAGGCTCTCGCCTCGATTGACGGCTACGTGGTCACCGCCAACATCAACAGCACCCGCCAGGCCGTCATCGGCGGCGAAACGCAAGCGGTGAAGAGAGCCATGGAGGCCCTGACGGCCCTCGGCATCGAGACCGTGCGCCTCCCGGTGAGCCACGCCTTCCACACCCGCGTCGTGGCACCGGCCGCCGAGCCCCTGGGAAGGGTGCTCGACCGGCTGCGCATCTCCCCGCCCCAACTGCCGGTCGTCGCCAACGTGACCGGTGGTTTCTATCCGGTGACACGTCTCGAGATCCGCAGCATGCTCGTCAACCAGATCGCCTCGCCGGTCCAGTGGGTCCGCGGGCTCGAGACGCTCTGGCAGGAGGGCGTGCGCACCTTCGTCGAGGTAGGCCCGAAGAAGGCCCTGAAGGGGTTCGTCGACGATGTGCTCGCCGGCCGCGAGGGGCTGGTCTCGCTCTTCACGAACCACCCCAAGGTCGGGGATCTCGCCGCCTTCAACCAGGCCCTCTGCGGGCTCCTCGCGGCGGGGCACGGAGCGACCGACGGGCCGCGCGCGGTACCCTGGGGCGCAGCGACCGACGGCGTGATCCCATCGATCGCGTCCATCTCTTCGAACACCGTCACGCCAGCCCCCCAGAACGGGGCCGGGGAGGCTCAGGTCGTGTCCCACTCCTCTCTCGAAGAGCTCGCTCAGGTCCTCGCGCGGACGATTTCCGCCGCGGCCGCAAGGCCGGCGACGTCGGAGCTCGGCGCGGGGCCCCTCGACCGCAACTCGCCGCCGACCGGCTCCGTGGTGATCACCGGGTGCGCCCTCGGACTCCCGGGCCCGGATAAGCCGGTGATGGACCCGCAAAACGTCGACCGGATCCTGCGCGGCGAGCAGCTCATCGATCTGCTGCCGGCGCGCTTCCGCTATCAGATGGCCCGCAAGCAGGTGACGCGCGTGGTGAAGACCCCCGAAGGCGACGGGCGCTTCGAAACCATCAACGACTCCGCGGAGGTCCTCAAGCTGGCGGGCCGTGCGGGGCCCTTCGACCTGGCCGCCGAGTACGGGGTCCCGCAGAAACTGGTCGAGGCCCTCGACAGCACGAGCCAGCTCGCGATCGCAGTGGGGATCGACGCCCTCCGCGAGGCTGGCATCCCGCTCGTCCAGACGTGGCGGCGCACGACCAAGGGGACATTCCTCCCCGATCGCTGGATGCTCCCGCAGTCGATGCGCGACGAGACCGGCGTGATCTTCGGCTCCGCCCTCCCCGGATGCGACCGCTTCGCCGAGGAACTGGGCCGTTACTACAGATACGAATCAAGGCGACAGCGACGAGGCGCGCTCGAGGATGTCCGGCGCCAGACGAGCGATCCGTCGGCCCTCCACGAGGTCGAGCGCCAGATCGCGCAAATCGACGAGGAGCTTCGGCGCGAGCCATACGCATTCGACCGACGATTCCTTCTGCGCGTACTGCCCATGGGTCACAGCCAGTTCGCCGAGTACATCGGCGCCCGCGGCCCCAATGCGCTGGCGAACGCGGCCTGCGCGAGTACGGCCCAGGCAGTCGCGATGGCGGAAGACTGGATCCGAACGGGTCGCTGTCGCCGCGTCGTGGTCATCTCCGCCGACAACACGACGAGCGAGAACCTGATGGAGTGGGTCGGCGCGGGCTTCCTCGCCACCGGCGCGGCGGCCACCGACGACAAGGTCGAAGAGGCGGCCGTTCCCTTCGATCGACGACGCCACGGCACCATCATCGGCATGGGCGCGGCCGCGCTCGTCGTCGAGAGCCAGGACGCCGTGGAGGAGCGCGGCATGCGCGGGATCGCCGAGCTGTTGTCGAGCGAGACGCGAAACAGCGCGTTCCACGCGACACGCCTCGACGTCGACCACGTCGCCGCCGTCGTCGAGAGCCTGGTCCGCTCGGCCGAGCGGCGATTCGGCCTCGACCGCCGCTCGATGGCGGGCGAAACGGTATTCGTGTCGCACGAGACCTTCACGCCAGCCCGTGGGGGGAGCGCCTCGGCCGAAGTCGAGGCCTTGCGCCGAGTGTTCGGGAGCGCGGCGAGCGAGATCGTGGTGTCGAACACGAAGGGCTTCACTGGTCACGCGATGGGGGTGGGTATCGAGGACGTCATCGCGGTCAAGATCCTCGAGCACGGCATCGTTCCCCCCGTCCCCAACTTCCGGGAGGAGGATCCGGAGCTGGGGCGCCTGAACTTGAGTCGGGGCGGGCGGTACCCGGTCAACTACGCGATCCATCTCGCCGCTGGGTTTGGCTCCCAGATCGCTCTCACGCTCACGCGCCGCATCCCTGGCGGCGCAGCGCGGGTCGACCGTTCCGACGTCTACCAACGCTGGCTCGATGCCGTCACCGGCGTAGACCGGGCCGAGGTGGAGGTCGCGCAGCGCACCTTGCGCGTCGTCTCGAACGGAGCGCCGGCGCGCACGCCGCAGCCGGCGGCGTGGGCATGGGGCACGGCCCCGTCGCGGCGCGCCCCGGCACCACCTGCTCCTAATGGTCACTCTTCCGGATTCATCGCCCCGGCAGCTGTCGTTCCGGAAGCTCGCCGCTCGTCCGTGGCGCTACCGCAGAACGACAGCGCTTCCGCGACCTGCCAACCAGCGATGGTGGCTGCCGCGCCCGCTCCGAGGCCCTCCCCTCCCGAGGCACCTGCACCGGTGCGCGCTCCGGCGGCGGGCGCTGCCGCACCCGCCGGCGCAGACCCGGTCGTCGACCGCATCGTCGCGATCGTCTCGGCGAAGACGGGCTACCCGCCCGACCTCCTCGATCTCGATCTGGACCTCGAGGCTGACCTCGGCGTCGACACCGTGAAGCAAGCGGAGACCTTCGCTGCCGTGCGCGAAGAGTGGTCGATCCCCCGGATCGAGAATCTCCGTCTGCGAGATTTTCCAACGCTCCGGCACGTCGCCACCTTCGTCCGCACTCATCGGTCGGACCTCGCCACGGTGCCGGCGCCCTCGCCGGCACCGACGCCTCCCGTTCCGGCCCCCTCGCCCGCACCTACCGTGGCGACTGCGGCGGTATCAGCGCCCGTCTCCCATAGCGCGGATCCGGTCTCCAACCGAATCGTCGCGATCGTCTCCGAGAAGACGGGATATCCGGCCGACCTGCTCGATCTCGATCTCGACCTCGAGGCCGATCTTGGTGTCGACACCGTCAAGCAGGCGGAGACGTTTGCCGCCGTCCGCGAGGAATGGTCGATCCCGCGAGTTGAGAACCTGCGACTCCGTGACTTCCCCACCCTTCGCCACGTGGCCACCTTCGTCCGCACCCATCGGCCGGACCTCGCCGCGGCCCTGGAAGCGCCGGCGACCGTCGCCGCCTCCGCGGCGGCGCCGCCTCCCCCGACCGCACCTTCGGCCCTCGCCACTGCGCCGGGGCCGGCGACTGGCGACCCGATCGCCGATCGCGTAGTAGGCATCGTCTCGGAGAAGACCGGGTACCCGCCGGACCTGCTCGATCTCGACCTCGACCTGGAGGCCGACCTGGGCGTCGACACCGTCAAGCAGGCGGAGACGTTCGCGGCGGTCCGGGAGGAATGGTCCATTCCTCGGATCGAGAACCTGCGGCTGCGCGACTTTCCGACTCTTCGCCACGTCATCGGTTTCGTCCACTCGAATCGGCCCGGTGCCACCCCGGTGTCGTCGGCCCCATCGAGACCCCTCGACACTCCGGCGGAGTCCGGCCCCCAGAGCACTGCCGCGACGGCGGCGCATCCGCTCTCCAACGCGGACCAACTCCCGCGACGGGTTGCTGCCCCGGTTCTGCGCCCCCCCCTCGATCTGTGCAAGCCCACCGGCGTCCGGATCGGCGCGGAGACGCGTGTCATCGTCGCCTCGTCTCGGAGCGTGAGCCCCCTCCCAAGGAAGCTGGCAGAGCTCGGCGCCACCGTTCTCGAGCTCGACGCCTGCCAGCCGGCGGCCGCCATCGCAGCGACCGTCCGGGACTGGCTCGCAGAAGGCCCCGTCCACGGGATCTTCTGGCTCCCCTCCTTGGACTCCGACGTTCGGCTCGAGCAGGCAACTGTCGACGACTTCGGCGAATGCACTCGCGTCGCCGTCAAGAACCTCGCCACGACGATGCGCGTCCTCTACGAGAGCATCGCGGTTACAGACACCTTCCTTGTCGCCGGCACGCGCCTCGGCGGTCTCTTCGGGCTCGGCGACGAAGGCACCGACAACCCGCTGGGCGGGGGAGTCCAGGGCTTCGTGAAGGCTTTCAAGCGCGAGCGGCGGGACGCCCTCGTCAAGGTGGTCGACTTCACCGAGGAAGCCACCGACGCGCAGATCGCCGATGCCCTCGTCGCCGAGGCGCTCATCGACCCTGGCGTCGTGGAGGTCGGGCGGTGCAGCGGGGAGCGTTGGTCGACCCATCTCGACGTCCGGCCGGTCACGCCTTCGCCGTCGTTCGCCCTCGGTCGCGACACCGTCTTCGTCGTCACGGGGGCGGCCGGCGGAATCACGAGCGCGATCGTCGCCGATCTCGCCGCCGCGAGCGGCGGGACATTCCACCTCATCGACCTCGTCGCCCCGCCGGCCGCCGGCGACCCGCATGTCTCCCTCTTCCGCGACGGCCGCGATAGGCTGAAGGAGGAGCTCATCGCCGAGGCAAAGGCGCGCGGCGAGAAGCCGACGCCGGTCGCCATCGATAGGCAGATCCTCGTCGTCGAGCGCCAGGAAGCGGCGCTCCGCGCGGCGGAGAGCGTGCGCGCGGCGGGTGGAACGGCGCACTGGCACGCGCTCGACCTGCTCGACGCAGCGGCGGTCCAGTCGACCGTGGATGCGATCCGAGCGGCGAGCGGGCGCATCGACGTGCTCGTGCACGCCGGCGGGATCGAGATCAGTCGGCCGCTCCCCGACAAGCCCGACGACGAATGGGCTCGGGTGTTCGACATCAAGGCGCAGGGCTTCTTCTCGCTCCTTCGCGCCGCGGGGGATCTGCCTCTCGGGGCCACCGTGGTGTTCAGCTCAGTCGCAGGCCGTTTCGGGAACGCCGGCCAGACCGACTACAGCGCCGCCAACGCTCTGCTTTGCTCCATGTCGCGCTGGCTGCGGCGCTCTCGACCGGGGACCCGGGCGATCGCGATCGATTGGACTGCCTGGGGCGAGATCGGCATGGCCGTGCGCGGCTCGATCCCCAAGATCATCAAGGCTGCAGGCATCGACATGCTCGCCCCGGAGGTCGGAATCCCGACGGTTCGTCGCGAGCTCGTGGCGGGTGTCGCCGACGAGATCGTCGTCGGAGGCAGGCTTGGCAACCTCGTCGAGGAGTGGGACGAGACCGGGGGTCTAGATCTGGAGAAGACGCAGGCGCGCCTCGAGGAACGGGCACCGTCTCTCGCGATGATAGGAGCGGTAACGGGTGCGCCTCTGTACCAGGGGCTCGTCGTTACGACCCGGCTCGATCCGAGCGAGCAGCCGTTCCTCCTCGACCACCGGATCGACGGGGTGCCGGTATTGCCTGGGGTGATGGCGGTCGAGGCCTTCGCGGAGGCAACGGCCCTGCTTTGGCCGGACCGGGTGGTCACGGAGTTGCGCGACGTCGAGTTCCTGCTGCCGTTCAAGTTCCATCGGATGAAGCCGGCCACCCTCCATCTCACCGTCCTCGGACGTCCGGGTGACGGCGGCGCCCTGGTCTTCGAAGTTCAGATCTCGTCGAAGCTGCAGCCGAAGCCCGGCGTGCCGGTGCAAGAGCGTCTGCACTTCCGCGGGCGCGTCTGGGCGGAGCACGCTGCCCTCGCACCGAGGAACGTTCCGTTCCGGTCACCCGGCCAGCCGAACGTGGACCGCCAGACCGTCTACCGGGTCTTCTTCCACGGCCCGGCGTACCAAGTGGTCGCGGGCGTGCAACTCGAGGACGGCCGCGCCGTGGGCGTTATGCAACGCGATCTTCCGCCGAACGGCGCCGATCCCACCGCCGCCGGCCTCGTCGCGCCGCGCCTCGTCGAGCTCTGCTTCCAGACCGCCGGGATCCTCGACATCGCCGAGCGCAACGTCCTCGCGCTGCCAGCTGCGCTCGCATCACTCCGAATCCATCGGACACAACCTGGCGATGGCCAACCGTTTGCAGAGGTCACGCGGCGGCAGGACGAAGGCTTCGACGCGCGCGTCCTCGATGCCGATGGCAACGTCTACGTGGAACTCTCGGGCTATCGCACCGTCGCCCTCCCAGGGACAGCACGCCTGCCTATGCCCGAAACCGTCCAGGAAGGGGCCACGGCATAATCCACTGGTCATTGCAACTGGGGGACGGCGTGCGCGATGGCGGCGAGGCGTCGCTCACCGTCACCGAGCGAGCGCGTTTCGCGGAACATCGGGTTCACCAACGACGCGCCGATTGGCTCATTGGTCGCCTCACCGCCAAGTCGGTCGTCGCGCGCGCGCTGGGCTTCCCGGCCGATGGCCCGCTCGGCGCGATCGAGATCGAAAACGACCCGAGCGGCGCACCCTATGCCCGTGTCGCGCCGGAGAAGAGTGCCCTGGGACGCTTCGCCCCCGGCGAGCGGCTACCGATCAGCCTCTCCATCAGCCACACGGAAGGGTATGCCCTCTGCGCCGCGGCCCCACTCGACCCGGCTGGCGACGGCTCGCACGCGGCGGTCGGCATCGACCTCGGACGGGTGGAACCACGATCGCCGGAGTTCCTTGCCACCTTCCTTACCGAGGACGAGCGGGACTTCGTCCGCGCCGCACCCCGCCCCGAGCAGCCCCTGCGCAGCAACCTGGTCTGGTGTGCAAAGGAGGCCGTACTCAAGGCGCTTGGCCTAGGCCTCACGGTCGACACGTTCGACCTGACGTGTCTGCCCGAGGCGGGTTCCGTCCGCCCCATTCCATGGCAGATTATTCCGCGCGGTGAAGAGTGGCACCCGTTTGTCGCGACGTGTATCCCCTCCCTCCTGGCCGGCGGCGGAATGGTCCGCGGGGCCTGGCGCTCGTTCCCCGGTCTGGTCGGCGCGCTCGCTTGCTGGGAGCGCTCGGTCCGAGCCTTCCCTCCCGGAAGGGACGCGCGAACCTAGCGCAAGCAGCCGCTCCAGCGGCCGCCGCCCGAGACCACTGGGTAATCATCGGGAGATCCGCTCTCGCTCCCCAGGCGACCCCCGCCGCCCTGCCCCTGCCGACGGGAGCTAGACGCGGACGCCAAGGAGGCACCTGCCTGGGGCGCGCGAATCACTTCCTGGGCTTCGCCCCCGAGAGCAGCCGCTTCGCCTCGGCGCGGCCGAGAGTGGCGAGCCAAGCAAAGGTCTGCCCCGAGAAGGGCTGGCGGCCGCCGTCGATGGTCCCCCTGTCTCCGGTCTGGTAGGGACCCCCAACGCTCATGACGTACGCGACGAGGTTCGCGATCTCCCAGTGATGACCCAGGCGCTCAGCGGTTATCCGCCGCGTTATCTGCTCCTCGGAGGTCCCGGAGGATGAGGCGAGCCGAGGCGGCCTCAGGTCAGGTGGCCCGCAGCTCCTCTGCGAGGCGCCGTACGCGATTCTCGCGACCTACGTGAGCGAGAGCTTCGCGACCTCCATCCGCACCGCACTGCTCGATCACCTCGGGCGTCGCTCTGCTGGGCGTGTCCTGCGCGATCTGCGGCCTCGTCCCGGGCTTCTTCATCGCTGAGAAGGTCTTCGAGCCGGTATCGGTTGCCGAATCGCACGAAAGGGCGGTGGACAGCAGCGCCGAGGTCGACGCCACCCGCGCCCGGAGACACGAGGCCGCTCGCTCGGGAACCCGTTCGGGTCCCCGAGTTCCCAGTGAACCCCCCAACGAGCGCCAATGGGGGAGGGCGTACCCGCAGATCAGAAGGGGCGCCGCTACCGTAGCCTGCGTTGACGCAGCCCGCCCGATCCCTCACGATTCGTCGAAGGCGGGGCGTCGGCGCGCTCGTCGCTAGCGAGCTCGCCGTCCAGAGGGAGGCATCCATGGGTGCGATCTGGAGCAGTACCGTCGGAGACATCATTCGCCGCAGCGCCCGAAGGGTCCCGGCGCGCGAAGCCCTGGCCTTCGCGGACCGGAGTTGGTCTTTCCGCGCGCTCGATGGGGCGGCCAGTGCGGTGGCACTGCAGCTACTGGCGCTCGGCCTCCGAAAAGGGGATCGGGTCGCCGCATTCGGAAAGAACTCCGACGCCTACCTACTCCTGTACCTGGCGAGCGCCAAGGCCGGCTTGGTGCACGTTCCCGTGAACTTCGCCCTCACGGGCGAGGAGCTCGCCTACATCGTGAACCAGTCCGGAAGCCGAGCTCTCTTCGCCGACGCGGCGCTCCTCGACAGGGTCCAGGCCATTCGAGCCCGGCTCGGGGTCTCCCACTACGGCACGCTGCGCGATGGAGGCGAGTGCGACGTCCTCCGCTGGGCGCTGGCTGGCCCTGCTCCTGAGCCCGACGTGGAAGTTCGGGACGACGACTTGGCCCAGCTCCTCTACACCTCGGGCACCACAGCGGCCCCTCGCGGGGCCATGCTGAGCCACCGGGCGCTCGTGCACGAATATTCGAGCTGCATCGCCGCGCTCGACTTCGATGCCGCCGACCGACCCCTTCACGTCCTCCCCCTCTACCATTCGGCGCAGATGCACGTCTTCCTCATGCCGTACATCGCGGTGGGTGCGAGCAGCCGGCTCCACGAGGGAGCCGATCCGGCGGCGGCGCTCGCCGAGATCGAGGCCCGTTCCATCACCAGCTTCTTCGCTCCTCCCACCTTCTGGATCGCGCTCCTCCACCACCCCGATTTCGCGCGGCGCCGCCTTGGCAGCCTGCGCAAGGCGTACTACGGAGCCTCCATCATGCCGGTGCCCGTGCTCGAGGAGCTCCAGGCACGCCTGCCCGGCTTGGGCTTTTACAACTGCTTCGGGCAATCGGAGATCTCCCCGTTGGCGACGGTGCTCCGCCCGGAGGAACACGCCGGGCGGCCAGACTCGGCCGGGCGCGCCGTTCTGTTCGTGGACATGCGGGTCGTCAACGACGAGCTTTCCGACGTCGCCCCTGGCCAGGTGGGCGAGGTGATCTACCGCTCCCCCCAGCTGTGCCAGGCCTACTGGGAGAAGCCGGAGGAGACCGCCGAGGCGTTCTCGGGCGGGTGGTTCCACTCCGGCGACCTCGCGCGAGTGGATGCGGAGGGGTACATCACCATCGTCGACCGCAAGAAGGACGTCATCAACACCGGAGGCGTGATGGTGGCCTCGCGGGAGGTCGAGGACCAGATCTACGCGCACCCGTCGGTGAAGGAGGTGGCGGTCATCGCCACGCCCCATCCCAAGTGGATCGAGGCCGTCACGGCGGTCGTGGTCCTCAAACCTGGGGCCCGGGCCTCCGCCGACGAGATCATCGCTCACGCTCACGAGCGCCTGGCCCCCTTCAAGGTGCCGAAGGTCGTGCACTTCGTGCCCGACCTGCCGCGAAACGCCTCGGGCAAGATCCTGAAGCGCGAGCTCCGTAGGCGCTTCGAGTCGGCCTAAACGAAGGTGCATGAATCGGGATCAAGAGAAGGGTCTCGACTCGTGGGGAGAAAGTTGAACGGGAAGGTCAGCCCATCGATCGTGGTGATTGCGAGGTCACCCGAAACGATGGAGGAGCCCTTCCCGTGGACACCATACCGCGGCTGGATCGTGCCGAGAAACGTCGGTTGATTCACCGAGGACGAAAAACCAAGGACCCTCAAACTGCCCTCCGTTTCCTCATGATTGTGAAGCTCGCAGATGGGCACTCCCGCCAGGACTTTGGCTGGCAACGCCCGACATAAACTGGGGAACTGCTCGGTCTGGAACTGGCCAAGCGGGGCTTCCCCCGAGTGGCCGTCTGCACCATGGGCCGGGTTCTCAGCGCTCCCAACCCGACTCTCATCCTCGTCGAAGACCGGCTCGGCTGCAGTGGAGTGCTTGGCCAGTTGGCGCAGGCTCGCCAGAACACGCTCCCTCCAGTCAGGCGAGCTCCATTACACAGGACGAATAGCTTCCTGTCCCGACGCGCGACGCGCCACAGCCAGTGCATCGACGCGCGTTCTCGACGGCGCAGCCTGTATTTCCAACGCACCCGAGCAGTTCGGTCGGTCGAGATGCCCAGGGAACCCTGCGGGTCGGCCGGACACGAGGAGGACGGCCAGGTCACCGTCGCCGGGACCCCTCGAGAACGGGAGCGCTCAGAGTAGGCACAGAAAGCAACACTTACAGGGGCCTCCAGCGAACGCTCCCGCAGGGAGCCCGCTCTCGGGCCTTCCCGAACGTCGACGCCCGGTACGACCACGGTCCCACGTCCCGTCGCGTCATTCGGGCACCCTCTGAGACGGACCGTCATCCACGATCGGGGGCTGTCGGATCCGGGGCCTCGTGATTATCCATCGCTGCAGTTCAGTCGGCCGGGCGCGAGCGAGTTCACCCATCTTTCCCACAGTTGCGTCGATCGCCAGCTGGCTGGTTTAGCGGTAGCGCCACGCAAAGGAGCCCTCCATGCAGAAGAGAATCCTGCTCGCCGCGGTCTCACTGGCACTCGTCATGTCCGGGCGCGTGCGGGCACACGACGAGAAGTGGGTAGCCACCTGGGCGACGTCGCCGGCGACATATTTCGTTTACACGCCGCCCGTTCCGCCCGTTTACCCGCCCGGGGCGCCGACCAACTTCGCCCCGGCCAGCATTCAACCCGACCAAGGCTTCCCGTTCCCCAATGCCACCGCCACCAACAACATGGGCGCGACCGACCAGACGTTCCGCGCCATCGTCAAGCCCGACCTCTGGGGCAGCAGGATGCGCTTTCGCTTCTCCAACGCCTTCGGCACCCAGGCGGTGACCTTCAACGCTGTCACCGCGGCCCTGCAGGAGTACTCGGGAAACGTCGTGCGGGGCACGATCACGACGGTCACCTTTGGCGGCAAGGAGTCAGTGACGATTCCGGTTGGGCAAGAGGTCTGGAGCGACGGGGTGCGCCTCCGCTGGGTGGCAGACGAGGACGACGAGCGCCTCAATGGGCGGAACCTGGCCGTGAGCTATTCCGTCGAAGGCAGCAGCGGCCCGCAGACCTACCACAGCAGCGCCTTCGTGACCTCCTACATTACCGCCCCGGGAAGCGGCGATCACACGCGCGATCCGGACGTGTTCGCCTTCGAGTTCACCACCACCTCGATGTTCTTCCTGGACGCGGTGGACGTGATGGCTCCGGCTGACACCGTCGTCGTCTGCGCCTTCGGCGACTCGATTACCGACGGCACCCACTCGACTTTGAATGGCAACGACCGCTGGATGAACACGCTGTCCCGGCGCCTGCACAACGCCTATGGGAACAAGATCAGCATCGTCAACGCGGCGATTGCGGGTAATCGCGTGGTGAACCCGGTGGTAGCAAACTCCGCCGCTGGCCCCGCCGCCGTCGATCGGCTGAATCGCGACGTTCTCGGACTTTCCGGTCTCACCGATGTCATCTGGCTCGAGGGCATCAACGACCTCGGCGGCGGCCACACGACCGCCGCCATCATCGCCGGGTATCAGCAGATCGTCGGGACGTTGCATGCCAACGGAGTCAAGGTGTTCGGAGCGACGCTCACCTCCGCCCTGGGCTTGGTGAATCCCGCCGAGGGATGGAACCCGGGCTTCGAGGCGACGGCGGACAACGGTCCGGCGAACGACGCCAACCGCATGATCCTGAACACCTACATCCGCACGTCCGGCCTTTTCGACGGTGTGGTGGACTTTGACGCGGCGACGCTCGATCCAACCACCGGCAACATCAAGGCAACATACTTGCCCAACAGCACGCTGACGCAGCTACCCTGGGACTATCTCCATCCCAACCATGCTGGCTACATCGCCATGGGAGAGGCGGTCGACATCGCGCCATTTGCGCCCGCCCACCACCACTGGCCATAGGGAGTCGCGGCGCCGCTCGGCACCGAGAATGACTCGGGCGGCGACTCTCGGCAGAGCGCCGGGGCCTGTCGTCCGGACAGGCCCCCGATCGCGACGCGGCGGGCCGACGTCGCACCGTAGCGCCGCTATACGCGCCAGCGGGGGACCGGGGCGAAGCCAAAGTGACCCCCCTCGAGCCCCCAATGGAGAGCCGGCCCGGAGTGTCGCCACCCCGGGCCGGCTCGGGTACTGACCGTTTCCGGGGCGGGGAGGAGACCCCGCGCCGGCTTTCGAGACATCTAGAAGTTCATGTGAACCGTGTAGATGTCGGCGACGGCACCGGTACCGTGGCACACCAGGCACTGCTCGACGTTATTGGTGATCGGCGAGGTGACGGTGGTGACGAGGAAGCCGGTGGTGGTGGAAGCCGCGGCCGTGACGACGGCGGACCGCGGGTCGAATAGCCTGCCACCGTTGGTGGTGATGTGGGCCTGGGTCGCCGGGCTGTCGTGGCAGGCGAAGCAAGCTGCCGAGATCGGCGAGCTGACGAGCGTGGTCGGGTCGGCCTCGAGGGTCGCGCCGGCTGCGACGGAGCCCGAGATACCGCCGGTGGAAGGCCAGGTCTTGGCGGCGGCGGCAGTGCCGGTGTTCCCGTAGAAGACGCTGCCGTAGTTGGTGCCGTAGGCCAGGTACGGCGAGATGTTGGCGCCGCTGTTGCCGGCCTGGGCGGCCGCGAGGTTGGCGGGAGTGGTCCCGGCCCCGACGGTGTCCCAGAGCAGGTTCGGCAGGGCCGCGGCGCTGGCGGAGGCGGAGAAGTCATAGGTCCCGGACAGGTGGCAGGCTTCGCAGTTGTTCACGATGCCCGGGTACCCGATCTCCCACATGGTGTCGCCAGCGAGCCAGGTGTATTGCTGGGTCCGGAAGCTGGCCGAGTGGATGGCGTGGACGATCTCCTTCTCGTTGTAGTTCCAGAAGGACCCGTCGTTGTTGTCGAACCCGTTGGCGGTGTGGCAGAAGGTGCAGGCCGACCCATCGTTCCGCTGACCGGAGTGGAAGGTCTTCGCCACAGCCGGGTTGGTGAACAGGCCCAGAAGCTGGTGGCAGGCCTGGCACTTGCTGTTAGCCACGATGGCGCGACGCGTGTCCTTGGCACTCACCGGCAGGGTGACCACCGGGGCCGGCACCGCCAGGCCGCCCTGGAAGGTGGTGGCGCTGAACGCGTAGGGCGCGGGCACGTTGGTCTGCGTGAGCGGCAGGGAGTCGGTGAGGCTGCCCACCTGGGCGATGCTCCCGCTCGCGACGCCGGCCTGGCTCGTGGTGGAGACGACGCCATAGTTGAAGCCGATGCCCCCGGTCAGGTGGGTGGCATTGGCGGGAACGGTGGCCCCTGCGTAGTAGGCGGTGTAGGACCCGTCCGCGTTGGCCGTCCAGGTCGAGCCCGTCAAGGCCGCACCGGTGGTCCAGGCTGTCCCGTTGTAGCTCGAGGCCTTGCTGCCGCGCCAGACGGACTTCATCGAGACGCTCACCGAACCGTTGAAGTCGGCCGGGTTGGCGATGCCGTCCTGGGGAACCGAGTACACCACGTACAGGCTCGGCGTGCCCACCATGTTCGGGAACATCTCGGTGGTGGCGAGCGCTGCGGCGCTGTAGGCCTGGATCTGAGTGACGGCGCCGTTCAGGTAGGGCGTGAAGGTCCAGGAGGCGTGGCCGGAGGAATCGACCGCGACGGAGTTCAGGACCCAGGTGATCGCCACGGCGCCGGCGGGCAGCTGCTTGGGGTTGCTGGCCACGTAGCTGGCGTTGGTGTGGGTGTTGCTCGCCACCCCGCCGGAGCCGGCCGGGATGCCACCGTTGGTGAGGTCGGGCGGGGTGACCGGGAGGTGGGCGTTCTGGACGTCCGAGGCCTGGTGGCACATGCCGCACTGACTATCGGTGAGCTGCTTGCCGCCGCCGTGGTTCGCGCCGGTGGTGAAGCTGAGGGTGTCGTGGCAGGCGCCGCAGGCCAGGGCGTTCGGAACCGCGTACCAGTTGTTCGCCTGGGCACCGGTGGCGGTGTGGCAGTTCGTGCAGTTCTTGATGTCCTGCGGGAAGCGGGTGTCGAAGGGCGTGCCGAGGAAATCGGTACCGGTCATGCCCAGGTTCTCGCCCATGTGGATCTTGTGGATGAAGTTCGGGAAGGCGGGGACGGCGCGCCCGTCGATCCGAGTCGTGTTTCCGGGGTCGAAGGCCGCGAACTCGGGCGTGGGGCCCGGAACGAGGGTGGTGCCCGAGCTGGGATACGACTCCGTGCTCCCGTACTTCATCTGGTCGGTGTGGCAGACCACGCAGGCCTTCGTGTCGGTGGCGGGCGGGAAGTAGGCGCCATGCAGGCTGAGCTTCGCGTGACAGTTGTTGCACGCGGCGATCGAGACCAGCTCGCGCGTGGAGGTGACCGCGCTGCCGTTCGGCACGAAGTCGAAGGTCGCAGTGACGGACTGGGCGACGGCGGTGCCGCCGGCGGCACCGCCGACCATCATGACGACGCGGTGGGTGGCGGTGGTGTCGTAGGTCAGATCGCCCAGATCGGCGACGTTGAAGGGCGGCTGTAGCGTGGCGCCGAGCGCGGCGGCGATGCTCTTCGCCTGGCTGACGTCGAGGTCGAAGGTGTACTGGTAGGTGCCGTCGCCGTTGTCCACCAGGTTGGCGGCGTCGAACTCGGGATCCGGAGTGATGGCGATCGAGCCGTTCTTGGCGGACGCCGAGGGCATCCGCACGAACTCGTAGTTCACCCAGTGGCTCGGGACGGTGGTGCTGGAGCTGCTCAGGGTCTCGCCCACCAGCTTGGCGATCGTGAAGGCCAGGTGGCCGTTCTTGCCGTCGGGGCCGTTCTGGCCAATGCCGACGACGGGAACCCCGTTCTCGTTCGCCACCGAGAACTTGACGACCGGCGCGGCCGCGCCGCTGGTGGGGATGGAGACGCCGCTCACGGTCGCGCTGAGGGAGAGAGCGCTCCACTCGGCGGAGCTCAGGGCCGGGACGTTGATGACCAGGCCGCCGTTCTTCCCGTTGCTGCCGTTCGTGCCGTTGCTGCCGTTCGTGCCGTTGGTGCCACTCGTGCCGTTCGAGCCCGAGCACGCGGCGAGGCTGCCTGCGGCCCAAGCGAGCAACGACACCGTCCTGAGATTGAACATCCTCATGTCGTCGATCTCCATCTAGAGGGGGAGTCCGTACCACTGCGTCGGACGGCGCCTGCCGTCGCGCGGCGTGGAATCGATGCTTGAACGGTGCCAGGTGGCCGATATCTTTGGAAGAGTCCGCCAGTCGCCGTAAGCGCTCGCGGATGTCCTGCGCCAAGGCCCGGCGCTCGCGTTGAAGCGAGCCCGAGCCGCTTGAAAAGGCCCACGAACACGGGGCCCGCAAGCGCGTCCCTCGGCCCCATGACACGCTCTATTGGTGAAGCGATCGGCGCCGGATGGCGCTTGCGCCTATTTCACGAACGGTGCACACATGGGGCATTTCGCTCGAAGATCTGGCGGTCCAGCGCGAATTGCCGCAGCGACGCTGTAGCTCTGGGTGAGCGGAGGCAGCGCAGGCACGCACCTTGGCGCCGCCCCGAAGGAAGGAGCGAGAGCCGCTGGCCGCTACGGCCTGTCCTGCGCTACCCGTGGAACGGGCGGTTCGTCGATCCCAGCTCGGCGAGGAGCGGGGCGGGCCGGAAGCGGGCTCCGAACCTCCCCTCGAGCTTGCGCATGCGCTCCAGGATGGACGAGGTCCCCTCGGAGTCGGCCCAGCGGAAGGGCCCGCCCCGGAACGGCGGGAAGCCGAGGCCGAAGACGGCGCCGATGTCGCCGTCGCGTGGGCTGCGCAGGATCCTCTCCCCGAGCGTGAGGGCGGCCTCGTTCACCATCTGCATCACGCAGCGCTCGGCGATCTCGTCGCGGCTCACCTTCTTGCGGCGGCCGCCGCCCGGGAGGAGGTCGTAGACGGTCGCGTCCACCGTCTTCTTCTTCCCCTCCTCGTACAGGTAGAAGCCCTTCTTGTTCTTGCGGCCGAGGCGGCCGGCCTCCACCACCTTGGCCATCGCCTCCGGGACCGCCATGCGCTCCCCGAAGGCGTGGTGGAGGATCTTCGCCACCTTGGCACCGACGTCGATGCCCACCTCGTCGAGGAGCGTCATCGGGCCCACCGGGAAACCGAACTGGGTGAGCGCCGCGTCGAGGTCCTCGACCGAGGCCCCCTCGAGCAGCAGGGTGACCGCCTCGTTCATGTAGGGCGCGAGCACCCGGCTGGTGTAGAAGCCGGGGCCGTCGCCGACGACGATCACCGTCTTGCCCTGCTTCTTGCCCACCGCCACCGCGGTGGCGGTGACCTCGTTCGCCGTCTTCGGGGTCACGATGACCTCGAGGAGCGGCATCTTGTTCACCGGGGAGAAGTAGTGCATCCCCAGCACCGCCTCCGGGCGCCGGGCCGCCTGGGCGATGTCCCCGATGGGGATCGAGGAGGTGTTGGTGGCGAAGATCCCCTTCGCGTTCCGCTCCTCGAAGGCCCGGAGCATCTCCTGCTTCAGCTTCAGGTCCTCGAAGACCGCCTCGATGACGAGGTCGACGTGCTCGAACCCCTCCCAGCCGGTCCCGGCGGTGAGCAGCCGCATCTTGGCGAGCCGCTCCAGCTTCTCGAGCGAGCGCCTCTTCACCCGCTCGTCGAAGAGCGCTCCCACCGCGGCCAGCCCGCGGGCGGCGCCCTCGTCGTCCTTCTCGCGGATGCGGGAGCGGATGCCGGCGTTCACGGTGACGTAGGCGATGCCGCTGCCCATGAGGCCGCCGCCGAGCACTCCCACCGATTCCACCCCGCGGGACCGAACCGAGGGGTCCGGGGTCCCGTTGTCCCTCTTGAGGGCGTTCTGGGCGAAGAAGATCCACATGAGCTCCTGCGCCACCTTCGACATGGCGAGCTCTCCGAAAAGCTTCGCCTCCCGCTCCAGCCCCTTGTCGAAGCCGTTCTCGTAGCCGTGGCGCACCGCCTCGAGCGCCTTCTCCGGCGCCGGGTAGTGCCCCTTCGTCTTGGCGCGCAGCTGCTTGCCCGCCTGGAAGAAGAGCACCTCGCGCCCGACGAAGTTCTCCTCCAGCGCCATCTTCTGCAAGGCCGCCAGGCCGTCCTTGCGGACGGTCTTCGCCCCGGCGGGTCGCTGCCGGCGCAGCTCGCCCGCGGCGAGCTCCTTCGCGCGCCGCTGCGCCACCTCGGCGAGCAAGGGCGGCGGCACCGCCTCGTCCACCAGGCCGATGGCGAGCGCCTTCTTGGCCTTCACCGTCTTCCCGGCCAGGATGAGGTCGAGGGCGGTGGCGATGCCGACCAGCCGCGGCAACCGCTGGGTGCCCCCGGCGCCCGGGATGAGGCCGAGCTGGACCTCCGGCAGGCCGAGCTGGGTCTTGGGATCGTTCGTGGCCACCCGGTAGTGGCAGGCGAGCGCCCACTCCAGGCCGCCGCCGAGGCAGGCACCGTGGATGGCCGCCACCACCGGCTTCGGATAGCGCTCGAGCCGGTTGAAGCCGGCCTGCCCGTCGCGGGAGAGCTTCTCGGCCGCGGCCGCGCTGCCGGCGTCGCGGAGCACCTCGATCTTGGCACCGGCGACGAAGCCGTCCTTCTTGCCCGAGGTGAAGATGAGGGCCTGCACCGCCGCGTCCTTCCCGAGCACGTCGAGGACGTCGCCGAACTCCTCGCCCACCTCGGGGGAGAGCGTGTTCACCGGCTCGCCGGGCACGTCGAGGAGCACCGTCGCCACCCCGTCCTTCACCTCGACCCGGAAGTTCTTCCACGCCATGTCGCTCTCCCTCGCCAGGTTTCTCATGGTCACGCCTCCGGGCCGTCGAGGACCACCGCGGCACCGAGACCGCCGGCGGCACAGACGGTGAGCAGCGCGTGGGCTCCCTTTCTCCGGGCGAGCTCGCGCAGCGCCTGGGTGATCATCCGCGCCCCGGTGGCCCCGAACGGGTGGCCGAGGGGGATGGAGCCGCCGTTCACGTTGAGGCGCGCCGGGTCGACCTCGCCGAGCGGCTGGGCGCGCCCCAGGCGCTCCTCGGCGAACTTCCGCGAGGCGAAGGCCTGGAGGTTCGAGAGCACCTGGGCGGCGAAGGCCTCGTGCATCTCCACGATGTCCATGTCCTTCAGGGCCAGGCCGGCCCGCTCGAGCGCCACCGGCGCCGCGTAGGCCGGGCCCTGCAGGAGCTGCTCGCCGGGGTCGGTGGCGGCGTAGGCGTAGGAGCGAAGGTAACCCAAGGGCTTGACCCCGAGCGCCTGCGCCTTCTCGTCGCTCATGAGGATGACGGCCGCGGCCCCGTCGGTGAGCGGCGACGAGTTCCCCGCGGTGATGGTGCCGTAGCGCCGGTCGAACACCGGCTTCAGCTGCGCGAGCGCGTCGAGGGAGGCGTCCTCCCGGACGTTGTTGTCCTCGCGGGCAATCCGCTGGAAGCGCGGGGGGACCTCGACCGGCATCACCTCGCCGGCGAAGCGGCCGCTCTTCCAGGCGTCGGCGGCCTTCTTGTGGCTCTGGCAGGCGAACTCGTCCTGCGCGGCCCGGCTCACCCCGTTCTCCCAGGCCATCTTCTGGGCGCTCTCTCCCATGGTGAGGCCGGTGGTCGGCTCCTTCAGGGCCGGCGGGACGGGAGTGACGTCCTTCAGCCGGAGCGAGGTGACGATCTTCGCCTTCTCCGGCAGCGTGCGGGCGCGTGAGAGGCTCACGAGCGCCTGCGCGAGCGGGCGAGACGCGAAGATGGGCGCGTCGGAGAGGGACTCCGCCCCGCCCGCGATCACCGCGCTCGCGTGTCCGAGGGCGATCTGGTCGGCGGCCTCGGTGGCGGACTGGATGGAGGTGGCGCAGGCGCGCGAGGTGGTGTGGGCGGGGAGGGTGCGCGGGAGCTCGGTGCGCAGCACCACCTCGCGACCGATGAGGGAGGAGAGCGGCGCGGGAATCACCTGCCCGAAGATGAGCCCGTCGAACTCCTTCACCGAGATGCCGCTTCGGGCGACGAGCTCGTTCACGACGAGCGCGCCCAGGTCGACGGCGGAGAGGTCCTTGAAGTCGCCCCCGGACCTGAGGAACGGGGTTCGAAGGCCGGCCACCACTGCGACGCGCCGGCCACCGTTGGCGGGGTGGTGATTTCCTTGGGACATGCGGGCCCCCGGTTGATTGATTTTGGAATCAGCGAATCCCTCGTTTACTTAGCTTCCTCGACGCATAGCGTCAAGCCTCGATCGGCCTGCCGGCAGCGGATGCCCCGGAAGGAGGCGTGTCTCGGCGGCGTGGGGCCCGACCGCAGCCCCCTTTTCGGTTAGGATCCCTACATGGCCCTCAAGCGAGCCCGAGAGTTGAAGCCCCTGTCGAGCGAGCACCATCAGGCGCTGCTCCTGGCCTTCCAGCTCAAGAAGGCCATCGCCGGCCACGCCGAGACGGCCGGGGCCCCGAAGGACATGGGCGGGCTGCTCGCACTCGCCCGCCGCTACGAGGACTCGGTGCTTCGCAACCACACGGCCGCCGAGGAGGACCTCCTCGGCCGCTTCCTCGCCGTCGAGGACATGCAGCGGCTCAAGGGCGAGCACGCCCAGATGCGCCAGTTCCTGGAGCAGGCGCGGAGCGCCCCGGAGGGGCGACAGCGCGGGGCGCTCCTCTCGTTCGCCGATCTGCTCGAGCGCCACGTGCGCTGGGAGGAGCGAGAGCTCTTCCCTCGCTGCGAGGAGCGGATCTCGGCGGAGGCCCTGGCGAGCCTGGGGCGCGAGCTCGAGGTGCGGCTCGTGCGGGCGGGGCGCGTGGCGACGAACCATCGGGCCTGACGGGCGCTGCGACTCAGTCGCCCTCGGGGGGCCCGCCGCTTCGCACCACATCCTCGCTCTTCACCTTGCCCGGGTCGAGCCCCTGGGCCCGCTTGGTCATCTGCTGGAAGAGCTCGTCGAAGGGTGGGGGCTCGCCCTTCATGAAGCGCAGCGGGTTCACCCGCGCCACCACGAAGTTCCTGAGGTAGGGCGAGTCGAAGCCCTTCTCCTTCAGGCGCCCCACCGCTCCGGTGACGGCGTCGTCGAAGGCGAGCAGGACCCCGGCGCGGCGCTCGCGCTCGGCGACGGCGCGGGCGAGCTTGTCGTCGAGGAAGGCGTCCACCTTGCGGAGGATGGGGTGGTAGGCCCCTCCGGAGAGGCGGGGGCGCTGCTCGTAGGCGAACCCCAGGGTGACGAGCGCCGCCTCCTCGAACTCGAGCGCCAGCTCCGGCTCGCGCCGGTCGGCCCGGCCGGAGAGATCCCGGTACATCCTCACCACTTCCAGCGCCCGCTCGCGCAGGTTGTGGGCCTTCTCGATGTTGAGCGCCAGGATCTGGTAGGCGACGTCCTTCTCCGGGACGAGGAGCGCCAGCACCGTCCTGGCCCCGAGCTCCTTCAGCGCGGTGAGGCGGTGCCCGCCGTTCGGGGTCAGGTACCCCTCCCCCTCCCTCACCGCGATGATCGGGTCGAGATAGCGCTTCGTCTTGTCCATGGCGAGCGTGAGCTTGCGCACGTGGGCGTCCGAGACGTCGCGCTGGAAGGGGGTGCGCTCCACCTTCTCGATGGGGAGTGCCGCGAAGAGGAGGGCGTGCCCGCCGAGCGGCTCGCGGTAGGCGGCGAGCACCGCCCCTCCGTCTCCCTCCACGCTCCGCGCGAGCGCCGCCAGCTCGGGCGGGAGCTCGGACAGCCGGAGGTCGCCTGCCTGCAGCGTGGTGGGCTCTATCCTCACGCCCTTGCGCTTGCGGGGGCGGCCGGTCTTCGTCGCGGGACGCTTCCTCGGGGCGGCCATCCCGCGAGCATAGACGCCCCGGGGCCCGGATCGGTGAACCCGGAAGGAGCGCCCCGCCAGGTCCTTGCTGGGCCCGGCTCGGGGCGCCATGGCTCGCCCCGATGGATGCTCCACGCCCATGGACCGTCCTGCCTCACGGGCCGGTCCTCCAGGCAGAGGAGAACCTCTGGCTGGTGGAGGGCGAGCTCCCGGGCGGACCCCCCATACGAAGGCGGATGTCGATCGTCCGCCTCTCCGACCGGCGACTCGCATTCCACAACGCCGTGCCGCTGCGGGAGGAGGACATGCGCGCGGTGGAACGGCTCGGCGACCCCGCGCTGCTCCTCGTCCCGAACCGACTCCACCGCCTGGACGTCCACGCCTTCACGGAGCGTTACCCGGGGCTGCGGGTCTTCACCTCGCGCGCGGCCCGGGCGAAGGTGTGGGAGGTGGCCACGGTGGAGGGAACGTGGCAGGACCTTCCCATCGACCCCGCGCTCTCGGCGCATCCCATCGAAGGCTCGCGCTTCGGCGAGGCGGCCTTCGCCGTCCACAGCGGCGACCGGGTGAGCTTGCTCTTCGGCGACACCGTGATGAACAACCCTCCCGCGGCGGGCCCCCACGGGTTCGTGCTCCGGGCCCTGGGCGCCTGCGGCGGCCCCAAGGTGACGCCGCTCGTCCGCCTCCTCGCGATCTTCGACCGCGCCGCCGTGGCGCGCTCGCTCCACCGCCTGGCGCACCTCCCCGGACTGTGCCGGCTCGTCCCCTCGCACGGCGAGGTGGTGGACTCGGCGGCGGAAGGCGGTCTGCGCCGCGCCGCGGACGCGCTCTAGCGACGCCGCGGTTCCCTGACCTCCCCGCGCCCGTGGCTTTTCGCCATTGCCGCCCGTGCCCGCTCCGCTTAACGTCCTCTGCCGTGATCGAGGTCCGGGACCTGCGCAAGGAATACCGCGTGCATCGGCGCGCCCCCGGCCTGTGGGCCTCGCTCCGCTCGCTGGTGCGCCGCCGCCACGAGACGGTGAAGGCGGTCGACGGCATCGGCTTCTCGGTCGCCGCGGGCGAGCGGGTGGGCTTCCTTGGCCCGAACGGAGCCGGGAAGACCACCACGCTCAAGGTTCTCTCCGGCCTCCTCTTTCCCACCGCCGGCGAGGTCCGGGTGGCGGGATTCGTCCCCTCCCGGCGCCAGGCGGAGTTCCTGAAGGCCATCACCCTCGTCATGGGCCAGAAGCAGCAGCTCCTCTGGGACCTGCCGCCCTCCGAGACCTTCGCCCTCAACCGCGCCATCTACGAGATCCCCCGCGCGGAGTTCGAGGCCACGGTCCGCGAGCTCACCGAGCTCCTCGACCTCTCCGAGATCGTGAACAAGCCGACGCGGCAGCTCTCCCTGGGGGAGCGGATGAAGGCCGAACTCGCCGCCTCCCTCCTCCACCGGCCGCGCGTCCTGTTCCTCGACGAGCCCACCATCGGGCTCGACGTCACCATGCAGGCGACGGTGCGGGACTTCGTCCGAACCTACAACGAGCGCTACGGCGCCACGGTGGTGCTGACGAGTCACTACATGGACGACGTGCTCGCCCTCTGCCCGCGGGTGATCGTCATCGACCGGGGCAAACTCATCTACGACGGCGACCTGAGGCGGCTGTCGCGCGAGGTGCGGCCGGACAAGCGCATCGTGGTGCGGCTGGGCCAGCCGGTCGGTCCGGCGGAGCTGTCCCGCTTCGGACAGGTGATCTCCTCCGGCGAGGCGCAGGCGGTCCTGCGCGTCGCGGCCGACGAGGTGGCGAGCGCGGTCGGGCGAATGCTCTCGGCCCTGCCGGTCGCCGACCTGACGGTGGAGGACCCGCCGCTCGAGGAGGTGATGAGCGAGCTCTTCCGGAACTCGCGCCGGGTGGCGGAGGGCTAGATCGATCTAGGAGCCCCCACCGTCGGGCACCGCCGGACAGGTAGTGCAGACGCAGGCGCAAGGGAAGGCGCCCGGCCAGATGCAGCCCGCGGGGCAGGGCTCGACCGGCGGCGGCCCCGAGCACCTCGACCCGGGGGTGCAGACGCCACTCGGGACCGAGGTGTCGCAGATCTCCTCCGGGACGCAGTCGCTGTCGGTGGAGCAAACGGCGCCGTGGTCGCGGCACTGTCCCGAGGTGAGGATCACCGCCCGGCTCTCATCGGCACACTGCACGACCGCCGGTCGGCACTCGGAGTCGGGGCTCTTGCACCGTCCCCCGGCGTCGCAATCCCGATCGGGATTGCACGACGCCGCGGAGACGGCGGCGAGCGCGACGAAGAGGACGAGCGCGGCGAAGCCGCTGCGCATGAGCTCATCGTAGAACGGATCGAATCCGCACCGCGAGAATCGCGCCGTCTCGGCCGCCCTGCCCCCGCTCAGCGGAGTCGGGCGACCCCCTCCGCCGCCTGACGCGCCCACGCCCCCTGGGGTGCGAGCCTCAGGTACTCGCGGTAGGCCCGGGCGGCCCCGGCGGCGTCCCCCTGCTCCTCCAGCGCGGCGCCCAGCCCGAAGTGAGCCTCGGGAAGGGAGGCGTCGATCTCGCTCGCCCTCCGGAAGGCGGCGAGCGCCCCGGCCGGGTCGCCGGCGCGGGCGGCGGCGCGGCCGTCCTCGACCGCAAGCCGCGCCAGCTCGTGACGCGGCCAGGCCGGGTCCGCCATCATCGCCATCGCCTGGCGGAGGCGGGAGGCCGCCGAGCCGCGGTCCCCGCGCGCCTCCGCGGCGCGGGCGAGCCCGAGGAGGGCGGCGCCGCGGGTCGCGGGAAGGCCGCGGAGCGCCCCGGCGAGAACCGCCTCCGCCTCCTCGGGGCGCCGGAGCGCGAGCAGCGCATAGCCCAGCTGGGCCCGGCAGATGGCGCAGCCGGGGGATTCGCGCAGGCTGCGTTCGAGCTCCGAGCGCGCACCCTCGGGGTAGGCGATGGGGACGCTGAGCGGGACCGCGGGAGCCGCGAACCGGTACTCGTCGCGGGCGGCGGCCTCGCGGTAAACACCGTCCCGCCGGAGGTAGAGCTGCCCGCCGTCGTCGAAGGCGACGAGAGCCCAGGTGGTCCGGTCGGCCCCCCAGTCCGCGCCCTGCGCCGAGGCGGAGAGCCTCCGGTAGGCGGCCGGCCCGAACTCCGGGTACTCCACCACCAGGGCGTCGAAGCGGTAGGCACGGTCGAGCTCGGCGAAGGTGCCCGCCGAGGCCGGGCCGAGGAGCGCCGCCGGGACGTCGCGCGAGGGGACGGCCCCGCGCCCGTCGGAGAAGACCGGCCGGTCGAGCGTCCACTCCAGGTAGCCGCCGAGGTGGAAGGTGTTGAAGAGCCTTCCCCGGAAGTCGAGGTCCCGGAGGTACCGGGCAGCGCGCTCCGGCAGTTGCCGGGAGAGCCCGGTGCCGAAGTGGATCGTCGGGTAGGCGACGATGGCCCAGGCGACCGCCGCCCCGGCGGCGAGCGAGCCCGCCACCAGGGCGCGGGCCGGGCGGTCCCACGCCCTCGACCCGGCGACCGCGGTGCGCAGGTTCCGCGCGGTCACGGGTGCGAGCACCAGGGCGGCCATGGCCCCGAAGCGCACCGAGCGCGCGGCGAGGAGGACGAACGCCGCGCAGGTGACGAGCTCGCGCAGGTTGGCGCGACGCCAGGCGATCGCGAAGGAGGCCGCGGAGAGCGCCACCAGCCAGCCGAACGGGCCGAGCCAGCGTTCGGGCGGCATGACCTGGAGCTCGCCCACCGCAGCCCGCAGGAGCGCTGCCGCGTCCGGGGCGTCGCTGGCCCCGGCGGGCGCGCCGAGCCCGGTCCATCCCCGTACCGCCTCGAGCGGCGTCTGGAAGGGGGCGAATCCGACCGGACTCGCCAGGCCCGCGAGCAGAACCCCGGCGAGGGTGGCGGCGAGCGGCAAGAGGAGCGACCGGGCATCCGCCACCTCCGGGAGGAAGGGCGGGCGCCGCCCGACGGGGAGGAGGATCGCATTCACCACGAGGAAGATCCCGACCACCGCCACGCCGGCGAGCACCGACTGGTGCAGGTTCGCCCACAGCCAGAGGAGGATCGGGAAGAGTGCGAGGAAGGCTCTCCTCCCCTGGGTGAAGCGCCGCAGGAGGAGGAGCGAGAGTGCGAGGAGCACGTTCGCGAACATCTCCGGCCGGGGCACCGCCCTTCCGTGGTAGGCGGCGAGCGCGAAGGAGACCGGGACGAGCGCGGTCGCGACTCCGGCGGGGGTCCTGTCGCCGTCGAGGCCGTCGAGGAGGAGGACGACGGAGAGGGCCGCCGCCGCCGCGCCGGCGAGGTAGAGCGGTCCCGCGTCCCCGGCGACAACGGACGAGAGGTAGATGAGAACGCTGCCGAGCCAGGACGGCTGCGGGCCGCTCCTCAGGCCGGCGAGCGGGTACAGGAACGGGTCTTCGGCCGCAAAGCCCCCGCGTCGCAGCACCTCCCGCCCGTAGGCGAGGTGGTGGAACATGTCAAAGTCGCGGAGCTCGGTGAGGGAGCCCACGAAGGCGAGCGCGGCGAGGAGCCCGGCCCCGGCGAGGACCGCCCCGCCCCCGGCGCGGGCCGGTGGAGGCGACCCGGGGCTCGACCCTGCGCTCCCCGCCGTCCTGGAGCCTCTCGCCACCTCGGCGATGCTAGCCGATCTCCCGGCCGGGAACAGGGCGGCGCGAGTCGCGCTCCTCAGGGGCGCGCGCCGGGCGGGCCGAGCGGACGCCCGGCATGGGCGAGGACGCGCACCTCCGAGGCCGGGCCGAGCCGGAGCCCATCGCCGCGCGGCTCCGCCTCGGTCACCTCGACCACGTCGCCGCGCAGAAGCCCCTCGAAACGGCGGTTCCGATCGGCGACGTCCTTCTCCTGCAGGGCGAGCCCCATCCTTCCCTCGGGGCCGCACCCCATGTAGCGGAGCCTCCCCTTCGACGGGAGCGGCTCCGAGACGATCCGGAAGACGCGCCCGGCGGGCGGCGGCGCCCAGGCCTCGCCCCGTGGGGCGAGCGCGAGGTAGCTCATCTTCACCGCCTCCCGGCGGAGCCCGGCGCGCCGGCCGATCTCCTCCACCAGCGGGGGGGGCTCGATGGGCCGCTCCGCGTGGCACCAGTCGCCGGGCCGCGACAGCGCCGGGCACGGTCCGCGGAAGAGGCAGGGGGCGCGGACCGCCACGCCGCCCGCCACCAGCAGGTCCCGGACCTCGAGCAGCGATCGCGAGGTGTCCCTGAGGGCAGGCTCGATCACCACCAGCGAGCCGCCGGCGGAGACGAGCCCGAGCGCCTCCTCCAGGAGCCCGGCGCGGCGCGCCGCCGCCCCCGCGCCGAGGAAGATCTCGTTCACCACGTGCCCCAGGGTGACGAGGTCGAAGCCGCGCCCGCGGGCGAGGTCGGCCAACCCCGACCGGCGCTCCGGGTTCCACTCCCGGGTGGCGAGCGGCTCCCCCGCCAGGGCGGCGAGCGCCCGCGCGGCGGCGAGCGCCCGGGCGGAGCGGTCGGCCGCCAGCACCTCGGCGGCGCCGGCGTCGAGCGCCGCGAAGGCGAGCGGGCCCGGGCCGCTCCCCAGGTCGAGGGCCGAGCGCGGGCGCCGCGGCAGCTCCGAGAGCACCCCCCTGCCCTGCAGGTAGGATACGGGCCAGTAGAAGAGGAGGTAGGCACCGAGGAGCCGGTCGTCGTCGAGGTAGCGGGCTCCGGCTAGCCGACGCTCTCGGGTGAGCCCGTGGGAGAGCCGCTCCACCGCCGCCGCCACCTCGCGCAGCTCGTCGGGCAGGAGCCGGTCGGCGGGAGGGCGCGGCCCGCGCCGGGCGCCGGGACGCCGCCCCCGCCAGGCGGCGAGGAGCCGCGGGATCCAGCGCGCCAGGTCGTCGGAGGCGGCGCGCATGCTACCCGGGCCGCGGGATCTCGAGGGTGAGGCCGTCGTAGGCGACGTCGATCGCCCCCCGGAACTCCTCGGCCGCCTGGGCGAGCAGTGGGGACGGATCGGAATCGTAGCGGGTGGAGAGGTGCGTGAGCACGAGCCGCTCCACCTCCGCCTCCCGGGCCACCCGGCCTGCCTCCCGGGCGGTGGTGTGGGTGGTCTCCAGCGCGCGCCGCTCCTCGGCATCTCCGAAGGTGGCCTCGTGGACGAGGAGGTCGGCGCCGCGGGCCGCCGCGACGGTGGCGGCGCAGGGGCGGGTGTCCCCGGTCACCACCAGCTTGCGGCCGCGCCGGGGCGCGTCCACCACCGCCGAGGGCTCGATGGTGCGGCCGCCGGGGAGCGACACGCCCGTGCCTCGCTGCAACTCGCCCCACAGCTGGCCTTCGGGGACGCCCAGCGCCCGCGCCCGATCCGGGTGGAAGCGCCCCGGGCGCGGGTCCTCGGCGAGGCACCAGCCGACCGCGGCGATGCGGTGCTCGGTGGCGAAGGGGGTCCAGGTGGCCCGCTCGCGCCGGATGGTCTCCCCCGGCTCCACCTCGTGGATGCGGACGTCGAAGGAGAGGGGATCGGTGCCGGTGAAGAGCATGGTCTCGAGCAGGCGGCGCCCCGGGCGGGGTCCGTAGACGTCGAGGGGGCGCTCCCGCCCCAGCATCGACAGGGTGCGCAGGAAGCCGATGGCGCCGATGTAGTGATCGGCGTGGAAGTGGGTGAAGAGGATGGCGGTGAGGTCGAAGCCGGTCCCGAACCGGATCATCTGGCGCTGCGTGCCCTCGCCGCAGTCGACGAGGTAGTGCTCCCGCCCGTGGCGCACCGAGAGCCCGGAGAGGTTCCGGGCCACGGTGGGCATGGCGCCCGAGGTCCCGAGGAAGGTGAGGCGCAGCATGGCTAGGAGGAGGCGGAGGTGTAGCGGCGGATGGCCCGGAGCCAGACGACTCGCGAGAAGGCGGCGAAGAGGACCGTCCCGGCGAGCGCCAGGGCGAGGGTGGCCGTCGGGAGCCGGCCGAGCAGGGCCTCCGCCGGGTAGGTGGTCATGAGGGCGAGCGGGATCACCACGGTGAAGAGTACCCGGAAGAAGCCCCGGAAGATCGAGACCGGCCAGCGGGCGGCGTCGAAGATGGAGAGGAAGAGGAAGGACAGGTTGTCCACCTTCACCACGAAGAAGGCCGCCGACACCACCAGGATCCAGACCGCGTAGAGGGTCCAGACGGCGCAGCTCCCGAGCAGGACCGCGCTCCCCACGTGGAGGGCCCCCGGGGAGCGCCCCATCCGCACGAAGGCGTAGGCGAGCGTCGCCGCCCCGGAGAGCACGTCGACCGCCCGCCAGGGCTCGAACTTGGCGGTCGAGACCAGGAACTGGGCGTCGGCGGGCTTGAGGAGGACGAAGTCCAGGGTCCCCTTGCGGATGTGCTCCACCACGCTCGCGAGGGACGGGTTCACCGCTCCCTCCAGGATGCCCTTCATGAGGATGAAGAAGCCCACCACCACCAGGGACTGCTCGAAGCTCCAGCCCGCCACAGCGGAGCGGTGGTCGTACACCACGAGCACCGGCACCACCGCCCAGGCCATCCAGAAGAAGGCCATCGCGCCCTCCACCAGGAACTCGACCCGGTACTGGAGGGCCACCTGGGCCGAGGCCCGGAACTGAACGCCCAGGAGGCGGAGGTAGCGCCACATGGGAACGTTAGCCCCCGAAGGCCGCGAAGCGGCGCGTCCCGAGCCGCCACATGCCCGCGGCGGCGAGGAGGAGCAGCACCGCAAAGCCCCACTGGGTCCCGAGCTGCCGGAGCGCCTCGCCCGGCGACAGGGCCCCGGTGACGAGCTCCACCGGGAAGGCCAGCATGTAGCGGAAGGGGAGCCAGCGGGAGAGCGCGCCCACCCAGTGCGGGTAGAGCTCGAGCGGCACCAGGTAGCCGGAGAAGACGCCGAAGAGCCCGAGCCACACGTCGAAGAGGGAGGTGGCCGAGTCCACGAAGAAGGCGAGCGACCCCACCGCCGCCATGGCGAGGTAGGTGATGAGCCAGGCGCCGAGGAGCGCCAGGGGAAAGAGCGCCAGGAGCCGCGGGTCGTGGGCGATGTGCTCCTTCCCGGCGAAGAAGAGGGCGAGGAACGCGAGCGGCGCCGACAGCGCCAGCCGCACCGGCATGGCGGAGACGTTCTCGGCGGCGAAGCTCACGAGCGGGTGAACCGGGCGCAGGAGGCGGAAGGCGAGCGTGCCCTGCCGGATCTCGAAGTTCAGTTCCCAGATGACCCAGGCGCCGGTCATGAGCCGGACCACGAGCGCCGCCAGGTAGTAGGCGGTGAAGGAGGCCCGGTCGTAGCGCCCCACCGGCCCGTCTCGCGCCACCGCCAGCCAGAGGGCCAGCATGACGAGGGGCATGTTGGTGGAGAGCAGCCACACGAGCAGCTCGGCCCGGTAGGCGAGCGCCTCCGCCAGGCCGACGCGGAGCATGGTGGGGAGGGCGCGCAGCGTCCGGAGCAAGGCTCTACCCGTACGACTCGCGCGTCACGCGGTCGTCGGGGACGCCCGCCTCCCGCAGCGCCTCCAGCACCGCCTCGAGGAAGCGCGGCTTCGGCTCCTCGCCCTTCTCCCTCGCCATCGCCCTCTCGATGGGACCGATGGCCGGCCCGCACGCGTAGACCAGGGCCACCTCGGGCTCGGGGACGAGGTCGCGCAGAGTGGCGGCGCTCACCCTCCCCTTCCACACGTTCTGCGAGACCGGTGTGACCGGATCACGGGTGAGGGTGTGGATCACCCGCAGGCGGGCCGGGTGCTTGCGCTCGAGCGCGGCGAGATCCTCGCGGAAGATGACGTCCTGGAGGGTCTTGTTGGAGCAGAGGAAGGTGTGGCGCAGCGAGGGGTACCTCACGAGCGCGTCCTTCAGGATGGCGAAGTTCGGGACCGCGCCCGACCCGGCCACGATGTGCACCAGGTGGTCGGTCCTCGACTCCACGTCGGCGGGAAGGACGTAGGGCCCGGTGAACCCCGTCACCGCCAGCCGCATCCCGCGGGTGGTGCGCTTCACCAGGAGCGGCGAGAGCAGCGGCGGGTACTTCGTCTGCCCCCGCACGTAGCGCTCCTCCTTCACGGTGACCGCCAGGTAGCGCTCGTGCGGCGCCGAGCACATGGAGTAGGCGCGCGGGGGCTCCCGCTTTCCCTTCACGTCCTCGAAGTAGGCGATGAAGCGGTCGAGCGCCTCGAACTGGTGCGGGTCGATGGTGAGGAAGTGGCCGGCCTTGTAGTCGAGCCGGTCGTTGCCGGTGAAGAACACCAGGGTGACGGTGTCGGGGGTCTCGACCCGGACCTCCGCCACCATCACCTCCATCTCCTTGATGCGGCGCCGGGGGGCGACCTCGCTGGTCGCGCCGGCGGGGGTGGGGGCGGTCTCGCTCATTGTCCCAGGATCCGTACTCCAGGGGGCGGGCGCGCGCCACCCGTCCGGCGGGTGCGGCGCGCTCCCGGTCTCAGGCCGCGTTGAGCCAGCGCTCGTAGGCCTCGAAACCCGAGGGGCGCCCGAGGAATGCCCGGACGAGGTCCTCGGCCCGGCGCGACCCCCCGGGCTCGAGCACCGCGCGCCGGTAGCGGAGCGCCGGGCCGCTCGCGAGGAGCCCCTCCTTCTCGAAGACGGTGAACAGGTCCTTGGCGATGACGAGCGACCACATGTACGTGTAGTAGATGGCGGAGTAGCCGTCGAGGTGCCCGAAGGACTCCTGCAGGAAGGTACCCTCGACGGGCCGGAAGGGGGTGTAGCGCTCCATGAGCTCGTCGACCACCCGGGTGGTGTCGAGCCCCGCCGGATCGCGCCGATGGAGCTCCAGGCTCACCGCCGCGTAGAACATCTGCTGGCGGACCGCGAGCCCCTTGCCGAACTCCTCGGCCGCCTTGAGGCGGCGCACCAGCTCCACCGGGACGGCCTCCCCGGTCTGCCAGTGGCGGGCGAAGCCGCCGAGCACGTCCGCGTCCCAGACCCACTCCTCGAGCAGCTGGCTCGGAGCCTCGACGAAGTCCCATTCGGTCGCGACCCCCGACTGCCCGGCCCAGCGGGTGCGGCCGCCGAGGACGTGGTGGAGGAGGTGCCCGAGCTCGTGGAGGAAGGTCTTCACGTCGCCGTGCTCGAGGAGCGCCGGCTCCTCGCCCGGGCGCGAGAAATTGCAGACCAGCACCCCCTCCGGGAGGCTCCGCCCTCGCTGCCCGTTCACCAGCGGGAACTGGGCGAAGTGCTTGTACTTCCCCTCCCGCGGGTGCATGTCGAGCCAGATGCGGCCGGCGAGCGCCCCGCTCTCCCACACCTCGTAGGCCTCGACGTCCGGGTGCCAGACGGGAGCGTCCGGGTCCCTCACGTACTCGAGGCCGAAGAGCCTCCCGGTGAGGGAGAGCAGGCCGTCGCGGACCCGGCGGTACTCGAGGAAGGGGCGCGCCGCCTGGGCATCGGCGCCGTACTGCTCGGCCTTCACGCGCTCCCCGTAGTAGGCCGAGTCCCAGGGATCCACCCTCTCCGCACCGGAGAGGTCCACGCGCTTGCGCTCCAGCAGCTGGCGGTAGTCGCGGCGCATCCGCCCCTCGGCGAGGGTGGCGATCCGCTCGACGAAGGCGGCCGCCGCCTCCTCGCTCTCGATCATCTTGTCCTCGGTGGCGTAGGCCGCCCAGCTGGGGTAGCCGAGCAGTCTCGCGAGCTCGGCCCGCCTCGACAGCATCGACGAGAGGACCGCCAGGTTTCCCGGGTGACCCCGCAGCCGGTACTCGCGCCAGAGCCGCTCCCGGAGGGCCCCGCTCCGGGCGTAGCTCATCACCGGGACGTAGTCGGTGCTGTCGGTGGTGATGGTGACCTTGCCGTCGGGCCCCGGGGCGTGGCTGCGCCGGAAGTCCTCGGGGAGGCCGTCGAGCTCGGCCGGCTCGACCCTCAGGGACTTCGCGTCCTCCCGGATGGCGCGCCCGAACTCCTGGCCGATCCGGACGAGGTCCTCTCGCAGCGCCCGCACCCGCTCCCGGGTGCCGTCGTCCCGGTCCACCCCGGCGCGGCGGAAGTCGCGCAGGCTCCGTTCGGCGAACCACCGGGTCGCCTCGTCGGCGCCCGAGAGGTCGACCTGGCGGAGCGCCTGGTAGAGCCCGGGGTCGAGCGAGAGCTCGGTCTGCGCCGCCTCCACCTCCTGCTCGCAGGCCTCGGCGGCCGCGCGCATCTCGCGGGAGGGATGGACGTTCCGGCACAGGCCGGCCCCGGCGGAGGCCCCGGCGAGGATGGCGAAGGCGTCGTCGAAGAGTCCGAGGGCCTCCTCGCGGGACCCGGAGGCGAGCGCCTTCATCGCGGCCGCCGCCGCCCGCGCCCGGCGGACGTCCTCCCGGCAGGAGTCGACGAACTCGGCCGGGGTGGCGACCATGAGCTTCGCGGCCCGGGAGGGCGGGGGCTTCTCCGGCATGGGGTACGCTCCTCGGGGCCTTCCCTCAGAACTCGGCCTTGGTCTCGCGCATCATCAGGTCGACCACCGCCTGCTTGGCGGGGATCCCCTGGTAGAGCACCCGGTGGATGACCTCGGTGATGGGCATCTCCACGTGCATGCGGTGGGCGAGCTCGCGGACCGTCTTGGCGTTGCGCACCCCCTCGGCGACCTGCCCGAGCTCCTTCTGGATCTCGTCGATGGATCTCCCCTTCCCGAGGCCGAAGCCGACGGTGAAGTTTCGCGAGAGCTGCGAGGAGCAGGTGAGCACCAGGTCGCCCAGGCCGGCCAGGCCGGAGAGCGTCATGGGGTTCGCGCCCTTCTTCACCGCCAGCCGCTGGATCTCCGACAGGCCGCGAGTGACGAGCGCCGCCCGGGCGTTGGCGCCGAAGCCCAGGCCGTCGGACATCCCGGCGGCGATGGCGATCACGTTCTTCACCACTCCGCCGATCTCGCAGCCGACGATGTCGTTCGAGGTGTAGGGCCGGAACCAGCGGGTGTGGAAGGCGTCCTGGACCGCCTTCGTCACCCGATCCCAGCGCCCGGCGATGGTCACGGCGGTGGGCATCTGTCGCGCCACTTCCTTCGCGAACGCCGGCCCGCCGAGGAAGGTGTGGTAGGGGTGCATGGCGACGGGAAGCACGTCCTCCAGCACCTCGTTCATCGTCATCAGGGTCTCGCCCTCGATGCCCTTGGCAGCCGAGACGATGGGCACGCCGGCGTGCAGGTGGTGTTTCGCCTCGATGGCCACCTGCCGCATGGCGTGGCTCGGCACGGCGAGCACCACCAGCTCGGCGCCCTCGAGCGCCTTGGCGAGCTGGGTGGTGGCGAAGAGCGACGCCGGGAGCTCCAGGCCCGGGAGGTAGCGCGGGTTCTGGTGGCGACCGGCGACGGCCTCCACCACCACGCCGTCGCGCCCCCACAGCGTCACCGGATAGCCTTTGCTGGCGAGCACGGAGGCGAGCGCTGTTCCCCAGGACCCCGCTCCGAGCACGGTGGATCGCATGCCTTCCTCCCGATGGAGCCCTCATGTTAACCGCGGACCGCGGCGGCGCGCGCGGCCTGTGGGGGGTGTCCCTCCCCGATCGCCCGCGCCACCAGCCCGGCAAAGAGCTCCGGGCGTTCCCCGAGGAAGGCGAGCGCGCGCCGGCGGAGCCGGGGACGGCGCGCCAGGGCGAGGATGAGCGCCGTCGCGAGGGCGTAGCGGCGATAGCGGGATGAGACGGCCCGCTCCCAGGGCCTGAGCGCCTCGCGGCTGGCCCCGCGGGCGAGCGCCTCCGGGAGCATCTCGCCCAGCATCCAGGCGCCGGAGAGGGCGAGCGAGAGCCCCTCCCCGGTGACGGCGTCGAGGTAGCCGCCGGCGTCGCCGGCGAGGAGAAGCCGCTCGGCAGTCCGGGCCGCGGCGCGGCGCCAAAGCGGCCCCGCCCCGGCCGGCGGGGAGGTGGAGGAAGCCCCGGCGAGCCGCCTCGCCAGGGCGGGGAAGCGTTCCAGCAGGCCCGGGTAGTCCGGCGCCACCCCCTCCTCGAAGAGGAAGGCGAGCCCGACCTCCGCCGGGCCGACGGGGGTGAGGTAGGCCTCGGCGCCGGCCGAGAAGTGGACCTCGACGGCGTCGCTCCAGGGGGCGACCGCGAAGTGGCGCCGGAGTCCGAAGCGCCTCCGCCCTGGAGCCGCTCGCCCGAGCCCCTGGCGCTCGCGCACCGGCGAGGCGAGGCCGTCGGCGGCAACGAGGAGCCGCGCCCGCACCGCCTCCCCGCCCTCGAGCACGCCCACGGCGCCCCCGGGCTCGATGCGGTGGCCCTCGAGCGAGGTGCGCTCGCGCACCTCGGCCCCGAGCTCGCGCGCGCGGGCGACGAGCGCCGCCGAGAGCGCCAGTCGGCGGACGCCGAGACCCCCGGGAGCGGGCAGGGCCGCCTCGGCTGCCGACCCGTCCTCCGACACCCAGCGAATGGAGCGGAAGGGCGCGCAGCGTGCGCGATCGAGGTGGTCGAGCGCCCCGAGTTCCCGGAGCACCCTCACGCTCTCGGGCAGGAGTCCCTCGCCGCAGGCCTTGTCCGCCGGGAGCCCGCGCCTCTCGACGAGTAGGACGTCGAGCCCCCGCCGCGCCGCGGCGGCGGCGACCGCCAGCCCCGCCGGCCCTCCGCCCACCACGAGCAGGTCGCGCACGGCCGCCCTACCTCCGCGACCGGGCGTAGGCGAGTCCGGACCGGAGAAGGTGGCGGGTCATCGAGAGCGCGCTCACCCGGGCCGGCGGCCGGAGCGCCCCGGAGTGGTAGCGCCGCAGGGCCTCCGCGCGCCTCATCTTCCCGCTCGAGGTGCGCGGCAGGGTGCCCGGAGCCAGCATGGAGATCGTGTGGGCGCGCACGCCCGTCCGCTCCAGCACCGCACGGCGCACCGCCTCCGCGAGCCCCTCGTCGCGGGCGGAGGAGCCCGGGGCCCGCTCCACCAGCAGGAGGAGCTCCTCCCCGTCCCCGCCCGGGGGGACGAAGCCGAGCGCGACCGCGCAGCCGGGCCGCACGCCCGGCAGGTGGACGAGGCAGGACTCGAACTCGTCCGGGGCGTGGTTGGCGCCGTGGACGATGACGACGTCCTTCGCCCGGCCGTGGACGAAGAGCTCGCCCCCGGCGTGGAAGCCGAGGTCGCCGGTGTCGAGCCAGCCACCGGCGAGCACCCGCGCGGTGCCGGCGTCGTCGCCCAAGTAGCCCTGCATCACCGAGGGCCCCCGGACGTGGATGCGCCCGAGCCTCCGCTCCGGCAGCGGCTGCCCTGCCTCCGCCCGCACCTCGAGCTCTACCCCGGGGATGGGAGTTCCCACCGAGAGCACCTCTCGCAGGCCGGGAGCGATCTCGCCGGCGGCGAGGCGCTGGGGGTCGAGGGCCTCCACGCGGGGCGAGCGCCCCCGCGGAGAGAAGGTCACCGCCAGAGCCGCCTCGGAGAGGCCGTACACCGGCATGAGCGCGCCGGGATCGAGGCCGTGGCGGGCGAAGCGGGCGGCGAAGCGGCGCAGGGTGGAGGCGGTCACCGGCTCCGCCCCGTCGAGGGCGATGCGCCAGGAGGCGAGCGAGAGCCCGCGGAGGTCCTCGTCTCCCACCCGGTCGGCGGCGTAGCCGTAGGCGAAGTGCGGCGCGGCCGAGATGGTCCCGCGGTGGCGGGCGATGGCGCGAAGCCAGAGCGCGGGGCGGGCGAGGAAGTGCTCGGGGGGGATGAGCACCAGCGGGCCGGGGTAGCTCATGGCGCCGAGCAGGCACCCGATGAGCCCCATGTCGTGGTAGAGCGGCAGCCAGGACACGAGCACGTCCGAGCTCGTCGGTTCGACGAGCTGGGTGAGCGCCTCCACCTGCGCCACGATGTTGGCCTGGGTGAGCGCGACCGGCTTCGGGTCCACCGTCGAGCCGGAGGAGAACTGCACGAGCGCCAGGTCGCCGGGGCCCCCGGGCACGAGGAACTCCGGCCCGCCGGCGAGTTCCCCGGCGTCCACCACCCCGAGGGCGAGCGCCGGCCGGGCGGCCCGGACCGCCTCCCCCAGGATCCGCCTCACCGCCGGGGAAGCGACGGCGATGCGCGCCCCGGAGACGCGCATCATCCGGGCGGTGGCGGCGAGGTACTCCTCCATCCGGCCCAGGCGCACCGGCGGGTAGAGGGGGACCGGGACCGCGCCGGCGAGGAGCGTGCCGAAGAAGGCGTCGAGGAAGGCAGGCTCGGTGCGGAGCACGATCGCCACCCGGTCGCCGGGCTTCACCCCCCGGGCGCCGAGGGCGCCCGCGACCCGGAGTGCCCGGCGGTGCACGGCGGCCCAGGGGAGAGAGGTCTCCTCCTCGCGCCGGCCGACGAAGGTGACGCCGGAGGGGTGCCGGGCGGCGGCGGCGAGCGCGGCGGCGATGGTCTCGTGCCGGGCCACGGGCGCCGGCAGGCCGGTGAGGCGCGTGCGCGTCACGGCAGCACCCCGAGGGCGGCGCGCGCCGCCACCAGCCTCGCCAGGTCGGCGAGGGAGCGCGCGGAGGCGGCGTCCTCCTCGGTGAGGGCCACCTGGAACCGGTCCTCCACCGCCACCACCAGCGAGAGGAGCGCGAGCGAGTCGAGGCGGGAGGCGAGCTCCTCGTCGTCCCGGGCGTCGATGGCGAGCCGGAGCTCCTCCTTGGCGATGCGGCGGATCTCGGACGCCACGGCCTCCTCCGTCTCCGTCACGGCACGAACCTCCGCTTTCTCGAGAAGGCCCGCTCCCACTGCGGGCCGAGCGCCCGCTCCTCGTCGCGGATCCGGGCCCAGAGGAGGAGCGCGTTCCCGAGCGAGAAGGCGATGGCCAGCTTCCACAGCCCGAAGGCGAGGGGCAGGCAGGCGACCTCCAGCACCACCGCCAGGTAGTTGGGGTGGCGAAGGACCGCGTACGGCCCGCGGGTCACCGGTGGCTCGGCGGGGACGACCACCACCCGCGTGTTCCAGCGGTCCCCGAGGGAGGCGACGGCCCACCAGCGCAACCCCTGGGCCAGGAACACCCCCGCCACCGCCAGCCAGGCGAGCGGGGAAGGCGGAGAGGGGCGCAGCAGGGCGCCGGCGGCGAGCGCGGGCAGGAGCGCGGCGTGGAAGATCACCATGATCGGGTAGAGGGCGTGGCCGCTCTCCCGGCCGCCGCGGGCCTTCGCCCGCCTGAGGTTCCGCGCCGAGAGGACCATCTCCGCGCCCCGCTCCAGGGCGACCGCTCCGAGGAGCGCCAGGTAGGCGTCGACCGGGCGCATCCGGCTCACCATCCCAGGAGGACGAGCTCGGCGCAGAAGCCCGGCCCCATGGCGAGGAGCAGCCCGCGGTCGCCGGGGCTCGCCCGACCGGACTCGATGAGGTCGGCGAGCACGAAGAGGACCGAGGCGGAGGACAGGTTGCCGATCTCCTCCAGGGACCTCCAGGAAAGCTCGAGCGCCCCCCGGGGGAGCTCGAGCGCCCCCTCGAAGGCCTCGAGGACCTTCGGCCCCCCGGTGTGAGCCACCCAGTGACGGATGTCCCTCCTCGAGAGGCCGTGGTCGGCGAGGAAGCGGTCGACGTCGCCGGCGATGTGGGCGCGGGCGATCTCCGGGACCTTGGCCGAGAGGACGACCTTGAACCCGCCGTCGACCAGGTCCCACCCCATCACCCACTCCGTGTCCGGGTAGAAGGCGGAGCGCGTCGCCAGCACCCGGGGGCCGGGCGCCGGCGCCCGGGCCCCGCCCTCCAGCACCACCGCCGCCGCCCCGTCGCCGAAGATCCCGGAGGCGACCACGTTCGCCACCGAGAGGTCGTTCCGCTGCAGGGTGAGGGAGCAGAGCTCCACCGAGAGGAGGACCCCCACGCCACCCGGGAAGGCCCGCAGCGCGTCGGAGAGGCGCGCCAGCCCGGCCGCGCCCGCCACGCATCCGAGCCCGAAGATGGGCACCCGCTTCACGTCCGCCCTCAGGCCCAGCCGGTTCACCAGCTTGGCGTCGAGCGAGGGGGTGGAGAGGCCGGTCACCGTCACGAAGAAGAGGTGGTCCACCGCACCCGGGGGGAGCCCGGCGAGCTCGAGCGCGCGGCGCACCGCCTCGGCCCCGAGGTCGGTCGCCACCCGGATCCAGGCGTCGTTCGACTTCTGGAATGTGTCGAGGGCCGGGTACTCGGAGAGCGGGAGGGCGAGGTGGCGGCCGCCCACCTTCACGGCGCGGTGAAGCTCCTCGAGCCGCGCCAGGTTGAAGTGCTTCTCCGCCCAGTGCCTCCGCAGCACCCCGAGGATGGTCTCCTGATCGGCGTAGTTGGGCGGGAGGGCGCGTCCCACTGCTCGCACCCTCGGTGGCGGGGGGGAAAGGTCCTGGCGGGTCTCGCTCCTCACTCCCTCGAGGTAATCGGCCACTGGCAGCGGCGCAGAGGGCGCCCCTCCTATCCCTCCTCACCCCCGGGGCATCCCCGGTGAGCCGTCCTCCGATCGGCGCTTGCCAGATGCCGGGGAAGCCTTAGCTTTTGGGGCAAATGCGAAACGATCGGCTCACCTTGAAGGCGCAGGAGGCGCTGCAGGAGGCGCAGGCGGAGGCCCGCAAGCGCGACCACCAGGCCATCGACATCGAGCACCTCCTGCTCGCGCTCCTCCACCAGGCGGACGGGGTGGCGAAGCCGATCCTGGAGAAGATCGGGGCGGACCCGGGGCGGGTGGAGTCCCGCCTCGAGGACGAGCTCCGCGGCGTCCCCAAGGTGCGGGGAGGCGGCGAGCCCTACCTCGGCAACCGCCTGGCGAAGCTCCTCGATCGCGCCGAGGACGAGGCGAAGCGCCTCAAGGACGAGTACGTCTCCACCGAGCACCTGCTCGCCGCCGCGGCGGACGACAAGAGCCCGTCGGGGGAGGCGCTGCGGGCCGCGGGGGCGAGCGCCGACCGGATCCGCGGGGTGGTGAAGGAGATGCGCTCCGGCGCGCGGGTGACGAGCCCGGAGGCGGAGAGCCAGTACCGGGCGCTCGAGAAGTACACCAAGGACCTCACCGAGCTCGCCCGGCGGGGGAAGCTCGACCCGGTGGTGGGGCGCGACGAGGAGATCCGCCGGACCATCCAGATCCTCTCGCGGCGCACGAAGAACAATCCCGTCCTGGTCGGGGACCCGGGCGTCGGCAAGACCGCGATCGTGGAGGGGCTGGCCCGGCGCATCGTGGACGGGGACGTCCCCGAGGGGCTGAAGAACAAGCGCATCCTCTCGCTCGACATGGGCTCGCTCGTGGCCGGTGCCAAGTTCCGCGGAGAGTTCGAGGAGCGCCTCAAGGCGGTGATGAAGGAGGTGGTCGCCTCGGAGGGGCAGATCGTCCTCTTCATCGACGAGATGCACACCATCGTGGGGGCCGGCGCGGCCGAGGGCGCCATGGACGCCGGGAACCTGCTCAAGCCCGCGCTCGCCCGCGGGGAGCTGCACGCCATCGGCGCCACCACGGTCGACGAGTACCGCAAGCACATCGAGAAGGACCCGGCGCTGGAGCGCCGCTTCCAGCCCATCTTCGTCACCGAGCCGTCGGTGGAGGACACCGTCTCCATCCTGCGCGGCTTGAAGGAGCGCTACGAGCTGCACCACAAGGTGCGCATCCAGGACGCGGCGCTGGTGGACGCGGCCCGCCTCTCCCACCGCTACATCACCGATCGCTTCCTTCCGGACAAGGCCATCGACCTGGTGGACGAGGCGGCCAGCCGGCTGCGGATCGAGATCGACTCCATGCCCTCGGAGGTGGACGAGGTCCGCCGCCGCATCGCCCAGCTGGAGATCGAGAAGCAAGGGCTCCTCAAGGAGAAGGACGACGCCTCGCGGCGGCGGCTCGTCGACGTGGAGAAGGAGATCGCCGGCCTGAACGAGGAGTTCGCCCGGCTGAAGGCCCGCTGGGACCGGGAGAAGGCGCTCATCCAGAAGGTCTCCTCGCTGCGCGCGGACCTGGAGGGGGTAAAGGCGCAGCAGGCCGACGCCGAGCGGCGCGCCGACTTCAACCGGGCCGCAGAGTTCAAGTTCGGCAAGCTGCCCCAGATCCAGAAGGAGATCGAGTCGGTGCAGGCCGAGCTCGCCCAGGCCCAGAAGGCCGGGGCGATGCTGCGCGAGGAGGTCACCCCCGAGGAGATCGCCGAGGTGGTCGCCAAGTGGACCGGCATCCCCGTCTCCAAGCTCGTCGAGGGGCAGAAGGAGAAGCTCCTCGGGATGGAGAAGCGGCTCGCCGGACGGGTGGTGGGTCAGGAGCTGGCGCTCAAGGCGGTGTCGGCGGCGGTGCGCCGGGCGCGCTCCGGCATGCAGGACCCGAACCGGCCGGTCGGCTCCTTCATCTTCCTCGGCCCCACCGGCGTGGGGAAGACGGAGACGGCGCGGGCGCTCGCCGAGTTCCTCTTCGACGACGAGAACGCCCTCATCCGCCTCGACATGTCGGAGTACATGGAGAAGCACGCGGTGAGCCGCCTCATCGGCGCTCCCCCGGGCTACGTGGGCTACGAGGAGGGCGGGCAGCTCACCGAGGCGGTGCGCCGCCGGCCCTACTCGGTGGTCCTCTTCGACGAGATCGAGAAGGCCCACCGCGACGTCTTCAACGTCTTCCTGCAGATCCTGGACGACGGCCGGCTCACCGACGGGCAGGGCCGCACCGTGGACTTCCGCAACTCGGTCATCATCATGACCTCCAACGTCGGCTCGGAGGAGATCCAGCGGCTCGCGGCCCGGCGGGACTCGGAGAAGGAGGTCCGGGACGCCGCCCTGGACGCGCTGCGGGCGGAGTTCAAGCCGGAGTTCCTGAACCGGGTGGACGAGATCGTGGTGTTCCGGCCGCTCTCGCGCGAGGACCTGTCGCAGATCGTGGAGATCCAGCTGCAGCGGCTGCGGAAGCTATTGGCGGAGCGCCATCTCACCCTCGAGCTCGGGGACAAGGCGCGCGAGGCGGTGGCGGACGCGGGCTACGACCCGGTCTACGGCGCCCGCCCGCTCAAGCGCGCCATCCAGCGCATGATCCAGGACCCGCTCTCCACCAAGATCCTGGAGGGCGAGTTCCAGCCGGGCGACCACATCGTGGCCGACGAGGGGAGCGGGGGCGACCTCGAGTTCAAGAAGGGGGTCCGCCCCCCCGAGCCCCCCAGGGCCGCCAAGAAGCGGGAGTAGCCTTCCCGGGGAGGGAGCGCCGCCGGGTCACGGCCCCGGGGCGGGCTCGGCCCACTCCGAGAGCTCCGCCCGGAACCGCTCGAAGAGCGGCGGCGGCACCCTCGCCTTCTTCCCCTCGAGCATGGCCCGCAGCATGGCGGCGTTCGCCACCTCCTGGCCGCCAAAATGGTTGTTGGTGATGACGTAGACGTCCCTCACGCCCGGGAGCTGCGCGATGGCGCGCGCCCGCTCCGACCAGGGCTCGAGCTCCCCGGCGGAGTAGAGGTAGTCGTAGCGCTCGTCGCGCCCGGCGTCGCTCCGGAACCAGTCGTGGTAGTTCCGGCCGTGGATGCGCACGTAGCCGACCGAGGCGGTGGCGAGCGCCGACGGGCGGAGCGAGTTGCGAAAGAGGGGCTGGTCCACGTTCACGAAGCCCACGCCCTGCTCCGACAGCTCGCGGTAGGTCTCGGCCACGTTCCAGGAGGCGTGCCGCACCTCGAGGACGAGCGGCAGGCCCGCGAAGGCGCTCGCCACGTCGCGGAGCCATTCCCGGCTCGCCTCGTCCCTCTTGAAGGACCAGGGGAACTGCAGGAGCACCGCCCCGAGCCTGCCCTCCTCGGCGAGCGCGTCCGGGGCCTCGCGGGCGAGCCTCGCCTCCTCGGCCGAGAACGCCTCTCGGTCGTGGGTGAAGCGCCTCCACGCCTTCGCGGTGAAGCGGAAGTCGGGGAGGTGGCCCACCCGCTTCGCCCAGGAGCGGGCGACCTTCGCCGGGAGCGGCCGGTAGAAGGACGAGTTCACCTCGACGGCGTCGAAGTACCCGGCGAGGTAGGCGAGTGCGTCGAAGCCCTTCCTCGCCGCCCCGGGGTAGACCGGACCCCACCAGTCGTCGTAGTCCCACCCGGCCACACCCACGCGGATCACGTCGCTAGCCTTTCGCCTCCGACCGGGGACCGCAAGGTCCTTGACGCGGCGGGCCGTGGGGAATCGCGAGACACCGGGGCGGGAACGGCTGTCCCGTTTCTCCCCAGCCCACTGCCCGGCAGCGCCCGCCGCGAGGTCAAGTTCCCGTAATGGCTTGCTCCGTCCCGGTCCGCCCTTCGGCACGGCCCCTGCGTTGCAGCGAGCCGTGCCGGCCCTTCGACCGGCTCCGTTCCTCTAAGGACAAGGAGCAGACGCGGCCAAGCAACCCGTTACCCAAAGCTCAAGACCAAGGAGGCCGGTGGCGAGGTAGCCGCCGGCCTCTGTGCTTCGGGCGCACGCCCCGCCGCGCTGCCCTTCTTTCCCCCTAGGGATCGTAGAAGACCTCCTCCAGGCACAGCCCCTGTGGCGGGGCCGTCGGGCCCGCCCGGGTCCGGTCCAGGCTCGCGAGCAGCTCCGCCATCGACTCCGGCGTGCGCGTCCCGAGCCCCACCTCGGCGAGCGTGCCGACGAGGTTGCGGACCATGTGCTTCACGAAGGCGGTGGCCTCGGCCACCACCTGGATCTCTCCCCCGGTCTCCCCCAGCACCTCGAGGCGGCGCAGATCGCGGACGGCGTGATGGGCCTCGCAGTCCGCGGCCTGGAACGAGGCGAAGTCGTGGCGGCCGACGAGCGGGAGCGCCGCGCGCCTCATCGCCTCCGCGTCGAGGGGCCGGAAGACCTGCCAGCAGCGCTGGCGGGAGAGCGGGGCCCGGGTGGGGACGTTCTCGATCCGGTACCGGTACCGCTTGCCCCGGGCGTCGCGCCGGGCGTCGAAGCCCTCGGGCATGAGCGCCGCCTCCCGGACCGCCACGTCGGGGGGCAGGAGCGCGTTCATCCCCTTCACGTAGGCGACGAGGGGCAGCGGCCGCTCCGCCCGGAACGAGACCACCTGTCCCAGCGCGTGCACCCCCGCGTCGGTCCTTCCCGCCGCCGTCACCTTGAGCGGCGCGTGGTGGAGCGCGGAGAGGGCGCGCTCCACCTCCGCCTGGACGGAGGGACCGTTGCGCTGCAGCTGCCACCCCACGAACCTGGTCCCGTCGTACTGCACGGTGAGCTTCAGCACCGGCACGCCGCGCACCGTAGCACGAGGACACCGCCCCGGAACCGGGCTCCCCTTCACGGCGGCCAGGTGAGGGTGAGGCCGATGGCCAGGTCGGGGGCGTTGGTGTCGTAGAACCAGCTGCCGGTGCCGTTCCCCGGGTTGTCCCCCAACATGAAGTCCTCCATCACCCAGAAGGCGAGGAACCCGCGCCTCACCCCGAGCGAGACCTGGTTCTGCGGGCGCAGCACCGGGTAGTCGGCCGAGCTCTGCGGGGTTCCGTGCGGGCCCGGGCTGACGAGCGCCCAGCCCGGCTGGAAGGCCGGGCTGTAGAGCCGATCCTCCAGGAGGAGCGCCCAGTCGCCGACGAGGAAGGCGAGCGAGAGATCGAGGTCGCCGTGCCAGGAGCGCGGCTGCAGGGGAAAGCCGGCCGGCAGGCCCGACCAGTAGGAGGCGGCCGCCATGGCGTGCCCCACGAGCCAGGAAGCCACCTGCCAGGTCCCGCAGAGCCCCAGCCCGGCGTCGAAGCCCTGCGATCCGCCCAGGTCCGCGATCCGGCCCACCGGCAGCTTGAGGTCGAGCCGCAGGGACACGCCGGCGCGGGCTGGCGGCCCCTCCACCAGCGGCTCTCCTCCCTGCCAGAGGAGCACCTGGTTCCGCAGGACGACGTCGTTGCCGGCGACGGCGGGGGAGGAGAGGTTCACGAGCGTCGCCCCTCCCGGCTCGAGGAGGACCACGTGGACCTGGTTGCGCGGGTAGTAGTTTCGCGAGAAGTCGGTGTAGTCGCCGAGGGAGTGCCAGGCCTCGATGGGACCGTCGCTGTAGCCGCCCCAGTGGGCGGTGGCGCGGAGCTCGAGCGCGGTGGCGAAGCGGCGGAGCCAGGAGCCCGCTCCCGCCCCGCCCACGGCGCTCCAGGGCAGGCGCACCGCCACGGCGAGGGAATCGGCCTGCTCGTCGAGCCGGACGAGCACCGTCCTCCCGCCGCGCGAGAGGACGGTGGGCGTGCTCCAGTCGTTCGCCGCGGCCCAGGCGACGGAGAGCCGCGGCGCCGCGACCTCCCTGGCGTCCCACGCCACCATGTCGAGGAACAGGTCGCGCAGCGTGCCGGGAGTGCGCAGCTCGAGCGGACCCTGCGGCGCCTGGGCGCGGGCCCCGGGAGCGGCGAGGAGGAGCCCGAGGGCCGCGGCAGCGCACGGGCGGGTCATTGCTGGCACGCATCCTCCCCGCGCAGGCTAGACGATCCGGCATTTCACCGGATCGTCTTTGACGCCGGCGACCGCGCCGCGCTATACCCGCCACCGTTCGTTCACCTTTTCTTGAACGGCGAGCCGGAACGCGCGCGCATGAGCAAGGACCAGGCGATCCTGCAACAGCTCGACGAGAGTGCTCGCCGCGGCGTGCGGCCCGAGAAGGCGCAGGCGGCGCTCGCCCAGGTCCCGCGCCTCTTCGAGGAGCTCGGCGCCCTCGAGGGGCAGCTCTCGCGCGCCACCGCGGACGCGGAGCCGACCCTGCAGGCGGCCGCCCGCCACCTGGTGTCGTCGGGCGGGAAGCGCATTCGCCCCACCGTCGCCCTCCTCTCCTGCGGCGCCTGCGGCGGCGACATGGCGGCGGCCGTCCCCTTCGCCGTGGCCGCCGAGCTCACGCACTCGGCGACGCTCCTGCACGACGACGTCATCGACGACGGCCCCCTCCGGCGCGGCCAGCCCGCCTCCCGCGTCATCTGGGGAAACACCGTCTCGGTCCTGGCGGGAGACTGGCTCCTCACCCGGGCCCTGGAGATCGTGGCCGACCACGCCGCCAGCGCCAGGGCCCTGCCGGCGCTCCTCGCCACCATGCGGCGGCTGGTGGAGGGCGAGGTGAAGCAGCTCTCGCTCCGCGGCGGCTTCCGGGCGACCGAGCAGGACTACCTCGAGGTCATCGAGGGGAAGACCGCCTCCCTGTTCGGCTGGGCTTGCGCGGCCGGCGGCTGGGCGGCGGGGTCGGGCGGCGACGCCCCGGCGCTCCTCGCCGCTTTCGGCGAGGGGATCGGCACCGCCTTCCAGCTCGTCGACGACGCCCTCGACTACGCCGCCGACCCGGGCAAGCTCGGCAAGCGGCTCGGCGCCGACCTGGTCGAGGGGAAGGCCACCCTCCCCCTCATCCGCGCGCTCGCGGCCGACCCGTCCCTGCGCGGTGCGCTCGCCCCCGTCTCCGAGGGCGCCGAGCCCTCCGAAGCGGTCTGCCGGGCGGTCATCGAGGCGGTGAAGCGAACGGGGGGAGTGGAGGCCGCGCGCGCGCTCGCCCGCGAGCACACCGCGGCGGCGCTCGAGGCGCTCGAGCGGGTGCCGGACGGCCCGCACCGCCGCGCGCTCGCCGAGGCGGCGGTGATGCTCACCGAGCGCGCGTTCTAGGGACCGGGGGCGGCGCCCTTGCCCGGGCCGGCGCGGATTCCCTCGCTGATCGTGGGGACGGGCGGCGCGTAGATGGGCACCGCGAAGGTGGCGTCGTAGCGGACGCCGGTCGCCTCGCCGCGCACCGTGAGCCACCAGCGGCGGAGGCTCGTCGCGGACAGGTCGGTCCCCATGGGGCGGGAGGCGGAGGGGAGCTCGAAGCGCAGCGCCAGCCGACGCGCGCCGTGCACCACCTGGGTGGCCCGGTAGAGCTCCACGTCCGTCCCGCCGGGGAGGGCGGGCCCGGGCTCCGCCGCCGGGCGCCGCTCCTCGCACCGGAGCGTGACCTCGAGCGCCCGCACCAGCGGGGCCCGCTGGCCGAGCTCGAGGGTGGCGGCGAAGGGCTCGCCGAGCAGGTAGGGGAACCGGTCGAAGCGGAGCCGGCTCGTCCCGTACCGGCGCCTCCCGAGTCGGAGGGCGAGCGCGCGCCCGGCGAGCAGCGGTGGGCCCAGGTCGAGGATGCCGACGAGCACCGGCGGGATCCCCTCCGGCTGCAGCGCCGCCGCCGCGTTGAACGGGAGGAGGAAGGCGGCGAGCGCGATGGCCCGCGAGAGCGCCCGGCGCCCGGTCGCTCCCGCCTCGTCGAGCGCTCCCGCCGGGTCCCAGTCGCGGTCGAAGCGCCAGGGCTCCTCGGGGTGGAGCGAGAGCGCGCGGGAGCGCGCCGCGCTCCGCCACCCGTGGAGGGCGACGAGCGCGCCCCCGCCCAGGAAGACCGCCGCGAAGGCCGCGAGGAGCAGGGGCGGAGCCTCGAGCGAGCGCCCCGCGGCGGCGACGAGCAGCGCCAGGCCTGCCCCCCCGAAGAGGAAGCCGGCGAGGAGAGGTGGAACGCCGCTCGGTGGGCGCCGCGAGCGCGCCAACGCTCCCCCCCCCCGCCCTATCGCTCCTGGAACTCCGGCACCACCCGCGGGACGAGGCCGCGATCGGCGGACTCCTTGAGGAAGAGCGCCACCGCCTCGCGGCCGCGGGGCCCGAGGTCTCGGGTCCACTCGTTCACGTACATCCCCACGAACTGGTCGGCCTTCTTCCGGTCGAGGCCGCGCGCGTAGGTCATGGCGTGGTCGAGCGCCTTCTCCCGGTGCTCGAGCCCGTAGGCCACCGTCTCCGTCATCACCCGGGCGAGCGCGCGCCGCGTCGGCTCGGGGAGGTCCTTGCGGACGGCGTTCATCCCGAGCGGCAAGGGCAAGCCGGTGCGCTCCTTCCACGTCCGGCCCAGGTCCTCGACCACCCGCAGCCCCTCCTCCCGGGCGGTGAGCTGCCCCTCGTGGATCACCAGGCCGGCCTCCACCTTGCCCATCTTGACGAGTCGCCCCACCTCCTTGAAGTCCACCACCACCGGCTCGTGGTGCGGCAGGCGGAGCGACAGGGCGAGCGCGGCGCTCGTCCACTTGCCGGGGATGGCGATGCGGGCGCGGGCCAGCTCCTCGGTGCGCAGGAACTGGGACTGCGCGTCCACCACCACGGTGGGGCCGTAGCCGTCCCCGAAGGAGGCGCCGGAGTCGAGCAGCATGTACTTGTCGTGAAGGTGGGCGTAGGCGTGCACCGAGAGGGCGGTGATCTCGTAGCGCCCCTCCAGCGCCGCGCGGTTCAAGGTCTCGATGTCGGCGAGCTCGTGCACGAACTCGAGCCCCTCCACCTTCACCGCTCCCGACGCCAGGCCGTAGAACATGAAGGCGTCGTCGGAATCGGGACTGTGGGCCACGCGGATCTTCTGGGACATGGGCGCGCCTTATATCTTTCAACGATCGTTGAAACAAGGGGCGGAACGGAGTAGATCCGGCCGCACTCATGGCCTACCGGTCGCTGCGCCAGTTCCTCGAGCGGCTCGAAGGGGCGGGGGAACTCGTGCGGGTCCGGGAGACCGTCGATCCCGCCCTGGAGATGGCGGCGCTCGCCGACCGCGCCGCCAAGCAGGGTGGCCCGGCGCTCCTCTTCGAGAAGCCGGCGCGCGGCCAGCTGCCGGTGGCGATGAACCTCTTCGGCACCCGCCGTCGCACCTCCTGGGCGCTCTCCTGCGACGACCTGCAGGAGCCGGCCGACGAGCTTCGCGCCCTCCTCAAGACGGCCCCGCCCCAGGGCATCTGGGAGAAGCTGAAGATGATCCCCAAGCTGGGGCGGCTCGCGTCGCTCGCGCCCCGGCACGTCGGGTCGGCGCCGGTCCAGGAAGTGGTGGAGCGCGAGCCCGACCTCTCGCGCCTGCCGGTGCTCACCACCTGGCCCCATGACGGAGGCCCCTTCCTCACCCTGCCGCAGGTGATCACCCGCGACCCGGAGAGCGGGCTCCGCAACGTCGGCATGTACCGCCTGCAGGTGCTCGGGCCGCGCCGGCTCGCCATGCACTGGCAGCTCCACAAGACGGCGACCGCCCACTACCGCGCCTACCGGCGGCTGGGCGAGCGCATGCCGGTGGCCATCGCGCTCGGGGGGGACCCGGCGCTCACCTACTGCGCCTCGGCGCCTCTGCCGCCGGGCATCGACGAGTACCTCTTCGCCGGCTTCCTCCGGCACGAGGCGGTCCACCTGGCGAGGGGAGTGACGGTGGACCTCGAGGTCCCGGCCGACGCCGACCTGGTCATCGAGGGCTTCGTCGATCCGGGGGCGGCGCTCGTCCGCGAGGGCCCCTTCGGCGACCACACCGGCTACTACTCGCTGGCCGACGACTACCCGGCGCTGGAGGTGACCGCCATCACCCGGCGGCCGGACGCCGTCTACCCCGCCACCGTGGTGGGCCCCCCGCCCATGGAGGATTACTGGATGGGCGTGGCCACCGAGCGGCTCTTCCTGCCCATGCTGCAGCTCGTCTTCCCGGAGGTGGTGGACATGGCCTTCCCTCCGGAAGGCGTGTTCCACAACCTCTGCTTCCTCTCCGTGCGCAAGGAGTTCCCCGGCCACGCCAAGAAGCTCATGCACGGACTGTGGGGCTCCGGCCAGATGTCCGCCACCAAGACCCTGGTGGTCTTCGACGACGACGTCGACGTGCACGACTTCTCGCAGTGCGCCTGGCGCGCCCTCGCCAACGTGGACGCGAAGCGGGACCTGGTCGTCGTCGAGGGGCCGGTGGACGTCCTCGACCACGCGGCACCGGCATTCGCGCTCGGCGCCAAGATCGGGATCGACGCCACCCGCAAGTGGGCGGAGGAGGGAGGGCGCGAGTGGCCGGAGCCGTGCGTCCACCCGCCCGAGCTGCTGGCGCGCACCGACGCCCTCTACGAGCGGCTGGTGGCCGGGGCGCAGCCGCCTGCGCGCCCGCGCATCCCGCTGCCGGGGGCGGCGAGCTGGACGCCTCGCCGGGGAGGGATCTAGTGTCCACGGTCCCCTTGCCCGGGCAGGCGGGGCGCGCCCAGGCGGTGCGCGCCATGTTCGACCGCATCGCCCCCACCTACGATCTCCTCAACCGGGTGATGACGCTGCGGGTGGACCAGCACTGGCGCCGCAAGCTCGTGCGATCGCTCTCGCTCTCGCCCGGGGAGCGGCTCCTCGACGTGTGCGCCGGCACCATGGACGTCGCCGCCGCCGCCCGCAGGCGCTACCCGGGCGCGGGCGTGGTGGGATCCGACTTCTCCATTCCCATGCTGGCCCGGGGCAAGGGCAAGACGGGCCTCCCCGCCGCCGCCGCCGACGCGTTGCGCCTGCCGTTCCGGGACGGGTCGGTGAGCGCGGTCACGGTCGCCTTCGGCGTGCGCAACCTCGACTCCTACGAGGCCGGGCTCGCCGAGATGGCGCGGGTGCTCCGTCCGGGCGGCCGGCTCGGCGTCCTCGAGTTCTTCCGCTCCGAGTCGGCGGGCTCCCGCGCGGTGCACCGGGCCTACAACCGGATGGCGCTCCCGGTGCTGGGGAGGGCGCTCTCCGCCGATCCCTCCGCCTACCGCTACCTGGTCGAGTCGATGGAGCGGTTCGCCTCGCGGCGTGAGTTCGAGGAGGCGGCGCGCCGGGCGGGGTTCCGGAGCGTGCGCGGCGAGACGCTCTTCCCCGGGGTCTGCGGCCTCGTCACCGGGGTCAAGGGATGAAGCTCGTCGTCGGCATCGGCGGCGCCTCCGGTGCGCCCTACGCCAAGCGGCTCCTCGACTTCCTGGCCCGCGAGGCCGCCGACCTGGTCTCGGTGGACCTCGTCTTCACCGCGACCGGGCGGCTGGTGTGGAAGCAGGAGGTCGGCTCCGAGCCCCACTATCCCGGCTTCCGGACCTGGAAGAACAACGACCTCACCGCTCCCTTCGCGTCGGGCAGCTCGCTCTACGACGCCATGTGCGTCGTCCCCTGCTCCGCCGCCGGCCTGGCCCGCGTGGCGTACGGCGTCTCCACCGACCTCGTCGGCCGCGCCGCCGACGTGATGCTGAAGGAGCACAAGCGGCTCGTGCTCCTCTTGCGGGAGACCCCCATCTCGCTCGTGCACGCCCGCGCCATCACCCAGGCGGTGGAGGCCGGGGCCATCGTCATGCCGGCGGCGCCCAGCTTCTACTCGAATCCCGGCAGCATCGGCGAGCTGGTGGACACGGTGGTCGCCCGCCTGCTCGACCGCCTCGGGGTCCCGAACGACCTGATGCAGCGCTGGGACGGCGTCTCGCCCCACGCCTGCGGCGAACCCACGGAGGTGTCGTGATGCTCTCCACCCTTGCGCACCGAGCCCTGGAGCGCGACGGCCTCGGCCCCATTCGCGATCGGGTGCTCTCCGGCGAGAGGCTCTCCGAGGCCGATGCCCTCCGACTCTACCAGGCGAACGACCTCGCCGCCGTGGGGGCGCTGGCGAACCACGTCCGCGAGGCGAGGCACGGGGACCTCACCTTCTACAACCGCAACGTCCACCTCAACCCCACCAACGTCTGCGTGGCCAGCTGCAAGTTCTGCTCCTTCGCGCGCCCCGACGACAAGCACGCCAGCGACGGCTACACCATGAGCCTCGACCAGGCGTTGGAGCACGTGCTCTCCAAGCGGGCGCTCGGGATCACCGAGGTCCACATCGTCTCCGGGCTGCACCCCGACCTCCCCTGGGACTACTACGTCGAGACCGTGCGCCGGCTGCGGCGGGCCTGGCCGGACCTGCACATCAAGGGCTACACCGCGGTGGAGCTGCACTTCTTCGCCGAGAAGTTCGGCAAGAGCTACGAGCAGGTGTTGCGGGAGCTCATCGATGCCGGACTTACCACCATCCCCGGGGGTGGTGCCGAGATCTTCGCCTCCCGGGTGCGCCGCAAGATCTGCGACGACAAAGCCACCGCCGAGCAGTGGCTCGAGGTCCACCGGACCGCCCACCGCCTCGGTCTCAAGTCGAACGCCACCATGCTCTACGGCCACATCGAGACCCTGGCGGAGCGGGTGGACCACATGGCCCGGCTCCGGGCCCTGCAGGACGAGACTCGCGGGTTCCAGGTGTTCATCCCGCTCGCCTTCCACCCCGAGCACAACATGATCGGGAAGGCGTTCCCGAAGCCCACCGGCTACGACGGGCTGCGGACCTACGCGGTCGCCCGCCTCTTCCTCGACAACTTCGACCACATCAAGGCCTACTGGGTCTCGCTGGGGGAGCGCCTGGCGCAGTCCTCCCTCTCCTTCGGGGTCGACGACGTCGACGGGACCGTCCTGGAGGAGCGCATCTACCACATGGCGGGGGCCACCACCCCGCAGGCGCTCTCCGAGGCGCAGCTCCACCGCATGATCCGCTTCGCCGGACGCGTGCCGGTGGAGCGGGACAGCCTCTACCACGTGCTCCGCGTGCACACCCAGCCCGCCGCGAACGCCGAGGCGGCCGTGCGCCTGCCCGCCACCGCCTAGAGGAGAGCGCCATGAAGCTCCGCGCCGCCGCCGTCTCCTTCCTGAACGCGCGCCCGCTCACCGCCGGGCTCGAGGGGAGCCACCGCTTCGAGCTGGTGCAGGCGGAGCCGTCCGGCTGCGCCGCCATGCTGGAGCGCGGGGAGGTGGAGGTGGCGCTCCTGCCGGTGGCCGCGCTCGCCGGCAAGGACCTGGAGGTGGTCCCCGGCCTCGCCATCGGGGCCGACGGCCCGGTGCAGACGGTGGTGCTCGCCGGGGAGGCGCCCCCCGAGACCTGGGAGGAGGTCTTCCTCGACACCGCCTCGCGCACGTCGCAGGTGCTCGCCCGGGTCGTCCTGGCCGGGCGGGGACTCTCGCCGCGCTACACTCCGCTCCCGGCGGTCGAGGGGCTCGAGCGCGCGCAGGGGAGGAAGGGGGCGCTCGTCATCGGCGACCGCGCATTCGACGTGAAGAAGAAGGTGGTCCTCGACCTCGCCCGGGAGTGGAACCAGCTCACCAAGCTCCCCATGGTGTTCGCCGTCTGGGCCGCCCGCCCCGGCGTCCTGCGTCCCGAGGACGTGAGCGAGCTCGCCCGCGCCGCCCAGGCCGGGCTGGGGATGCGCACCGAGCTGGCGCAGGCCTTCGCTCGCGAGCGCGGCGGCGATCCGGAGCGCTACCGTCGCTACCTCACCCAGCGCATCCGCTACGGGCTCGGGCCCTACGAGCTCTCCGGGCTCGAGGCCTTCCTCGCCCGCGCCGCGGAGGCGGGCATCCTGCCCCCGACCAACCTCCGCTTCGCCGACGACGTGGTGAGGAGCCGCCGCATCCGCCGTCCGGTGACGCTCGACAAGGCCCTGCAGAAGGGGGCGGAGGGCGAGCGGCTCGACGCCGACGAGGCCGAGCTCCTCGACGAGAAGGCACCGCTGCTCGAGCTCGGGCTCGCCGCCGACATGCGCCGGCGCGCTCTCCACCCCGACGGGGTGGTGACCTACATCGTCTCGCGCAACGTGAACTACACGAACGTCTGCACCACCGCCTGCTCCTTCTGCGCCTTCTACCGGCCGCGCGGTCATGGCGACGCCTACGTGCTCGACCGCGCGCAGATGGCGCGGAAGATCGAGGAGACCGTGGCGCTCGGGGGCATCGAGCTCCTCCTCCAGGGGGGGCTGCACCCGGAGCTGGCGGTGGAGTGGTACGAGGACCTCTTCCGATGGGTGAAGCAGCACTACCCGACCATCAATCTCCACGCGCTCTCGCCGGAGGAGATCTGGCACATCGCCCGCACCAGCCAGATCTCGCTCGGGGAGACCATCGATCGGCTGGTGGCCGCGGGCCTCGACTCCATCCCGGGCGGCGGCGCCGAGGTGCTCGACGACGAGGTGCGCCGTCGCATCGCCCCGCTCAAGTGCTCCACCGACGAGTGGCTGACGGTGATGCGGGCCGCCCACCAGAAGGGGCTGAAGAGCACCGCCACCCTGATGTTCGGGGTGGGAGAGCAGGCCATCCACCGGGTGAACCACTTCCTGCGCCTGCGGGAGCTGCAGGACGAGACCGGGGGCTTCACCGCCTTCATCTGCTGGACGTTCCAGCCCGAGCACACGCGCCTCGTGCCCTCCGACAACAGCGCCCACGCCTACCTGCGCACCAACGCGCTCGCGCGCCTCGTCCTCGACAACGTCCCGAACTTCCAGGCCTCCTGGGTCACCATGGGAGGCGGGGTCGCCCAGGCCTCGCTCCACATGGGGTGCAACGACTTCGGGAGCGTCATGATCGAGGAGAACGTGGTCTCCGCCGCCGGGACCACCTTCCAGATGGACAGCGAGGAGGTGGAGCGTCACATCCGCGACGCCGGCTTCCAGCCGGCGCGGCGGAACATGCGCTACCAGCGCCTCGGTGCCGCGGCCTAGGGACGGGATTTGCCGGTCCGGGTCCTCGGCGCGCCGTTCGTCCTCCTCGGGGGGGACATCCCCCCCGTCGCCGACGGCGCGGTGGCGCTCGACGGCGACCGGATCCTCGCCGCCGGTCCGCGCCCCGAGCTCGAGGCGCGCTTCTCCCGCGCCGAGCCCGTCGACGGGGTGATCCTGCCCGCCCTGGTGAACGCGCACCTGCACCTCGAGCTCTCCCACCTCGCCGGGCAGGTCCCCGGAGGAGCGGGACTCGTCCCCTGGATCCGGGCGCTGGTGGCGGCGCGGATGCGGGCGGGTCCGGTGGAGGAGGCGATGGCGCGGGCGGCGGCCTCGCTCGCAGAAGCTGGCGTGGCGGCGGTCGGCGACGTGACGAACACTCTCGGGTCGATGCGCCACCTGGCGCGACACGGCATGTCGGGGACGCTCTACCACGAGGTATTCGGGTTCACGGCCGACCGGGTGGCCGAGGCGCTGCGAGCGGCGGCCGAGGTGCGCTCGAGGCTCGGCGACCCGCCACCCGGCCTCGCCGTCGCCCCCTCGCCCCACGCCGTCTACTCGACCCATGGCGAGACAGTGGCGCGGCTGCTCCGCGCCGGGCCCGCCTCGATCCACGTGGCGGAGGACCCGGGGGAGCGGGAGTTCTGCGCCGCCGCCGCCGGGCCCTTCGCCGAGCTGGTGCTCAAGCTCGGCCTCTCGCCCGGGGAGCTCCGCCCCTGCGCCCGCTCCGCCGTGGCGGCGGTGGCACCGCACCTCGGGGCCCGCTCGCTGGTGGTGCACGCGGTGGACGTGGACGAGGAGGACCTCCGCCTCCTCGGGGGCTCGGGCGCGACCGTGGTCCTGTGCCCCCGGTCGAACCTCCGCATCGGCGGCCGGGTCGCCGACCTGCCGCGCCTCCTCGCGGCCGGCCTGCCCCTGGCGGTGGGGACCGACTCGCTCGCCTCCTCCCCCTCCCTGTCACCGCTCGCCGAGCTCGCCGCGCTCCATCGCGCCTTCCCGCAGGTGCCGCCGGCGCGGCTCCTCCCGCTCGCCTGGAACGGGGCAGCGGTGGGCGCCGCGGCGGTGGGGCGGCTCTCCCCCGGGAGCTCGCCGGGCGTCGTCGCCGCCCCGCTCCTGGGCGCCCGCCCCGCCGATCCCGCGGCCTGGCTCCTCGAGGTCCACGCGGCCGAGGAGCGCCCCGTCACCTGGCTGGCGCGCCACCGACCGGGGCCGCCCTCATGACCGTCGCCGCGCTCGCGCGCATGGTGAAGTTCAGCCACTCCCTCTTCGCCTTGCCCTTCGCGGTGAGCGCGGTGGTGCTCGTGTCGCGAGAGGCCTCGCTCGACCCGGTGCGGCTCCTGCTGGTGGCGCTGGCGGTCGTGGCCGCCCGCACCGCCGCGATGGCCATGAACCGGATCGCCGATCGGCGCTTCGACGCCCGGAACCCGCGCACCGTGCGACGCGAGCTCGTCACCGGCGAGGTGTCGCCGCTCTCGGCCTGGGCCCTCCTCCTCGGCAGCGGCGCCGTCTTCGTGGCGGCGGCCTGGGCCATCTCGCCGCTCGCCGGCGGGCTCTCCCTGCCGGTGCTCGCCGTCCTCCTCGGCTACTCCTACGCCAAGCGATTCACCTGGGGCTGTCACCTCTGGCTCGGGGTGGCCCAGGCGCTCGGCCCGGTGGGCGTGGCCGTCGCGCTCACGGGGAGCGCGCCCATCTCGGCGGTGCTGCTCGGCCTGGGAGTGGGAGCCTGGATCGCGGGCTTCGACGTCTTCTACGCCATGCAGGACGTGCACTTCGATCGAACGGAGGGACTCCGGTCCATCCCCGCGCGCTTCGGCGTTCCGGGCGCCCTGATCTGGGCCCGGGCCCTCCACCTGCTGGCGGTGCTCGCCATCGCCGGCGCCGGGATCTCGGCCTCGGCCGGGCCGGGCTGGTACGTGGGCTCGACGCTGCTCGGGGCGGTGCTGCTCGCCGAGCACTTCTACGTGGCCCCGCACGACCAGCTCAAGCCGGAGCGCATCGGAAAGGCCTTCTTCGACTTCAACGCCTTCGCCTCGGTCGCCTTCGCGCTCTGCGCGCTCGCCGACATCTTCCTCCGCCACCGGTCCTGACATGTCCATCGCCCTTCCCTCGCTCCGCCCCCAGAGCCACGCCCTCACCCAGGCCGAGCTGCGCGCCGCCGACGCGGTGGGCGCGCTCATGGAGCTGTGGGGCTTCCGGCGCCAGCTGGGGCGCGTCTGGACCGTGCTCTTCCTCTCGGAGCGGCCGCTGCCTGCCCCCGAGCTGTGCGAGCGGCTCCAGATCTCGACGGGCCTGCTCTCCATGAGCCTGGCGGAGCTGAGGCGGTGGGGAGTGGTGCGGGGCGTCTCGGTGCGCGGCGAGCGCAAGGAGCACTACCAGGCGGAGACCCACGTCTGGAAGATGGTGCGCCGCGTCCTGCGGGAGCGGGAGCGCCTCGCCCTGGAGGAGGCGCTCACCGTCTTCGAGTCGGCCCTCGCCGCCCTGCGCGAGGCACAGTCCGACGTCGATCCCGGGGTGAAGGCGGCAGCCCGCCACCGGCTCGACCGGGTGGGGCAGCTCGTCACCCTCACCCGCACCGGGCTCGGCCTCCTCGGCATCCTGCTGGAGAGCGCCCGGGTCGACCTGGGGCCGCTCCAGGCTTTCTCCGACGCCCTCTCCGGTCGCGACCGACCCGCCGCTCCAGGCCCCGCGCCTAGCTGGCGAGGCCGTGCTGGAGCGCGTACCGGGTGAGCTCCACGTTGGTCGAGAGCCTGAGCTTCTCGCCGATCCGGGCCCGGTAGGTGGCGACGGTCTTCTCGGCCAGCCCGAGGTCGGCGGCGATCTGCTTCAGGGACCGGCCCTGCGCCACGAGCAGCAGCACCTCGAGCTCCCGGCGCGAGAGCGCCTCGTGGAGGGCAGGCGCCTCGCCGCCGCCAAGGAGACCGGCGAGCCGCTCGCCCAGCGCGGCCGAGATGTAGCGGCCCCCGGAGAGCACCCGCTGCGTCGCCAGGAGGAGCTCGTGGGCGGCGCTCGTCTTCGCCAGGTAGCCGGCCGCCCCGAGCCGGATGCAGCGGGTGGCGAACTCCTCCTCCGGGGAGGCCGAGAGCATGAGGACGGGCAGGCCGGGGTGGTCGCGCCGAGACTCCTCGAGGATCTCGAGGCCGCTGCGGCCGGGCAGGCTGATGTCGAGGAGCACCATGTCCCAGGGCCCGCGGCCGAGCTGCTCCACGGCCTGCTCGTAGTTGGCGGCTTCCTCGAGCTGGGCGCCCGGCAGCCCGTCCTCGAGCACCTGCCGGAGGCCGCGCCGGACGACCTCGTGATCGTCGACGATCAGGATTCGCGCCATCGCCCCTCCCCGGCGCCGATCGACACCCGCGCCGTCACCGCCGAGCCGCCCCCCGGCCGGGGCTCGAAGCGTACCTCACCGCCGACCTGGGCGGCCCGCTCCTCCATGCCGACGAGCCCGAGCCCCTTTCCGCGCTCGGAGGACGGCGGCGGCCCCCTGCCGTCGTCCTCGATGTGGAGGACGAGCGCCTCCCCCTCGCGCGCGAGCCTCACCGACACCCGGCTGGCGGAGGCGTGGCGCATCACGTTGGTGAGCGCCTCCTGGGCGATGCGGTAGAGGGCGGCGGCCACGGGCGGCGGCACGAAGTCCAGGCCCGCCGGCACGTTCACCTCGCAAGCGAGGCCGGTGAGGTCGTGAAAGCGCCGCCCTTCCTCCGCAAGGGCGGCACCGAGGCCGATCTTGTCGAGCACCAGCGGGCGCAGGTCGGTCGCGATCCGCTTTACCGCCGCCGCGGCCTGGTCGGCGAGGACCGAGGCCGCCACCACCAGGTCCTCCATCCGCCCCCTCTCCGAGCCGGCTCCGGCCAGATCCTCCATCTGCCTGAGGTCGAGCGAGAGCCCGGCGAGCATTTGCCCCAGCTCGTCGTGGAGGTCGCGTGCTATCCGGGCCCGTTCCTCCTCGCGGGCCTTGGAGAGCCGGGTCGCCAGCGTGAGGAGCTGGTCGTTCCGCTGCCGCAGCGCCGCCTCGGCCGCCTCCCGAGCGCGGCGGTTGCGGAGCGCGGCGATGGCGCTGGCGACGTCGTCCGCCAGCCGCTGCAGGAGGTCCGCCTGCACCGGCTGGAAGGTCGAGGGCTCGCCCGCGTAGAGGCCGAGGACACCGATCCTCTGCCCGCGCGCCGAGAGGGGAAGGAAGGCGGCCGACGCGTAGCCCCGGCTCCGCATCTCCTCCGCCAGCGGCCGCAGCGACGGGTCGGCCTGCACGTCCTCGACGACCACCACCTGCCCGGAGCTCACCGCCCGCCCCGCCGGCTCGCCCCCGGCGCCGGCGCCGGCCCAGGAGGGCCGCCGCAGGGAGAGGTAGCCCCCCTCCACCCCGCGCCAGGTGACCGGCTGGATGCTCCGCGCCTCGTCCTCCTCGGCCCGACCGACCCAGGCCATGCGGAGTCCGTTCACCTCCACCGCCGCCCGGCAGATGTCGGAGAGGAGCGACTCTTCCGACTCGGCCCGGACGAGCGCCTCGTGGACCGTGCGGACAAGGCCCATCGCCCAGGCGAGCCTGCGCCGTGACTCCTCGGCCTGCGTCTGAGCGGTGACGTCGCGAATCTCGAGCTGGACCGCCGGCCGGCCCCGGACCTCGTACCGGCTCGCCTCCACCTCGCCCCTGAAGAAGGTGCCGTCGAGCCGGCGCAGCCGCCTGAGCATCACGGCCTCGAACGGCTCGCCGCGCTCGACGTGCGCGAGCCTCTCGGCGACCGAGGCGGCCTCCTCCGGCACCGCGAAGTCGAGGACCGAGCGCCCGACGAGCTCCCTGGCCTCTCCCTTGAAGAGCCTCTGGGCGCAGCGGTTCGCGAACTCCACCACGCCGGCCTGGATGACGACGATCCCCTGGGGCGCGTTCTCCACCAGCGTCCGGTAGCGGGACTCGCTCTCCTCCAGCGCGGCGCGCGACCGGTGGATGTCCGCGGCGGCGCGCTGGAGCAGGGCGTAGAAGACGACCGAGGTGGCGAGGACGAACGCCATACCCTTGGCAAAGGACCACTCGGCGGCCTCGCGCGCACCGCTCGCAAAGCTGGCGACGGCGATGTCGCTTCCGAGGAGCCAGGCGCTGGCGAACACGGCGTAGAGCCCCACGATCCGCCAGGAACGGATCGGTGCCAGCCCGCGGTGAACGCGGTCTCGCATCCGTGCCTCACTCTTCGGCAAGACCAAGACGAGGAGAGGTCGCTCAGCACTCGCCATTTGTTTATTCAACAGCCGGCGGCGGAACAACATCCAGGGACGTCGTGGAAGTTCCACCGACAACTCTCATTTCCCGGAGTGGTTCCGCCGGATTCTGTCGGGCGTCAAAGAATGGTTCGCGGGCAGCGGCGCCGCGCCCCCCAAGAAAGTCTGGATGACGCGCGCCGCCACCCCGTCCGCGCTGGGACCGCGGGGGACTCGGAGGCGAGGTTCCAGTCGCAGGACCGCGCGCCGACGCGAAGCCTCGTGTCGAGCGCCCGGCTCCCCGCGGAAGGCACCCCCGGGGCAATCGTAGCCGTGGGCGCAGCCACCGGGGATCTCGGGTGGCTGGACACCGTCGAGGGCCTCGCCACCTCGCCTCCACTCATGGGCGTCCCAGCCGCGGCGGACGGTGAGACAGGCCGCCCGGTGGCGAGGTGCGCGCGCATCGGCGTGGACCATGTGAGGTCGGCTTGGGATGCGCTTCCAAGGTCGGGAGGGCAGTTCCTGGCCCGCCATCGCTCGCTCTCCTTCCGGTCGGCTCACCGCCTTCCCGCGCTCTCAGGCTCCGGCCGAACGCGGATGCCTAAAGCGGAGCGGCTCCGTCGGCGGCGGGCAGGTAGATGCGAAACTCGGTACCGGCGCCGAGTTCGCTCGAGAAGGAGACAGCGCCGCCGTGCGCGGCGACCACCCGGTAGACGGTGGCGAGCCCGAGCCCGGTGCCGCGCTCCTTGGTGGTGACGAAGGGCTCGAAGACCCGTTGCCGGATCTCGGGAGGCATCCCGCCCCCGGTGTCGGCAACCCGTATCTCCAGGTAGCGCCCGAGACGCAGCCCCGGCGTCGCCGCCACCAGGGCCTCGTCGGCCTCCACGTTCGACGCGGTCACGAGCAGGGTCCCGCCCTGGGGCATCGCCTCCCGGGCGTTCACGAAGAGGTTCATGAGGACCTGCTGGATCTGGGTGCAGTCGGCGTCCACCTCCCAGAGGTCCGGGGTCCAGGCGGTGCGGAGGCAGATTCCCCCGCGCATCGTCGGGCCCACCATCTTCACCGCCGGCAGGAGGAGCTCGGCCCCCCGGACCCTCCGGCGCGTTCCGCTCGACCCGCGGACGAAGTCGACGATCTGGCGTACCAGGCCCTGGGCGAGGACGGCGGCCCGGTCGATGGTGTCGATTACCTCCCGCCCCTCGGCGTCGAGGTGGTAGGCGTGCAGGACCGGCAGGGCCGAGAAGATGGCGGTGAGGACGTTGTTCAGGTCGTGCGCCACGGCTCCCGCCACCTGCCCGAGCAGGTCGAGCCGCTCCGTCCTCTCGGCGATGGAGCGCAGGCGGCGCTCGGCGGTGACGTCGTGCGCCACCACCAGGATGCCGCGCGGCGCTCCGGTGAGATCGTCGAGCCGGGTCCACCGGCTCGCGACCTCGAGGACGTTCCCGGCGTGGGATCGGACGCGGAGGTCCCCGGCCCACGATCCGAGGCTCGCCACCTGCTCCCGAATCTCCGCGAGCTGCTCGGGTCGGTCGAGTCCGACGAGCGAGGTGAACCTCTGGCCGATCGCCTCGGCGGTGCTCCACCCGAAGACCCGCTCCGCTCCCTGGGTCCAGGTCCGCACGGTCCCGTCCAGGGCCTCGAGCACGATGGCGTCGGTGGCTTGCGAGAGGAGCCCCTGCGTCTCGCGCAGGGCCTCCGCCGCTCGTTTGGATTCGGTGACGTCCTGCTTCACCGCCACGAAGTGGCGGATGGTGCCGTCGGGATCGGCCACCGGGGAGATGGTCATCTCCTCTTCGTAGAAGGAGCCGTCGGCGCGCCGGTTGACGACCGTCCCGTGCCAGACCCGGCCGGCGGTGATCGTCTCCCAGAGGCGACGGTAGAAGCCCTGGTCGTGCACTCCCGACCTCAGGATCTGGATGCCGCGGCCGAGGACCTCCTCCGGAGGGTAGCCAGTGAGCGCGGTGAACGCTCGGTTCGCCCACTCCACTCGCCCCTGCGCGTCGGTCACGACGATGGCGTTGGCGGCGCACTCGAGGGCGGTCGCCTGAAGCCGGAGCCGATCGGCGACCCGGATCTTCTCGGTGACGTCCTCCCAGGTGCGGGCCAGGCGGACGAGTGCGCCGGCCGGGTCGAGGATGGGGAAGGTGGACCCCCGGATCCAGCGCACCTCGCCTCCCGGCCGGGCGATGCGGAACTCGATCGCCCATTCGCCGCTGGAGGCTCGCCCCTTCCAGGCGGTTTCCACGCGGTCGCGATCCTCCGGGTGCACCAGATCCATCCACGCGTCTGGGCGCGCCCGGAGATCGGCCGCCGATAGCCCCCACACCCGCTCCGGATGCGGGCTGACGTGGACGAGGTTTCCGGTCGTCGGGTCCTCGAGCCAGAAGAACTCGGAGATGGCGGAGCTGAGTTGGTGCAGGGCGGCCTGCGCCTGGTCCCCGCTCACCCGGGCGCGGTGGGCCTCGGTGACGTCGACGCAGAAGCCGATCGATCCCTGGCGGGTGCTGGAGGCGGCCCGGTGGGCGATGGACACGAGAAGCCACGCCTCGGTCCCGTCCTTGCGCCGGAAGCGCTGCTCGACGAGCTCCGCCGCGGGGAGTTCGCTGTCGGCCCGGCGCGCCCAAGCGTTCAGGTCCTCGGGAAAGAGGATGGCGGACACGTGGCGGCCGACGAGCGTCTCCGGCCGGGACCAGCCGAGCATCCTCGCCGCCGGACCGTTCATGAATTGGATCTGGCCAGTCGCGTCGGCCGCCCAGAGACCCAGGCCCGTCGCCTCGGCCATGGCGCGAAAGTCCGGGGAGCCCATCGATAGGTGCCCCTCGCCGCTCGCGGGTGCGGGGCCCACGCCGGGATGGTCGATCCACCGCTTCGCGCTCATCGGCCTTAGGAGAGGCGAGCCGGGTTCCGAAGGAGGTCCCGCGCCGTCGAGGGTGGGGAGTTCCGCGTGGGGCGGACGGCGATCATCGACGGAAGTCTCGACACCGCTTCATCGACTTGTCGAGTCGGGCATTGTCAGCCCCGGGTGTCAGGCGATGACCCGAAAAATCGCTTTTCTCGTGCGGCGAGGCCCGGTTTCAGTCTGCCAGGACCCTGCGGGCGGCCTCGCTGGCGCGGGCCGCGACGTCGGCGGGATCGACGCCCAGCGGTACGCCCTCTCGCAGCCGGACCTCGCCCCCCACGATCATCCAGGCGGCGCGCGCACCGGCCCAGAGGATGGCCACGTCCCCGTCGGTGCCCTCCGGGGGGACTCCCGAGGGGCGCCATTCCAGGATGGCGAGGTCGGCGAGGGCCCCGGGCTCGATCGCGCCGAGCCTCTCGCCGAAGAGCTGGCCGGCGAGCGTTCCGCCGGTGGGCCAGACAGCGTGCCCGAGGAGTTCGGAGGGCGGGGGCGGCCCTGACCTGCGCCAGCGCAGGTGGGCGGTGAGCGCCACTGCCTCCCCGGCGAGGTCGTGGAAGATCCCGTCGGTGCCGAGCGCCACCGGGACCTCGTGGGCCGCCAGGATCTCGAACGGGGGCAGCTCGCCGCCCCAGAATGCCGCCGAGCGGGGCGTCGCGACCAGGGTCGCGTCGGCCCGGCAAAGCAGGCTCGCCTCCTCGCTCCCGGTGGTGCTCCCGTGGGCGACCACCGTCCGTGGGCCGAGCAGGCCCTTCGCCTCGAGCAGCGCGATCGGCCGCTTGCCGTCCAACGCCCAGGACCGCTCCAGGTCGGCGCCGTCCTCGGCCACCGAGGCGTGCAGCCCGAAGCCCCGTGCCGGCTCGGCCAGAGCCTCGAGCGTAGCGCCGGTCGTGGCGTGGAGCCCATCCAGCCCGGCCATCCCGCGCACCAGCGGATCGCCCCGGCGCCGCTCGCCGTACTCGAGCGCGGCCCTCGCGGCCGCGAGGCCCCGCTCCGCTCCGCCGAAATCGCTCGCCCCGTAGGCAAGGACCGCCCGCAACCCGACCTGCCGCACCGCCCGCTCCACCGCGGCGAGCGACTCGAGCTCCTCTCCGGCGGCGCCGCGCTCCAGTGCCAGGACGCAGCTCACCCCCGCCTGGAGGGCGGAAAGCGCGGAGGCCCGGGCGAGAGCTTCGAGCGCCGCCGGATCGAGTCGGTCCTCCACCGGCCGGCGGAATCCCGTTCGCAGCCCGTGCAGGGTCCCGGGAAAGCGCTCCGGCAGCCCTGCCAGCCGCAGGAGCGGCCCGAGGGCGAGGTGGGCATGGGCGTCGATGGCCCCGGGGACGAGGAGGCGGCCGTCGGCGTCGACGTTCCAGTCCCCCGGCAGGGGCTCCACCGGCTCCCCGCGGGGTGCCACCGCTGCGATGCGGGCACCCTCGACCACCACCGTCACCCCGGAGCGCGGCGGGTCGCCAGCGAGCACCGCGCCTCGGATCACGATCCGGTCCGCCACGGACGACAATACTCCTCCGCCGCCACCCGGGGGTAAAGCCTCTGGTGCGGGTGCCCCCGCTCGGCGCCGCCTCACCCGCGGTGGCGGGGGGGAGCCCCCGCACGACCTCGAGGTCCGCCATCGGTCCTTGCCGCCGGCGCCGGGATCGCGTTAAGGAAGCGCCCGCATGCTGTCGCCCGAGGTCCTGAAGAAGCTGGAGTCGATCGAGAGACGGTACGAGGAGCTCACGCACCAGCTCTCGGATCCGGCCGTGGCCTCGTCGGGGGAGCGCTTCCGCAAGGTCTCGAAGGAGCGCGCCCAGGCGGAGCCGACCGTCCTCGCGCTCCAGTCCTACCGCAGGCTCTTGAAGGACGTCGCCGACAACGAGGCCCTGCTCGGCGAGAAGGACGAGGGCATTCGCGAGATGGCCAAGGAGGAGCTCGCCCTCCTGCGCCCGCGGGTCGGCCCCGCCGAGGAGCAGCTCAAGGTGCTCCTCATCCCCCGCGACCCGAACGACGAGAAGGACGTGATCCTGGAGATCCGGGCCGGGGCGGGCGGAGACGAAGCCGGCCTGTTCGCGGCCGAGCTCCTGCGCCTGTACCTGCGCTACTCGGAGCGCCGGGGGTGGCGTTGCGAGGTGGCGGACGTCTCCGGCGGCACCCTGGGCGGGGTGAAGGACGCCACGGTGACCATCACGGGCGACGGCGTCTACTCCTGGCTCAAGTACGAGTCGGGCGTGCACCGGGTGCAGCGGGTGCCGGCCACCGAGGCGCAGGGGCGCATCCACACCTCCACCGTCACCGTCGCGGTCATGCCGGAGGCGGAGGACATCGACGTGCAGGTGAACCCAGCGGACATCGAGATGGACGTCTTTCGCTCCACCGGCTCCGGGGGACAGAGCGTGAACACCACCGACTCCGCCGTGCGGCTCACGCACAAGCCGTCCGGGCTGGTGGTGAAGTGTCAGCAGGAAAAGAGCCAGACCAAGAACCGCGCCATGGCGATGAAGATGCTGCGGGCCAAGCTCTACGAGATGGAGCTGGAGAGGCAGCAGAGCGCCCGGGATGCCGCCCGCAAGAGCCAGGTGGGCACCGGGGACCGGTCGGAGAAGATCCGCACCTACAACTTTCCCCAGGACCGGCTCACCGATCACCGCGTCAACTACACCCGTCACAACCTGCCGGCGGTGATGGACGGGGACGTCCAGGACGTGATCGAGGCCTGCCGCACCTTCTTCGCCGCGGAGGCCCTCCGGGAGGCCTCCACCGGCGACGCCGCGGGCGCTTCCGAGAAGCGGGCGTGAGCGACACCTGGACGCCGCTCAGGCTCATCGGCTGGACACAGACCTACTTCGCCGGGCTGGGGATTGACGCGCCGCGGCTCACCGCCGAGATCCTGCTCGCGAGCGCTCTGCGCTGCGAACGGCTGCGCCTCTACCTCGACTTCGACAAGCCGCTCGCCGAGCCGGAGCTCGCCTCCTTCCGGGACCTGGTGAGGCGGCGCGCCGGCGGCGAGCCCACCGCCTACCTGACCGGGAGGAAGGACTTCCTGGGCCGGACGTTCCGGGTCGACGAGCGGGTGCTGGTGCCGAGGCCAGAGACCGAGCTCCTCGCCGAGGCGGCGCTCGAGGCCCTCCCCGAAGAGGGCGAGGCGCTCGACCTATGCACCGGCTCGGGTTGCATCGCGGTCTCGCTCGCGCTCGGACGGCCCGGCGCCCGGGTGGCGGCGGTCGACCTCTCCCCGGCCGCGCTCGAGCTCGCGCGGGAGAACGCCCAGGCGCTCGGCGCCCGGGTGGAGCTCCTCGAAGGCGACTTGTACGCGCCGCTCGCTCGCGGGCGGCGTTTCCGGGTGATCGTCGCCAACCCTCCGTACGTGCCGAGCGCGGAGCTGGAGGGGCTTTCCCGGGAGGTGCGGCGCGAGCCGCGCCTCGCGCTCGACGGCGGGCCCGACGGCCTCCGGGTGCTGCGCCCGCTCGTCGAAGGGGCTCCGGCCCGGCTGGACGGGGGCGGGACCCTCGTCGCCGAGATGCACGAGAGCCATGCCGAGATCCTCCCGCCGTTGAGCCTCGCCGCCGGCTTCGCGTTCGCCGAGACCCGGCGCGACCTCGCCGGCCTTCCGCGCTACTTGGTGGCGCGACTCGCCGCCCGCGCCTAGAATCCACGACCTTCGAGACTCCTGCCGATGGACAAGATCCTCATCGAAGGTGGCGTCGCTCTTCGGGGCGCGGTCGCCACCTCGGGCGCCAAGAACGCGGCGCTCCCCGTGATCGCCGCCTCGCTCCTGGCGCAAGGCGACCACGTGGTGCGCAACACGCCCGACCTCGCCGACGTCCGGACGCTGGGCCGGCTCCTCGCCCACACCGGCTGCACCTTCGAGCGTGGCGCCGGCGGTCGGGCGCACGCGGTGGCCATTCGGGTGCCGCAGTCCATCGAGCCGGAGGCTCCCTACGAGCTCGTCCGCACCATGCGGGCGAGCGTGCTGGTCCTGGGCCCGCTGCTCGCGCGCTGGGGTCGAGCCCGGGTCTCGCTGCCGGGCGGGTGCGCCATCGGCGCCCGGCCCATCGACCAGCACCTGAAGGGGCTCGCGGCCCTCGGCGCGGAGCTCCTGCTCCAGCACGGGTACGTCGAGGCGAGGGTGCCGGGCGGCCGGCTGCGCGGGACCACCTTCGTCTTCGACAAGGAGACCGTCACCGGGACCGAGAACGTCCTCATGGCAGCCGCGCTCGCCGAGGGGCGCACCGTGCTCGGGAACTGCGCGCGAGAGCCGGAGGTGGCGGACCTGGCCAAGGCGCTCTCGGGGATGGGCGCCCGCATCGAGGGGGCCGGTACCCATGAGATCCAGGTGGAGGGGGTGGAGACGCTGCGCCCCATCGCGCACGACGTCATCCCCGACCGGATCGAGGCCGGGACCTTCCTCGTCGCCGGGGCGCTGCCGGGAAACGAGGTGACGGTCGAGGGATGCATTCCCGCCCACGTCGAGGGGCTGCTCGAGAAGCTCCGCCGGGTGGGAGCGACGATCGCGCCGGTGCCGGGAGGCCTCCGGGTGAAGGGCGATGGCCGCCCGCGGCCGGTGGACATCCGCACAGCCCCGTACCCGGGCTTCCCCACCGACATGCAGGCGCAGATGATGGTGCTCCTCGCCCTCGCCAACGGCTCCTCGGTCGTGGCCGAGACCGTCTTCGAGAACCGCTTCATGCACGTGCTCGAGCTGCAGCGGCTCGGGGCCGACATCGCGGTGGACGGAAACGTCGCGGTGGTGAAGGGGGTGCCCACGCTCTCGGGAGCCCCGGTGATGGCGAGCGACCTGCGCGCCTCGGCTGCGCTGGTGCTGGCGGGGCTGGCGGCCCAGGGCACGACCGAGGTCCGCCGCGTCTACCACCTCGACCGGGGGTACGAGCGGATCGAGTCCAAGCTGGCACCGCTCGGGGCCCGCATCCGCCGGGAGAAGGCATGAGGGGCTCGGGACAGGTCCTGTCGGTGGCGATCCCCAAGGGCCGCCTGCTGGGGGAGGCGTCGAAGCTCTTCGAGGTCGCCGCCGGCACCTCCCCGCAGAAGCTGCTGGAGGGGACTCGCAAGCTCGCCGCCGAGGCCTCCGGACTGCGGTTCATCTCCATCCGGGCTTCGGACGTGGCCAGCTACGTGGAGCACGGCGCCGCCGACCTCGGAATCGTCGGCCTCGACGTCCTGCGGGAGGAGCCGCGCGACCTCTACGAGCCGCTCGACCTCGGAATCGGGCGCTGCAAGGTGATCGTGGCACGGCCGCGCACGGCGCGTCCCCTGCCGCAGGGCGTGGCGCCCCGGGTGGCGACCAAGTACACCCACCTCGCCTCTCAGCACTTCGCGCGAAAAGGCATCCCCGCGGAAATCATCCACTTGCACGGGTCCATCGAGGTCGCGCCCTCTCTGGGTCTCGCCGACCTCATCGTCGACATCACCGAGACCGGCGAGACCCTGCGCGCCAACGACCTCGTGATCGAGGAGACGGTGCTCGACGTGTCGGCGCGCCTGGTTGTGAACCGGGTGGCGCTGAAGCTGCACGCCGAGCGGCTCCGCCGCCTCGTCGAGGCCCTGCGGAAGGCGGCCGAGGCGTGATTCGGTTCGGGGGACATTGATCCGCCACTTGCCTTGCCGCTATCATCCACCCCGGATCCACCGAAGGCGTCGCGAACGAATCCCCACCCAAAAACCATCACGTGGAACCTGGTCCTGGAGGAGGACCCAGCCGCATGGATTGCCCTCGTTGCAGCGTAGAGATGACGGAGATCGCCGGTGACGACAGCGTCATGCAGAGATGCTCCGACTGCGGGGGGCTCTGGGCCGACGTCACCGACGTCAACCGGTTCCTCCTCCACGCCAACCTCCCCGCTCTCACCGCCATCGGCGGCTACCTTAACGCCGACGAGATCACCGGGATGTGCCCGGCTTGCCACGTGGACCTGGTGGTGGTGGAGGGCGGCGAGAAGCGCTCGTTGCACTACGACACCTGCGAATCCTGCGGCGGCATCTGGGTCGATGGCCCGGAGGAGGGCGACCTCCCGGAGACCATCGACTGGAGGACGGGCGAGAAGGAGATCGTCTCCTTCTACCGGGCTTTCTCCAAGAAGTAGGGCGAGCGGAACCTCAGCGCGCTACCAGTGCCGGTCGTCGCGCCACGGCCAGGCGGTGTTGGAGTAGCCGCGGATCTCCCAGTAGCCGCGCCGGTCGTGGGGCATGAACTCGACGCGGCGCACCCACTTCGCGCCCTTCCAGGCCCAGAGCTGCGGGGTCACCACCCGCACCGGGCCGCCGTGCTCCGGGGAGAGCGGCTCCCCGTCGGCCCGGTGCGCGAGGAGCACGTCGGGCTTGAGGGCCTCCTCGAGGGGGAGGTTCGTCGAGTACCCGTCGTAGGAGTAGAACATCACGTGGGTCGCCGCCATCGTCGGGCGCGCCAGCGCTGCGAGGGTTTCGAACGACACGCCCTTCCATCTCATGTCGAGCCGGCTGAAACCGGTGACGCAGTGGAAGTCAGACGTGTCCTCGACCTGGGGAAGTTCCAGGAAGTCCCGCCAGTGCAGCCGCAACGGCTGATCCACCTCCCCCTCCACCCGGAGTTCCCAGCGATCGGTGGAGACGACGGGCTGCTCACCGATGTCGAGGACCGGCCAGGTGGCGAGGACGTTCTGGCGCGGAGGGACCTTCGGCATCCCGTGCCGGTTCTGGGGCCCCTCGCCCTGGGGCCGGGCGTCGGACAGCGAAGGCGTGGCCTTCATCCGCTCCGCCCAGCGCGCCCGGAGGATGGCCCGCCCCTCTTCGATGGCATCGAGATCGGTCACAGCGGGGGAGTGTAGCGCGGGCGCACTGACCGCGCCGGCCCGTTGGCGGGCGTCGCCCGTCGCTCCGTCCACGTCGCTCCGTCCAACTTGACGGGCGGGCCTGCTTCGGGCAGATCTGCCGACTGCTTTGCGGGAATAGCTCAGTTGGTAGAGCATCAGCTTCCCAAGCTGAGGGTCGCGGGTTCGAATCCCGTTTCCCGCTCCAGTGCCAAAGGCCGGAATCCTGGAGCTTCTGCTCCGCGGGTTCCGGCCCTCTTCTTTCCATTCGCCGCTTCGGGTAGCAACCGGGTAACAAAACTCGCGGGCAAAGCATCCGCTACGGCCTTCCCGAACGACAACCCGTCCACTTCCGCCCGAAGGTATTCGGGCGCGAGATGTGCGTAGATCTCGGTCGTCACCTTGGGGTCGCTGTGTCGCAGGATGCGCTGGACGGCCGGCAGGTTCGCGCCGCTCATGATGAGCAGGCTGGCCGTCGTGTGACGGAGGTCCTGGAAGCGGATCGGGCGAACGACCGCCTTTACCCAGAGCTTCCGGCCGTCCGTGGGACACCGCCGCTGCTCCTGGTCGGCAGCCACCTCGACGTGACCACAGCCCTTTCGGCGGCAAACGTGGCGATACGCCCTCACCACTCCGCCGCGGCCGAGGGCTCGCCGTGGGGTCTGCTTCAGGATCACGTCCCGCCGCATCATCGTCCCGTCCGGACGCGGGAAGACGAGCCCGAAGGGAGACGCTGCGATAGCCACGCGAAGGAACGGCACGAGCGCCGTCGCGATGGGGATGCCGTCGGCGTGGCCGCCCTTAGTGGTGCCTCGCTCGTGCGAGCGAGAGACCGTCAGCATCTGTCGACCGAGGTCCACGTCCGTCTTCCGGAGTGCCAGGAGCTCGCCCTTGCGCAGGCCAGTGTAGATGGCCGTCGCGAAGAGTGGCCGCCAGCGCGGGTCGAGCGCGCGCAGCAAGAGCGGGACTTCGTACGGCGGAAGGTAGTCCGGCTTCCGCCTCGGAATCCTCCGCTTCCTCACGTCCTGCACCGGATTCGGACCGGGATACCGCCCCGCCCAACGGGCGGCATTGAAGGCCCTGCCGAGGTAGCCGCGTAGGTGGTTCACCATCTGCGGCGACATGTGTCCGCTCTTGGCCTGCAGGAAGGCCTCGATCCGGCCTGCAACGACCGCGGTGAGCGGGAGCTGCGCCAGGTCGGAGTCAAGGAAACGGACCCGGATGGCGCTCTCGTTCGAGGCGTGAGACGCGAGCGGCTTCGAGTACGTCGCGAGCCACCACTGGAGTAGCGCGGCGAGTGTCCCGCCGCCGTCCACGGAGACACTGTCTTCCTGAGCACG
>Ga0335080_10000079_pt1 | contig 81775 bp, 72 predicted proteins | sample Lox_Sample_34_FD_206720 | JGI IMG/M metagenome (GOLD analysis project Ga0335080, IMG submission 206720) | Soil microbial communities from Loxahatchee National Wildlife Refuge, Florida, United States - Lox_Sample_3.4 | ecosystem: Environmental > Terrestrial > Soil > Wetlands | place: USA... | reverse complement strand
CGCGGTTGCCGGCGATCGCGGCGACTTCCGCCCGGTTGAGCTCCATCGCCTTCATGAGGGCGGGCTTGAAGCTGCCGGCGTCGATCCGGTCGAAGCGCGGGAAGCCGCCGTGGGGGCCCGTCCACTCGTCGAGAAGCGGATTGCTTTCGCCCTTGCTCGTGGCGGCGCCAGTGTTCACGTTGCTCCCGCGCTTTGCTTCGCTGCAGTGGCGCGTGTGGCGAGCCGCTGCCGACGCGCCTGCGGCCAGCCTATTCCACCGTGACCGACTTGGCGAGGTTCCGCGGCTTGTCGACGTCGGTGCCGCGGATCACCGCCGTGTGGTAGGCGAGCAGTTGCAGCGGGATCGTGTGCACGATCGGCGAGAGCAGGCCTGCGTGCTCGGGCAGGCGCAGCACGTGCACGTTCTCGCTCGACTCGATGTGCGTGTCGGCGTCGGCGACCACGTAGAGCTCCCCGCCTCGAGCGCGGACCTCCTGCAGGTTCGACTTGAGCTTCTCGAGCAGCGAGTCGTTGGGCGCGATCGCCACCACGGGCATGGTGGAATCGACCAGCGCCAGAGGACCGTGCTTGAGCTCGCCCGCGGGATAGGCCTCGCCGTGGATGTACGAGATCTCCTTGAGCTTCAGCGCTCCTTCGAGTGCGATCGGGTAGTGCAGGCCGCGGCCGAGGAAGAGTGCGTTCTGCCGCTTCGCGAAGGCTTCGGCCCAGGCGATGATCGAGGGCTCGAGCGCGAGCACCGACTGGACCGCGGCGGGCAGGTGGCGCAGGCCGGCGAGCCAGTGCGCTTCGGCCTCGGGCTTGAGCCTCCCGCGCAGCTTCGCGATCGTGAGCGTCAGGAGGAACAGCGCGACGAGCTGGGTCGTGAACGCCTTGGTCGACGCCACGCCGATCTCGGTGCCGGCGCGCGTGAGGAAGGTGAGCGCGGTCTGCCGGACCATCGAGCTCGTCGGCACGTTGCAGATCGCGAGGGTGTTGGCATGGCCGAGGCTCTTGGCGTGCTTGAGCGCCGAGAGCGTATCCGCGGTCTCGCCCGATTGCGACACCACCACGACCAGCGCGCCCGGATGCGGCACGCTGTCCCGATACCGGTATTCGCTCGAGATCTCCGCCATCGCCGGCACGCCTGCCACGCCTTCCAGCCACAACCGGCCGACGCTGCCCGCGTAGTAGCTCGTTCCGCAGGCGAGGATGTGCACCTGGTCGATGCGGGACAGCATCTCCGCGGCCTGCTCGCCGAAGATCTCCGGACGGATGGAGTCGATCGCTTCGAGCGTGTCCGCGATGGCGCGCGGCTGCTCGAAGATCTCCTTCTGCATGAAGTGTCGATAGGGCCCGAGCTCGCCCGCGTCCAGCGACACTTCCACGGTGATCACCGGCCGCGAAGCCCGCGCGCCGTGGCTGTCGTAGATCGCGTAGGAGCTGCGCGTGACGTCGGCGAGGTCGCCTTCCTCGAGGTACACCACCCGGCGCGTCACCGACGAGATCGCGTTGGCGTCGGAGGCGAGGTAGTGATCATCGTCCGCGATCCCGACGAGCAGCGGGCTGCCGGCCCGCGCTCCGACCATCCGCCCGGGCTCGCGCGTGCTGATCGCGGCGATCGCATAAGCCCCGCGGAAATCGCCGACGGTCTTCTGCACCGCCTCAAGCAGGTCGCCGCGATAGTTGGCGTGAATGAGGTGCGCGATCACCTCGGTGTCGGTCTGGGTGCTGAAGAGATACCCGTCCTTCTGGAGCCGTGCGCGCAGGGCCTCGAAATTCTCGATGATGCCGTTGTGCACGACCGCGATCTCGTCGTGGCTCGTGTGCGGATGCGCATTCGCGGGTGTCGGCGCGCCGTGCGTCGCCCAGCGCGTGTGCGAGATGCCGGTCGTGCCCGAGATGCGCGTGGCGGCGGCCTGCGCCGCGAGGTCGGCCACACGCGCCGTGCTCACGAGCCGCTGCAGGCTGCCGTTGATCACCGCGAGACCGGTCGAGTCGTAGCCTCGATATTCCAGCCGTCGAATCCCCTCGATCAGGATCGGGACGACGTTCTCGCGCGCGACCGCGCCGACGATGCCGCACATGGTCCTATCCTTTCTTCGGCCGCTTCCAGCCGTTGCGCGCGATTTGCGTCTTCTCGTTGAGGGCGAGGGTTCCCGGCGGGACGTCCTTCCACACCGTCGTGCCCGCGCCGATGGTCGCTCCGCGGCCGATGGTCACCGGCGCGACGAGCTGGGTGTCCGAGCCGATGTGCACCTCGTCCTCGATGATCGTGCGGTGCTTGTTCGCACCGTCGTAGTTGCAGGTGATCGTGCCGGCGCCGATGTTGACGTCCGCGCCGACGGCGGTGTCGCCGACGTACGAGAGATGATTCGCCTTGCTGCGCGCGCCGACGGCGCTCGCTTTCACTTCGACGAAGTTCCCGATGTGCGCTTCGTCCGCGAGCGTGCTGGCCGGGCGGATGCGCGCATAGGGACCGAGCCGGCACCGGGCGCCGACCTCGGCGCCGTCGAGATGGGAGAAGGCTGACACTTCCGTCCCCGCCCCGATCCTGGTGTCGCGGACGACGCAATGCGGCCCGATCGCGACGTTGTCGGCGAGCGTCACGTCGCCCTCGAAAACGCAGCCGACGTCGATCGTCACATCGCGGCCGCAGGCGAGGGTCCCGCGCACGTCGATGCGCGCCGGATCGACGAGCGTCACGCCCGCATCGAGCAGGGCTTCCGCCTGCAGCTGCCGGTGCCGCCGCTCGAGCTCCGCAAGGTCGCGGCGGCTGTTCACCCCGAGGCCCTCGCCGGCGTCGGGCGCGGTGGTGGTGTTCACCGGCACGCCGTCCCGCACCGCCATCGCGATCACGTCGGTCAGGAAGTATTCGCCGCTCGAGTTGTTGGTGCGCACCTCGCCGAGCCAGCGCGCGAAGGACGCCGTCGGCGCTGCCATCACGCCCGTGTTGATCTCGCGGATGTCCCGTTGCTCCGGCGTGGCCTCGTTGTGCTCGACGATCGCGGCGACGGTGCCGTCGGCCGCGCGAACGATGCGGCCGTAGCCGGCCGGGTCGTCGAGATCGACCGTGAGCAGCGACAAAGCGCCGCGCCCGGCATGCTCGACGACGCGCGCGAGGGTCGCCGGTTGCGCCATGGGATCGGCGCCGAAGAGCACCAGCGTCACGCCGTCGGCAGGCAACGCGGCGAGCGCGCAGCGCAGGGCATCGCCGGTTCCGCGCGGCGGGTCCTGCCGCGCCCAGGTGAGATCGGCATCGGGGAAGCGGCGGCGGACTTCGTCGCCGGCGCCCTCGACCACGCAGATCGCGCGCGGCCCGAGCGCTCGGGCCGCCGCAAGCACGTGAGCCAGCAGAGGCTTTCCCGCGAGCGGATGCAGCACCTTCGGCAGCGCGGAATGCATTCGCTTGCCCTTGCCGGCGGCGAGAATCGCGATCTGGAGCGGTCGCATGGGCCGGAAATTATCGCACTTTTGCCTCGGCGCCGAACGTCCGGGCGATGTATGCGACAACCGCCGTGGCCGATCGCGAAGGCGTGCGTGCATCCGGCAAGAGCCGCCTCGCTTGCGTGCGGGCGATTCGAGAGAGCCCGCTTGCGCGGGGCCGGCCGACGAGTGTTGTAAGCTTCTCGCGATGAGCGTCATCGCGGTGTTCAATCAGAAGGGCGGCGTAGGCAAGACCACGACCGCGCTCAACCTTCTCGCCGGCATCGCCCAGCGGGGCGCCCGCCCGATGGGCATCGACCTCGACCCGCAGGCGCATCTCTCTGGGGTATTCGATGCGCACCCGCGGCTCGCAGACGATTCGATCTACTCCTTCTTCGTGCGCCAGCGACCGCTGACCGACGTGGCGCAGGTCACCGCGAGCGGCGTGATCCTGTGTCCGGCGCATCTGGAGCTCACCAAGCTCGACACGCTGCTGGGCAAGGGCGTCAATGTCGTCACACGGCTGCGGATCGCACTCAGACAGGCCGCTCAGGAGCTGCCCGGCCCGGTTGTGATCGACTGCTGTCCGCTGCTCGGCGTGCTCTCGCTCAACGCGATCTTCGCCTGTGATCTGCTGCTCGTGCCGGTGTCGGCGGACTACCTTGCGCTCGAAGGCGCCAAGCAGGTCGATCGGGCGTTGCGTGCGCTCGAACCGGTGTTCAAGCGCCGCCTCGCCCGGCGCTACGTGCTCACGCGATTCGACGCGCGGCGGAAGATGAGCTCCGAGGTAGCCGATTTGATGGCGCTTGCCTTCCGTCCCGACGAGATCTGCGCAACGAGGATCGCCGAGAACGTGAGTCTTGCCGAGAGCCCGGCGCGGCATCTCGATGTATTCCGTCACGCGCCGCAGAGCCGCGGCGCGCAGGACTACCGGTCGCTGGTCGAAGAGCTAGTGCGTTCCGGTCTTGCGTAGCATCGAGCGCGCCACCGACGGTACCGCGGGCGGCTCGTTGCTGATGATGCCGATCACGTTCTCCAGATCGAGCGGATCGTTGCGCAGCGCCACCACTTCGGTCTGGCAGTGCACGATTTCGCAATGGTGGTACATCTGGCGCAGGCGCCGCTCGGCATCCTCCTGGTTCGCCGCCATGATGCAGATGTTGTCCACCCGCTGGCCGCTGCGGGTACGGATGTTGAAGCCGTATCGAGTCATTGCCGTTGCCTCCCAGCCCGGCGGGTAGGTCGCCGGTCTCCCGTGGCTGCCGATCCTGCCCTGTTGCCGAGCCGCCATCGGTCCGTGGTGGGCCGACGATGCAAGGACCATACCGAGCTTTCGTTTCGCTTGCGTGATCCCGCCTCCCCCGTAGCCTCGATCCGGTCCGACCGCTTGTCGGTAATCATTGATACAAGCGCCTCGTTGTGGAAGTAAGCACACACATTACGAGTTCTTCATCAGAGCGGCCGTTTCGACCGGCCTGCGGGTTCGCACGGCGCTGACCTTGCCGTGGAGCGTCTCATCTGTGCCCTATGGGAAGCCGCGGCGAACATCCGGTTCCCACTTCGGGCCTCCCGAGAGGAAACCGTCCGGGTACGCCGGGTTGAATCGCGGAAATCGCGAGCGCAGAATCTCGGCCGCGCGACGCCCCGGTGCTTTTCGCGTCTCTCGTGGAGGCGGGTTCATGTTTTGTGCCCAGTGCGGCAATCCGGTCTTCGACCAGGCTCATGTCTGCAACCGCTGCGGCGCGGCGGCCGCGATGGGCAGTGCCGGGTCCGCAGGACCCTTTTCCGGCGCCTCCGGGGACACCAGCGGGATGGGCGCCGCCCTCTCGCGCTCCCAAGCGGCCAAGCCTCGCGCGGGCCTCGTGGGGCGCATCGGCGCGCTCCTCGCTTCACCCGCAGCCGAGTGGCCGATCATCGCGGCCGAGCCCGCGAGCCCGGCGGCACTCTATCTCGGCTATGCCGCACCGCTGATCGCGGTCGGCGTGGTCGCGACGTTCATCGGGCAGAGCGTCGTAGGGCTGCCTTTCGCGGGGCGCGTGGGCCCCGGTACCGCGCTGGGCCGTGCGATCGTTGCTTGCGTGCTCGCGTTCCTCGCGGTGTTCCTGCTCGCGCTCGCCGTCGACCTGCTCGCTCCCCGTTTCGCGGGCCGGCGGGATGCCCTCGCCGCGCTCAAGCTGACGGTCTACAGCTTCACCCCGGCGTGGCTCGCGGGAATCGTCGCCATCGTGCCGATCCTCGCCCCCCTGACAGTCTTCGCCAGCCTCTACGGGCTCTACCTCCTGTATCTCGGCCTTCCGGTGCTGATGCGCTGCCCGGCGGAGAGAGTGGTGAGCTATGGGGTCGCCACCGCGCTCTGCGCGATCGCCATCGGCGCGACGATCGCGCTGATCGGCATCGGCACGACGGCTGCGATCGGCCGCTAGGCGCGGCGACCCGGCTTCAGCCCGTGGCGAGGAATCCGGCAAGCTCGGCGAAGCCCACGCCCGCTTCGCGCGTCGTCACGTAACGCGGCAGCACCGCCATCCGGTCGGCGAAGCGCCGCACGTTGGCCACGCCGACGGAGTTGGGGAAGAAGGCAAACATCGGCTCGTCGTTGGGGGAATCCCCCGCGAAGAGCAGCCGATCGCGATCCTGCTCGAGGTCGATCCCGAATTCCTCGCGCAGCAGCACGCGGGTCATCGCCAGTTTGTCGTACGCTCCGAACCAGCCATTGACGTGGATCGAGGAGATCCGGACGGTCATGCCTTCGCTCTTCATCAAGGCGACAATGCGATCGACCGCTTCGCTCGGAAGCGCTGGAACGTCCTCGCAATAGTCGATCGCGAGGTCGCTCTCGCGGTAGAGCTGATCGGAGGCGAGCGCGGCTCCTGGTACCTCGCGCAGGATTCTCTCGGCGATCGCGTCGAGGCGGGCACGCGCTCGCTCGCGCGTCGCCGCGTCGTCCATGTAGCGCTTGCGCAGCTTCCCGTGGCGGTCGTGACGGATCATGTACAGCGCCCCGTTCTCGCCGACGACCGCGTCGACGGGCCACATGCGGGCGATGTGGTCGCACCAGCCCGCCGGACGGCCCGTCACCGGAATTACCAGCAGGCCCCTGGCGCGCAGCTGTTCCATCGCCGCGTAGGCCGCAGCCGTGATGCGGCCGTGCGTCGAGAGGGTGTCGTCGATATCGGTGAGCACGCCGCGCAGCGCCCGGCGCGTTGCCTCGGGCAGCGCCGTCAGGGGCTGCAGGCGGCCGGAGCTCACGACGAGCCTCGGCGCTGTCGCAAGTACAGCGCGACGCGCCCGGCGGCGTCCGCGTCGAGATGCAGGCCGCACTTGGTTCGCCGCCAGAGCACGTCGTCGGCCTCCTGCGCCCACTCCTGCCCAACGAGGTAGTCGACTTCGGCAGCGTAGAGCGTGTCGCCGAAATGGCGTCCGAGGGCCTGGAGGCTCTTCGCTTCGCCCAGCACGCGCGAGACGCGCGTGCCGTGGCGACGAACGAGCGCTGCCCGCAGGCCCACGGGCAGCCACGCGCAGCGTGCCGCGAGCTCGCGCTCGCATGCCGCAAGCCCGCCTGGCGGCATGTCGCCGCCCGGCAGCGGCTCTCGTTCGGTCCAGGCCCCCTTCATGGCCGGCAGAAACGGTTTGAGCTCGGCGAGGGCCGCTTCGGCGAGCCGCCGATAGGTCGTGATCTTGCCCCCGAAGATCGACAGCAGCGGCATGGCTCCGTCTGCGCCGGCGTCGAGCTTCAGCACATAGTCGCGCGTGACGTCCGCCGGATTGGCCGAGCCGTCGTCGTACAGGGGTCGCACGCCGCTGTAGCTCCAGACCACGTCGCGTGCCGCGATCGGCTTCGCGAGGTAGGCGTTGGCGATCTCGCAGAGGTAGTCGACTTCCTCCGGCGAGATGGCCGGCGCCTCGAATTCAGTCACGGCGACGTCGGTGGTTCCGATCAGGGAGAATTCACCCTGATAGGGAATGACGAAGGCGACGCGGTTGTCGGCGTTCTGCAGTATGTAGGCGTGCTCCTGCGCATGCACGCGCGGAACGACGATGTGACTTCCCTTGACGTGCCGCACGTCGGCGGGCATGGGCGCGCCGCAAACTCCGTCGAGCACTTGCTTGACCCACGGTCCGCCGGCGTTCACCAGCGCGCCGGCCCTGGCCTCCGCCGCGGCCCCGGATGCGCCCGTGAACGAGACTCGCCAGCTCGCGCCGTCGCGCCGCGCGCCGACGACCCGGGTGCGAGTGCGGATCTCGGCGCCCAGCTCCCGCGCGGCGATCGCGTTGATGACGACCAGCCGTGCGTCGTCGACGCGGGCGTCGGAATAGACGAATCCGCGCTCGAAGTTCGGCTTGAGGCCCGCGCCCCACGGCGTCCCGCGCAAGCGCGCGCCGAAGGACGACGGCAGCGTCTCGCGGCGGCCGAGATGGTCGTAAAGGAACAGCCCCGCGCGGATCATCCACGTGGGACGCAGGTGCGGTTCGTGCGGCAGCACGAACTGGAGCGGCGCGATGATGTGCGGGGCCGCGCGCAGCAGGACTTCGCGCTCGGCAAGCGCTTCGGCGACGAGTCGAAACTCGTAATGCTCCAGGTAGCGCAGCCCGCCGTGAACCAGCTTAGTGCTCTGCGAGGAGGTGTGCGAGCCGAGGTCGTCCTTCTCGAGAAGCAGAACCTTGAGGCCTCGCCCGGCGGCGTCGCGGGCGATGCCGACGCCGTTGATGCCGCCGCCGATGATGGCGAGATCGTAGCGCGCGTCGTCGGTTCCTGACATGCGGGCGGGGTAAAGCGGGGGAACGCGGATTCTACCGCAGGCCTCCGCAGCGGCTCTTTTGCTACCATCTCGCTTCCCCGGCGCCGCTGCTCCGATGGAGAAGTCCATGAACATCGTGCCCGAAGTCGCTGCCGTCGTCCCCGAGATGAAGGAGTGGCGGCACCACATTCACGCTCACCCCGAGACCGCGTTCGAGGAGCGGGCAACCGCCGCGCTGGTGGCCGAGACGCTCGAGTCATTCGGCCTCGAGGTCCATCGCGGACTGGCCGGTACCGGCGTGGTGGGCGTGCTGCGTCATGGCGGTGGCGAGCGCGCCATCGGCCTGCGCGCCGATCTCGACGCGCTGCACATCCTCGAGCGCTCGGGCGTCGCCTACGCCTCGCGCAACCAGGGCCGGATGCACGCCTGCGGGCACGACGGTCACACCAGCATGCTGCTCGGAGCTGCGCGGGCGCTGTCGCGCCGACAGAAGATCGCCGGCACCGTCTATTTCATCTTTCAGCCCGCCGAGGAGAACGAAGGCGGCGGCCGAGTGATGGTGGAGGAGGGGCTCTTCGAGCGGTTCCCGATGCGCGCGGTCTACGGCATGCACAACTGGCCGCGGCTCCCCGCGGGCACGTTCGCGATGCGCGCGGGTCCGCTCATGGGCGCGTACGACGTCTTCGAGATCGTCGGAACGGGCAAGGGTGCGCATGCGGCGATGGCCTACATGGGCAAGGATCCCATGATGTTCGCCGCGCATTGCATCGGCGCGCTGCAGACGATCGTCGCCCGCAACCTCCATCCGCAGGATGCCGGGGTGGTCACCGTGACCCAGGTCCACGGCGGCGACACCTGGAACGTGATCCCGCAGGAAGTCGTCCTGCGCGGCACCGTGCGCAGCTTCCGGCGCGAGGTGCAGGACCTGATCGAGCAGCGCATGCGCGGGATCGTCGCCGGCGTCGCAGCCACCTTCGACATGACCGCGACGATCCGCTACGAGCGGCGCTATCCGGCCACCGTCAACAGCGAGGCGGAAACCCAGTGCGCGATCGCGGCGGCAAGCGCGGTGGTCGGCGCGGCGAACGTCGATACCGAGCCCACGCCAGAGATGGGCAGCGAGGACTTCTCGTTCATGCTGCAGGCGAAGCCGGGCTGCTACGTGTGGCTCGGGGCGGGGCGCGGGCCGGACACGCCCAACATCCACAGCCCCCAATACGACTTCAACGACGAGGTGCTGTCGATCGGCGCGAGCTACTGGGTGACGCTCGCGGAGCAGCAGCTCGCGGCGTAGTCCGGACTGGACGGAGCGATGCCCGGGAGCATCCCGGGGTTCGCGTTGTGCGGCCGGGCCACGACCCGAGCAGCGATCGGCGGCGCAGGCTTTACGCGCGACCGCGGCGCAGCTTGCGGATCGCCGCGAGCTGCGCAAGCGCGCCGGCGAGCTCGCCCTCGGCCCGCGCGATCTCTTCCTTCGAGGTCTTGTTCGTCATCGCCTCTTCGGCGCGCTGCTTGGCTTCCAGCGCCTTCGCCTCGTCGAGATCGCGGGCGCGGATCGCGGTATCCGAGAGCACGGTCACCACGTTGGGCTGCACCTCGAGAAAGCCGCCCTGGACGAACACGATCTGCTCCTCGGCGTGATCCGGAACCTTGATGCGCACTTCGCCGGGCTTGATCTGCGTAATCAGCGGCGCGTGCTGGGGATAGATGCCGAGCTCCCCCATGACCCCGGGAAGGACCACGAACTCGGCCTCGCCGCTGAACACCGACTCGGTGAGGCTGACGACGTCGACGTGGATCGTATGCGCCATTACTGGAGGGTCTTCGCTTTTTCGGTGGCTTCTTCGATCGTGCCGATCATGTAGAACGCCTGCTCGGGAAGCTGATCGTATTCACCGTCGACGATCGCCTTGAAGCCGCGGATCGTGTCCTTGAGCGCGACGTACTTGCCCGGCGAGCCGGTAAACGTCTCGGCCACGTGGAATGGCTGCGACAGGAAGCGCTGGATCTTGCGGGCCCGCGATACGACCAGCTTGTCTTCCGGCGAGAGTTCGTCCATGCCGAGGATCGCGATGATGTCGCGCAGCTCCTTGTAGCGCTGCAGCGTCTGCTGCACGCGGCGCGCCACGGTGTAATGCTCTTCCCCGACGACGTGGGGATCGAGCTGGCGCGAGGTCGAGTCGAGGGGATCGACCGCAGGGTAGATGCCCAGTGAGGCGATGTCGCGGGAAAGCACGAGCGTCGAATCGAGGTGCCCGAAGGTCGTCGCCGGCGACGGGTCGGTCAGGTCGTCGGCAGGCACATACACCGCCTGTATCGACGTGATGGATCCGGTCTTGGTCGACGTGATCCGTTCCTGCAGCTCGCCCATTTCCGCGGCAAGGGTCGGCTGGTAGCCCACGGCCGAAGGCATCCGGCCGAGCAGAGCCGACACTTCGGTGCCCGCCAGCGTGTAGCGGTAGATGTTGTCGATGAACAGCAGCACGTCGCGGCCTTCGTCGCGGAAGTACTCCGCCATCGTGAGCCCCGTGAGCGCCACGCGCAGGCGGTTTCCGGGGGGCTCGTTCATCTGCCCGTAAACCATCGCCACCTTCGACTCGGGAAGATTGTCGAGCTTCACGACGCCGGCTTCACGCATCTCGTGATAGAAGTCGTTGCCCTCGCGCGTGCGCTCGCCGACACCCGCGAACACCGACAGCCCCGAGTGCTGGGTCGCGATGTTGTTGATGAGCTCGAGCATGTTCACGGTCTTGCCGACGCCCGCGCCGCCGAACAGCCCGACCTTGCCACCCTTAGCAATGGGGCAGACCAGATCGATGACCTTGATCCCCGTCTCGAGCAGCTCGGTCGAGGGAGATAGATCTTCGAAGATCGGCGCATCGCGGTGAATGGGCATCTTCTGCTCGGACTTCACGGGACCGCGCTCGTCGATCGGCCTGCCGAGCACGTCCATGATCCGGCCGAGCGTCGCAGGGCCCACCGGGACCGAGATGCCCGCGCCCGTGTTCTTGACCTTCATGCCGCGGCGAAGCCCTTCGGCGCTCCCCAGGCAGATCGTGCGCACGACGCCGTCGCCGAGCTGCTGCTGCACCTCGAGCGTGAGATCGCTGCCCTCGAGAGTGAGGGCATCGTAGATCTTCGGGAGCTCCTCGCGTGCGAACTCCACGTCGATCACCGCGCCGATGCACTGGACAATCGTTCCTTCGTTCATCGTCTGATTCCTCGAATCGAGATCCTGCGCGCCCGCTCTGTCGTCCGGCCCCGCCTCAAACCGCCGCCGCGCCGCCGACGATTTCCGAGATCTCCTTGGTGATGCCGGCTTGGCGCTGCTTGTTGTAGATGAGCTGCAGCTCGTCGATGATCTGGCCGGCGTTGTCCGATGCGGCCTTCATGGCCACCATCCGCGCGCTCTGCTCGGAGGCCATGTTCTCGTTGATCGCCTGGTAGACCACCGCTTCCATGTAGCGGCGCAGCAGCTCGTCGAGCACGCTCTTGGCGTCCGGCTCGTAGATGTAGTCCCACGGGTACTCGCGCTTGCCGGCGTCCTCGCCGAGATCGGCGATCGGCAGGAGCTGCAGCGCCACCGGCGTCTGCTTCATCGTGTTCTCGAAGCGGGTGGCGAGCAGGTGCAGCTCGTCGATTTTGCCGTCCAGGTAGAGATCGAGCTGCACCTTCACCGGGCCGATCACTTTCTCCAGCGACGGCCGGTCGCCGAGGTTGGTCGCATACGACGCGATCTCTGCCTTCAGCCGCTGCATGAAGCCGAATCCCTTGCTCCCGATCGGCGTGACTTTCACCCCGACACCTGCAGCGTGCCATTCCTTGATCCTGCCGAGCGCGAGCCGCAGCGCGTTGGTGTTGAGCCCGCCGCAGAGTCCCTTGTCCGACGTGACGACGATGAACCCGACGTTGCGCACCGCGGGCCGCTTGAGCAGGAACGCGTGGCGGTACTCCGGATTGGCGTGCGCCAGGTGGCGGGCGATCGCCACCATGCGCCCGACGTAGGGCCGCGACGCGCGCATGCGGTCCTGGGCCTTCTTCATCTTCGAGGCCGCGACCATTTCCATGGCCTTGGTGATCTTGCGCGTGCTCTGCACGCTCTTGATCTTGTTGCGGATCTCTTTGGAGCCAGCCATCGCTGATCCCTACCAGGTGCCGTTCTTCTTGAAGTCCTCGATCGCGGCCGCGAGCGCCTTTTCGCCGTCGGCGTCGAGATCCTTGGTCGACTCGATCTTGTCGAAGACCCCGGCGAACTTGCTCTTCACGTAGGCTCTCAGCGCGGCCTCGAAGGCGAGCGCCTTGTCCACGGGGACGTCGTCGTAGTAGCCGCGGTTCACGGCGAACAGCGTCAGTGCCTGCTCGGCGACCGACAGCGGTGCATACTGCGGCTGCTTCATGAGTTCGGTGACGAGCCGGCCGCGATCGAGCTGCTTGCGGGTCGCCTCGTCGAGGTCCGAGGCGAACTGCGCGAAGGCAGCGAGCTCCCGATACTGCGCCAGTGCGAGCCGCACGCCGCCGCCGAGCTTCTTGATCACCTTGGTCTGGGCCGCGCCCCCGACGCGCGATACCGAGATCCCGGCGTTGATGGCGGGCCGGATGCCCGCGTTGAAGAGGTCCGTTTCGAGAAAGATCTGGCCGTCGGTGATCGAGATCACGTTGGTCGGCACGAAGGCCGTTACGTCGCCGGCCTGCGTCTCGATCACGGGCAGCGCGGTCAGCGAACCGGTCTTGCCCTTGACCGCGCCCTTGGTGAATTTCTCCACGTACTCCGGGTTGACCCGCGCCGCGCGCTCCAGCAGCCGCGAGTGGAGGTAGAACACGTCGCCGGGGTAGGCCTCGCGCCCTGGCGGACGCCGCAGGAGGAGCGAGATCTGCCGGTAGGCCCAGGCCTGCTTGGTGAGGTCGTCGTAGATGATGAGCGCGTCCTGGCCGCGGTCGCGGAAGTACTCGCCCATGGTGCAGCCCGAATACGGAGAGATGTACTGCATCGCCGCCGAGTCGGAGGCCGACGCCGCGACGACGATCGTGTAGTCCATCGCGCCGTGCTCTTCGAGCTTCTTCACCACGTTCATGATCGACGAGGCCTTCTGGCCGATCGCGACGTAGATGCAGATGAGCTCCTTGCCCTTCTGGTTGATGATGGTGTCGATCGCCACCGCGGTCTTGCCCGTCTGGCGGTCGCCGATGATGAGCTCGCGCTGGCCGCGGCCGATCGGCACCATGGCGTCGATCGGCTTCAGGCCCGTCTGCACCGGCTGCGATACGCTCTGACGCCAGATCACGCCCGGAGCGACCTTCTCGATCACGTCGGTCGCCTTCGCGGCGATCGGGCCCTTTCCGTCGATGGGCTGGCCGAGCGCGTTGACCACGCGCCCGATCAGCTCCGGCCCGACCGGCACCTCGAGGATCCGCCCGGTGCACTTGGCGGTGTCGCCTTCCGAGATGTGCTCGTATTCACCGAGAATCACCGCGCCGACCGAATCGCGCTCGAGGTTGAGCGCCAGCCCGTAGGTATTGTTCGGAAACTCGATCATCTCGCCCTGCATCGCGTCGGATAACCCGTGGATGCGCGCGATGCCGTCGGTGAGCGACACCACGGTGCCCTGGGTGCGGACTTCCGCGCCGGTATCGAGATTGCGGATCTTGCTCTTGATGAGCTCGCTGATTTCCGATGGGTTCAACTGCATCGATTTTTCCTTTGCGCAGCGCCGGCGCTTCCTGCCGCCGGCGCCGCTTGCGTGGGATCAGGTTCGCAAATGCTTGGCCATCGCCTCGAGCTCGCCCTTGACCGAGGCGTCGATGACCGTGTCGCCGACCGCGATCCTGGCGCCACCGATCAGGTCCCGGTCAACCGTGACCGTGGTCTCAATCTTCTTGCGGAAGCGGCGCTCGAGCGCTGCTTTGAGACCCGCGAGCTCGCTCTCCGAGAGCGCGAAGGCGGTGGCGATGTTCGCCCTCGCGAGACCCTCGTCGGCATCCTTGAGCGTTCCGAAAAGGTCGCGGATCTCCGGCAGCAGGGCGATCCGCTCGGCACCGATCAGCACCCGCACGAAGTTGCGCCCTTCGGCGTTGAGGCGGTCGCCGCAGACCGACAGGAACAGCGATTCCTTGTCGCTCGCGGTGAGCTTCGGATTGTCCAGCGCGGAGCGCATCTGCGGATCCTGCGCGACCGAGGCGGCCGTGCGCAGCATCTCGTTCCAGACGGGTAGCGAACCGTCCTCGCGGGCGAGCGCAAAGGCCGCCTCGGCGTACGGTCGCGCGATGGTGATCTGTTCGGCCATCGAGGGCTCTAGAGCTGCCTCTGCAGCGCCTGCAGCAGGTCGGCGTGCGCCTTGGCGTCGACTTCGCGCTTGAGGATCTGGCTGGCGCCGGCCACCGCGAGCTCCGCCACCTGGTTGCGCAGCGCCTCCTTGGCGCGCGAGACCTCCTGCTGTATCTCGGCCTTGGCCGCGACGAGCAGGCGGTCGCCTTCCGTCTTGGCCTCCGAGCGCGCCTGCTCGATCGTCTCGCCCTTGAGCTTCTCGCCTTGCGCCACGATCTCCGAGGCGCGGGTCTTGGCGTCGGTCATCATCTGAGCGATCTGCTTCTCCGCGCGCGAAAGGCTCTGGCGTGCCTCTTCGCCCGCGGCCAGCCCGTCGGCGATCTGCTTCTGCCGCGTGTCGATGGCACGCATCAGCTGCGGCCAGATGTACCTCGCGCAGAGCCAGATGAACACGCCGAAGAGCACGGCCTGCATGAGCAGGGTCAGGTTCAGGTTCATAGCGGTCTGTGTCGCGTGCGACGTGCGCCGTGAGGTCTACTTGAGGCCGGCGGGGATCAGCGGGTTGGCGTACGCGAACAGCATCGCGATGCCCAGCCCGATGATGAACGAGGCGTCGATCAGGCCGAGCAGGAGGAACACCTTCGCCTGCAGCGCGGGAATCATCTCCGGCTGGCGAGCCGCGCCTTCCAGGAAGCGCGAGCACATGATGCCGATCCCCACACAGGCGCCGAGCGCACCCAGCCCGATCATCAGCCCGATGCCGATGCCGGTGTAGGCCTGAATCTGGGCGACCAATTGCAGCTTATCCATTGCGTTTCCCTTTCTGAACGGAGATTGGACCGTTGTTCGATCATGCAAGCCGCGCACTCTAATGCGTCTCGTGAGCCATGGAGATGTAGGCGATGGTCAGCATCATGAAAATGTAGGCCTGCAGCACCGCGATGAACCCGTCGAAGCCGATCCACAGGGCTTGCGCGATGCCGCCGCCGATCGCGCCCAGCCAGCCGCTGGACGCGAGCAGTGCGATCAGCAGGAACATGATCTCGCCCGCATACATGTTTCCGAACAACCGCAGAGAGTGCGACAGCGGCTTGGAGACGTACTCGATCAGGTTGAAGAGCAGGTTGAAGGCGACGAGCAGCGGCGCAGCCCACCAGGGCCGGAGCCCGAAAGGCGTGGCGCAGAGCTCGTGCAGCCATCCGCCCAGGCCCTTGTTGCGGATGTTGTAGAAGATCATCAGGCCGAGCACGGAGAGCGACAAGGCGAAGGTCGTGTTGACGTCGGCGGTGGCCACGGTGCGCCAGGCGTGCAGGTGGAACACGTTGCTGTAGATCCACGCCATGATGTCCACGGGCAGCAGGTCCATCAGGTTCATGAACAGCACCCACAGGCCCACGGTCATCGCGATCGGCGCGACGATCCGGTAGTCGTGATGGAACATGCTGCGGACCTGGGCGTTGACGAACTCGATCGTGAGCTCCACGAACGCCTGGGCTCTGGACGGAACGCCTGTGGTCGCCTTGCGAACGACGAGCCAGATGAATCCCAGGACCAGCACCCCCAGGATCAGCGAGGTCACGATCGTGTCGTAGTGCAGTGTCCAGAAGCCGCCCTGCTCGGAAACCGGATGAGCGAAGAACGTCAGGTGATGCTGGATGTATGTCGACGGGTCGAGTTCGTGTTCTGCAGCCATTGAGCCTTCCTGTGCGCGCGTGCCGTTCGGAGTCGGCACCGCACGCCTGAATCCTGAAGCGCGTCGACCACCCGCCGCTCCCTAGCCTTAGTCGCGGATCAGAATCGCCGCCTGCGACACGAGCAGGGTGACGACGAACGCGGCGAAGAACGCGCCGAGCACGACATCCCGGTAGCCTCCCAGCACAGCCCAGAGCTGCAGCACGATCACGGTGATCTTCGCCGCCTCGGCGCGGATCATCGTATGCAGCGTGCCCCCCGCGGTGGTCGGTCGGCCAAGGCCCGCGAGCATCCCGAAGACGCTGCCGGCGAACACATTGACCAGGCCGCCCAGAAGCGCCGAGACAAGCCCGTGCCAGCCCGCCAGCCAGCCCGACGGCGCAGCGATCAGGAGGCTCGCCACTGCCTGCCAGATGGCGACGCGACCCGCTGGATAGCGCATCGGGGAAGGACGCGAACTTGGAACCACCGAACCCCAAGCAAACTTTTGGATTGTAGGGTTTTTCGTCATCGTGCGTCAAACGATGCTGCGATGCAGAAACCTGCTCGCCGCAGCCTGTCTCAACCGCCCGAAAGCGCACACACGATCATCACCTCGTCCGCGGCGTCAAGCGCGACCGCGAGGTCGCTGCTCTGCCGGCCGTTGACGAAGAACTTGATGTGCCGCCGGATCTGCCCCTGCTCGTCGAACATGCGGAAACGAATGCCGGGAAAGCGGCGGTCGAGATCGGACGCAAGCTCGGAAAGCGTCGTCCCCGATGCGTCGACAGAGGCCGCATCCGCGGTGTACGAGCGAAGCGGACTGGGAATCAGCACACGCATCCGGTCGCTGACGCGAGCTTGGAGCCGCTACGCGATCTCGACCGCGTAGATTTCGGGCAGATGCGCGGCGAGGCACTTCCAGCTGCGGCCGTCGTCGCGGCTGCCCCAGAGCTCCCCGCCGGTGGTGCCGAAATAGACGCCGACGGGTTCCCCGGCGTCGGCCGTCATCGCCTGCCGCTTCACGGTGAACCACGCCTGGCGCGCAGGAAGGCCCCGCGACTGCCGCTGCCAGCTCTTGCCGCCGTTGACCGAGCGATACACGGCCGCTTTCCCGGCCGGAGACACTCGCGGCCATACCTTCGAGCCGTCCATGGGGAACACCCACAGCGTTTCCGGGTCGCGCGGGTGCAGCACGACGGGAAAGCCGATCGACCCGACGCTCTTGGGCATCGTCGCCCCGATCTCCTGCCACCGCTCCGCGGGCCGGTCGAGGCGAAAGATCCCGCAATGGTTCTGCTGGTAGAGCCGGTCAGGCTGCGAAGGATGAAACCGCACGCAGTGCGGATCGTGTCCGTATTCGGGATCCGGATCCGGCAGGAAGTCGGCGCGCACGCCGCGGTTGAGCGGCCGCCAATCCGCGCCGCCGTCGGTCGATTCGAATACGCCGCCGCTCGACATGCCAAGGTACATGTGCTTGGGATCTCGCGGATCGATCAGTACCGAATGCAGCTTCGCGCCGTTCGGCGTGCCGTCCTGGTCGCCCCCGCACCAGGCCTTGCGCGACGGGTGCTCATTGAATCCTGCGACACCCTGCCAGGTCACGCCGCCGTCGGCCGTGCGGAACAAGCCCTGCGGCGAGGTTCCCGCGTACCACACGCCGCGCTCGGAAGCATGTCCGGGCGTGAGCCAGAAGGTGTGATCGACGACCCTGCCGCTGCCTTCGCGGAATGCCGGAGGCTGCTTCGCCTCCTTCCAGCTGCGGCCGCGGTCGAGCGATCGGAACACCGTCGGACCGAGATGCCCGGTGCGTGCCGCGGCGAGCATCGTCTTGCCATCGCGCGGGTCGGCCACGCAGTGGTGGATCACTTGCCCGAGGAAGTGCGGTCCGGCAAGCCGCCAGCTGCGGCGAGTTCCGTCGCCGTGCATCTGCCACAGCCCTTTTCGAGTCGCGATCAGCAGCGTCGGGGGCTGCGCGCGCTTGGCCTTTGCCATGCTCGTTTCCCTGGATTTGCGCTCGCCAACGGAGCCGCAGAAGTTACCCCTTCGCCTCGGCGAGGACAAGATGCGTGTCGGCCGCTACAATGATCGGTGCAGCGCGGCGCCCACGCGCCCGTCGAGTTTGGAGACACGCTCATGACCATCCACGTTGGCGACCGGCTCCCCGCCGGTTCCCTGAACGAATACATCGAGGTCGAGACTGCAGGATGCACGCTGGGGCCGAATGAATTCAAGATCGACGACATCGTGCGGGGCAAGAAGGTGGTGCTGTTCGGACTGCCGGGTGCGTTCACGCCGACCTGCTCCGCGAAGCATGTTCCGAGCTACATCGCGAACTACGACAAGCTGAAGGCCAAAGGCGTCGACGAGATCCTGTGCATGTCGGTCAACGATCCGTTCGTGATGGCCGCATGGGCGAAGGACCAGAAAACCGGCGGCAAGCTGCGCATGATGGCCGACGGCAGCGCGACGTACACCAAGGCGCTCGGGCTGGAGCTCGACCTGTCGGCGCGCGGGCTCGGGATGCGCTGCCAGCGCTTTTCCGCGTTGATCGACAACGGCGTCGTGAAGGCGCTCAATATCGAGGCCCCCGGCAAGTACGAGGTCTCGGGCGCCGAGACGATGCTGCAGCAGCTCGGCTGATTGCCCGAGCGTTCCTCGCTGCGGCGGCGCCAGGGCTGGCCGCCAGGTTCGCAGGGCTACGCCCGCGGCCTGAGCCGCGCCAGAATCCCCTCGAGCTGGTCGAGGCTCGAATAGCGGATTGAGATCCGACCCGCGCCTCTGCGCGCGGGCTCGATGCGCACGGAGGCGCCCAGCAGCTCCGCGAGCTCGCTCTCGAGGCGCAGCACATCGGGATCGCTGCGGCGCGCGACCCGCCGTGCTTTGTGGCCCGGGCTGAGGGCAGCCTGCACGAGGCGCTCTGCGTCGCGCACGGACAGACCTTCTTCGGCAACTTTCGCCGCTGCGCCACCCTGCTGCCCGGCCGGCAGCGCGAGCAGCGCGCGCGCGTGTCCCATGTCGATCCTGCCGGCAAGGAGCAGCGACTGGACCGGGGGGACGAGCTGGGTGAGCCGCAACAGGTTGGTGACCGCGCTGCGCGAGCGACCGATCGCCTGCGCAGCGGCCTCGTGCGTGAGGCCGAATTCGTCGATGAGCCGCTTGAGGCCTTGGGCCTCCTCGAGCGGATTGAGATCCTCGCGCTGGATGTTTTCGATCAGCGCCAGCGCCAGCGTGACCTGGTCGGGCACATCGCGCACGAGCGCGGGGATCTCGGCGAGCCCTGCGCGGCGCGCCGCGAGCCACCGGCGCTCACCGGCAATGATCTCGTAGCGCCCGCCGTCGACGGGCCGCACGAGGATCGGCTGCATGACGCCCTGGCTCCGGATGGATTCCGCGAGTTCCTCGAGGGAGGCCTCGTCCATGCGGGTGCGCGGCTGATAGCGTCCGGAGCGGATCCTGTCGAGCGCGAGGGAGCGCAGCGCGTCGCCAGCGGCGGCCTCCGAGCTCGACAGAAGCGCGTCGAGGCCGCGGCCGAGTCCCTTGAGCTTAGCCATTGGCGGCTCCTGCGGCCTGCGCGTCGAGGGGCCGGGCGGCCTCGTCCCGGCGCAGCATTTCGCCGGCGAGCGCGAGATACGCCTGGGCCCCCTTGGAGGCCTTGTCGAGATGCAGCGCCGGCGTTCCGAAGCTCGGCGCCTCGGCGAGCCGGACGTTGCGCGGTATCACGGTGCGATAGAGCTTGTCGCCGAAATGCTTCTGCAGATCGGCCGAGACGTTGAGCGCGAGCGTGTTGCGCGGATCGTACATCGTTCGCAGCAGTCCCTCGACCTCGAGCCGCGGGTTGAGATGCGCGCGCACGCGCCGGATCGTCTGCACGAGATCCGACAAACCTTCGAGTGCGTAGTACTCGCACTGCATCGGGATCAACACGCTGTCCGCGGCGCACAGCCCGTTGAGGGTGAGCAGCGAAAGCGACGGCGGACAGTCGAGCAGTATGAAATCGTACTCGTCGACCACCTCCGAGATCGCGCTTCGCATCTGCGAGAGCGCTTCGGCCAGCGCGTCCTTGAGCCTCATCTCCCGCTCCGGCAGATCGACGAGTTCGACTTCGGCGCCGGCGAGATCGCGATTCGACGGCACGAGGTCGAAGCCCCCGGTTGGAGATGCCAGCCTTACGTCTGCGATTTTCTTCTCACCAAGCAAGACTTGGTATACTGTGGCAGTGAGCGCTCGCTTATCGACGCCGGCGCCCATCGTCGCATTGCCCTGCGGATCCAAGTCGACCAGCAGCACGCGCCGTTTCATCGCCGCGAGGCTGGCGGCGAGGTTGACGCTGGTGGTGGTCTTGCCGACGCCGCCCTTCTGATTGGTGACGGCGATGATCTTCGTCATGTCGTCATGCCGCTTCCATGGCCACCAGGTGGCGTTGCGCCCTCACGCCAGGGACTTCGAGTTGCGCCACGCGCGTGACGAGTACGTCCCGCGGCAGCTGCGCGAGCTCGGCGGCCGGATAGGCGCCCTTCATCGCGAACCATCGTCCGCCGGGTCCGGTCAGGCGTCGCGCGTGCGTCGCGAATGCGCTCACGTCGGAATACGCGCGGCTGATCGCTGCGTCGAACGGTCGCGGCGGCTCGTATTGCTCCGCTCTTTTCGCAACCACTTCGACGTTCCCGAGCCCCAGCTCCGCCACGGCCTGCCGCAGGAAGGCGGTCTTCTTTTCATTGCTGTCCAGGAGCGCCAAATGCCATGCGGGCCGCGCCACGGCGATGGGGATCCCCGGCAGGCCAGCTCCGCTCCCGATGTCGATAAGCCGCAGGGACGCGGATTGCGGCAGATGGGGCAGAACGGCCAGGGAGTCGAGCAAATGGTGGGTCACGATTCGCGCGCGCTGGCGAATTGCCGTGAGGTTGTACGTGCGGTTCCATTTCTCGAGCAACGCGACATAGTCCAGAAGCGTGGCCTGGGCAGCCGGGTCGACACCGACGTCGAGCGCGGCGATACCGCCCGCAAACCCTGCGGCGAGCGTCATGCAAGCAGTTTTTCCGGGTTTGCCTGGACGCTCCTGAATCCCCGCTTCAGATGGACCAGCAGCAGCGCAATGGCTGCCGGCGTCACGCCGGAGATCCGCGCTGCCTGGCCGATCGTTTCCGGGCGGTGCTGGTTGAGCTTCTGCTGCACCTCGACCGAGAGCCCGCGCACCGCCCGATAGTCGAGATTGCTCGGAAGCCGTTGGGACTCCTGGGCTTCGCGGCGCTCGATCTCGTCCCTTTGCCGCTCGATGTAGCCGGCGTACTTGGTCGCGATCTCGACCTGCTCAGCGACGACGGGATCCTGCACTGGCGTGCCCGCCCCGGGGAGCGTCATGAGGGTTGCGTAGGACACGGTGGGCCGTTTGAGCAATTCGGCAAGGGTCGCGTCGCGCTCGATCGGCTGACCCAGCACCCGTTCGGCCGCGGCAGCGTCGATCGCGCGAGCGCTCAGCCAGGTTGACTTGAGGCGCTCGAGCTCCCGCCCCAGCGCGTCGCGCTTGCGGGCGAAGACGTCCCAGCGGACGTCGTCGACACAGCCCAGCGAGCGTCCGATCTCCGTCAGGCGCAGATCGGCGTTGTCTTCCCTGAGCTGCAGGCGGTACTCCGCGCGGCTCGTGAACATTCGATAGGGTTCGCTCACGCCGCGGCTGACGAGATCGTCGACGAGCACGCCGATATAGGCTTCATCGCGTCGAGGGCACCAGCCCTCCTCGCCGCGCGCATGCCGGGCCGCGTTGATGCCGGCCAGCAGGCCCTGGGCCGCAGCCTCCTCGTAGCCCGTCGTACCGTTGATCTGTCCCGCGAAGAACAAGCCTCGGGTCGCCTTCGTCTCGAGGCTGCTCTTGAGCGCGCGCGGGTCGAAATAATCGTATTCGATCGAGTAGCCGGGTCGAAGGATGTGCGCGTTTTCGCAGCCCTTGATCGAGCGCACCAGCTCGAGCTGGACGTCGAACGGGAGCGACGTCGAGATCCCGTTCGGATAGATCTCCTGCGTCGTCAGCCCTTCGGGCTCGAGGAAGATCTGGTGGCTGTGCCGCTCGGCGAAGCGCACGACCTTGTCTTCGATCGAGGGGCAATAGCGGGGGCCGATGCCCTTGATCACGCCGGTGAACAGGGGCGAGCGGTCGAGGCCCGTGCGGATGATCGCGTGCGTGCGTTCGTTGGTATGCGTGATCCAGCAGGAGACCTGCGCGGGATGCATCGCGCGGTCGCCCAGGAACGAAAACACCGGCGCCGGTTCGTCGCCTGGTTGCACCGCCAGGCTCGAAAAATCGATTGTCCTGCCGTCGAGGCGGGGCGGCGTACCCGTCTTGAGCCTGCCCACGGGAAGCTCGCGCTCGCGGAGCCTGGCGGCAAGCAGCTTCGCAGGGGGATCGCCCGCACGGCCGGCCTCGTAGTTGCGCAAGCCGACATGGACCAGCCCCGCCAGAAACGTCCCGGTGGTCAGGACGACGGCGTCGGCCTCGAAGCGCACGCCGATCTGTGTGAGGACGCCCGCCACTCGATCGCCGTCGAATAGGAGGTCGTCGACGGCCTGCTGGAAGAGCGTCAGATTGGACTGGCCCTCGAGTCGAGCACGGATAGCCAGTCTGTAGAGGACGCGGTCGGCCTGCGCCCGCGTGGCCCGGACCGCGGGGCCCTTGCTCGAATTGAGGATGCGGAACTGGATGCCCGCTTCATCGGCCGCCAGCGCCATGGCCCCGCCGAGCGCGTCGACTTCCTTGACCAGGTGACCCTTCCCGATGCCGCCAATGGATGGATTGCAGGACATCTGGCCGAGGGTCTCGAGGCTGTGGGTCAGCAGCAGCGTCCGGCAGCCCATGCGCGCCGACGCGAGCGCAGCCTCTGTGCCGGCGTGGCCGCCGCCCACTACGATGACTTCGAACCGGGTTGGGAACTGCATGGGACTGTCTCGAGGACCGTCGTACCGCAAAGCGGAATCATACGGCATCGGAACAAGCGCGAAAACGCAGCGGGTTCCACGTGGAACCCATTTGATACCCGTTCCACGTGAAACCAGGTTCTACGCCGGCGCGGGTCCGGTCGTCTCGCGAATCACAAGTCGGATCGTCGGCGCATGGGCCGTCGCGCTGCGTCCCGTTAGGATGTCCAGGAGCGCGCCGGCACACCATCGGCCGAGCTCGTTCGCAGCGACTCGAACGGTCGTCAGCCCCGGGCGGACGTAGCGAGCGAGCGGCTCGTCGCCGAAACCGACGACCGAAAGCTCCTGCGGAACGCGCAGCCCAAATGTTCCGCAGGCGCGGACGGCGGCAAGCGCCTCGGAATCGCCGCGGCAGAGGATCGCCGTCGGTCGAGACGGGGCGGCGAGCAGCTCCTGGACAGCGCCCTGGATGGTGTCCGGGTCGGACGCCGGGGGGACCTCGACCACGGTCGGGGCTGCACCGACATGCTCGAGCAAGGTCGCCACCTGGCCGCCTGTCGCTGCGTCTCGAAGCAAGAAGCCGAAGCGCCGATGGCCCTGCTGTAGCAGATAGCTCACGGCCAACTCCGCGCCGCGCAACCTGCCTAGGTCGACGCGACGAGGATCGCTCCATGCGGCTCCCTCCGAGACCACGATCGACGGGATGCCGCTACGGTCGAGCGCGGCCACGTCCTCGCGGGAGATAGGCCAGCCAACGCAGACCGCCCCCTCGGCGCCGCTTGTCAGAATCGCGCGGACGGCCGCCCCCTGCTGCACCTTGGGGACCAGAAGAAGCACACCGTAGCCATGCTCCTGGAGCGCCGCCCCAGTCGCCTCGATCGTCGCGGCGATCAGACGCTCCTGGAGCCCCTCCACGACCAAGGCGATAAGCTTCGAGTGGCGCGAAGCGAGCGCCCTTGCGGCAAGATTGGGCTGATAGCCGAGCCTGGCCGCCGCGGCCATAATACGGCCGCGCAATTCGGGGCTGACGCTTATGCTGCCGGTTAGAGCCCGGGATGCCGAGGCAGGGGAAACGCCGGCGGCGCGAGCAACTTCTGTTAGGGTAACCGGCAAGGAAGCGCTTGCAGGAAGCGTTTTCAGATTGCGAATCCCGATGGCGGTTTCAAATTCATTATAAGCCAAGACACTACGAATGGTTCGAATCATATGCCTTGGGCATTCAACGGTCGACGGCATCTACGTCGTGCCTGGAATCCCGGCCACGCCGACCAAGATTCTCGCCAAAGGCTACCTCGAGGCGGGAGGCGGAATGGCCGCCAACGCGAGCGTCGCCGCGGCCCGACTGGGAGCTCAGGTGGACTACTGGGGACGGGTCGGGGCTGACGCCGACGGCGAGCAGATCGTCGCCTGGCTGCAAGCCGAAGGCGTGGGCACCCAAGGCGTTCGACGCATTGCCGGCGCGCGCTCGCCGCGGACCGCCGTCCTGCTCGACGAGCGGGGCGAGCGCCTGATCTGCACCTACGACGATCCCGCGCTCGACACCGATCCTTCCTGGCTACCCGTGGCAGCGCTCGCCGGTTGCGGCGCCATGCTCGCGGACGTGCGCTGGCGCGACGGCGCGGCTCGCGCCTTCGAGGCGGCCCGCGTCGCGCGTGTCCCCCGCATTCTCGACGCGGATATCGCGCCGCTCGAATCCGTGCGCGACTTGTGCACCCGTTGCGACTACGCGATCTTCTCGGAGCCCGGCCTGAATCTCGCGAGCGGCGCTTCGAGCCCGGCCGAAGGTCTGCGCCAGATGCAGGCCGGAGTCTCCGGGGTCGTCGGAGTGACCTTGGGCGACGACGGTTTTCTCTGGCTCGACGCTGGTAGAGAGCGACGCGCCGCCGCCCCAAGCGTGAGCGTGCTCGACACGCTGGCTGCCGGCGACGTCTTCCACGCCGCCTTTGCCGTGGCGATCGCCGAGAGGAAAACCGTGGCCGAGGCCGCGGCGTTCGCGAACGCTGCGGCCGCGCTCAAGTGCACGCGGCCCGGCGGACGAAGCGGCGCGCCGAAGCGAGCGGAGGTCGAGGCGCTGCTCGGGAGAAGCTGAAAGCGACGGTGCGCCTAGCTCTCGAGCCTCGAGCCGAGCGAGCGCCGCAGGTCGGCGAGCGCGCTTGGCTGCTTCGGGCCGAGCTGCGCGAAGAGGCGATCGTGCGCGGCGAGCTCGCGCTGCCACGACGCGCGATCGAACCGCATTACCTGGTCGAACCGCGCGGCGTTGAAGTCGAGCCCGGCCCATTCGAGATCGCCGTACTCGGGCTGCAGCCCCAGCGGCGACTCGACAGCGTGGGCGCGGCTGCGGCAGCGTTCCACGATCCACTTCAATACGCGCATGTTCTGGCCGAAGCCGGGCCAGGCGAACTTGCCCTGATCGTCCGTGCGAAACCAGTTGACGTTGAAAATCTTTGGCGGCTTGGGCACCGCCGAGCCGAGCTTCAGCCAGTGCCGGAAGTAGTCCCCGATGTGGTAGCCGCAGAAGGGAAGCATCGCAAACGGATCGCGGCGAACCTCGCCGACTGCACCGCTCGCTGCCGCCGTCGTCTCGGAGCCCATCGTAGCCGCCTTGTAGACGCCTTCTGCCCAGCTTCTCGCTTCGACGATCAGCGGCATCGTGTCCCGGCGTCGCCCCCCGAAGACGAACGCCGAGATCGGCACGCCGTCCGGGTTGTCCCATTCCGGATCGAGCGACGGACACTGCGTGGACATCACGGTGAAGCGCGCGTTCGGGTGCGCGGCCTTGCGCCCGCAGTCGGGCGTCCACGAGCGTCCCTGCCAGTCGGTGAGGTGCGCAGGCGCCTCGCGCGTCATCCCTTCCCACCAGACGTCCCCGTCGTCCGTAAGAGCGACGTTGGTGAATATGACGTTCGCCTTGAGCATGTCCATCGCGTTCGGGTTGGACTCGTACGAGGTCCCCGGCGCGACCCCGAAGTAACCCCGCTCCGGATTGATCGCGTAGAAGCGCCCGTCGGCATGGGGCTTGATCCACGCGATGTCGTCGCCGATCGTCGAGACCTTCCATCCGTCGAAGCCCTTCGGCGGAATCAGCATCGCGAAGTTGGTCTTCCCGCAGGCGCTCGGGAACGCCGCGCACAGGTAGGTCTTTTCGCCGCTCGGCGAGGTCACCCCCAGGATCAGCATGTGCTCGGCGAGCCAGCCCTGGTCCCGGCCCATGACCGACGCGATGCGCAGCGCGAGGCACTTCTTTCCCAGCAGCGCGTTCCCGCCGTAGCCCGAGCCATAGCTCCAAATCTCGCGCGTCTCGGGAAAATGCACGATGTACTTGTGATCGGGATTGCACGGCCACGCGACGTCGGCCTCGCCCGGCGCGAGCGGCGCGCCTACGGAGTGCACGCAGGGAACGAACGCGCCGTCCGTTCCGAGCACGTCGACGACCGCGCGACCCATCCGGGTCATGAGCCGCATGCTCGCAGCGACATACGGGCTGTCGGTCAGCTCGACCCCGATGTGCGCGATGTGGCTGCCGATCGGTCCCATCGAGAAAGGTACGACGTACATCGTCCGGCCGCGCATGCAGCCGGCGAACAACCCGTGCAGCGTGGTGCGCATCTGGTCCGGCGCGACCCAGTTGTTGGTCGGCCCCGCGTCTTCCTCGCGCTGGCTGCAGATGAACGTGCGGTTCTCGACGCGCGCGACGTCAGCCGGATCGGAGCGCGCCAGGTAGCTGTTGGGGCGCTTGGCCGGATTGAGCTTGATCAGCGTGCCCGACGCGACCATCTGCGTGCAAAACCGCTCGGATTCCTCCGGCGTGCCGTCGCACCAGACGATGCGCTCGGGCTCGGTATGCTCGGCGACTTCGCGGACCCAGGCGAGGAGTCCGGAATGGCGTACCCAGCGGGGAGCCTGCACTGCGGCTGCGATGGCTAACGAAGAGTCTGGATCGTTCATGGCAGTGGGGTGATCGGCAGGGCGCGGCGGGCGTAGCGTGCGGGCCGCGCGACGAGAAATGAGTCGATTACTCTAGCACGCGCGCGCGGGCCTACGTAAGCTGCACCGCGTCAACTGCAAGCGGTCAGGCCACTCGGCCTCTTCCTGAACATGACAACGCGTCCTGCTCACGCAGCTCATGCGGATCCCCTGCGCCGGCGGCGCAGCCAGGAAAAAAGCGGCGCAGTGCAGGTGAGCAGGATCACGACGCGGGTGACGTGGAAGGATGTGACCAGCGGCACGCCGAGATTCAGCACCTTCGCGGTGATCGACATCTCGGCGATGCCTCCGGGTGCGGTCGCGAGCACCAGCGTGGCGAGATGCAGGTCGGTGGCGCGCGCCACGAGCAGCGCGAACAATGCCGAGAGAAGCATCGCTGCGGCGACGCTCGCGACGACCGCGGTCACGAAGCGGGGCGCGCGCCCGACGAAGCTCCGCTCGAAGCGCGCGCCCAGCGCGCAACCGAGCAGCAGTTGCGCGGTATTCGTGAGCCATCGCGGGACGGCGGAGAGATTCACCTCGGCGACCGTCAGCGGGATCGCAACCGCTAGCGCGCCGAGCACGAAGGCGTTGGGAAGGCCCGTGCGCTGCAGCAGCAGAGCGCCGCCCAGGGTCAGCGCGAGCAGCGTCGCCAGTCCGCCGCCGCGCACTTCCGTGATGCCGGGCGGAAACGGGTACGCGCCGTGCACTCCCAGGGCCGCGAACAGCCATGGAATCACGATCACGACCAGCATCAGGCGCAACGATTGCCCGGTGACGACCTCGTCGACGCGCGCTCCAAAGCGTTCGCCGAGCACCGCCATCTCCGCCGCGCCCGCAGGCACGCTTGCGAATACCGCCGTCGTGCGGTCGACGCGCGCAAGCTTGTTCAGCAGAAAGCCGCAGCCGTAGCCGAGCCCGAGCGCGAAGAACGCGCCGATCAGCAGCAGCCACCACAGCTTGAGCACGAGCGCAGCGACGCCGGGCGTGAAGTACAGCCCGAGCGCCGTGCCGATGATCCATTGTCCGGCTTGCCGTCCTCCCGGCGGCGCCCCGCAGTCGATGCCGATCAGCCGGCACGCGGCCACCGCGACCAGAGGGCCCGTCAACCAGGGCAGCGGAACATGTGCGGCGACGCACAGCGCGGCCGCGCCGACGCCGATCGCGAGCCCCTTGAGCGCGGGCCCTGCGGCAACGAGCAGCGTCTTGGGACCCGCGAGCGCCGGCCCGCCGCGCTCGCCGCTCACCCGTTGGGCCGGGAAGCCCCGGCGCTCGCCGCCGGCGCTTCCTTCCAGCCGCCGCCAAGCGCCTTGATGAGCGCGACGCTCGCGTTCAGCCGCTGGCCGAGAATCGTGACCGCCGAGCGCTCGTTGGCGAGCGCCTGTGCCTGGACGACGATTACCGCGAGATAGTTCGCCGTCCCGGCCCGGTATTGATTGAGCGTGATCGCGAGCGATTCGCGAGCGGCCTTGACCGCTTCGTCCTGCACCGCCGCTTCCTGCTCGAGAATCCGCAGCGCGGCGAGATTGTCCTCGACTTCCTGGAACCCGGTGAGCACGGTCTGGCGGTAGGTGGCGACCGTCGCGTCGTAGGCGGCGATCGCCTGCTCGGTCTGCGCCTGCCGCAGACCGGCATCGAAGATTACCTGCGCCAGGTCCGCGCCGAGCGACCAGAAGCGGGCGGGGGCGCTGAAGAGGTTCGCAAGGCTCGAGCTCGCGAAGCCGCCCGCCGCCGACAAGGTGAGCGTGGGATAGAACGCCGCCTGCGCGACACCGATCTGCGCGTTCGCGGCCGCCACCCGCCGCTCGGCGCCGGCGATATCCGGCCGGCGCTCGAGCAGCTCCGAGGGCACGCCCGGCGGGATACTCGGGAATCTCTGCTCGACGGGGGCGGGAGCGATCGAGAACTCCGCCGGCGGCTTGCCGATGAGGATCGCGATCGCATGCTCGAGCTGCGCCCGCTGCACGCCCGCGTCGAGCGCCTGCGCCTGCGTCGACTTGAGCTGGGTCTCGGCCAGCGCGACGTCGCTCCTGCCGGCGACGCCGACCGCGTACTGATTGCGCGTGAGCTGCAGCGAGCGCTGGTAGGCCTCGACGGTGTCGTTGAGCAGCTTGATCTGCGCGTCCTGGACGCGCAGCAGGAGGTAATCCTGCACGAGCTGCGCCTGAGCGGAGAGCTGTGCGCCCGCGAGATCCGCCTGGCTCGCCTGCGTGCTCGCTTCCGCCGATTCGACGTTGCGCCGCACTCGACCCCACAGGTCGAGCTCCCAGGTGGCGTCGAGCGCGACGCTGTACGCGTTGCCGACCCTGCCGGAGCCGCTCGTTGCCCCGGCGCCGTTGCCGGCGTTTCCGCCCGAGGCGGAAGCGCGCGTCGCGGACGCGTTGCCGCTGACCGTCGGGAAGAAAGCCGAGCGCGCCTGCGCGGTGAGCGCCTGCGCCTGGCGCACGTTGGCTTCGGCCACCTTGATGTTCTGGTTGTTGACGTCGACCTGGGTGGCGAGCGCGTCGAGCTCCGGGATGCCGAACACCTCCCACCAGTTTCCGCGCGGGCCTTCGTCGCGGGGTTGCGCGAGCTTCCACTGCTCCTTGAACGCCGCGGGCGTTTCGACGGGCGGGCGCACGTAGTCGGGACCGACGGTGCAGCCGGCCACGAGCGCCGCGGCGACGACTGCCGCGATCCGGGTGCCGGTGTTCTCGCGCCGATGCGTGAGGAGCGCAGGCATGTCCCGTTAGTCCGCGGACTCGGCGGCGAGGTTCTGCGCGCGCCGGAGGCTGCGGCACCACAGCCGGAAGCGGTCCAGGTAACAGTACACGACCGGCGTCGTATACAGCGTGAGCAACTGGCTGAGCAGCAGCCCGCCGACGATGGAGATACCGAGCGGGCGGCGCAGCTCGGCGCCGTTGCCGAAACCGACCGCGAGCGGGATCGCTCCGAGGAGCGCCGCCATCGTCGTCATCATTATCGGACGGAAGCGCAGACGGCAGGCCTCGAAGATCGCGTCCCGCGGCGTCATGCCCGAGCGACGCTCGGCGTCGATCGCGAAGTCGATCATCATGATGGCGTTCTTCTTGACGATCCCGATGAGCAGGATCACGCCGATCAGCGCGATCACCGAGAATTCGCTGCCGAACAGCAGCAGCGCGAGGAGCGCGCCGACGCCGGCGGAGGGCAGGGTGGAGAGTATCGTGAGCGGGTGCACGTAGCTCTCGTAGAGCACGCCCAGCACGATGTACACCGCGAGGAGCGCGGCCAGAATCAGCCACGGCTGGCTGCTGAGCGACTGCTGAAACGCCCGCGCCGTTCCCTGGAAGCTCCCGTGAACCGAGTTCGGGACGCCGAGCCGCGCGAGCTCCGCGTCGATCGCGCGGGTGGCGGTCGAGAGCGATACGCCTTCGGGCAGGTTGAACGAGATCGTCGAGGCGACGAACTGCGACTGGTGGTTGACGCCCAGCGGCGTGTTGGTCGGTGCGTAGTGCGCGAACGCGGAAAGGGGCACCTGCGCGCCGCTCTGCGTGCTCACGTAGACGTTGTTGAGCGACTCGGGCGATTGCCAGTACTCGGGGGCCGCCTCCATCACGACGTGATACTGGTTGAGCGGCATGTAGATCGTGGACACCTGGCGCTGCCCGAACGCGTCGTCGAGCGTCGCGTCGACGAGCTGCGGACTCACGCCCAGCCTCGAAGCGGTGTCGCGGTCGATGACGAGCGAGGTCTGGAGCCCCTTGTCCTGCGCGTCGGTGTTCACGTCGACCAGCTCCGGCAGGTTCGCCAGCGCGATCCGGATCTTCGGCTCCCAGGCGCGCAGGTCGGCCAGGTCGTCGGCCTGCAGCGTGTACTGGTACTGCGCGTTGCTCTGCCGGCCGCCGACGCGGATGTCCTGCACGGGATTGAGATAGAGGTTCGCGCCGGGCTCGCGGGCGAGCTTCACGCGCAGCCGCGCGATGATCTGGTCGGCGGACTCCCTGCGCTCCGAGAGCGGCTTGAGCGAGATGAACATGCTGCCGGTGTTGCGCTGCTGGCCGCCGGTGAATCCGCCGACGGTGTCGACCGCCGGGTCGCTGCGGACGATGTCGATGAAGTTGGCGAGCTTCTGGCGCATCGCCTGGAAGGAGATGCTCTGGTCGGCCTGGATGAATCCGATGAGCCGCCCCGTGTCCTGCTGGGGAAAGAAGCCTTTGGGCACGATGATGTACAGATACACGTTGAGGCAGACCGTCACGAGCAGCACGAGCATCGTGAGCGGCCCGTGCTCGAGCACCCAGGCAAGGCTCCTCTCGTAGCCTCGGAGCAGGGCCTCGAAGGCGCGCTCGCTCGAGGCGAAGAGCCGGCCGGGCTCGCGCTCCCTGACCGGGCGCAGCAGCCGCGAGCACATCATCGGCGTGGTCGTGAGCGAGAGCACGAGCGAGACGAGGATGGCGACCGACAGCGTCACCGCGAACTCGCGGAAATAGCGCCCGACGATGCCGCCCATGAGCAGGATCGGGATGAACACCGCGATCAGCGACAGACTCATCGACAGCACAGTGAAGCCCACCTCGCGCGCGCCCAGCAGAGCGGCCGCCCGCGGCGACATGCCCGCCTCGATGTGGCGCGAAGTGTTCTCGAGCACGACGATCGCGTCGTCGACAACGAAGCCCGTGGCGATCGTGAGCGCCATCAGCGAGAGGTTGTTCAGGCTATAGCCGGCGAGGTACATCGCGCCGAAAGTCGCGATGAGAGACACCGGAACGGCGACGCTCGGGATCAGCGTGGCGCGGCCGTTGCGCAGGAACAGGAACACCACCAGGATCACGAGCCCGACGGCCACGACGAGCGTGCGCTCGACGTCGCGCAGACTCGCGCGGATCGTGCTCGTGCGCTCCATCATGACGTCGAGGTTCACCGCGCTCGGTATCGAGGCGCGCAGGCTGGGAATCAGCGCCGTCACGGCGTCCACGGTCTCGATGATGTTGGCGTTCGGCTGGCGGTAGATGATGACCAGGATGGCCGGCTTGCCGTTGGCCGAGCCCGCGTTGCGCAGGTCCTGGACCGAGTCGACGACCTGCCCGACATCGCTCAGATGCACCGCCGCCCCGTTGCGGTAGGCGACGATGAGGGGAATGTATTCGGCGGCGGTCTTCGCCTGGTCGTTCGCATAGATCTGCCAGTGGCGAAGCTCGTCCTCGACCGCGCCCTTCGGCCGGTTGGCGTTGGTCGACGCAAGCACGGTGCGCACGGTTTCGAGTCCGATCCCGTACTTGTTGAGCGCCTGCGGCTGCAGCTCGACGCGCACCGCGGGGAGCGCGCTGCCACCGACGGTCACCTGACCGACCCCCTCCATCTGCGAGAGCTTCTGGGCGATGATCGTCGAGGCGGAGTCGTACATCTGGCCCTGCGTCATCGTGTCGGAAGTGAGCGCGAGGATCATGATCGGCGCGTCGGCGGGATTGACCTTCCGGTAGGTCGGGTTGCCGGGCAGTCCGGTGGGCAGGAGGCTGCGCGCGGCGTTGATCGCCGCCTGCACGTCGCGCGCCGCGCCGTCGATGTCGCGGTCGAGATCGAACTGGACGGTGATGCGCGTCGATCCCAGCGCGCTGTTCGAGGTCATCTCGGTGATGCCGGCGATGCGCCCAAGCGAGCGCTCGAGGGGCGTGGCTACCGTGGCGGCCATGGTCTCGGGGCTGGCGCCGGGGAGCGAGGCCTGCACGGAGATCGTGGGGAAATCCACCTGCGGCAGCGGCGACACCGGAAGCAGCCGGAAGGCGATGGCGCCGGCGAGCGCGATCCCTATGGTCAGCAGCGTCGTGGCGACCGGGCGGTCGATGAAGAGCGCGGAGGGATTCATGCGCGGGCCGCCTACTCGCCGGGCGCGCCCGCCGGCGGCGCGGGACGTGCACGCCCCCGCCGCTCGTTGACGCGGCGCGCGAGCCGATCGAACGCGAGGTAGATCACCGGCGTGGTGAACAGCGTGAGGAGCTGGCTCAAGATCAGCCCGCCGACCATGGTGATGCCGAGCGGATGCCGCAGCTCCGAGCCCACGCCCCAGCCGATCATCAGCGGCAGCGCGCCCAGGAGCGCGGCCATCGTCGTCATCATGATCGGCCGGAAACGCAGCAGGCTCGCCTGGTAGATCGCCTCGCGCGGCGCCAGGCCTTGGTGGCGCTCGGCGTCGAGCGCGAAGTCGATCATCATGATCGCGTTCTTCTTGACGATCCCGATGAGCAGGATGATGCCGATGATCGCGATGATCGACAGGTCCTGGCCGGCGATCATGAGCGCCAGGAGCGCACCGACGCCGGCCGACGGCAGGGTCGAGAGAATCGTCACCGGATGGATGTAGCTCTCGTAGAGCACCCCGAGCACGATGTACATGGTCACTATGGCGGCGAGCAGCAGCCAAACCTCGTTTGCGAGCGCCGCACGGAAGGCGAGCGCTGCGCCCTGGAACCGGATCTGCGCGCTCGCCGGCAGGCTGAGCTCCCGCTGCGCGGCGTCGACTGCTTTCACGGCGTCGCCCAGCGATGCGCCCGGCGCGAGGTTGAACGAAATGGTCGCCGCCGGGAACTGCCCGATGTGGTTGACCGCGAGCGGCGCCGAGCGCTCGACGACGCGCGCGATCGAGGAGAGCGGAATCTGCTGCGTGGTCGCTCCGCTGCCCGAGTTCGGGCTCGGGTTCGCGAGGGTGGCGGTCGACGCGCCGGCGCCAGTTCCCGGCGTGGTCGTCGCGTTGCCCTGGCTGTTCGCCGGCACGTAGATGCCTTCGAGCGCCGAGGGCCCCACCTGGAACTCGGGGCTCGCTTCGAGTACCACGCGGTACTGGTTGGTCTGGGTGAAGATCGTCGAGATGAGGCGTTGGCCGAACGCGTTGTAGAGCGCGTTGTCGATCACCGCGGGCGTAATCCCGAAGCGGCTCGCAGTCGCTCGATCGATCTCGACGTAGGCCTGCAAGCCGCCGTCCTGCAGATCGCTCGCGACGTCGGAAAGCGCCGGCTCGCGACGAAGCCGCTCGACGAGCCTGGGCACCCAGGCGGAGAGCTCGTCGGCGTTGGTGTCCTCGACCGTGAACTGGTATTGCGTGCGGCTGACGCGGTCCTCTATCGTGAGGTCCTGGACCGGCTGCATGTACAGCGCGATGCCTTCGAGGTCGGCGAGCCGGGCTTCCAGCCGGCGAATGACCGCCGCAGCATCGATGTGGCGCTGGGCGAGGGGCTTCAGGTTGATGAGCATGCGCCCGCTGTTGAGCGTGGCGTTGGTCCCGTCCACGCCGATGAACGACGACAGGCTCTCGACTGCCGGGTCCTCGAGGACGACGCGCGCGAGCTGCTGCTGGCGCTCGGCCATCGCGGCGAACGAGATCGTCTGCGGTGCCTCCGAGATTCCCTGGATCGCCCCGGTGTCCTGCACGGGGAAGAAGCCCTTGGGAATGACGATGTAGAGCAGAATCGTCAGCGCGAGCGTCGCGATGGCGACAACGAGAGTCGCGCCCTGCCGGTCGAGCACCCAGTTGAGCATCTTGCCGTAGCGACCGATGACGCGATCGAAGAGCTGCTGGCTCCAGTGAAAGATGCGCCCCTGCTGCTCCTCCGGCACCCGGCGGAGCAGGCGCGCGCACATCATCGGGGTGAGCGTGAGCGACACCACCGCCGAGATGAGGATCGCGACTGCCAGCGTGATCGCGAACTCGCGGAAGAGCCTCCCGACGACGTCGCCCATGAAGAGCAGCGGAATGAGCACGGCGATGAGGGAGAAGGTGAGCGAGATGATGGTGAAGCCGATCTGCTCCGCCCCTTTCAGCGCAGCCTGGAGCGGCGGCTCGCCCGCTTCGATGTAACGCGAGATGTTCTCGATCATGACGATCGCGTCGTCGACCACGAAGCCGGTCGCGATGGTCAGCGCCATCAGCGTCAAGTTGTTGATCGAGAACCCGGCGAGGTACATGACCCCGAACGTGCCGACGAGCGAAAGCGGGACGGCGACGCTGGGAATGATCGTCGCCGGAAGGCTTCGCAGGAACAAGAAGATCACCATCACGACCAGTGCGATCGCGAGCAGCAGCTCGAATTGCACGTCGTGCACCGAGGCCCGGATCGTCACCGTGCGGTCGGTGAGGAGCGCGACGTCCACGGCGTTCGGCAGCGCCGCCTGGAGCTGGGGCAGGAGCTGTTTGACACCGTTGACCACCTCGATCACGTTGGTGCCCGGCTGGCGCTGGATATTGACGATGATCGCGGCGGTCTGGTTCGCCCACGCCGCGAGGCGCGAGTTCTCGGCGCCGTCGATCGTGTCGGCCACGTCCGAGAGCCGGATCGGCGAGCCGTTGCGGTAGGCGATGATCAGGTCGCGGTACTCGTCGGCGGATTTCAGCTGGTCGTTGGCGTCGATCGTGGAGGCTCGGGTCGGGCCGTCGAAGCTCCCCTTGGCCTGATTGGTGTTGGCGTTCCCGATCGCGGTGCGCACGTCGTCGAGGGACAGCCCGTAGGCGGCGAGCGCCTTGGGGTTGGCCTGGATGCGCACGGCGGGCCGCTGGCCACCCGAAATACTCACCAGGCCTACGCCGGGCAGCTGCGAGAGCTTGGTCGCAAGCCGTGTGTCGGCGAGGTCGTAGAGCTTGGGCAGCGGCAGCGTCTTCGAGGTGAGCGCGAGGGTGACGATCGGCGTGTCGGCGGGGTTGACCTTGCTGTAGATCGGCGGCGTGGGCAGGTCGCTCGGCAGGAACGTCCCCGAGGCGTTGATCGAGGCCTGCACCTCCTGCTCGGCAACGTCGAGCGACAGCTGCAGGCTGAACTGCAGCGTGATCACCGACGCGCCTCCGGAAGACGTCGAGGACATCTGGTTCAAGCCCGGCATCTGGCCGAACTGCCGCTCGAGCGGCGCGGTGATCGACGAGGTCATGACGTCCGGGCTCGCCCCCGGATAGAGCGTGACGACCTGGATCGTCGGATAGTCGACTTGCGGCAGCGCGGAAAGCGGCAGCACGCGATAGGCGACGATGCCCGCGAGCAGGATCGCAACCATCAGCAGCGAGGTTGCGACCGGGCGAAGGATGAATGGGCGGGAGGGATTCACTCGAGGCTTCCGGCGAATTCGCTGACCCCGGCGCGTGAGGCGGCCTCGCGGCGCTGCGGTCAGCCGCCCTTCTTTCCGGCCTTGCCGCCTTCGCCGCGCTTCCCGTTGGCGCGTGCGGGAACGCTCGTCGGCGCCTGGCGCGCCTGCGGCGTGATCAGCTCGACGCTGGCGCCTTCACGCAGCTTGTCGGTCCCGTCGACGACCACCAGGTCGCCGGGCGAAACGCCGCTGTCGATCGCCGTCGTTTCGCCCTGCACCGGCCCGAGCTTCACCGGCACCACGGTCACCGACTTGTCGTCCTTCACGCGATAGACGAACGTGCCAGGCGAGCCGCGCAGAACGGCGGCGCTGGGCACCAGCGTCGCGCCGGTGCGGGTCTCGGCCACCAGCCGCACGTTGACGAACTGGTTGGGGAAGAGCGCGCCGTCGTCGTTGGGGAACTCGGCTCGCAGCTTCACCGTGCCGGTCGTCGTGTCGATCTGATTGTCGATGGTGAGGAGCTTTCCCGTCGCGAGCTTCGTCTTCTGCGCGCGGTCCCAGGCCTCGACCGCCACCGGCACGCCCGACTTCAGCCGCGTGGCCACCTGCGGCAGGTTGTCCTCGGGGATCGGGAAGATGACGGTGATCGGCTGGAGCTGGGTGATGACCACCAGCCCGTTGGTATCGCTCGCGTGAATGATGTTGCCGGGGTCGACCTGCCGCAGCCCGACGACACCGCCGATCGGCGCCGTGATGCGCGCGTAGACGAGCTGCAGCTTCGCGTTGTCGACCTGGCCCTGGTCGGCCTTCACGGTTCCTTCGTACTGCCGCACGAGCGATTCCTGCGTGTCGACCTGCTGCTTCGAGATCGAATCCTGGGAGAGCAGCGTGCGGTAGCGCTCGAGGTCGAGCTGCGCGTTCTTGAGGAGCGCCTGGTCCTTCGCGAGCTGCCCCTGCGCCTGCGTGAGCTGGACCTCGAAGGGGCGCGGATCGATCTCGGCGAGGAGATCTCCCGTCTTCACGAGCTGACCCTCGCGGAAGGCGACTTGCATGAGCTGCCCGTCGACGCGCGAGCGCACGGTCACGGTGTTGCGCGGCGTCACGGTGCCGAGAGCGTTCAGGTAGACGTCGATGTCGCCCTGCCGCGCCTGCGCCGCGACGACCGGCAGCGCCTTCGCGTTGGCATCGGCCCCTCCCCGGCCGGACCCGGTCGCAGTCTCCGAGCCCCTGTGGAGCACAAACCACACGCCGGCGCCGATGATCACCAGCACGACGATGGCCGCCACCGCGAGGCTGCGCCGCCCGCGCTTCGCGGTGCGCGCGAGCGTCTCCTGCGGTCCATCCGGTCGATAGGACGATGTATCGTTCATGAGCGTTGGGGCAACGAAGCGTTGCGCTTCTTGGGCGCGAATTCTATGGCCAACGTTCGCGATGAGTTGTAAGCAACTATTACCACCACCGTCTTCCCGCGCACGTTCTTCGCTCGGCGCTATCTTACGCGATGCAGCTCATGCGGCCCACGCGAACCGAACGCAGGCTCGTCGCGTGCAGCTACTTGCCGATGCAGAACCGACCGAAGATCTCGCCCAGGAGGTCGTCGGCCGTGAACTCGCCGGTGATCGTGCCGAGCGCCTGCTGAGCCCCGCGCAGCTCTTCGGCGACGAGCTCCAGCGCGGGAGCGCTCGCCGCGAGTTGCGCTGCCGCGTCGTCCAAGCGCGCGATCGCATCGTCCAGCGCACGCAGATGGCGCTCGCGCGCCAGGAACGCTCCCTCCATGTCCTCGCCTGCGCCGACCAGCGCCCGGATCGCCTGCCTGAGCAGTTCGATCCCGGCCCCGGTCCTGGCCGAAAGCGCAACCCGATCTACGCCGTCGAGCTTCGTGGCCGTAGCTTCGAGGCCGGCAAGGTCGATCTTGTTCCGGACGAGGATGCGCGGCAGCTCGGGCGCGAGCTCGGCCTCGATGGCGCGGTCGGCGGGATCCCCGGGATCGCGGGCATCGGTGACCACGAGGGCTAGGTCGGCGTGGGCGATGGCGGCTCGCGTGCGCTCGATGCCGATTTTCTCCACCGCATCGGTTGTCGGACGCAGTCCGGCAGTGTCGACCACGTGCAGCGGGATTCCGTCGATCTCGATGCTGCCCCGGATCGCATCGCGGGTCGTTCCAGGGACCGGTGTCACGATGGCCAGCTCGTCGCCCACGAGCTGGTTGAGGAGGCTCGACTTGCCGACGTTGGGCTGGCCGATGAGCACGACGCGCAGCCCTTCTCGCAGCAGGCTTCCCTGGCGCGCGCGCGCGACGACGCCCTCAAGGCGCCCGCGCAGCGCTTCGAGCTTGCCGGCGGCATCGGCGGCGCGAACGAATTCGATGTCCTCTTCCGGGAAGTCGAGCGTCGCCTCGACGAAGGCGCGCAGCTCGATCAAGGCATCGACCGCGGTGCGGATCTCGCGGGAGAACGCCCCGGCGAGGCTGCGCGCAGCGGCGCGCGCCGCCGTCGCGGTTGCCGCTTCGATCAGGTCCGCGACCCCCTCGGCCTGCGCGAGGTCGAGCTTGCCGTTGAGAAACGCACGCTTGGTGAACTCCCCAGGCTCCGCCAGCCGGGCGCCCAGGTCGAGACAGCGGCCGAGCACCAGCGCGAGCACGGCGGGGCCGCCGTGACCGTGGAGCTCGAGCACCGTCTCGCCCGTGTACGACGCCGGCGCGGGGAAGAAGAGCGCGAGCCCTTGATCGAGCGTCTCGCCGCGGCCGCCCTTGAAGCTCGCCGCCGTGGCAACTCGCGGTTCGAGAGCGCGGCCGACGATACCGGCGACCAGCCTCGACAGATCGGGCCCCGACACTCGAACCACCCCGATGCCGGCGCGCCCGCCCGCGGTCGCGATCGCGGCGATGACTCCGCCTGGCCGCGACGGGCCCTTGTCGGCGGATGCGGCTCCGGCGCTCAGCGGCGCTTGGCTGCGGCCGCCGCTGCCTCGCGCGTCAGCAGCCGGTTCATGTGCCATTGCTGGAAGATCTGGATGGCGTTGTTGACCAGCCAGTAGAGCACGAGGCCTGCCGGAAAGAACAGGAACAGGACGGAGAAAGCGATCGGCATGATCTGCATGACTTTGGCCTGCACCGGGTCCTGGATGGGCGTCGGCGACAGGCGCACCTGCAAGTACGCGGTGATCGCATACACCACCGGCAGCACGAAATACGGATCGGGCGCGGACAGGTCGTGGATCCAGCCGAACCACGGCGCATGGCGCAGCTCGACGGCGCCGAGCAGCACCCAGTACAGCGCGATGAAGACGGGAATCTGGACCAGGATCGGCAGGCAGCCGCCGAGCGGGTTGATCTTCTCGGTCTTGTAGAGCTCCATCATCTTCATCTGGAGCTGCTGCTTGTCGTCCGCGTACTGCTCCTGCAGCGCCTTCATCTTCGGCGCGACCAGTTTCATCTTCGCCATCGAGCGCGCGCTCGCGTGATTGAGCGGATAGAACGCGCTCTTGATGATGATCGTCATCGCGATGATCGACCAGCCCCAGTTGCCGATCAGCGAGTGCAGCCACTTGAGCAGCAGGAACAGCGGCGCGGCGATGACGGTGAAGATCCCGTAGTCGACGACCAGGTCGAGGCCGGGCGCGAGAGTCTTGAGCGTGTCCTGCTCCTGCGGGCCTGCGTAGAGCGGCACGTCGAGCCACGCGGTGGCGCCCGGCGCGATGGTCCCCAGGGGGATCTTCACCCCGTCGTAGTAGAGGTTGTCGAGCTTGTTGACGTAGAACTCGCGCGGCAGCTTCTTCGCGCCCGATGGAAGCCAGGCGACGACGAAGTAGTGCTCGACCATGCCCACCCATCCGTTGTCGGCCTTCTCGGTGAATTTGGCCTTGCCCTTGTCGATGTCGCCGAAGTCGACCTTCTTGTACTTGTCGCTGTCGTTGTAAAGAACGGGGCCGGTGTACGACGTCGGGGCGCCCCAGCTCTGCGTCCCGACGGGCTTGTTGTCGCGGGCGAGCTGGAAGTACGCGGTCGGTGAGATGGGCGCCGAGCCCTTGTTGGTCACCTCGTAGGCGACGTCGATCAAGTAGCTGCCGCGATGGAAGGTGAGCGTCTGCGTGACGCCGTCCGCGGTGAGCACCAGCGGCAGCGAGTCCTGGCCGGGCGCGAGCTCGCGCGGCCCCGGCTGGGCCTGCCACAGCGTGTGATGGTTCGGAAGGCCATCGCCGATCAGCCCGCTCTGGGCGAGGAACGTGCGGTTGGCGTTCTTCTGCAGTAGCAGGTACGGCTTGTCGGCCTGGTCGGTGTCGCGGTGCTCGTTGAGGGCGACGTCGTCGATGACTCCGCCGAGCGTGTCGACCTGCGCGACGTAGCGATCGGTCCTGATCGTGATCGTCTCGCCCTTCTGCAATGCCGCGCTGCTCGGCGCAGGCACGTTGGGGGCGCCGGTGGGAGGCGACGTCGCGGCGCCGGAAGGCGTGTCGTTGCCGGGCTTCGCGGCGCCCGGTGAGCTCGCGGGAGGCGGCGGGGGGCGATGCTCCGCCTGCCAGCGCTCCCAGAGCATGAGCGCCGAGAAGGCGAAGATGACGAACAGGATCAGGCGTCGGGTATCCATGCGCAGCAAGCGGGCGGGCGATTACGGAACCGGGTCGTAGCCACCCGGGTGATAGGGGTGGCAGCGGCCGAGCCGCCGCACGGCGAGCCAGCAGCCGCGCCCCGCGCCGTGGCGTTCGATCGCCTCGCGGGCGTACTCGGAACAGCTCGGATAGAACCGACAGTTCGCCCCGAGAAGCGGCCTGAGCGCGTACTGGTAGGCGCGCAGCAGCCCGAGCAGCGCGGTCTTCATGCGCGCAGCAGCGCCGTGCCCGCAAGCGCGTCGAGGAGCACGCCGGCTTCCGCGGCCGCGCGAGCGAGCTCCGCCGGCGCACAGGGCCGGCGCAGCCTCACGATGATATCGAAACCCGCCACCGAGGGCCGGCGCGCCCGAATCGCTTCGCGCAGCATGCGTTTGAGCCGATTCCGGTCGATGGCGCGCTTGAGCTGTTTGGTACCGATCACATAGCCGACGCGCCCCACGGGTCCCGAGGCGGGCGCCGCGACCAGTTGCAGACGTTCCCCTTCCAGGCGCCGCCCGGCACGGAACACGGCGGCGAACTGCGCGTTGCCGCGCAAACGGTAGCGGCGGGTCAAACCGACGCGCGCTCGCGACCGCCGTCAGACAGCGAGCCGGATGCGCCCCTTGGCGCGGCGCGCGCGCAGGACCTTGCGGCCGCCGACGGACTTCATGCGGGCCCGGAAGCCATGGGTCCGCTTGCGGCGGATCACCGAAGGTTGGTAAGTGCGCTTCATGGCTATACCTTGCCGAAAAAAGCTTTGTATTAGAGCGTTTAGCGCACCTCGCTGTCAAGGCAAATCGTGCTCTGCCGCTGTGGATAACCTCCGCTCGGGGGCGTAGAATTCAGCTCCTCTACGGGCTCCTTCGCGGCGCCCGCATTTTTTCTCCGCTCCCAGCAGGCTCCTCACCGATGTCAACCGCGTCATTCTGGCCCAGTTGTCTCGAAGCTTTCCAGCGCGAGTTGACGCCTCAGCAGTTCAATACCTGGATCCGCCCCCTTCGGCTGGAGGCGAGCGACGACGGCCTCGTCCTGGTGGCCCCGAACCGGTTCGTGCTGCAGTGGGTGAAGGAGCGGTTCGCGGCGCGGATCGAGGAGCTCGCGACCGTGGCGCTCGGCAGGCCGCCTCGACTCGCCCTGGTCGTGGCCGAAGGCGGGTCCGAACGTCCCGGGGCAGCCGCGGCTAAGCCGGCGCCTGTGCCGGTCATGGCGGAGACGCGGCGCGGCGAGCAGGCAAGCCTCAACCCGACGTTTTCGTTCGCTTCCTTCGTCGCCGGCAAGGCCAACCAGCTCGCCCGCGCGGCCGGGCTCAAGGTCGCCGAGCATCCTACTTCGTACAACCCGCTCTTCGTCTACGGAGGCGTGGGTCTAGGCAAGACCCACCTGATCCAGGCGATCGGCAATCACATCCTGGACGCCAACACCAACGCGCGCATCCGCTACATCCATGCCGAGACCTACGTCTCCGACGTGGTGCGCGCGTACCAGCACAAGGCATTCGACGAGTTCAAGCGCTATTACCGCTCGCTCGACCTGCTGCTCATCGACGACATCCAGTTCTTCGGCGGCAAGTCGCGCACGCAGGAAGAGTTCTTCTACCTCTTCAACACGCTCATCGAAGCGCACAAGCAGGTGGTCATCACCTGCGACACCTACCCGAAGGAGATCGCCGGTATCGAGGAGCGGCTGATCTCGCGCTTCGGCTGGGGACTCACCGTCGCCCTTGAGCCGCCCGAGCTCGAGATGCGGGTGGCGATCCTGCTCTCGAAGGCCGCGGCGACGGGTCTCAAGCTCGACGAGGAGGTGGCGTTCTTCATCGCCAAGCACATCCGCTCCAACGTGCGGGAGCTGGAAGGCGCGCTGAAGCGCGTGCTGGCCTATTCGAGCTTCCATGGGCAGGAGATCACCCTGCCAGTCGTGAAGGAGGCCCTGCGCGATCTGCTCGCGGTGCAGAACCGCCAGATCTCGATCGAGAACATCCAGAAGACGGTGGCGGACTACTACAAGATCCGCGTCTCGGACATGCACTCCAAGAAGCGCTCGCGCGCGGTCGCCCGCCCCCGGCAGGTCGCCATGGCCCTCGCGAAGGAGCTCACGCAGCTCTCGCTGCCCGAGATCGGGAGCAACTTCGGGGGCCGCGACCATACGACCGTGCTCCACGCCTGCCGCCAGATCGCAAAGCTCCGCGACACCGTGCCGGAGATCGGGCGGGACGTGAGCTTCCTGCTTCAGGTGCTGCGCAATTGAGGCTTCCGTCCCCTCTCAAAGCGGTAGGAATGAGGGGTAAACCGGTCTATAATTTGTGGGGTCGAAGCACGCCGCGTGAAACCGTCGATTTCGTCCCCAATCCATCCACAGTCCATACTGCTTTTGCCCTCGCGGTTGCCCTCCCGGCAACCCGCGAATGGCGTTGGGTTTTTCCCGGTTCTACCCGATTCACGAGCCCTCTTATTAGCTATTTTCAGGTTTAAATAAATGCAGCTAAAACAGATATCGAGGGACGCAATTCTCCGCCCGCTCCAGGCTGTTTCGGGCATCGTCGAGCGCCGGCAGACTCTGCCGATACTGGCCAACGTACTGCTGGAGCAGAAGGACGGGCATCTGTTCGTGACGGCAACCGACCTCGAAATGCAGATTACCGCGAACAGCGAGCTTGCCGGAAAGCAGGATCAGGCGGTCACCGTCGGCGCGCGGAAGCTGCAGGATCTGCTGCGTGCGCTTCCCGAAGACTCGTCGGTCAACCTGGATACCGCGGCCGGGAAGATGACAGTTCGCGCGGGCCGCTCGCGCTTCAATCTGCAGACCCTGCCGGCCGCCGACTATCCGCGGATCGGGCTCTCGCAGGAGCAGCTTCAGACCATCAGCCTGCCGCAACGCGAATTCAGGGGGTTGCTGAAGCTCGCCGAATTCGCGATGGCGCAGCAGGACATCCGCTATTACCTCAACGGGATGCTGCTCGTGATCGACAAGGGCTCCTTGCAGGCCGTGGCGACCGACGGGCACCGGCTGTCGTACGCGAGCATCACCGTGCCCGGCAGCTACGCGCGCCAGGAAGTGATCCTGCCGCGCAAGACGGTCCTCGAGCTGGGCAAGCTGCTGGAGGACAGCGAGGCGCCGGTCACGATCGACGTCCTCGCGAACCAGGCCCACTTCCGATTCTCCAACATCGAGCTCGTGAGCAAGGTGGTCGACGGCAAGTTCCCGGACTACAACCGCGTCATTCCCAGCGGACATCCCAAGCAGATCGAGCTCTCTCGCCCCGAGCTGCTGCAGGCGCTGCAGCGCGCCGCGATCCTGTCGAACGAGAAGTTCCGCGGCGTGCGCCTAGTGCTCGGCACGGATCAGCTGAAGATCATCTGCACGAACAGCGAGCAGGAAGAAGCCGAAGAGGAAATCGAGGTCGGGTACAAGGGCGAACCGCTCGACATCGGCTTCAACATCACCTACCTGCTGGACGTGCTGCACAACCTTTCGGCCGACCGGGTCGTCATCGCGCTGGGCGACGCCAACTCGAGCGCGCTGGTCACGATGCCCGAGCGCGGCGACTACAAGTACGTCGTCATGCCGATGCGGATTTGACCTCATTGCCCCTACAACCCGATGCTGCGCTCCGGTCCGATCGGTCCGCCGTCTCCCGTCTCCGTCGCTCCGGGGCGACCTCGCGCGAGGGAACCGCTTCGCTAGATCTTTCCGCGCGTTCGAAGGGCCGTGGCGCCGACCGAGAGTCGGCGCCGGCGTTTGATGGATGTCGAGAACTGGAATCCCACGAATGAACGAACCTCATCCGAAGGCCGTCGACAACGGCGGCTACGACTCGAACAGCATCAAGGTGTTGAAGGGCCTCGAGGCGGTGCGCAAGCGTCCGGGAATGTACATCGGCGACACCTCCGACGGCACCGGCCTGCATCACATGGTCTTCGAAGTGCTCGACAACGCGATCGACGAAGCGCTCGCCGGCTATTGCGACGAGATCCGGGTCGTGATTCACGCCGACAATTCCGTCTCGGTGATCGACAACGGGCGTGGGATCCCGACCGACATCAAGGAGGACGACGAGCAGAAGCGCTCCGCGGCCGAGATCGTGATGACCGAGCTGCACGCCGGTGGCAAGTTCGACCAGAACTCGTACAAGGTTTCCGGCGGCCTGCACGGCGTCGGCGTGTCGGTGGTGAACGGCCTGTCCGAGTGGCTCAAGCTCAGGATATGGCGCGACAGCAAGGTCTATCAGATGGAGTTCCGCGACGGCGTCCCGGTCGCGCCGCTCGCGGTCATCGGGACGACGGAGAGGCGCGGAACCGAGGTTCACTTCAAGGCCTCGGCGGAAACCTTCTCGAACATCGAGTTCCACTACGAGATCCTCGCCAAGCGGATCCGGGAGCTGTCGTTCCTGAACAACGGGGTCAAGATCGAGCTCTTCGACCAGCGCGACGGCAAGAGCGAGAACTTCGCGTTCACCGGAGGCATCAAGGGTTTCGTCGAGTACATGAACCGGAGCAAGACGGTGCTGCATTCGCGGATCTTCTACGCCAGCGGCGAAAAGGAGGGCGTGACCGTCGAGGTGGCGATGCAATGGAACGATTCCTACGCCGAGTCGGTGCAATGCTTCACCAACAACATTCCGCAGCGCGACGGCGGAACGCACCTGACCGGCCTACGCCAGGCCATGACCCGCACGCTCAACAGCTACATCGAGAAGGAGGAGCTCGCCAAGAAAGCCAAGGTCGAGACAACCGGCGACGATATGCGCGAGGGCCTCACCTGCGTGCTGTCGGTGAAGGTCCCGGAGCCCAAGTTCTCCTCGCAGACCAAGGACAAGCTCGTGTCCTCGGAGGTCCAGCCGATCGTGCAGGAGATCGTCGGCGGCAAGCTCGGCGAGTTTCTGCTCGAGAATCCGTCCGACGCCCGCATCATCTGCAGCAAGATCATCGAGGCCGCGCGGGCGCGCGAGGCAGCGCGCAAGGCGCGCGAGCTGACGCGCCGGAAGGGCGTGCTGGACGGCATGGGCCTGCCGGGCAAGCTCGCCGACTGCCAGGAGCGCGACCCCGCGCTCTCCGAGCTCTACCTCGTCGAAGGGGACTCCGCGGGCGGGTCGGCCAAGCAGGGGCGCGACCGCCGGTTCCAGGCGATCCTGCCGCTGCGCGGCAAGATCCTCAACGTCGAGCGCGCTCGCTTCGATAAGCTGATCAGCTCGCAGGAGATCGTGACGCTGATCACCGCGCTCGGCACGGGCTTCGGCAGGCCGGGCGTGGACAAGGAGGACAAGGACGCCTTCGACATCACCAAGCTCAGGTATCACCGCATCATCATCATGACCGATGCGGACGTCGACGGCTCGCACATCCGCACGCTGCTGCTCACCTTCTTCTACCGGCAGATGCCGGATCTCGTCGAGGGCGGCCACATCTACATCGCCCAGCCGCCGCTGTACAAAGCCAAGCAGGGCAAGCAGGAGAACTACCTCAAGGACGACCACGAGCTCAAGCAGCACCTGCTCAAGGTCGCGCTCAACGGCGCCGAGCTCACGCCGGGAACCGGCGCTTCGCCGCTTGCGGCGAAGACCTTCGAGAGCGTCGCTCGCCAGTACCTCCTCGCCGAAGCCGTCGTCGAGCGCGTGGCCCGCGTGATCGAGCCCGCGGCGCTCTACGCGATGCTGGGCGGCGCGCGCGTCGCCCTCGACACGGAAACCGCCGCGACGCGCAGCGCGCAAGCCGTTCAGGACGCGATCGCCGACCCGGAAGTACGCGTCGAGGCACGCTACGATCAGGCGACGGAGACACGGCGCCTCGTGATCGTGCGCACCCATCATGGAACGCCCCATGTGACCTCGCTCGATGCGGACTTCCTCGCGAGCGGCGACGGCGCGCAGATCCGCGCGGCAGCCGACGTGCTCCAGGGCTTGATCCAGCCCGGCGCGGTGATTAAACGCGGCGAGAAGCAGCAGGCGGTCAAGTCCTTCAAGGAGGCGCTCGACTGGCTGCTCGCCGAGGCCCGCTCGAGCGTCGCGATCCAACGCTACAAGGGGCTGGGGGAGATGAACCCGGAGCAGCTGTGGGAAACGACGATGAACCCGGAGGTGCGGCGGCTGCTCAAGGTCCGGATCGAGGACGCCGTGGCGTCGGAGGAGATCTTCTCCACGCTGATGGGCGACGAGGTCGAGCCGCGGCGGGCCTTCATCGAATCGAACGCGCTCGGGGTGCGCAACCTCGACGTCTGAAGACGCCGCGGACCCCCCGCGCGTCGGCAGCGCGTCGCTTTCCTCCGACAATCGTCTTCATGAGTCTCGACCGTAAGGCGCTTCTCGCTTCGCTCGCCCTCGAGGCGAGCAATCGCGGCGCTTGTGCGGCCCCCAGCGCGTGGCGCGGCAGCGGGCCCGGCTTGAGCGTCGTCAACCCCGCCGACGGGTCGACGATTGCCGAAGTCGCCACCGCGGCGGCGGCCGACTACGAGGCCGTGCTCGCAAGCGCGCAGGGCGCTGCGCATATCTGGCGCGAGGTCCCTGCGCCCAAGCGCGGGGAGGCCGTGCGCCGGCTCGGCCTTCTCCTACGCGAGCGCAAGGATGCGCTCGGAACACTCATCGCGCTCGAGAACGGGAAGATCAAGGCCGAAGGCAACGGCGAGGTCCAGGAGATGATCGACATCGCCGACTTCGCCGTCGGGCAGTCGCGGATGCTCTACGGCAAGACGATGCACTCGGAGCGCGTCGCGCACCGAATGTACGAGCAGTGGCATCCGCTCGGCGTGGTCGGGGTGGTCACCGCGTTCAATTTTCCGGTCGCGGTCTGGGCCTGGAACGCGCTCCTCGCGGCGGTATGCGGCAACGCGACGGTGTGGAAGCCTTCGCCGAAGACGCCGCTCAGCGCGATCGCCGTGCAGCATCTGTGCAACCGGGTTCTCGGCGAGCTGGGCCTGCCGCCGATCTTCACCCTCCTCGTCGATGCCGGTCGCGAGTCCGGCGCGAGGCTCGCAGCCGATCCGCGCGTCAGGCTGGTCTCGTTCACCGGCTCGTCGGCCGTCGGCCGCGAGGTCGCGCAGACCGTGGCGGGGCGATTTGGTCGCACGCTGCTCGAGTGCTCGGGGAACAACGCGATCATCGTCGCCGCAGACGCCGACCTTGATCTCGTGGTCCCTGCCGTCGTCTTTGGCGCGGTCGGGACGGCGGGGCAGCGCTGCACCACCACGCGGCGGCTGATCGTTCACGAATCAATAGAAGCCGACGTGGTCGAGCGCCTCGAGCGGGCGTACAGGCAGGTGCGCATCGGCGACCCGCTCGATCCCGGAACGCTCATGGGCCCGTTGATCGACGCCGCCGCCGTGGCCGGCTTCCGCAAGGCGGTCGCCGAGGCGCAGGCCGCCGGCGGCATGCTCGCCTGCGGCGGCAAAGTCCTCGAGGGCAAGGGCTTCTTCGTCGAGCCCACGATCGTCCGCAACGCGCGCAACGACTGGCCCGTAGTCCAGCGGGAGACTTTCGCGCCGATCCTGTACGTGATCCGCTACCGCGAGCTTGCCGAGGCGATCGCGCTTCAGAACGGCGTGCCGCAGGGCCTTTCGTCCGCAATGTTCACCGCGAGCGTGCGCAGCGCGGAGGCATTCCTGGCCGCCTCGGGCAGCGACTGCGGGATCGCGAACATCAACATCGGTACTTCCGGTGCCGAGATCGGCGGGGCTTTCGGCGGGGAGAAGGAAACCGGAGGTGGCCGCGAAGCGGGATCCGACGCCTGGCAGGCCTACATGCGCCGGCAGACCACCACGATCAACTGGAGTCGCGAGCTGCCTCTCGCCCAGGGAATCCGATTCGGCGGCTGAAGCGCCGCGAACCGCGCCTCACGCGGCGCGCTTGCGCTGCGTCGTCTTGCCCGCAGCCTTCGTCCCCTTCCTTGCGGTCGCGGCAGCCGCCGGCGGCGCCTTGCCCTTGGCCTTGGCGGCGAGGAGCTCCACCGCCTCGCCCAGCGTTACGGCGTCGACCCGATCCTTGTCGGGCAGCGTCGCGTTGATGCCGCCGTGCTTGACGTAGGGTCCGTAGCGACCGGCGTGCAGCTCGACCGGCCGCTTGTCCTTGGGATGGGGGCCGAGAACCCGCAGCGCGGCGGCCCCACGGGGTGCCTTCGCACCGGCGCCGCCGGGTCGATCCTTGGCCTGGAACTCGAAGCCGATCTTGCCGTCCGGCTGGCGGACGAGGAATGCGGCGAAGGGTCTTCGCGTGCGCGCGGAGACGAACTGCAGCAGATCAGTCTTGCCGGAGGCGAGGAGCTTCTTCATCTGCTCGCGCTCGATGGGCCGCTGCAGGATGACGCGGCCGGAGCGAAAGTCGCAGGTACGCGCCGGCCCCGTCGCGTGCTCGCAGACGTACGCCGCCGGCAGTTCGAAGACCCTTCCTGAGCATTTCGGGCACGCGCCGAGCGGCTCCTGGCCGGTGAAGTCGGGCGCCTCGCCACCGGCGTCCGCGCCATCGCCGAAATCGAACTGGACCTCGTTCGCCTCGGTAAGCTTGAGCCGAGCAGCGAAGGGACGACCGAGCTTGCTGCGGAAGCCTTCCAGTGGACCGACCGCCCGCTCGGTCAGCAGGGTCTCGGCTTCGGCGACTTCGAGCTGCCGGCCGGCGATGATCTTCCAGAACCCGAAATCGCAGGACTGGCACTGGAACTTCTTGTAGTTCTCGTGCACCTCGCCGCCGCAGACGGGACAGCGCGCGACGAGCGTGGCGAAATCGCCAGGAATCGTGTCGCTCTCGTGCTGCTTCGCCTGGCTCACGATGTGCTTGGTCATGCGTACGATCTCGCGCATGAACTGCTCGCGCTTGAGCGCGCCATGCTCCATCTGGGAGAGCTTGAATTCCCACTCGGCGGTGAGCTCGGGCGAGAAGAGCTCGGGCACGCCAAGCCCGTGCAGCAGCGTCATCAGCGAGAACGCCTTCGCCGTGGGCGTGAGCTCGCGACCTTCGCGGAGCACGTACTTCTCCTGGATCAGTCCCTCGATGATCTGGGCCCGCGTCGCCGGCGTTCCGAGCCCCTTCTCGCGCATCGCTTCGCGCAGCTCGTCGTCCTCGATCGCCTTGCCGGCGCCCTCCATCGCCGAGAGCAGCGTCGCCTCGGTAAACCGCGCCGGCGGCTTGGTCTGGCTGGCGACGACCCTGAGCTCCTCGGTCGCGACCTCTTCTCCGGTCCGGACCTTGGCGAGCATCGGCTCGTCGGCCGCCTGTCCCTCGCGGCCGTAGACGGCGAGCCAGCCCGGGGTCACCAGCACCTTGCCCTCGGTCTTGAACGGCTCGCCGGCCACGCGTGTGATACGCGTGGTGAGCAGGTACTCGGCCGCGGGATAGAAAACGGCGAGGAAGCGCTTGACGACCAGGTCGTAGAGCTTGGCCTCTGCCTCGGTCAGGTTCTTCGGCTTCTGCAGCGTCGGAATGATCGCGAAGTGATCCGAGATCTTGGTGTTGTCGAAGATGCGCTTGTTGGGCTTCACCCACTTCGCCTTCAGCACCTGCGCGGCGAAAGCCGCGTAGGCGTTCGACTCCTTGAGCGCCTCGAGCGTCGCCTTGACGGTCGGCAGATAGTCCTCGGGCAGCGCCCTGGAGTCGGTTCGCGGGTAGGTGAGGACCTTGTGGCGCTCGTAGAGCGCCTGGGCCAGCGCGAGGGTCGTGCGCGCCGAAAAGCCGAAGCGGCCGTTGGCCTCGCGCTGCAGGCTCGTCAAGTCGTAGAGCAGCGGCGGACTCTGCGTGGAAGGCTTGGACTCCTCGCTGACCGTGCCGGGCCTTCCCTCGCACCTGGCCGCGATCGCACGGGCCCTGGCTTCGTCCCAGAGTCGCTCGGCGCGCGCGTCCGCATCGTCGTCGGGCTTGCGGAACTTCTCGTCGAACCAGCGCCCGTCGTAGACGCCGCCGCTGCCGCGGAACTGCGCGAAGACCTCCCAGTAATCGCGGGGCTTGAATGCGCGAATCTTCGCCTCGCGCTCCACCAGGATCGCTAGGGTGGGGGTCTGCACCCTGCCCACGGTGGTGAGCTGGAAGCCGCCCGACTTGGAGTTGAACGCCGTCATCGCCCGCGTGCCGTTGATGCCGACGAGCCAGTCCGACTCCGACCGGCAGACGGCCGCATCGGCGAGCGGGCGCATTGCTTCGTCGCTCCGGAGCGCGTCGAAGCCGTCGCGGATGGCCGTCGGCGTCATGGATTGCAGCCACAGGCGCTTGACGGGCTTGTTCGCTCGCGCGTACTGGACGATATAGCGGAAGATGAGCTCGCCCTCGCGTCCCGCGTCGCAGGCGTTGACGAGCTCGGTCACGTCCTTGCGCTTGATGAGGCGAAGGAGCAGCTTGAGCCGAGACTCGGTTTTCTCGAGCGGCCGCAGTGCGAAGCGGGAAGGGATCGCCGGCAAGTGAGTGAATGTCCACTTACCGCGTTTGACCTCTTCCTCGTCGGGTGGACCGATCTCGAGCAGGTGGCCGATCGCCGACGAGAGCACGTACTTGGAACTCTCGAAGTAGTCGTCGTGACGCGCGAAGCCGCCGAGCGCTCGCGCGATATCGTTGGCGACCGACGGCTTCTCGGCGATGATCAGGCGCTTAGCCATGAACCTAAGATGGGTGCTCGAGGGATGGACCGCAAAGAGGGGGAGATGATAAGCAAGGACCCGAGCCGGAACAAGGAAGGCCCCGGCGCCCTCCGACCGGTCAGCGCGAGCGCTGGTAGACCCCGCCCGGCAGCAGTGCGACCCGGCCCTGCAGCTCGAGTTCAACCAGCGTAGCCGTCACCACGTCGGCGGGGAGGCCGGTACGACCGGCGAGGCTGTCGATGCTCGCGGGGTCGTGACCGAGCGCGCGCAGCAGCTTGCTGGTTGCGTCGCTTCCCTGCGCATCCGGCTCCGGGCTCGCGCTCGCGGATCCGGCGGGCGCAATCAGGCCGAGCTCCTCCAGCACGTCGGCGGCCGTCTCCACCAGCTTGGCGCCGTCGCGGATTAAGCGGTGGCAGCCTTTGGAGAAGGGCGAGTCGATCGAGCCCGGGATCGCGAAGACGTCGCGTCCCTGCTCGGCCGCGAGGCGGGCCGTGATCAGCGAGCCGCTATCGAGCGTCGCCTCGATGACGAGCACGCCGCGGGAGAGCCCGCTCAGGAGGCGGTTGCGGCGGGGGAAATTGCCGCGCAGCGGCGGCGTCCCGATGGGCAACTCCGAGAGCAGGCCACCGTCGCGCGCGAGCTGCTGCGCGAGCGCCTTGTTCGCCCGTGGATACACCGAGTCGAGGCCAGTTCCGACTACCGCGATGCTGCGAGCCGTGCCCGCCAGGCCGCCGCGGTGGGCGCCAGCGTCGATCCCCAGCGCGAGCCCGCTCACGATGGTCAGTCCGGCATCGGAGAGGGCGGCGGCGAACGCTTCGGCGTGCTCGACGCCGCGCGGCGTCGCGTTGCGGCTGCCGACGATGGCGAGCGCGGGTCGATTGAGCAGCTCGCGCCAACCCGCGTAGAGCACGACCGGCGGCGCATCGCCGAGCGCGAGGAGCGCGGCCGGATAGTTTGGATCATCCCAGGCGACGAGCCAGTGCCCGTCGGCGGCTAGCCACTTGAGCGTCCGGTCCAGGGTCGCGGCCTCCGGGCCGCGGTGGAGCGCCTCCGCTGCATCCGCGGGCAGGAAGCGCCCGAGGCTCGCGCGTGAGGCGGCGCGCACTTCGACGGGGCCGCCGAATGCCTTGAGGAGCTCGTAGCACGCCCGCGTGCCCAGGCCCGGGACGAGCTGCAGCGACGCCCAGGCCTCGACGCGGGCGTCGACGTCCATCAGCGAGGTCGGTTAGGGCTTGCGCACGACGTCGCCGACCACGATAGGCTCGGTCGTGTTCAGGACGATCGCGTAGGAAAGCTTGTCGAAGACCCGGAACACGAACAGCAGACCGGAGCGTTCCGCGGGCAGGTTGAGATAGTGCGCGGGCGGGACGATCGCGCGGGTCTGGTCCATGAGCTTCGACAGGATGTCCGGACCGTCGTAGGGCCGCGGATCGGCGATCACGGGCGCAGGGTGATAGATCGCGAGCACGTGGCCCACTTCGATGCCGTCACGGCTGCCCCGGTCCAGGGTCACGAGATAGCCGCGCCCGGTCTCCACCGAGTCGTTGGCGAGGGCGATGATGCGCCCGTCGACGGCTCGATCGGGCGCGTGCGGCACATAGTTCACAAGCTCCTCCCGCGGCGCGGGGACCACGACGTCGCCGAACACGATCTCCTCCCGGGCCGAGGTGATGCGCAGGGTGCTCACCTCGCCGAAGCGCTCGACATGGGCGGTGCCGAGATAGCGGAACTCGTTGCCGAGGAACTCGTTGCTGTCGTAGGAGCGCAACACCCGGCCCTGGCGGTAGACGAGCCATTCGGTGCCGGCCTTCTCCGGAACGTTGACCGCGTATACCGAGTCGCCCGCACCGCGCACCACGCGCTGGTCGCGTGCCGCGATGATCTTGCCCGCATCGGGCGGGCCTTCCGGCCCGGTGACGATGGGCCGACTCAGGTACGGCTCGATGTCTCCGGCGGGGATGCTCGGAATCGCCTGCTCGGGTAGCGGTGCAACGCGAATGGTCGGCGACAGCCGGTTGTGGTCCGAAGCCGACGCCGACGCGTCGCGTTCGAGCATGAGCCGCGGCTGGCCGTCGCTGCGATCGAGGACGATGACGTCGCCTGGATAGATCCAGTGCGGGTTCTTGATCTGCTCGCGGTTCATGCGCCACACGTCCGGCCAGCGCCAGGGCTGCTTCAGGAACCGACCCGCGATACCCCACAGCGTGTCGCCCTTCTGCACGGTGTAGCGGTCCGGAGGATTGTCCTGCAATTGGATGGGCTGCGCCTGGCCGATGCCGGACGCAAGCGCGAGCGTGAGCAGGCATGCCGAAAGCAGCGATGACGCTATGCTAGACTTCGCACGCATGGTGACTCTCCGAGCCGGAAAGTTCATGGGATCTTGCTAACGTCCTAAACCGACCCAAAATAAGGGTTTAGGCGTGATTCTGCATCTGGTACATGCATTTTGCAAGCTATTATGGTTTTGGACATCCTCGAATACCCCGATCCTAGGCTCCGAAAGCTCGCCAGCCCCGTCAAGGCCGTGGACGCCGAGATTCGCCAACTGGTGCGCGACATGGCGGAAACCATGTATGCGGCACCCGGAGTCGGGCTTGCCGCCACCCAGGTGGACGTCCACACGCGGGTCATCGTGATCGACGTGAGCCCCGCCCACGACGAGCTCCACGTGTTCATCAACCCGGAGCTTCTGCATGCCGAAGGCGAGTCCGACTGCGAAGAGGGCTGCCTGTCGCTGCCCGGCTACTACGAACGGGTCCGCCGCGCCGCCCGGGTCAAGGTGCGAGCGATCGACGCGAAGGGCGAGACCTTCGATCTGTCGGCCGAGGGCATGCTGGCGGTGTGCATACAGCACGAGATGGACCACCTCGTAGGCAAGGTCTTCGTCGACTATCTCTCGCCGCTCAAGCGGGGACGGGTGACAGCCAGGATGAGGAAGCGGCAGCGGATCGCGGTCTGAAGTCGAGCCGCATGCGCATCGGGTTCGCCGGAACGCCGGTCTTCGCCGCAACGGCGCTCGAGGCCATCCTCGCGGCGGGCTTCCCCGTCCAGCTTGTGCTCACTCAGCCCGATCGCCCCCGGGGGCGCGGCATGCGCCAGGAACCGGGCCCGGTCAAGGCGATCGCCCTCGCGCGCGGGCTCGCATTGCGCCAGCCCGGGAGTCTCAGGCAGGAGAGCGACTGGAAGCCGATCGTCGCGAACCCGCTCGATGCGCTTGTCGTCGCGGCCTATGGTCTCATCCTGCCCCCGTCGGTGCTGTCCTGGCCGCGGCACGGCTGCATCAACATCCATGCCTCGCTGCTCCCGCGGTGGCGCGGGGCGGCGCCGATCGCGCGCGCGATCCTGGCCGGGGACCGTGAGACCGGCATCTCGATCATGCGCATGGACGAGGGCCTGGACACCGGTCCGGTCATCTCGCGCCACGCCGTTCCAATCGGTCCGCGAGAGACCTCGGGCAGCCTGCACGACCGGCTCGCGGCGCTTGGCGCGCAGGCGATCGTCGCGGCGCTGCGCGCGCTCGATCGCGGCGAGACGCTCGAGGCAAGTCCACAGGACGATTCGGCGGCGAGCTACGCGCCTAAGCTCGCGCGCGAAGACGCCCGGATCGACTGGACGGGGGAGGCCGCCGTTATCGATCGCGCCGTCCGGGCGTTCGACCCGGTTCCAGGGGCGCAGACGAGCCTCGATGGCGCGCCGCTCAAGATCTGGAAGTGCGCGGCGCTCCCGGGGCGTTTCGGTGCGCCCGGCACCGTCGTCGAAGCCGGGCCGAACGGCATCGTCATCGCTTGCGGCGAGGGAGCGCTCCTCGTCGGGGCGCTGCAGCGCGCAGGCGGGCGGCGCATGGACGCGAGCGCGTTCCTGGCCGGGCATCGGCTCGCGATCGGGTCGCGCCTTGGCGCGAACGGCGGTTGAATCCCCCTCGAGGACCGCAAACTAAGTAAGCGACGCATGCCTCGGGGCCGGAGAAGAGACAGATGCTCGGGAACTGGTTCAGGACGGGACTTCTGATGGCCGCCATCGTCGCGCTCTTCGGCGCGGCGGGCGCACTGCTCGGCGGCGGCCACGGAATGCGGCTCGCACTCGTCCTGGGCGCCGGGGTGAACTTCTGGGCGTACTGGTTTTCCGACGCGATGGTGCTCCGGCTCTATCGCGCCCGGGAGGTCGACGAGCGCACTGCGCCGCAGCTCTATGCCACCGTGAGAGAGCTCGCCGGAGGCGCGGCCCTGCCCATGCCCCGCGTCTACCTGATCGACGAAGCGCAGCCGAATGCTTTCGCCACCGGCCGCGATCCGGAGCACGCCGCGGTCGCGGCCACGACCGGAATACTGCAGCTGCTGAACCCGCGCGAGCTCCGCGCCGTGCTCGCACACGAGCTCACTCATGTGAAGCATCGCGACACCCTGACCTCGACGATCACCGCCTCGGTCGCGGGTGCGATCTCCACGCTTGCGCAATTCGGGATGTTCGTCGGTGGGCGCGACGACGACAACCGCAACCCCGTGCTCGCGCTTCTGGTGCTGATCCTCGCGCCGGTCGCCGCGATGCTCATCCAGCTCGCAATCTCGCGCGCCCGCGAGTTCGAAGCAGACCGCGGTGGCGCGCAAATCTCCCGCGATCCGCGGGCGCTCGCCGACGCGCTGGCCAAGATCCAGCGCTACGCCAAGGGTCTGCCGCTCGAGGCGGCCGAGACCCATCCGGCCACGGCGCAGATGATGATCATCAATCCGCTGTCCGGCGGCGGGCTCTCGAGGCTGTTCGCGACGCATCCGCCGACCGAGGAACGCATCCGCCGACTCCTGGCGCTGGCCGCCTAGCGCGAGTGCCGAAGAAGGGCCGCGATGGAGCGCGCACAGCACCTCGCGGCCCGGGCGGTGACGCAGGTCCTGCGCGGGGCAACGCTCGCCATGGCGCTCGAAGGCGAGCAGGCCGGCAGCGATCGGCCGCTGGTTCAGGAGCTCGCGTACGGCACGCTGCGCTTTCTCGGCGAGCTCCGCGCGATCGTCGCCGCGCTCGCGCATCGTCCACCGGCCGACGCGAGCGTCGAATCGCTGCTGTGGGTCGCCCTGTATCAGCTCGTCCACACGCTGGCGCCGCCGCACACCGTCGTCGATTCCGCGGTGCGGGCGACCGCGCGAGCCAGAAAGCCGGCAGCCAAGGGCCTGGTGAACGCGGTCCTGCGCGGTTTCCTCCGCCGGCGGGCTTCGCTCCTGTCGCAGATCGCTTGCGAAGCCGAGGCGCGCTTCTCCTATCCCCGCTGGTGGATCGAACGGGTGCGCGCGGAATATCCCGAGCGCTTCGTGCAGATCCTCGATGCGGGCAATGCCAGGCCGCCGCTCGCGCTGCGCGTCAATCTGCGCAGGACCACGCCGGAGGCTTTCGCCGCCGCTCTCGAACAGCAGGGCGTGGGCACCCGGCGCGTGGGTGCCGCCGGCGTACTGCTCGACCGGCCGAGGCCGGTGGCGTCGCTGCCGGGCTACGCGGAGGGGCACTTCTCGGTCCAGGATGCCGCCGCGCAACTGGCGGCGCCGCTCCTCGGAGCGCGCGCCGGGATGCGCGTGCTCGACGCGTGCTCGGCGCCGGGCGGAAAAGCGACGCATCTCGCGGAGCTCGCCCAAGTCGACCTCACGGCGCTCGACATCGACCCTGCGCGCCTGGAGCGGCTATCCGAGAACATGGCGCGACTCGGCGTCTCGGCGCGGATCGTCGCGGGAGACGCCGGCGATTGCGCGTCGTGGTGGGATGGCCGGCCGTTCGATCGCATTCTCGCCGACGTCCCGTGCACCGCCTCGGGCGTCATTCGCCGCCATCCCGACGCGAAATGGCTGCGCCGCGAGAGCGACATCGCGGGCTTCGCCGCGCAGCAAAGGCGCCTGCTCGACGGATTGTGGCGGCTGCTCGCGCCGGGCGGCCGCATGCTCTATTCCACCTGCTCGGTGTTTCGCGCGGAGAACTGCGATCAGGTCGATGCGTTCGTCGCGCGAGCGCGCGACGCGACGCGGGTGCGTCTCGATCTGCCGGAGCCGTGGCAGGCTCTCGACGGTCAACTCTTGCCAGTCGAGGGCGACGCAGAGCACAATCACGACGGGTTTTTTTACGCCCTGCTAGAGAAAAGCTAAAGACCCACCGGATCGCGCGGCTTAGCCGCCACACCGTGGCATGTCGCCAACGAACCGCTTCCTCGGCGCGTTATGCATGGCCGCGTCGCTGGGCCTGTGGGCGGCATGGACTCCCGCCCGGGCGGACACGATACCGGTCAAGTCCGCAGAGCTCAAAGCCGAAGATGAGAGCTACGTCCTCGACGCGCAGTTCGACGTCGCGTTCAATCCGACCCTCGAGGAGGCGCTGCAGAAGGGCGTATCGCTGTATTTCGTGCTGGAATTCGAGCTGTCGCGCCCGCGGGCGTACTGGTTCGACGAGAAGGTCGCCAGCCAGTCGATCCAGTATCGCATCGGCTACTCGCCGCTGACGCAGCAATACCGCGTCACGAGTGGGCTGCTGTCGCAGCAACTCGCTTCTCTGGATGAAGTCGAGCATCTGCTCTCCCGTGTCGTTTCCCGGCCGGTGATTGCGGCCGATGCGCTGACGAAGGGCGCCCGCTACGAGGCCCAGGTCCGGCTTCGGCTGGACATCACGCAGCTTCCGAAGCCTTTCCAGGTGAATGCGCTCGCCTCTCGCGAGTGGTCGCTGCAGTCCGAGTGGTACCGCTGGAGCTTCACGCCGTGAACGGCCTCCGCGCTCCGCGTACGATCCGCTACGTGCTGCTGGCGCTCGCCTGCCTCGGCGTGATTTTCCTGTTCCTGCTGGCCACGGCGAGCGCCAACACCGCACTGTTCGCGCGCGGCTACGATCTGCTGCTCGTCCTCAACGGGGCGATGGTCGTGCTCCTCATGGGGCTCGTCATCTATCAGCTCCTGAGGCTGAGACGCAACCTCAAGGCCGGCGTCTTCGGCTCGCGCCTCGCCGCTCGTCTCGTGCTGCTTTTTGCCCTGGTCGCCGTGCTGCCCGGTGCGCTGCTCTACGGGGTCTCGGTGCAGTTCCTGGGCAAGAGCATCGAATCGTGGTTCGACGTGCGCGTCGATCGCGCGCTCGAAGGGGGTCTCAACCTCGGGCGCAGCGCGCTCGACTACCTGCTCAAGGAGACGACCAACAAGGCCACGCAGCTCGCGCTCACGCTGCAGGAGGCCGAGCCGGGCGGCATGGTCATGCGCCTCAATCGCGCGAGCGAGCAGGCGGGGATCTACGAGGCAGCCCTTTTTTCGGCTTCGGGGAGCGTGCTAGGAGTGGCGGGCGTCTCGGGATCGACGCTCACGCCGGAGCCGCCGCCCGCGCAGGCGTTGCGCCGGGCGCGGCTGCAGCAGCCCTACTCCGCGATCGACCAGATGGGCGACCAGGGCCTCATGCTCCGGGTCGTCGTCCCGGTCAACAGCGCCGACCCGACGGAGCCCTTGCGCGTGCTGCAGGTCGTCGAACCGGTGCCCAAGCAGCTGCAGCAGGACGCCGAGAAGGTTCAATCCGGCTATCGCGACTACCAGGAGATCTCGTTCTCGCGCACGGCCCTCAAGCGTCTGTACGCCCTGACGCTGACGCTCACGCTGCTGCTGGCGCTGTTCTCCGCGCTGGGGCTTGCGGTCGTGCTCTCCGAGCATTTCAGCCGACCACTGGGCCTTCTCGCGGAAGGCACGCGCGCCGTCGCACAGGGCGACTTCAGCCGCCGACACCCGGTGCAGAGCCGCGACGAGCTGGGCGTGCTCACCGAATCGTTCAACACGATGACCGCGCAACTCGCCGAGGCGCAGCACAAGGAGGAGCAGAGCAGGCAGGCGATCGAGACGACCCGCGCGTACCTCGAGAGCGTGCTCGCGAACCTTTCTGCCGGCGTTCTCGCCTTCGATGACGCGTTTCGCCTTCGCACGGCGAACCCGGGCGCAGCGGTCATCCTGCAGCAGCCTCTGGTCGAGCTCGTCGGCGTCCCGCTCGCGGACTGGGAACGCCGGATCCCGGCGCTCGGCCCGTTCGCCGAGCTGGTGGCCGACGGCTTCCGCAGCAGCCGCGACGGCCACTGGCAGCGGCAGGCCGCGCTCTCGGTGAGCAATCATACCCGCGCGCTGCTGATGCGCGGGTCGGGACTCCCCGGCGAGCCCGCTCCGGGTTGCGTCGTGGTGTTCGACGACGTCTCGGAGCTCGTCCAGGCGCAGCGGGACGCCGCGTGGGCCGAGGTTGCGCGCCGCCTCGCGCACGAGATCAAGAACCCTCTGACGCCGATCCAGCTCTCCGCCGAGCGGCTCGCAATCAAGCTCGCCGGCAAGCTCGAGGGCGGCGACCGGGAATCGCTGGTGCGCGGCACGCAGACCATCGTCGCGCAGGTGACGGCGATGAAGCACATGGTGGACGATTTCGCGATCTACGCCCGGCAGCCGAGGCCGGGCGCGATGCAGCGGGTCGACTTGAATATCCTCTTGCTTGATGTGCTCGCCTTGTACGAAAATCTGCGGCCCCACGTGAGTCTCAAGCTCGCCGAGCAGGAAGCCCTCATCCAGGGCGAGCCGACGCGCCTGCGGCAGGTGTTCCATAATCTCATCCAGAATGCGTTGGACGCGCAGACCGACATCGCCGACCCAGCCTACGAGTTCGCGATCGATGCCAGCGGTGACGAGGTCGTGTTGTCTTTCACGGATGCAGGCTCGGGCTTTCCCGAGGACATGATGCGACACGCCTTCGAGCCGTACGTGACGACCAAGGCCAAGGGCACCGGGCTCGGGCTCGCGATCGTCAAGAAGATCGTCGACGAGCACGCAGGCAGGGTCACGATCGAGAACCGGGCGCCTCGCGGCGCGCGCGTGACCCTGCACTTCCCAAGGGAGAGGACCCAGTCGTGATGGCGCCACCGAAGGAGATCCTGATCGTCGACGACGAGGTCGGCATCAGGGAGCTTCTCTCCGAGATTCTGCAGGACGAGGGCTATCGCGTGAGCCTCGCCGAAAACGCGGGCCAGGCGCGCAGCTATCGCGCGCGCTACGAGCCGGCGCTCGTGCTCCTCGATATCTGGATGCCCGATACCGACGGCGTGACGCTGCTGCGCGAATGGGCGGCGGGCGGGCAGCTCACGATGCCGGTGGTGATGATGTCGGGGCACGGCACCATCGAAACCGCGGTGGAGGCGACCAAGATCGGCGCCTTCGACTTCCTCGAGAAGCCGGTAGGGCTGCAGAAGCTTCTCGCGGCCGTGACGCGGGCGCTCAAGACCGGCGCGGGCCACGCGCCCCGCCACATCTCGCTCTCCGCGCTGGGGACGAGCACGAGCGTGATCGAGGCGGAGCGGGCCATCGAACAGCTCGTCCGCGCTGCGCGGCCGATCCTGATCATCGGCGAGCCCGGCACCGGGCACGATGTCGGGGCGCGCGCCGTGCACGTGCCCGAGACTCCGTTCATCGCGCTACAGGGCGGCGCGCGGCTGGTGGCGAATCCCCTGCAGGTGCTCGAGGAGGCGCGCGACGGCGTGCTCTACTGCGGCGAGATCGGGGCCTATTCGCGTGCCGAGCAAAAGGGGCTCGCTTTCCTACTGGCCAAGCTGGAGCGTCACAACACCCTGCTCGTGTGCAGCAGCAGCGAGCAGCTGGGCAATCTCGCCGCCGACGGCCGCTTCGACCCGGCGCTGCTGGCCGCGCTCTCGGCCGGCGCCGTCATGCTGCCGCCGCTGCGCGAGCGGCGGGAGGACATCCCGGCGATCGTCGAGCGCTTCTGGCGCGAGATCACGGCCAGCCAGCGCACGCAGGCCACGCTCGCGAGCAGCGCGGTCGCCGCGCTCGCGGCCGGGTACTGGCCGGCCAACCTCGACCAGCTACACAGCGTGATCGCCAATCTCGCGCTCACCGTCAACAGCGAGATCACCGGAGAGCACGTGCGCCGCCTCCTAGGCGACGCGGCACTGGTTTCCCCCGCCACCGTCGCCCCCGAGCTCACGGCCCGCTTCTTCGAGCTTCCCCTGCGGGAGGCCCGCGAGGCTTTCGAGAGGGTCTACTTCGAGCAGCTCCTCGGCAAGGAGCAGAGCAACATGAGCCGGGTCGCCGAGAGGGCAGGGCTCGAGCGGACCCACCTGTACCGCAAGCTCAAGCAGCTCAACATCCGCTTCTCGCGTCGATCCGACGAGGGAGCCTGCTAGTCGCGACCCGATGGCGCGATCCGCCAGCGTCGAAAGCGACTCGCTACGCCCCGATCGCAAACGGCTCGCGCCACTTGTCATCGGGGCGATCGGCGTCGTCTTCGGCGACATCGGTACGAGCCCGCTCTACACGCTGCGGGAGTGCTTCACGGGCCCTCACGGCCTGCCGCTGACCGAAGCGAACGTCTACGGCATCCTGTCGGTGATCTTCTGGGCGCTCATGATCATCGTGACGCTCAAGTACGTGACGCTCATCATGCGCGCGGACAACCGGGGCGAAGGCGGGATCATGGCGCTCACCGCGCTCGTCTCGCGCGGACTGAGCGAGCGGCGAGCGCGATGGTGGCTCGTGGGCCTCGGGATCTTCGGCGCCGCGATGTTCTACGGCGACGGAATGATCACGCCGGCGATCTCGGTGCTCTCGGCGGTCGAGGGCCTCGACGTGATGACTCCTGCGCTCAAGCCCTACGTCGTTCCGCTCACGCTGGTGATCCTGGTGGGGCTGTTCTCCATCCAGCGCCATGGGACGGCGAGCGTCGGCGTAATGTTCGGCCCGATCGTGTGCGTCTGGTTCGCGGTGCTGGCGTTCCTCGGAGCGCTCGAGATCGCCCGCGATCCGGAGGTGCTTCGGGCGCTCAATCCGGCCTATGCCTTCGGCTTCCTCTGGAACAACCCGTTGCCGGCCTTCCTCGCGCTCGGGGCGGTGGTGCTCGCGGTCACCGGAACCGAAGCGCTCTACGCCGACATGGGGCATTTCGGAGCGACGCCGATCCGGCGGGCTTGGCTGTTCTTCGTCCTGCCGTCGCTCGTGCTCAACTACTTCGGCCAGGGGGCGCTCGTCATCCACGAGCCGGCGACGATCAAGAATCCCTTCTACCTCCTCGCGCCGGGCTGGGGTCTCCTGCCGCTCGTGGTGCTCGCGACCTGCGCGACCGTGATCGCTTCGCAGGCGGTGATCTCGGGCGCGTTCTCTCTCACCCGCCAGGCGATCCAGATGGGATATTGCCCGCGGCTCACGATCACCCACACCTCCGAGGGCCACATCGGCCAGATCTACATCCCGTTCATCAACTGGACGCTGCTCGGCGCGGTAATGCTGCTGGTCGTCGGCTTCCAGAGCTCCAGCAACTTGGCTGCGGCCTACGGCATCGCGGTGACGATGGCGCTGACGATCGATTCGCTGCTGATCTACGTCGTGCTGACGCGGTTGTGGAAGTGGAACCGCATCGGTGCGCTCGCCATCGTCGTTCCGCTGCTCGTGATCGACTGCCTGTTCCTCGCGTCGAACGCGCTCAAGATTCCCCAGGGCGGCTGGTTCCCGATCGCTATCGGCCTGGCCGCGTTCACCCTGCTTACGACCTGGAAGCGCGGCCGGTCGATCCTGCTCCAGCGCCTCCTGCAGGAGACGATGCCGGTCGACCTCTTCGTCACCAGCATCGCGGAGAACCCGCCGCTGCGCGTTCCGGGCACCGCCGTGTTCCTGACCAGCACCGAAGGGCGCGTTCCCCACGCCCTTCTGCACAATCTGAAGCACAACAAGGTTCTGCACGACCGCGTCATCCTGCTCACGCTCAAGACGCGCGACATACCGCGGGTGTCGCGCGCGGACCGATTGAAGCTGCGCGACCTCGGCTGCAACTTCCACCAGATGGAGGCCTTCTACGGTTTCATGGAGGATCAGGACATTCCCGAGCTGCTCGAGGAATGCGAGCACCGCGGGATCCCCTTCGACATGATGGATACCTCGTTCTTCGCCTCGCGCGAGACGCTGATCCCGAGCGTCGCGCCGGGGATGGCGCTGTGGCGCGAGAAGCTCTTCGTGTCGATGTCCAAGAACGCGACCAAGGCGACGGAGTATTTCCGCATCCCGACCAACCGGGTCGTGGAGCTGGGCACGCAGGTCGAGCTCTAGCCGCCGGCGCGCTGCGCATCGCGCCGCGACAAGCGCACAAGCCGCGCGGGGTCCGGCGCCAAAGAAAAACGCCGGCTTGCGCCGGCGTTCCGTGGGTCCGAGGGAGCGGCTTACTCGAGCGCGCTCATCTGACCGCGCATGGTCTTGAGCGCCTTGCTCTCGATCTGGCGGATGCGCTCCGCCGACACCCCGTATTGATCGGCGAGATCCTGCAGCGTCGCCTTGTCGTCCTCGCGCAGCCACCGCGCCTCGATGACTTCGCGGCTGCGCGGATCGAGCTTCGTGAGCGCCTGGCGAAGCCCGTCGCTGCGCCGGTACGCGGTCTCCTTGCGCTCCAGGATCTGCGCCGGCTCGGCGTCGGCGTCGGTCAGGTAGCCGATCGGCGCGAGCATCTCGCCTTCCTCGCCGGGCGGTGGTTCGAGGGCGATGTCCTGCCCGGAGAGGCGTGTCTCCATCTCGAAAACCTCCTCGGTCTTCACGCCGAGGTCCCTGGCGATGCCCGAGGCCTCCTTGCGCGTGAGCGCGCCGGGCCCGGCCTTGAGGCCGCGCAGGTTGAAGAACAGCTTGCGCTGAGCCTTGGTCGTCGCGATCTTCACCAGGCGCCAGTTGCGCAGGATGTATTCGTGGATCTCGGCCCGGATCCAGTGCAGCGCGAAGGAGACGAGCCGTACCCCGCGCTCCGGATCGAAGCGGCGCACCGCCTTCATGAGGCCGATGTTGCCCTCCTGGATCAGGTCTGCCTGGGGCAGGCCGTAGCCGAGGTAATTGCGGCTCACCGCCACGACCAGCCGCAAGTGCGACAGCACCATTTGGCGGGCGGCGTCCAGATCGTTCTGATCGCGCAGGCGCCGACCGAGCTCGACCTCCTGCTCGGCAGTCAGCAACGAGAAGCGGTTTACCGCCTGGATGTAATGATCAATGCTCCCCAGCGAAGCGGGGGTCGGAAAAGCCAGGGTGGCCGTCGCCATCGAATCTCTCTCCTTGAGGCCCAGGTTGAATTTTAGCACTCGGAGACTCAGAGTGCTAAGCGCCGAGAGAGTTCCCGGCCTAGGCAAATAGATTGGACGCGATCGGCGATGCCCACGCTGGGAGGAGCGTTGCACGAAAGTGGGCGCTCGCTGGACCGAACGCTAGCCGACCAGCGCCTGGGCGAATTCCGAGGCGACGAAGGGACGGAGGTCGTCGATCCCTTCACCAACGCCGATGAAGCGGAGCGCCACGGGGTGGGTTCCGGCGATGGCGGCAACCACGCCGCCCTTCGCGGTCCCGTCGAGCTTGGTCAGAACGAGTCCCGTCAGGCGCAGAGCCGCGTCGAATGCCGCCACCTGGGCCAGCGCGTTCTGCCCGGTGTTCGCGTCGAGAACCAGCAGCGTCTCGTGCGGGGCGCCGGGCTGCGCCTTGCCGATGACTCGCCGGATCTTCTTCAGCTCCTCCATCAGGTGCGCCTGCGTCGGAAGACGACCGGCGGTGTCGGCCAGGACGACGTCGACCCCCCGGGCGCGCGCCGCGGCGATCGCATCGAACATCACCGCGGCCGGATCGCCGCTGCCGTGCTGAGCGATGACCTGCACGCGATTGCGCTCGCCCCAGGCCTGGAGCTGCTCCCGGGCGGCCGCCCTGAACGTATCGCCCGCCGCCAGCAGGACCGTGAGCCCTTGGCCCTGAAGCCAGCGGGCGATCTTGCCGATCGAGGTCGTCTTCCCGGCGCCGTTGACCCCGGCGAGCATGATCACGAACGGCCGCTCCGGACCGATCACCAGCGGCTTCTCGAGCGGCTCCAGAAGCGCGGTGAGCGCGTCGGCGAGCAGCGCGGACGGATCGACGTCGTCGCCGGCGCGCTTCCACCGGGCGCGCAGGTCGGCGAGGAGGCGCTCGGTCGCGGTCACGCCGACATCGGCCGTGAGCAGCGCAGTCTCCAGCTCGCTCAGCGCCTCCTCGGACAGGGCCTTGCGCCCGACAAGCGTCGCGAGCGGCCGGGCGAAGCGCCGTCGCGTCGCGTCGAGGCCCGCGCGCAGCCGCTCGCTCCAGGAGGCGCGCTCTTCGTCGCCGCCGCGCTTGAACAGATCGAACATCGGGAGGGCTCGACAGGTGGACGATATAATTCTACCGTCTGCGCGCTCGCCCTCCACGCGCGCTCTATGCCCGCCAACGCGCTTCGCATCATCGGCGGTCGCTGGCGCGGCCGCAGGCTGCACTTTCCCCGGACGCCCGAGCTTCGCCCGACGCCCGACCGCGTTCGCGAGACGCTGTTCAACTGGCTCGGACAGGACCTGACGGGCCGCACGACGCTCGACGCTTTCGCAGGCAGCGGCGCGCTCTCGCTCGAGGCGCTTTCCCGCGGCGCATCGCTCGCAGTCGCGGTCGAGCGCGATCCTTCGCTCGTGCGCGCGCTCCAGACCACCGCCACGACGCTGGGCGCGCGGGCGCTCGAGACCCATTGTGGCGACGCGTGGGCGTTTCTCGCGCGCGACCAGCGCCGCTACGACGTCGTATTCCTCGACCCGCCTTTCGCTGCCGACGACTGGCTGCGACTGCTGCCCGCCGCGAGCGCGCGCCTCGCGGCGGACGGGCGGCTGTACGTCGAGGCTCGACGCCCGGTCGATGCGCCCCCGGGATTGACGCTGCTGCGAAGCGACAAGGCGGGGCGGGTGCATTATCATCTGCTCGCCCGCGCACAGGCGTGATCGGAAATGCTCAAAGTCGTCTATCCCGGCACCTTCGATCCCTTCACGAGAGGCCACGAGGACCTCGTGCGCCGCGCATCGCGCATGTTCCAGACGGTGATCGTGGGCGTCGCCGACAGCGAGCGCAAGGGCCCCCTGTTCACCGCGGCGGAGCGCGTCGCGATGGCGCGCGAAGCCCTGTCGGTGTATCCGAACGTGACCGTCATGGGCTTTTCCGGCCTGCTCATGGATTTCGTGCACTCGATCGACGCCACGGTGATCCTGCGCGGCCTGCGGGCGGTCTCGGATTTCGAATACGAGTTCCAGATGGCGGGGATGAACCGCAACCTCTACCCGGAGGTCGAAACGCTGTTCCTTACTCCGGCCGAGCAGTACCTCTTCATGTCGTCCACGATCGTGCGCGAGATCGCGAGCCTCGGCGGGGACGTCAGCAGCTTCGTCAGCCCCGCGGTGGAGACTCGGCTCGCGGCAAAGTTTGCGAAGCGCGCCGGCGCCCGCCGGCGCCGAGCGGGATAGGCGCATGGCGCTGCTCATCACCGACGAGTGCATCAACTGCGATGTCTGCGAGCCCGAGTGCCCGAACGGCGCGATCTCGCAAGGCGTCGAGATCTACGTCATCGACCCGGCCAAGTGCACCGAGTGCGTCGGTCACTTCGACAGCCCGCAATGCGTCGAGGTCTGTCCGGTGGACTGCATCCCCGTCGATCCCGAGCACACGGAAAGCCGCGCAGAGCTCCGCGCCAAGTACGAAGCGCTGATGGCGAAGGCGCCGGCGACGGCCGGCGAGCGTTCCGGAGGCTGAGGACCGCCGGCGCCGGGGCGCTCGGCGCGAGCTTGCCGCTACGCGTTCGCAGCGAGCGGCAACATCTCCGGCTGGTCGATGACGGCGTCGATCGCCGCCACCTCGCGCTCCAACGCAGCGACCTGTGCGCGAATCCCGGCTTCCGCCTGCTCGAGCTCGGCGAGCCGCTCCTCGAGCTCATCGCTCGCCCGATGGATGCGCTTGACGCTCTCGAGCCGCCGCCGCAGCTGGATGTGGTGCTCGCGCACCTGCGTCTCGAGCGGAGCCATGAGCGCCTTGAGCCAGCTCTCCAGATCGCGATTGGCGATGTCGTAGACGTGCTTCACGCGGATCGCGATGGTCTCGAAGAAGCGCTTCATCAGGGCGAACTTCGCCTTGCTCACCATGTTCCACAGCGTGTTCAGGTGCGCGTTGTACGCCCGCTCGAGCCGGTCGATCTCCTTCTGGTACTTCAGCATCGAGAACGCGGGCGGCGTGAACGGCTCGAGCCCGTGCTCCCGGGCGAAGCGCCCGTACATCGCCGTCATCATCTCGTGGATTTCCTGGGTCCGCAGAGCGGCCCTGTCGATGCTGCCGCGAATTCCCGCGAAGAAATCGCTCATCGCGTTGCGCACACCCTTGGTGAACGGACTGTCCTCGATGCGCCGCCGCGTGATGCCCGCGGTTTCGCGCAGCGTTTCGAGCCCGATCGATTCGTAGAGAGCGGTCGTCTGCTGAGTGAAGACCGTACGCAGCGCGGTGTAGCGCTGCATGCCGCGTTCGAACAGTTCCTTCTCCTCCCTGATCCGCTCCATCATGTGCTCGACCACGTCCTGATTCTTGCCGCGCAGGCCGCGGAGCTCGGCGAGCTGCTCCTGGATGCCGGCGACGCGCGCATCGAGGATGGGACGGACCGTCGCGGACAGCGCTCGCACCTCGCTCCGGGTCGCCGAGCCCACGATTTCGCGCTTCGCCGGGATCAGCTCCTTCGACAGCGCCTGCTCGAGGTGAGGCATGCGGCTCTTGGCGAGCAGGGTATCGTCGCCGTTCACCTTGGCGAGCAGCGCCTTCTGCGCGGAGACGGCGAAGACCTGCGCCGGCGGGATGCCGAGGACCTGCGCGGAGCTGCGCATCTGCCGCGCGATCTCCGCGTCGACTTCCTCGGCGCTCTTGAGCTCGTCCCACAATCCGTCAATCTTGTTGAGCACGACGAGGCGGCCTTCCTTGGTCGCGGGATCGGAGCCGACCAGATGGTTCTGCCACACGTCGATATCGGTGCGCGTCACGCCGGCGTCGGCAGCGAGGATGAACAGGATCGCGTGCGCGTTGGGCAGGAGGTTGAGCGTGAGCTCGGGCTCGGTGCCGATCGCGTTGAGGCCGGGGGTATCCAGGATCACCAGCCCCTGCTGCAGCAGCGGGTGGGGAAAGTTGATGACCGCGTGGCGCCAGCACGGAATGTCGATGGCCGCGTCGTCGGCCGCGGTCAGCGGAGCGAGCACGTCGCCTTCCGGATAGAGCCCGTACTTGCGGGCGAGCGCCGCCGGAACGCGCTTGGTCTGCGACACTTGCGACAGCGCCTGTCCCATCTTGTCCGCCGAGGACAGGTCAAGCGGCAGCGTGACCCACTCGTCGGCGTAATTCTTGAATTCCGCCACCGACCCGTCGCGGGCGCGCGTCTCGATCGGAAGCAGGCGGATCGACGGCGGACGGGTCGGATCGTAGAGCAGCTCCGTCGGGCACATCGTGGTTCGCCCGGCGGACGAGGGAAGGAGGCGCTGCCCGAAATCGGCGAAGAAGATCGCGTTGATGAGCTCCGACTTGCCGCGCGAGAACTCGGCCACGAAGGCGATGACCAGCTTGTCCTGGTGCAAGCGCTCGAGCAGGTGCTGGATCTTGAGATCCACCTGGGCATCGGCAAGCTCCTGCTGCGCGAGCCACTCGTGCAGGGCTGAAATACCCGCCGAGAGGCGTCGGCGCCAATCGCTGTAGGCTTCGAAGCGCGCAGCCAGCTCTCTTCCGTGGGTCATGAGCTCGTCCCTGGTCCCGATCCTTCCCCGGATCGGGAAATGTAACACAGCCCAAGCACGAATCGCGCCAAAACAAGACGCTAGCGCTGACAGCTCACGCAATAGTAGGTCGCCCGGCCCCCAAGGCGGCGCATCCGGATCGGGGCGCCGCAGACCCGGCAGGGCTCGCCGGCGCGGCCGTAGACGTAGTAGTCGAGCTGGAAATAACCTGGTTCGCCCCGGCTGTCGACGTAGTCGCGCAGGCTGCTCCCCCCCTTGGCGATCGCCTCGGTGAGCGTCTCGCGGACCGCGTCGGCGAGGCGGGCGAGCCGCAGCGGCGCGATCCGGTTGGCTGGGCGATCGGGACGAATGCCAGCCCGGAACAGCGACTCGTTGGCGTAGATGTTGCCTACACCTACGACGATGTGGCTATCCATCAGCAGCAGCTTGATCGCCACCCGGCGTCCGCGCGCCGCGTGGTGGAGGTACTCGCCGTCGAACCCGGGGCTGAAGGGCTCGACGCCAAGACGCGCGAGCAGCGGGTGCTCGGGCTGTCCTCCCGGCGACCAGAGCACCGCACCGAAGCGCCTCGGGTCGCGGTAGCGAAGGACGACGCCGTTGGCGAACTCGAGATCGATGTGATCGTGGGTCTGCCTGGGCGGGAGCCGGGTGAACACCCGGAGGCTGCCCGTCATCCCCATGTGCACGAGCAGGGTGTCCTCGCCGAGGCGGAACAGCAGGTACTTGCTGCGGCGATCCACCCGATCGATCCTGCGGCCGACAAGCCGGCGGGGCAGATCGCGCGGAACCGGCCAGCGCAGGCGGCGGTCGTAGATCCGCACAGCGGTCACTTTCTGCCGTTCCACGTGCGGAGCCACGCCGCGCCGCGTCGTTTCAACCTCGGGCAGCTCGGGCATGGAACGGTTTGCGGCGGTGCAGCAGATTGTGGCCTGACCGACTATACCCTAAGATGTTGGGTCTCCCGGCGGCCCGGCCCTGTCCGTCCGCCAGAAAGCGATTGGTAGCGTGGCTGTCCCCAGCGCGGTTGCAGGTCTCCGAGGCATCGTCCTCGCTCTGGCGCTCACCGGTATCACCCCGCTCGCTGTGGCCCAGACGCCCGGTGCGCAGCAGAGCGCGCCGGACGCGGCCGCGGCGGATCCTTCCGCGGAGCTGAGCGCCGAGACCGTCTACCGGATCCTGGTGGGCGAGATCGCGCTGCAGCGTGGCGAGCCGGCGCTTGCGGCGCGCGCCTACTACGAGGCGGCGCGCGACGCACAGGATCCCGCGCTCGCCCAACGCGCCACCGAGATCGCGCTCTTCGCGCGGCAGCGAGCGCTCGCGGCCGACGCGGCGCAGCTCTGGCAGAAGCTCGATCCGTCTTCCGAACGCGCCCGGCAGATGGTCACGATGCTGGGTCAGGCCGGAACGAGCGGTGATCTGAAGAGCGATCTCGAGCGCGTGCTCGCCGACGCCGCCGCCAACGGCAAGACCCTGGGCGATGCGTTCATGCAGCTCAATCGGGCGCTCTCCAGCCAGCCCGACAAGACGGCCGTCTACAAGCTGATCACGGAGCTCGCCAAGCCTTATCCCGGCGTCGCCGAGGCCCACTTCGCGGTGGCCCTCGCGGGCTACAACACGGGATTGAACGACCTGTCGATCCTGGCCGACTCCACGCGCGAGATCGACCGCGCCCTCGAGCTCCGGCCCGGGTGGGAGCGGGGCGCGCTCGTGAAGGCCGACATCCTCGCCAAGACTTCCCCCGACAACGCGATCCAGTATCTCGCGAGCTTCGTCGCGGAGGCGCCGGCCTCGCGCGCGGCCGGCAGCGCGCTCGCCCAGCTCTACGTCGAGCAGAAGCGCTACGCCGAGGCGCGCGCGGTTTTCCAGCGGCTGCTCGATGCCGACCCGTCGGACCACGAGCTGCAGTACGCGGTCGCGGCGCTGTCGGTGCAGATGAAGGATTATCCGACCGCCGAGCGCCTGTTCACCGAGCTCAAGACCGCCGGCTTCGGCGAGCCGGGAGTGGTCTCGTTCTATCTCGCGGAGATCTGCGAGGAGACCCATCGCTACGACGAAGCGATCGCGCACTATCGCGAAGTCACCGACGGCGAAAGGGCGTGGGCGGCCAAGCTGCGCATTGCCGCGGTGATGGGCAAGCAGGGCAAGATGGACGAAGCGCGGCGCTATCTTGCTTCGCTGGAGCCCGACGGACGCGACGAAGAAGTCCAGGCGAAGCAGGCCGAAGCGCAGCTTTTGCAGGATGCCCACGATTACCAGGGCGCCTACAACCTTCTCACCGCCGAGCTCGCGACCGATCCGGATTCCACCGAGCTTCTCTACGACGTCGCGATGGCCGCCGAGAAGCTCGACCGGCTCGACGAAGTCGAGTCGCGCCTCAAGCGCGTCATCGAGCTGAAGCCGGACAATGCGCAGGCCTTGAACGCGCTCGGCTATACCCTCGTCGATCGCACGCCGCGGACCGCCGAAGGCATGAAGCTGATCGAGAAGGCTCATGCGCTCTCGCCCGAGGACCCCTTCATTCTGGACAGCATGGGCTGGGGGCACTTCCGGATGGGCAACCTGGACGAATCGGAGAAGTATCTCCGGCGCGCCCTCGCCGAGCGCCCGGATCCCGAGATAGCGGCGCACCTGGGCGAGGTGCTGTGGGCGAAGGGCGAGCGCGGCAGCGCACAGGAAGTGTGGCAATCGCAGCTCAAGGAAACGCCCGACAATCCGGTGCTGCTGAACACCGTCAAGCGTCACGCGCCGTAAAGAGCGGCGCCATCCCGTCGATGTGGGGAAGTTTTCTGCCGCGGCGCTCGCTGAGGCCGATCGGCGCCGCAGTGCTTGCGGCCGCGCTGCTGGGCGCCTGCGCACCGGGCGGCCTGCAGCGAACGAGCGCGACGGCGCGACTGCCGGCCGCCCAGGCGGTCTTCGAGGCATCGGGCCGACTGAGCGCGCGCCACGGCGCCGACGCGCTGGCCGCCAACTTCCAATGGCGCCATGCAGGCGAGGGAGACGAGCTCGAGCTTTCTTCTCCGCTCGGCCAGACCATCGCGATGCTCACCGGCGACGGTGGGGGGGCGCGGATGCGAACCTCGCAGGGTCGGGTGCTCGGCGCGCCCAGCTGGACGGAGCTCACCCGGGAGGGGCTCGGATGGCCGCTCCCGGTCGACGGACTCGAATACTGGATCCAGGGCGTGCCGCGTCCGGGGGCGAGCTTCGCCGCCGAGCCCGATGCCGACGGCCGGGTCGCCGTGCTGCGGCAGGACGGCTGGACGATCGCCTACCAGGGGTATGTGCAGAGGGCCGATGACGCCTGGAGACCCACGCGGATGACGGCGACGTATCCCGAGGTGGAGCTGCGCCTCGCCATCGATCGATGGCGGTGAGCGCGACGGCTCCGCTCAAGCTCCCTGCCCCGGCCAAGATCAACCTCTTCCTGCACGTGACCGGCCGGCGCAGCGACGGCTACCACAGCGTCGAGACGCTGCTGGTGCCGCTCGACTACTGCGACTGGATCACGCTCAGCCTGCGTCCGGCCCGCGAGATCACGCGCAGCCGCGGTCCGGCGGCGGTGCCCGTCGACGACGATCTCGCGGTGCGGGCGGCGCGGCTCCTGCAGCGCCGCTGCGGCGTCGAGCATGGCGTCGACATCGAGCTCGAAAAACGCATTCCGATCGGCGGCGGACTCGGCGGGGGCAGCTCGGATGCGGCAACGGTGCTGCTCGGCTTGAATCGGCTCTGGGGGCTCGGGCTCGATCGCCGCGCGCTCATGTCTTTCGCGCTGGAGCTCGGCGTCGACGTGCCTTTCTTCGTATTCGGCGCGCCCGCGTTCGCGCACGGCATCGGCGAGCGGCTCGAAAGCTTCAGTCTTCCCGCGACATGGTTCGTGATCCTCGCCCCGCGCGCGCAGGCTTCGACCGCGCGCATTTTCGCGGCTCCCGAATTGACACGTCAGACCCCGTCCGCGAAAATACCGGCCTTCTCCGAAGCGTACGGCGGCAACGACCTGCAGGCGGTCGCGGTCTCGCGGTTCCCGGGCATTGCAGACCAGCTTGCGGCGCTTTCCCGTGCGGCGCCGCAGGGCATTCGAGTGGCGATGTCGGGATCGGGAGCGAGCGTGTTCGCCGCCTTTGCCGAGGAGGAGGCGGCCGTGGAGTCGCTATCGCGCGCGACTCGCGCGGGTGAGATCGAAGGATTCGTTGCCCGAGCGCTCAACCGGCACCCATTGCATCAGTTTGCCGCGTCTTGACGGCGCGGGCGCGACGGTTCCCTTGGGGAGTCGCCAAGTGGTAAGGCACCGGATTTTGATTCCGGCATTCGTAGGTTCGATCCCTACCTCCCCAGCCAGCGACAGCCGCCGGCGGGTCGTGCGCGAGCGGCCCGCCGGCGGGCCCGGATTCGCGCCAGGACCGCGCCATGGCTTTTGAGCGCATGCGGGTCTTCACCGGCACCGCGAACCCGAAGCTCGCCGAAGCGGTCGTGCGCCACCTCAACATCAGCCTCGGACGCTGCATCGTCGGGCGATTCTCCGACGGCGAAGTCATGGTCGAGCTCCTCGAGAACGTGCGCGGCCGCGACGTCTTCGTCCTCCAGTCGACCTGCGTGCCGACCAACGACAACCTGATGGAGATACTGGTGATGGTCGATGCGCTCAAGCGCGCGTCGGCCGGACGGATCACCGCCGCGATTCCCTACTTCGGCTACGCGCGCCAGGATCGCCGTCCGCGCTCGGCGCGCGTTCCGATCACGGCCAAGGTGGTGGCCGACATGCTCAGCTCGGTCGGCGTAAACCGCGTGATGACGATGGACCTGCACGCCGACCAGATCCAGGGCTTCTTCAACATCCCCGTCGACAACATCTACGCCACCCCGGTGCTGCTCGGCGACCTCTGGAAGCAGAACTACGACAACCTGCTCGTCGTCTCGCCCGACGTGGGCGGCGTGGTGCGCGCCCGCGCGATCGCCAAGCGGCTCGACTCCGATCTGGCGATCATCGACAAGCGCCGGCCGAAGGCGAATGTCGCGGAAGTGATGAACATCATCGGCGACGTGGACGGCCGCACCTGCGTGATCATGGACGACATCGTCGACACGGCGAACACGCTGGTCAAGGCGGCTTCCGCGCTTAAGGAGAACGGTGCGATGAAGGTCCTCGCCTACTGTACGCACCCGGTGCTCTCGGGCGGCGCGGTGGCGCGGATCGCGGAATCGGCGCTCGACGAGATCGTGGTCACCGACACGATTCCGCTTTCGGAGGAGGCGCGGGCCTGCAAGCGCATACGCGCGCTCTCCTGCGCGCAGCTCCTCGCCGAAACCATGACGCGCATCTCCAACGAGGAATCCGTGAGCTCGCTGTTCACCGAATAGGCGCCCGCGAACGGCTTGCGGCGCGCGATCGTTTTCGCATATAATTCAATGCTTTTTCTCGGCCCGGCGGACGTTTCTCGATGCCCGGGCCGGGTTGTCGCCACCGCGGACGACCAAAGGCCGAAGCCCGGCAGGGAGGCCGCAGACAAAGGAGTGCCCGTATGGCCCACGAATTCACCGCGTTTCCGCGCGCCACCGAAGGTCGGGGGGCGAGCCGCCGCCTGCGTCGTTCCGGGCGCGCGCCCGGTGTCATCTACGGCGGGAGCGCCGCCCCGCAGCCGATCGAGCTCGACCACAACGCGCTGGTGCATGCGCTCAGGAACGAGGCATTCCATTCCTCGATCCTAACGATGAAGCTCGACGGCCAGTCGCAGCAGGTGCTCCTGCGCGACGTCCAGATGCATCCGTTCCGCCGCGAGATCCTGCACGTCGACTTCCAGCGCGTCGACGCGAACCGCCGTATCCACATGAAGGTGCCGCTGCACTTCGTCAACGGCGAGAATTCCCCGGCAGTGAAGCTCTCGGGCGCGATCATCAGCCACGTGATCACGGAGCTCGACGTCTCCTGCCTGCCCAAGGATCTGCCGAGCTTCATCGAGGTGGACCTCTCCGAGCTCGCGCTCAATCAGTCGATCCATGTGGGCAACTTGAAGCTGCCCGCGGGAGTGACCGCGGTCGCGCACGCCGGGATGGACCCCGTGGTCGCCACGGCCATCATCCCCAAGATGATCGTCGAGGAGGTCGCGGAGACGCCGGCCGAAGCCGCGGAAGGCGAAGCCGTACCAGCCGAGGGCGAGGCGGCTCAAGCCGCGGGCGCTGCCGGCGAGAAGCCGGGCGAGAAGGGCGCCGAGGAGAAGGCGCCGGAGAAAGGCGCCGACAGGGGTGCCGAGCGCGGCAAGAAGAAAGACGACAAGAAGTAAGGTCGATCGCGTCGCGCAAGGAAGCCCGCCGGCGTCGAATCCGGCGGGCTTTTTGTTCGAGGCGAAAGTCAGAGCGCAACGCTATGGCATCTCCCTTGCGGCTGTTCGTCGGGCTGGGCAACCCGGGTCGCCGCTACGCCGCCACGAGGCACAACGCCGGAGCCTGGTTCGTCCAGAGGCTTGCGAGCGCCTTGTCGCTCGAGCTTCGCTCCGAAGCGCGCTTCCACAGTCTGGTGGGGCGAGGCCGCGCGGGCGACGGGGCGGACTTTCGCCTGGCACTGCCGCAGAGCTACATGAACGAGAGTGGCCAGCCCGTGGCTGCGCTCGCGCGCTACTACCGGATCCCGCCCGCGGAGATGCTGGTGGCCTACGACGAGCTCGACCTGAAGCCCGGCAGCGTCAAGCTCAAGCTCGGCGGAGGCAGCGCCGGACACAACGGTCTCAAGGACATCGTCGAGCAGCTCGGGAGCACCGACTTCTGGCGCCTGCGCTTCGGCATCGGTCATCCACGCGACACGGAAGCCGCGGCCGAGGTCGTCGACTACGTCCTCCATCCGCCTCGCGTCGAGGAGCAGCAGGCGATCGACAACGCGATCGATCGGGCGCTCGCGGTCTGGTCGGAGCTCTCGAGCGGCGAGATCGAACGCGCGATGCTCATGCTGCACACGCGGCCGCGCAGCCCCGCCGCGGGCGAAGGCACGGCCGCCACATGAGCCTGCGCTGCGGCATCGTCGGGCTGCCCAATGTCGGGAAATCGACGCTGTTCAACGCGCTCACCAAGGCGGGGATTGCGGCCGAGAACTATCCGTTCTGCACGATCGAGCCGAATGTCGGAGTCGTCGCCGTCCCCGACCCGCGGCTCGACGAGCTCGCGGCGATCGCCCGGCCGGCCCGAGTCGTGCCGGCGACGGTCGAATTCGTCGACATCGCGGGGCTCGTCGCCGGCGCGTCGAAAGGCGAGGGCCTGGGCAACCAGTTCCTCGCGAACATCCGCGAGACCGATGCCGTCGCCCACGTCGTGCGTTGCTTCGCCGACGCTAACGTCGTGCACGTCGCCGGCAAGATCGATCCGGTCTCGGACATCGAGACGATCAACACCGAGCTCGCGCTCGCGGATCTGGCGGGCGTCGACAAGCAGCTCGCCAAGCACGTCAAGCTCGCGCGCGCCGGCGGCGACAAGGAGGCACAGCGCCTCGTCGCCGTTCTGGAGAAAGTCGCGCCGGCGCTCAATGAGGCGAAGCCCGCGCGGTCGGTCTCGTTGTCCGCGGAGGAGCGCGCGCTGCTCGCGCCGCTGTTCCTGCTCACGATGAAGCCCGCGATGTACGTGGCCAACCTCGCCGAGCACGGCTTCGCGAACAATCCGCTGCTTCGCGCCGTCGAGGAGTACGCCGCGCGCGAAGCCGCGCCCGTCGTTCCGATCTGCGCCGCGCTGGAAGCGCAGATCGCGGATCTCGATCCCGCCGACAAGCAGGTCTTCCTCGCCGACATGGGACACTCCGAAGCGGGCCTCGACCGGCTGATCCACGCGGGCTACAGCCTCCTGGGACTGGAGACGTTTTTCACCGCCGGTCCGACGGAAGTTCGCGCGTGGACGGTGCGCAGGGGCAGCAGTGCCCTGCAAGCCGCCGGCGTCATCCACACCGACTTCGCGAAGGGCTTCATCCGCGCCGAGGTGATCGCCTTCGCCGATTACGTCGCGTGCAAGGGGGAGCATGGCGCGAAGGAAGCCGGTAAGATGCGTCTCGAGGGCCGCGAATACGTGGTGAGAGACGGTGACGTCATGCATTTCCGCTTCAACGTCTGAAGTCGCGGCGCCTCTCGGCGAAGCCTGAGGATCTTGAGTTCATTCCCGCGCAGACGATTCCTCGCCGCCGGCGCGGCGCTGCTCGCAGCCGCCTGCACGTCGAGCCGGCCGAAGATCGAGCCGCCCGCGATCACGCTCGATGCCGTACGCGTCGGGCGGATCGCCGAAGCGAAGGCGGACGTCTCGCTCAAGCTCACCCTCGCGAACCACAACAGCTTCGAGCTGCCGATCGACCGCATCGACTTCGACGTGGCACTGGACGGCCGTCCTGCGGTCAGCGGCCGAAGCGTGCACGTCGATCCGCTGCCGCCCGGCGGCGAAGCGAAGGTGGACCTCGCGGGCAGGGTCGACGTCGCCGCGGTCGCCACGGCGCTGATGACCCTCGGCTCGCAGCTTCCCGTGCCTTACTCGGTCAGCGGCACGCTCACGCTGAGGAACGGCACGGCGCTCGCGTTTTCGCGCAACGGGGAGATTCCCGTTCAGCGCTTCGATGGCGCCGTGGGAGCGCGGCCGTGATCGCTCGCCGGCTGCCCTTCACGAAGATGCAGGGGCTCGGCAACGATTTCGTCGTCGTCGACGCGACGCGCGAGCCCTTCGATCTCGACGCTGCGGGCGTTCGCCGGCTGGCCGACCGCCATTTCGGCGTGGGCTGCGACCAGGTCCTCGTAGTGGAAAGGCCGACGCGGACCGACGTCGATTTCCGCTATCGCATCTTCAACGCCGATGGGGGCGAGGTCGAGCAATGCGGCAACGGTGCGCGCTGCTTCGTTCAGTTCGTGCGCGCGCGGGGCCTCACGGCGAAGCGCGCGATCCGGGTCGAGACCGCGGGGGGAGTCATCGAGCCGCGCCTTGCCGACGACGGGGAGGTCACGGTCGACATGGGGAAGCCAGTGTTCGATCCCGCCGCGGTTCCCTATCTGGGCGGATCCGGTGCGCCGGTCGAGCCGCTCGTCCTCGACGGCCAGACCATCATGGTCTCGGTGCTCTCGCTGGGCAACCCGCATGCGGTGCAGCTCGTCGACGATCTCGACGCGGCGCCCGTGACGAGCCAGGGTCCCAGGATCGAGACCGATGCCCGCTTCCCGAAGCGCGTCAACGCCGGCTACATGCAGCTGATCGATCGCGCTAACATTCGGTTGCGCGTGTGGGAGCGCGGTGCCGGAGAAACGCTGTCCTGCGGCACGGGGGCCTGCGCTGCCGCGGTCGCGGGGATTCGCCGCGGCCTGGTCGACTCGCCCCTGCGCGTGGCGACTCGGGGCGGCGTGCTGCGAGTCGCGTGGCGAGGAAACGGCGCGCCGGTGATGATGACCGGGCCCGCGCAGACGGTCTTCGAGGGGGAGTGGAGCGTCCCGGAGCGAGAACACGATGGACGGTGATGAGTCGATGGATGCCGGCGCGGTCGCCGAGTATCTCAAGGAGCACCCGGCGTTCTTCGAGCAGTACGCCGACCTGCTGGCGGAGATCTTCGTCCCTCACCCGCACGGGGGACGGGCGATCCCGATCGCCGAGCGCCAGATCGTGACGCTGCGCGAGAAGAACAGCCAGCTCGAGACCAAGCTGCAGGAGCTCGTCCAGTTCGGCACCGAAAACGACGCCATCAGCGAGAAGCTCCACCGCTCGACGCTGGCTCTGTTCGCGGCGCCCGACCTGGAGACTACCCTCGGCGTGCTCTATCACAGCCTTCAGGACGACTTCCGCGTCCCGCAGGTGGCGCTGCGCCTGTGGGGCAAGGTCCCCGAGCAGTCTTATCTGCCCGAACTCGCCGCGACCAGCCAGGAGCTGCGCGAATACGCCGCAGCCCTCGGAGAGCCGTACTGCGGAACACAGGCGCCGTTCGAATCGCGCGACTGGTTCGACGCGCACGCCACGCTTCGCTCGTTCGCATTCCTGCCGCTGCGCACCGCGCACACCTTCGGGCTGCTCGGCCTCGCGAGCGACACGCCGGGGCGCTTCTACGCGGGCATGGGGACGATGTACCTCACGAGGCTTTCCGAGCTCGCGAGCGTCGCCACGGCGCGGTTCCTGCCTCAGCCCTGACGTCGCGATGAGCGCGGCGGGGAGCGATGCAGCGCTGCTGGCGGCCTACGCGAAGCACCTCGCAACCCGGCCCGCACGCACGCGCGAGGCCTATCTTCGCGACGTCGGCCTGCTCAAGGCGCTCGCCGGCGAAGCCGCGCTCGCGCGCCTCGCCCCGGCGACTCTGCGCCGGCATCTCGCAACGCTGCACGCGCGAGGGCTCTCCGGGCGCAGTCTCGCGCGCATCCTGTCCGGCTGGCGCGCCTTCTACCGCTTCGTGCTCGAGCAGGATCCGCGGTTGAAGGACAACCCCTGCGCCGGCCTCAAGGCTCCGAAGACGATCCGGCGGCTCCCTGCGGCCCTGTCGCCGGACGAGGCGGCGCATCTGGTTGCGATCGAGGGCGCGGACGCCCTGGCCGTTCGCGACCGCGCGCTCTTCGAGCTCGCGTATTCCTCCGGGCTTCGGCTCTCCGAGCTGGCCGCACTGGATGTAGGTGCGATCGATTTGACCTCCGGCGAGGTCCGGGTCTGGGGCAAGGGCTCGAAGGAGCGCATCGTACCCGTCGGCGCCGCGGCCCGGTCGGCGATACGCGCGTGGTTCGCGGTGCGCGAGCGCCTGCCGGCGCCCGGCGGGCAGGCGCTGTTTGTCGGCCGTTCCGGGCGGCGGATTTCGCCCCGCGCGATCGAAGCGCGGCTCGCCGGATGGGCGGTCAAGCGGGGCGCGCCGCGGCACGTCCATCCCCACATGCTGCGCCACTCCTTTGCCTCGCACGTCCTGCAATCCTCGGGGGACCTTCGCGCCGTGCAGGAGATGCTCGGCCACGCGAGCATCGCCAGCACGCAGGTGTACACGCACCTCGATTTCCAGCATCTCGCGAAGGCCTACGACGCGGCGCACCCCCGCGCCCGGGCGAAGAAGGCGCGCACCGACGGCAAGCCGAAGTAGACGGCTCGACTGCCGCGGATTCGCCTGCGCCGCAGGCGAGAAAAAGGGGGCGCGATTTCGCGCGCCCCCAAACAGCCACTGAGGAGAAACGAGACCGAACGTGCCTGCCGCTCTACTCCACCCGTTCGCCGTGGAGACTCACATCCAGACCTTCGCGCTCCTCTTCCTCGGAGACGCGCAGTCCGATGACCATGTCGATGATCTTGAGCAGGATGAAGCTGCCGACGCCGCTGACCACGAGCGTGGTCGCCACCGCGCCGAGCTGGACGACGACATCCGCGTCGGATTTGCTGATGTCCTTGACGTTGAACACCCCCGTCAGGATCGCCCCGACGATCCCGCCGATGCAGTGCACGCCGAAGGCATCCAGGGAGTCATCGTATCCGAACGCGCGCTTGACGGTCGTCGCGGCAAAGAAGCACAGCACTCCGGCGGCGATGCCGATGACGAGCGCGCCCGTGGCGCCGACGAAGCCCGACGCCGGCGTGATGGCGACCAGACCCGCAACCGCGCCGGAGGCGATGCCGAGGACTGACGGCTTGCCCTTGACGATCCACTCGGTGAACATCCACGACAGCGCCGCGACGGCGGTGGCGAACTGGGTGACGAACATCGCCATCCCCGCCCGGCCGTCCGCAGCGACCGCGGAGCCCGCGTTGAAGCCGAACCAGCCCACCCAGAGAAGCGAAGCGCCGGTCAGGGTCAGGGTGAGGTTGTGCGGCATCATGACTTCCTTGCCGTAGCCCACGCGCTTTCCGAGGACGAGCGCGCAGACGAGGCCCGCGATCCCAGCGTTGATGTGCACGACGGTACCGCCGGCGAAGTCCAGCACGCCTTTGCCCGCCCAGTAGCCGGAGGGCTCCCACATCATGTGCGCGATGGGCGAGTAGATCAGCACCGACCACAGGCCCATGAACCAGAGCATCGCCGAGAACTTCATCCGGTCGGCGAACGCGCCGCAGATGAGCGCTGGCGTGATGATCGCGAAGGTCATCTGGAAGGTCATGTACACCGACTCGGGGACGGTGAGCCCCAGGTGCGACACCGAGACCTTCCCCGCCTCGTTCATGAACACCATGCCGTTCAGGAAGAAGCGGTCGAAGCTGCCGAAGATCGGACCGCCCTTCGTGAACGCGATGCTGTATCCGACGATCACCCAGAGGACGGTGACGAGGCAGGTGATCGCGAAGCTCTGCATCAGCGTGGCGAGCACGTTCTTCTTGCGCACCATCCCGCCGTAGAACAGCGCGAGGCCCGGAATCGTCATCATGAGCACGAGCGCCGTCGACGTGAGCATCCACGCGGTGTCCCCGCTGTTGATCTTGTCGACGCCGATGATCTGGGGCGTGTCCGGCGCAGGGGCGGCGGCCGGTGCCGCCGCCGGTGCAGCGGCCTCGGCCTTCGGCGCTTCGGCGGCGGGCGCAGCCGCGGGAGCCGCAGGTGCGGTCGCCGCGGGTGCTTTCTGGTCGGCGGCCTTTTCCTGCGCGACGGCCCCGCCGGCCACACCGAACAGGCCGATCAGCGCGATCAACGCTAGCATTCGCTTCATGGTGTTCCCCTTAGAGGGCATCCGCGCCGGTCTCGCCGGTGCGGATGCGCACGACCTGCTCGAGGTCGAAGACGAAGATCTTGCCGTCGCCGATCTTCCCGGTATTGGCAGCTTTCTCGATGGCCTCGATCACGCGATCGAGCAGATCGCTCTTGATCGCCGCCTCGATCTTGACCTTCGGCAGAAAATCGACGACGTATTCGGCTCCCCGGTACAGCTCGGTGTGTCCTTTCTGCCTGCCGAAGCCCTTGACCTCCGTGACGGTGATCCCCTGGACGCCGATCGCCGACAAGGCCTCTCGCACCTCGTCGAGCTTGAACGGCTTGATGATGGCGGTTACCAATTTCATGTTTCGCCCCTCGGTGATTTAAAGCGGACTACGCTCAGTCGATACGCGCGAAAGCCTAGAAGGTCTTCTGCACGAACACCGTTCCCGTCGCCTTGCTGATGTCCCTGCCGGCGAGGGTGTAGACGGCGCTGTTGGCGTCGGTGTCGGTGTAGTACGCGCCGAAGTTCCAGCCGCTCACCG
>Ga0335080_10000078_pt1 | contig 82484 bp, 80 predicted proteins | sample Lox_Sample_34_FD_206720 | JGI IMG/M metagenome (GOLD analysis project Ga0335080, IMG submission 206720) | Soil microbial communities from Loxahatchee National Wildlife Refuge, Florida, United States - Lox_Sample_3.4 | ecosystem: Environmental > Terrestrial > Soil > Wetlands | place: USA... | reverse complement strand
GCTGAAAAATTCAATCGAGAGTTTGGAGTTGCAGCTGGGGATTTGTCTGTTTACGCAGAGCCTTTCTCGGAGGAGTTCGATCTTCACAAGATATTGTGACGGACTCGTCCGTGGACGAAGGTCCTTTTGGTGGCTGCTCTGATGTAGAATTATCTGTACCCCTCCGCAGAGGCAGACGCGTTGCCGTAGACGCGTCGGCTTGTGCGGAATCCTTCCAAGTCGGGACGTGGCTCAGCCTGGTAGAGCACTCGCTTGGGGTGCGAGGGGTCGGCAGTTCAAATCTGCCCGTCCCGACCATTCAAATCCATTCCAGGAACTCCCTTGTCCTTTTCAACTTGACAGAGTCGGGGGGCGGCGACACCCGCACGGTCGCTTCGCGACCGGGACGGACGAGGCGTCTGTCTCTACACGGTTTTCACCGGCCACTGATCACGGACGGCTGACCACTGCGATCAGCGCGAGGATGGGCTGTCGGCTTTTTCCTGGAGTTCGGCCCAGCGGGTGTAGAGGGCGTCCAGATCTTTTTGGGCGGCTTCCATTTCGGCGTGGGCGGCGACGAGCTTCGGTCCGTCGCTGGCGATGGCGGGATCTTCTAGGGCGGCGCGTTTGCTTTGCAGGCGCTGTTCGGCGTCGGTGATGCGCTGTTCGATGCCGGCAAATTCGCGGGCTTCAAGATACGACAGCTTCTTCGCAGGTGCTGCCGGAGCCGGAGTCGCGGGACGTGGCCGCGAGGAGGACTCGTCCTGGGTGCGGGCGCGTTTGCGGTCAGCTTGCCAGGTTTCCCACTGGCCGTAGTCCGCGAAGCTGGCCGCGCTGCCTTGGCCGTCAAGGCCCAGCACGATGGTCGAGACGCGATCCAGCAGGTAGCGGTCATGCGTCACCAGCACGAGTGAGCCCCGAAATTCGAGCAGGCTCTCTTCGAGGATTTCGAGCGTGGGAATGTCGAGATCGTTGGTGGGCTCGTCCAGCAGAAGAATGTCGGCGGGCTGCAGCATGAGCTGAGCGATCAGCACGCGGGCGCGTTCGCCACCGGAAAGGCGTTGGACGGGCTGGTCGAGTTGCTCGCCGGTGAACAGGAAGCGGGCGGCCCAGGCCGCGACGTGAATGACGCGGTCCTGGTAGACGACGGAGTCGCCTTCGGGAGCGAGAGCGCGGCGCAGGGTCAGGCTGAGATCGAGCTGTCGGCTCTGGTCGAAATAGACGATGCGCAGCCAGTCGGCGCGGCGAATGTCGCCGCGGACGGGAGCTATCTCGCCGCGCAGCATGCGGAGAAGAGTCGTCTTGCCGCTGCCGTTGGGCCCGACGACGCCGACCCGCATCCCCGCCGGCACGAGGAAGTTCAGTCCCTCGAACAGCGTGTGATCGCCGATTTCGCAGGTGACATTTTCGAGCTCGATCAGGCGCTTGGTCTTGCGGTCGGTGGCGGCGAAATCGATTTGCGCGGTGCTGCTGCGGGTGCGGGCATTCAGGTCGGCGAGCTCGCTTATCAGCTCTCCGGCCTTGTCGATGCGCGCCTTGGATTTGCGGGTGCGCGCCTTGGCTCCGCGGCGCAGCCACTCGATCTCGGAGTGGACTAGGTTTTCGAGCGCCTCCTGCCGCTTCGATTGGGCGTGCAGGAATTCCTCTTTCTTTTCGAGGAAGCCGGAGTAACTGCCTTGCACGCGCAGCAATCCGTCGGGATAGACGCGGCTGAGCTCCGCCATGGCAGAGGCGACGTTCTCGAGGAAGTAGCGGTCGTGGCTGACGACGACGCAGGCAAACGGCGCCTGTTGCAGCAGATCTTCAAGCCACTCGATTCCGGCGAGGTCGAGATGATTGGTGGGCTCGTCGAGCAGCAGGACGTCGGGAGTCTGGACGAGGGCTTCGACGATGGCGAGGCGTTTCTGCCAGCCTCCGGAGAGGGAGGCGGCTTCGGCGTCGAGGTCCTCGAAACCGGCGCGGCCCAGCGTTTCGGCGAAGTGGGTGCGGTGGTCGGTGTCAACGGCCACGGAGCGCTGCACGGCGCTCTCGACCACGGCGCGGATGGTGGTGCCGGGAGAGAAGCGCGAGTCCTGCTCGACGTAGCTGAGTTGCAGGCGCTTGCGGAAGGCCACGTCGCCGCTGTCGGGAAGTTCCGTTCCAGCGAGAATCCGCATCAGCGTGGATTTTCCGGAGCCATTGGGACCGATCAGTCCGATGCGGTCGCCCTCGGAGACGGTGAAGGAGACGTCCTCGAAAAGCGGCTTCGCTCCGAAGGCTTTGGAGATCTTTTGTGCGTTGATGATCGGCGGCAACGGCTACGGTCCCCCAGCACTCTTGAGGTTATCAAGAAACCGGTTGGACTATTGCCGCACTTCGATCTCATCCGCGAAAGTCCATCCGGCGTTTGATCCGGGGATGACCCTGACCTGCACGTAGCGTCCGCTGGCGGCGGGGAGGCCGGTGAGGGTGTACCACCACAAACGGGTGCCCGCGATGGCGAGCGGCTTCGTGGCGGTGCCCACCTGAATGAAAGTGACGTTGTCGTTCGATACCCAGTAGCTGATTTTCTGGGGAAGAAGAATGCCGGACTCGTCGTCTTGCAGCCAGTGGCTGCGAATTTCGCGGATGACCTGCAGGCTGCCGAGGTCGACGGTGAATCGGTAGACCTGCGTGGTGGCGCGTCCCTGCCAGGCGGCGTCGGCGAAGGTGGTCGAACCGAGAATTCCGTCGGTCAACTCTGAATTCGCGTTATCGGGATAGCTGACATCCGCGGGCAAGCTGGCAACGTATGGCTTACCTAGCGCGATGTTGACCGGAAATAGATGTGGCGGCCGAGTCGAGGCGCTGGCCATGTTGCTCAAGGGCGAATTGTTGCCCGCGGCATCGAAAGCCTTGATCTGGTAGGAATACGGCAGGCCGGCATCCAGACCGGAGTCGACGCAGGATGTTTCCGATCCTGCGAGCGTTTTCACTACCCTGCTATTGCGCAGCAGACGGTAACCGGCCACGCCGATGTTGTCGGTTGAGCCAGACCAGGAAAGACGGATCGAAGCAGAGTCCACGGCCGCAGCCGCGAGATTTCCTGGCGGGGTCGGCGGCACGGATTCCACTTTCCCCGTCGCCAGATAATCCATGTAGGTCTGGTAGTAGAAGGGGTTGGCCTGCTGCGGGCTCAAGTAGTGATTGAAGCTGAAGCTGAGGTAATTAGTGACGTAACTCTGCACGGCGACCATGTCGTTCACGATCGAATGAATGGGCATCGTCGCGTAGCCTTGGGCGAAGGTTTCGGTGTCGGCCCACAGGAGAGTGGACGGCCGCGCATTCTTGATGGCATTGCTCGTTGCTCCGAACCACTCAGGCAACTGCGCTCTTGTGGCGTGTCCTGCGCCGACACCGTCCTGTAACGCCACAACGTCGATCGGACTGCGTTTCAAGACGTATTCCCACATCGATTGCCACTGCGACGAAGACATGCCCTCACTCGTGTTGTAGAAGGGCGAGATCACGATTGGCTTCCCGGGCGTGAGCCGATGCAGATGCTTCCCAACAGTGCGGTAGAACGCGACGAGGTTGTTCCACTGCGCGGAGGTGGTGTCGATATTGTCGACTTCAAAGGGGAGATACCAGCCCGCGAGGGAAGGATGATGCTGGTATCGCTGCCACAGTTCGTCAGCCAGCGCGTTGGCGAGGGCTGCTTCGTTCTGCAGCCATGCGGGGTCGCTCAGATAAACGCTCCACCAGTCATCGTTGACTTGCAAGCCCAGATAGACCTTGGCACCGCTCTGGTCGGCCGTTGCCAAAACTCGTTCGACGACGTCATGCTGCGTGCTCTGCGTGTAGCCAGGAAGAGTGGCGGGGAAAATGGTGGTCTTTTCCTTACTGTCGGCGGTCCACTGAATCACCATCATCTCCACCGACGCGTCTTGCATGTAGCGGAACTCGTTCTCCCACTGATCCATCGTCCAGCTGTCGCCCAGGTCGGGCTGCAGAAATGAACCGCTCAGCCTCGGGGGAACGCTCTCGCGGTTCGTCGCCGCGAAGATTGAACTACCCAGCACGAGAAGCGTGGCCAGAACGGCCGAGGTAAACGGAAGAGTGCAGCGAAAAAGGCGAGTTAGAGATCGGCAGGGGGCGATGTCAGGCATGACGTGCATTTTCGCGGTATAACGCTCTTTCTCCCCACCCACGATCCTGAATCCTAGGCCCGGGGCGCAATGCAAGTCAACGCCGAAACCCAGATTTGACGGGCAGTTTGGCGTGAACGCGCACCAGCCTTAACGACGTCATCGTCGCGAGTTCTTCGATGGAAGATACGAGCTCGCCGGGTGCCCCATTGAGGGCGCGAAGGCGGTCACCAGAATTCCCGACTACACCGATCCCACCGCTGAGCAAGTGAACAATCCCGTCAGAACTTCCGTCCGAGGAGGTGTCTCGCGAGCGCGGCGGCGGTGCCGGCACGTCCGTACCTTTGCTGGAACATTGTCTTGTAGAGTGCGGACATGTCTTCGGGTGGCGGCGGCCGGCGTTCTTTCTTGCGGAGGCTCATCGCCTCCGACGGACAGGTGGTCACGCACAGGCCACAGCCGATGCAACTGTCTTCGATCACCTTCACGGGCTCGCTGTCGGCGGCGATCGCGTCCATCTGGCAGCGGGTGGCGCAGGTGCCGCAGACCTGGCACTTGGCCTGGTCCACTTCGGCAACAAAATCTGTCTGAAAGAATTCGGCGGGCCGAGGCATCTTCTTCGCGCTGGTCAAGACGCCGCAACAGCAGCCGCAGCAACAGCAGACGAAGAGGGGATCCTGCGTATTCTGCGGCTCGAGCACCAGCCCCTGCTGGTCGGCCCGTTCGAGCATCGCCAGCATTTCTTCTTTGCTGAGCGGATGGGCGATTCCTCTCGCGACCGTCACGACGGCAGCTTGGCCGAACATCAGACAATTGCGAGGTTCGTGGGTCAGGCGGCAAGGTTGGCCGGTGAGTTCGCGTCCCTGGCGGCATATGCAGGGGATGGCGGCAAACGGTCCGGGACTGGCTTCGACAAATTTGCGAATGTCGTCATAGCTGGCGACCGCGCGCTCGACCGGGATGGAGCGATGGACGGGAACGATCCGCATTTGCGGAGTGCGCGGGCCGTGGACTGCCTTGGCAAAACCTTCGTCGAAGTAGGCGCGGACGTCGCGCTCCAGCTCCGGCGTCAGGCGATTGATTTGTGCTTCGTAGATGCCCAACACCAGCGGGGACTTTCCGTAGAGGGGACCCTTCTTGCCGGGCAGCTTCAGGATCAATCCCTTTTCTGCCATGCGATCCAGCGCCTCGCACACTTGCTCGCGGCTCATGGAACGAGATACTCGGCGGTGAATCGCCTTCGGCAGCTCCGGAATTGCGCTGAGACACAGGGCGAGTTTGGCGTCCTCCGGCGTAAAGAGCCGCTTGAGGATGCGAAGTTCAACGCCAGACTCCGTCGCCGGATACGCCACTGGCATGTGATCCAGATGGCGCTGCAAGGCGCGATAAAGCTCGTCCTCAGCCGAGGCGGTATTGGCTCCCGAGGCGGTGTGTCGGGGATTTGTTTCTTGAGTCGAAGTGATCGTCAAGTTATGCCTCCGAAGCGGCGCCCTTGGTTGCGTCCCACAGCATTCTCTTCCCGCTGCGATACGAGAGGTTGACCATGTGTCCGGCTGCGGCGGCGTGGTGCCCGACCTCGGCGGTTTCGTAGCTTGGCTGGCGAGTGCGGACGGCTTCGATGAAGTTGGCAATGTGCAGGACGGTGGCGTCGGGCTTGTTGGTGTACTCCAGGTTTTCTGGCGACGGCTTGGTGCCGGTTCCCTGGGACTCGGCGCGATGGTTGCCTTGATTCATGAAGGTTTCCTGCATCGACTTGGGCCAGCTGTCGATGGAGTAGTCGTAGCCTTCGCGCTTGTACTCGGCCTGCTCGACCATCCCGGCGCCGAGAAGGACAGAGAGCGAGCCATCCGTCCCGAGGAACTGAATTCCCTGGCCTGCGGTGCTGGCGCAGTTGAATGTTCCGGCCATGTTGACGCAGAAAGTGCCGTAGTCGAAAAGGGCGTCGAGAGTGTCGGGGACTTCGCGGCCGTCGTGGCGATAGAGGATGCCTCCGTTGGCGGCCACGCTCTTGGGCATTTCCGCGCCCATGATGAAGTGAATGGACGTGATTAGGTGGACGAAGAGATCGGTGGCGATGCCGCCGGAGTAGTCCCAATACTTGCGATAGCGGAAGACGCGTTCGGGATCGTAGGCGACGTTGGGCGCTGAGCCGAGCCATTCTTTCCAATTGAAGTTGACGCCGTCTTTCAGATCGAGAGGGATGGGGTAGTTCCAGGCGCCGGTGGAACTGTTGCGGTTGTAGGAGGCGGTCACCTTGGTGACTCTGCCGAGTTTGCCGGAGGAGACGATTTCGCGCGCCTTTTTGTGCTGATCGCTTGAGACCCACTGGCTGCCGACTTGGACGATGCGGTTGTGCTTCCGCGCGGCGTCGATGATCTGCGGACCGTCTTCGATCTTGAGGGTCATCGGTTTTTCGATGTAGACGTCCTTACCGGCGCTGAGCGCGTCGAGAACAATGGGCAGATGCCAGTGATCGGGAGTGGCGATGACGACGGCGTCGACATCTTTGCGATCGAGCAGCTTCCTATATTGAGCGAAGTTGGTGGCGATCTTGGCGTCGGTGCGCTCTTTGGCGCGATCGAGATGTCCCTGGTAGCAGTCGCAGACTTCAACCAGGTTGGCCTGCTGGGTCTCTTTGGCCGATTCGAGCAGGATATTGCCGCGAATGCCGAAACCGATAAAGCCGAGGTTCACCCGGTCATTCGGGGTGGCAGGCTTGGGAAGCCGGGACGGAGGAATCGCGACCAGCTTGCCATTGAGGATGAGGCTCAGGCCTGCGGCCTGGGTAGCACTGCGGAGGAGGAACTGGCGTCTGGTGGACTTGGACATGGGCGGACTTTCCCTCCGATTCTCGAAGTAGCTCAAAAGAAACGCTTACGATTACTAAAAGGTACTTCGGTAACCACCCGGCTGGTTACCTTGGTCACGGTGGCCGACTAAAGATCCGGGCCGAAATACACGATTGTTATATACCCATGGAAGAGTCTGTTGCCAAAGACGGCGACCGTCGCCGGAGTCCGCGCTTTAGCTGTGGCGGGCGGGTGACCATCTATTGCCTGCCGTATGAGGGTATGGCCATCCCGGGAGTGATCCGCAACCTGAGTTCGGGCGGAATCTGCCTGAACGCGATCGAACCCTTGCCCGAGGGATCGCTTGCCGAGGTGGTGGTCTCGGTGAATGGAGAGTCATTCCGCGCGGTCGCGCTGGTGAAGGGGCCGGACCCGGTTCTGGGGACGCGTCTCCAGTTCACGCAAATGAGCGCTTTTGGACAGGACGTGTTGCTGGATCTGATCGCCCGGCTGGACAAGATGCAATCGCTGAATCGCAGGCTGCGAGCGCCGCGAACCGAGAAAGAAACGGCGCGACTGCTGACACCGGAAGAGAAGTTCCGGGTCGCAAGGGCTGGAGCCGATGCCGGTGTAACGCTGGTCGGAGAAGCACCCGCGCCGAAAACCGCCGAGCAGAAGGAAGCGGAAAAGGCGAAGCCCGTGCTGATCCGCCTGGATCTGTTCATCTAGATTTCTTCCCTAAAAGAACTGAGTCTTTATCCGCTCGTCGAACCCGGCACTCCGCAAGTCTCGCCTCGTGAGTCTCCCGGAAACGGAGCGGGCGCCTGGCGGGACGCGGCGTAAAATCTCCGTATCTGCAACGGAGACCAGGATCATGCTCGAGATCAAAGCCGTTCGGTTGGACTTTCCCGGGGATGCCAACATCGTTGTTGGCCAATCGCACTTCATCAAGACGGTGGAAGATCTCTACGAGGCGATTGTCAGCACTGTCCCGCAGGCGAAGTTCGGGCTTGCCTTCAATGAAGCTTCCGGGGCATGTCTGACGCGAGCGGAGGGCAATGATGCGGCGCTTCGCGATGCGGCTGTCGGCAACGCACAGGCGATCGGGGCCGGGCACACGTTCGTGTTGATCCTGCAGAACGCCTATCCCATCAACGTGCTGAATGCGATTCGCAACCTGCCCGAGGTGTGCTCGATATTCTGCGCGACGGCGAATCCGGTGGAGGTCATCGTGGCCGAGAGCGAACAGGGGCGCGGGATTCTGGGCGTGATCGACGGGAGCTCTCCGAAGGGCGTCGAGGGCCCGAGCGACGTGACGTGGCGGCACGATCTGCTGCGGAAGTTTGGCTACAAGCGATAGGGATCGGGGGCCCGTGAAGCCCCCGCGTCCATCATCCTGCAGGATTCTCCTCGAGATCGCCTTCCCAGCGCGCGACCACGACGGTCGCGAGGCAATTTCCCAGCACGTTGACCGACGTGCGTGCCATGTCCATGAGTTGATCGATTCCCAGCAGGATGAATACGGGCTCAGCGGGCAGGCCGAAGGAGCCGACGGTGCCGAGCAGGATGACAATCGCCGCGCGCGAGACTCCGGCGACGCCCTTGCTGGTGAGCATGAGCGTCACAACCAGGAGCAACTGGCGTCCGAGGCTGAGATGTATGCCCGCCGCTTGCGCGACGAAGATGGAAGCAAGTGAGAGATAGAGCGTGCTGCCATCCAGGTTGAAGCTATATCCGGTCGGCATGACAAAGGCGACGATCTGACGGGGGACGCCGAACGCTTCCATGGATTCCATGGCGCGCGGAAGAGCCGCTTCGGAACTCGACGTGGCAAAAGCGATGGAAACCGGCTCGGTCACGGCGGCGATGAATTTTCGCAGAGGTACCTTGGCGAGAAGAGCTACAGGCAGCAGCACAGCAAAGATGAATACCAACAACGCCACATAGAGCGTCACCAGCAACTTGGCGAGATTCAGCAGGACGCCCATGCCGGTAGTCCCGACGGTGTAGGCGATGGCGGCTCCCACGCCCAGGGGCGCGAAGTACATGACGATGTTGGTGAACTTGAACATCGTTTCGGCGAGGCTTTCGGTGAGGGTGAGGAGAGGCCGGCGGCGGTCTTCGCGGACCAGAGCCAGACCGATTCCGAAGAGGATGCTGAACACCACTACCTGAAGCACCTGGCCTTCGGCGACGGACTTGGCGATGTTCTCGGGAAAGATGTGGAGGATCGTCTCGGAGAGGGTGACCTTCTGAGCCGGGAGCGTCTCACCGGTTGGTGATGGAACTGGGGCTCCGACGCCAGCTTTGCTGATGTTGATGGCGGCGAGGCCGATCACGAGCGCCAGAGTGGTGACGATCTCGAAATAGATGATCGCCTTGACGCCCATGCGGCCGACCTTCTTGAGATCGGAGTGGGTGGCGATACCGCTGACGAGAGTGGCGAAGAGCAACGGCGCGATGATGGTCTTGATCAGGCGGAGAAAGATCAGACTGACGACGCGCAGGTTGACGGCGACTCCGGGCCAGTCGTGGCCGATGGCGGCGCCTGCCAGCATCGCGATGAAAATCCAGGTGGTGAGGGTGCGGCGATAGAGGCCGTGGAGAGCCAAGGCAGCAATCGCGACCCAGCGAGAGACGAAGAGCAGGCTGGCGGGCAGCGGTGTGATCTGGTAGTTCACGACGCTCAGGACTGCGGCGACGGATAGGAGAACGATGGCGAGCAGCAGTGACTTTGCTTTCATCCAAGCACCTGGGTTCGAATGAACACCGCAGGAACGTCAGGGTACCGATGCAACAGGATACTTGCTGGTCGTGGTTCCCGGCGAGGACAAAAGGTGGCAGCACTCAGACGCAATCTCATCACGAACAACGGATGTAGACTACGGCTCCCTCAGAGGCTAAGGCCAGAGAGCACTGTCGCCAAGGCGCAAGCGGATCTTACCCCGGCCGAGGGCATTTTGAGTGTAACCAGGATTTTTCGCCAACATGTAGCCCGTCAAGAGCTACACTATGCCCCCGTGGCCCACACACCTGGCAAGCCCACATTAATTGTTCCGAGACCGGGGCAGCGCGGAATGACGGAGCTGCACTACGCGGCCTATTGCAACGATCCCGACGCTGTTCGCTCTCAATTGCAGCTAGGCGGTCCTATCGATGTTCGCGATGATAACGGTTGGACGCCGCTGCACTGGTCCATCGACATGGCGCAAGCTTGGGGCGAACCTAACCAGGTTGTATCTCTGTTGCTTGCCGCGGGCGCGGCCGTAAATTCCGTTGACAAAATCGGATTCTCCGCGCTGATGATGGCATGCGGGAGAAACAATGAAGCGATCCTCGAGCAGTTGATCAAAGCTGGCGCTGATGTTCACATGCGGAGCGCAGCCACTACGCCGCTGCACGAGGCGGCGCATTGCAATTTCAGTTCGGGAATTCAGCGGTTGTTAGCGCTCGGAGCGGATCCAGATGAAACCGACGGGCGGAATCGAACGCCAGAGCAACTGGCTGAAGAATGCGGGTTTGCGGAATGTGTCGCGGTGTTCCGTGCGGCGCGGCGGGCGGGGAAGATGAAGCGCCGGTAGATCATGCGACATTGGCGAGCGGATTATCGTTTCGCCGACCTCGTGAGCGTATCCTGATGTCCAATAAAACGAAAGTCGAAAGATACGCCGAGGCAGTTTAGCGACAGTTCTCAGCGAGCAAAGCCCCCGTCTTCTGCGGGCCTTGGCGGCACGGCTGAAGCCATGCCCCTCCCAAAACCGATTTATGAGATTACTTCTTACTGCTGGCTGGGGAGCCAGAATGGCTGTTTGGCCGGAACGAATTCTACCGGCACGTCCTTGACGAAGCCCTTCAGCCACTTGGCACACTCGTCCATGCCGGGCTGTTCGCTGGGGATGTGGCCGATGACGATTAGCGCTTTCTTGCGGCCCTGGCTGACGGCGTCGTCGGCATATTCCACGGTTTCCCATTCTCGCGTTTCGCCGAGCATCAGCACCTGCACGTCATCTTGTTCGAGGGCGAGAATCTCGCGCTGCGAGCCAGCGGCGCCGGGGCTGAATCCGACCTTGGTGACTTTCATCTCGGGATCGCCCACGACTCTGAGGACGGATGAGCCGAGTTTGTCGGCGACCTGCCAGGCCAGATCCTTCAGACTAGTTTCGGGGATCACGAAAAGATACTGGTTATCGGGGCGCTGATATTTCTCCCAGCCGAGCAGGTGCACATTTCCTGCTTCGATTCCGTCGGGCTTGCGCATGTGCCAGTGATCGTGGAAGCGCCAGATGACCAGACCGTGCTTTTCGATAAACGCGCGCTTCTCGGCCCAAACGGGATCGTCCTGGGGCACACCTTCCGGAGTGTCGACGTGGGCATAGAAGGTTGGCTCGTGGGTAATGATGAAGTTCAGTCCCTTGGTGGAGGCGCGCTGCAGAACGTCCATGGTGGCCATCATGGTGACGGCGACTCCGGTCACGGGCGTGTCGGGGTTTCCGGCCTTAAAGGTGTCGACCGTGTCCTTCTTCCACTCGACCCCGACCTGCTTCTGGATTTCAGCCACAAGCTCGCGGGCCGTGATGCGATGCTGCTGCGCATGGGCTCCGCTGACCGTGACGAACAGAGTTGAGAGAACAGCGACGGCTCGGATTCCTTTCATGTCTCTTGTCATGTCTCTTGGGCCTCCATCTCCTCGGCAATGGCGAGGATGGCGCAGACGCTGTTCCAGTTACGAGCCGTGCCGGTGACTTTCAGCATCTTGTCGACGGCGGACCACTGGAGCTTCGATTTCCCGGCGCCGTTCGGGAAATAGATGTAAAGCTCGCGGCCCTTGAGACACATCTCCTCGGGCAGTTCTTTGAATTTGTCGAGATTGGTCAGCGCTTCGCGCGGCGGTTCGGCTGCGAGGAACGTGACTAGCAGCTTGCCGGGTTCCGATTTGGCTTTTTCAGGGAACGGATTCGCGTCGATTACTTTGCGGATTTCGTCCGGCGTGCGGAGGATTACTTCTGGGCTGCAACTGCATTTCTTCTGGATGGCGGTTTGTATTTTTTGGCCGAGTTGCGGCGTGTTCTTTTCTTTCGTGCGGAAGATGATGTTGCCGCTTTGAACGTAGGTGCGAGGGTCCTTAAACTTGAGGGATTCGTAGAGGGCACGCAGTTCGTCCATTTTGATCCGGTTGTGCGGACCCACATTGACGCCGCGGAGCATGGAAATGAGGACTGGCATAGCGCGTTATTTCGGGACCCGGTGGAGTGTAATGCGGCGGTAGAGCGTTTTGCCTTCGTTGAGCAGGAGCCTACCGGCCATGGCGTCTCCGATGACGTGAAATTCCCAGTCGTCTTTGTCTTTGTTGCTCGAGGTGCAGCTGAGAGCTCCGATCTTGGACTCATAGTGACAGGCGAGTGTGCCCATGAAATCAGGAACGCCATCGACGATCTTGTATCCGTCCATGTTCAACTGGAAGGGATCTTTCTTGTCTTCGGCGATCTGATAGAGCACGTGCTCGTCGTGGCAGGGAGAGTCGGGAACGGTGCATTTGGAATCGCCTTCCCAGGAACCGAGGACGGCCTTGTTGGAGGCAAGACAGAGGGTAACTGAGACGCAGATTAGTAACAATGTGACGAGAACGCGAATCATGACGATGACGGAATGATAGCCGAAGGCGCGGGTCAGGCCCAAGTTGACCATCCCGCCGCTGGCCGAAAAGCCAGCCAGCCGATGATCCGGGAGAGAGGTGCCGGGTGGCTATGCGGTGCCGGCGTTGGTGAAGGCCTCGATTGCGTCCGAGAGCGTGGGGAACATCAGGAAAATCTGCTCGACCCTGGTAATCTCAAATACTTTCAGAACCCGTTTATTCACTCCGGTGAGCGCCATGCGGCGGCCGGACTTCGCGCAGGACGTGCAGGCGCTCACGAGCGATCCCAGGCCGGAAGAATCGAGGTAAGGCACACCGGAGAAATCGAGAATCATGGTGGGCGCGGCCTCGCGGCGCACGGCGTTCAAGAACGGCGTTACGTTCTCCATGGTGAGCGGACCGTGGAGGCTCAACACTCCCCGATCCAGAATCTCGATTTCCAACGGCTCAGATCCCATAGCAGGAAAGGATTCTAGGCTAGATGACGCGCACCGTTCAAGTTTTCATCCTCTCTTTGTGAGACGGATTCCGTTCCAGAACGGTTACCAACGTTTGTAATCTTTTTGTTTTTTCTGCTTGTGGCATCTTGTCGCAGCGCTCCCGGGGGCTACGATGGGGATAACGGCATGTGGGGAGAATGGATGATGAGAAGAAGTGGAAATCCATGCGTCAAGTCCCGGCACTTCCAGCCCTGTTGAACGCCATCCCAAAGGAACTCAGGCTCGTGTACTGCTGAGTTCGGTGTTTGGTCCGTACGCGCAGGACGACGAGTTCGGCAGCCGCTCCATCAACCCGATGGAGCTGTATCACAATCAGGTCACGCGGGCGCAAGGCAGCTTCTCGCTGCGCATGTTTCATCGCTCCTGGGGGATCATGCTGATCCAGGAGAATATTTCCGCGCCCTGCACGGTTCTCGATTTTCCGACTCGCGACGACTTTGCACGCGAAATCACCACGCATCGCTACGACGTCATCGGAATCTCCTCGATCATCGTGAATTTGGGCAAGGTCTGCGAGATGTGCCGCATGGTGCGGAAGCTCTCGCCGGATTCGAAGATCGTGGTGGGCGGACACGTGGCGGCGATTCCCGGGGTTGAGAAGCTGATCGATGCCGATCACATCGTCCGCGGAGAAGGCGTCTCGTGGATGCGTAACTATCTCGGCGAGGATGAGAATGCGCCGATCCGGCATCCGGCGATTGTGTCGGGAATGCGCACGCGCATTATGGGAATCCGGTTGCCGGAACGTAAGGGGACGACGGCGGCAACCATTATTCCTTCGGTTGGCTGCCCAATGGGCTGCAACTTTTGCACGACTTCCGCTTTCTTCGGCGGCAAGGGCAAGTTCGTCAACTTCTACGAGAGCGGGGACGAGCTTTTCGAAGTGATGCAGCAAATGGAAGACGAGCTGAAGGTGCATTCGTTCTTTGTGATGGACGAGAACTTCCTGCTGCACCGCGAGCGGGCGATGCGGCTGCTGGAGCGGATGAAGTCCGCGCATAAGCCGTGGAGCATGTCGGTGTTTGCGTCAGCCAACGCGATTCGCAAGTACACCATGCAAGAACTGGTGGAACTGGGAGTGTCGTGGCTCTGGATGGGACTGGAGTCGCCGCAAGCCAGTTACAGCAAGCTCAACGGAACCGACACGCGCGAACTTACGCGCCAGCTGCGCGAGCATGGGATCCGCGTGCAGGGATCGACGATTATCGGGCTGGAACATCACACGCCGGACAACATCGTCGCGGAAATCGAGCACGCGGTTTCGCACAACACCGACTTTCATCAGTTCATGCTTTATACGCCGGTGCCGGGGACGCCGCTGTATCAGCAGATGTCGGAAGAAGGCCGCATGCTCAGCGGCGTGGATTACGCGGATGTGCACGGGCAGTTCAAGTTCAATTTCAAGCATGCTGCGATTTCGCGGGATGATTCGAAGCGTTTTCTCGATTGGGCGTTCTGGCGGGATTTCGAGGCGAACGGCCCGAGCCTGTATCGCATTGCGCGCACGCTGCTGGCAGGATGGAATCGCTACAAGGACTGGCCGGATACCCGCGTTCGGGAGCGCTTCGCCCACGAGATGGGCCGTCTGAACGGGATTTACAGTTCGGCCTTGTGGGCGATGGAGCACCAGTTTCGAAAAGTTGACGCCAAAGTCAGCGAGCAGATCCGCGCCGTGAGAGCGGAGTTCCGGCGCGACGCTGGAATCATCGCGAGGATGATGCCGGCGGTGATGGGGCCCGTGCTGTTGTGGACTACGCGGCGCGAAGAGAAGCGGCTGGCTCGGGGAACGACGTATGAGCCGCCAACGATTCTGGAGCGGAGGAATTGGGCGGAGGCGTAGGTGTAACCTTGACCCTTTTCGTGCCGTCGCCTTCAGCCTAGACTGTTGCCAGCCATGGCTCGAAGGTACGTCCTCTCTATAATCCTATTCTCGCTGTCGGCCACCCTCGCGATGAGCTTGTCAGCCTCTGGGCAAGAGCGCGAGTACGACAGAATCATCCGGACGTCGGCTCGACTCACATCCAAAGAAATTCCGGGTCTTCAACACAATGCCGAACTTGGCGACCCGCAGGCGCAGCTCATGATGGGGCTGGCTTACTCTGCAGGTGCCGGAGTCAAACAGGATGCCACGCGATCGTTCGAGTGGATAAGCAAAGCTGCGAACAGCGGGTACGCATACGCACAGAACGAACTAGGGACAATGTACGCCGACGGGACCGGCACTCCGAAGGATGACCTGAAGGCGCTCGAGTGGATGCGTCGTGCGGCCGAGCAAGGTGACAGGGATGGCGAATACAACCTGGGTACACTCTATGCGTTCGGCCGCGGCACAACGGTGGATTTTGAGGAGGCCGCCAAATGGTTTGTGAAGGCTGCCCAGCAAGGTGACGCCAAGGCGGCTGTTTTACTTGGACGAATGTCGTTGTTCGGACAGGGTGTACCCAAAGACGATGCGGCAGCGGCGAAGTGGTTTACGCAGGCGGCTGACGGGGGCTCGGCGGAAGGCCAGTACGGCCTGGCGAACCTCTACAGGCATGGACAGGGCGTTCGGCAGGACAATGAAGAATCAGTTCGCTGGTTGACGAAGGCTGCTGAGAGCGGATTCGCCGAAGCGCAGACAAACCTCGGCATCATGCTCTGCGACGGAGTTGGGGTGAAAAAGGACTGCAAGACGGGAATCGATTGGCTTCAGAAGGCTGCCAACAAGGGCGATGCCGCCGGACAGAACGACCTAGGGTATTACTACCTGGTCGGCAAATGTGCGCCGGAGAACGTGAAGGTTGCGTTTGATTGGTTCATGAAGGCTGCACAGCAAGGTCAGCCTGATGCCGAAGCGACGGTAGCGGCCGCGTATCAAGACGGTTCGGGAGTTGAACAGGATGAGTCATTGGCATTCACGTGGTTCAAGAAAGCAGCGGAAGACGGCAACGCAAAAGGTCAATACAACTTGGCCGTGAAGTACGCAAAGGCCCAAGGTGTCGCCCGCAATTTGGCTGCCGCTTATCGTTGGTTGCTCATTGCTGAGAGGGGTGGGCAAGCGGACCCGAAGCTCAAAAAGCTTCTTGAGAAGAGTTTGACGCCTGAAGAAAAACGTCAAGCCCAGACAGAAGCAGAAGCGTGGCTGGACAAACATCGATAGCGAGGATCAGCCGGTCCGCCGTGCCGAAAGCAGATCCAGAATCTCGCGCAGGCCCTGGCGGATGTGCGCGATCTCTGGTGCAGCTTGGGTGGGGAACGGAATCGCGGCCTGCGACTTGTCGGCCTTCGATTCGGCGCGCAACTGCTGACGAGCTCCTGAAATCGTGAATCCCTGCTCGTAGAGCAACTGCTTGATGCGGATCACGCTCTCGACGTCGCGCCTGCGATACATGCGCTGGCCGGTGCTGCTTTTGACGGGCTTCAACTGCGGGAACTCAGATTCCCAGAAGCGCAGCACGTAGGCTGGGAGGCGGCAGAGCGTGGCTACTTCGCCGATGCGAAAGTACAGCTTATCAGGGATGAGAACCTCATCCGAGCTATGTTTCGCGGTACTTTTTCTTCTCCCCGCCATGCGAATGGAGCGGCAAAGCCGCGTCCGTCCCGCCTATTGTGACACAGGTAGGAGAAGGCGTCGCAGAATTTCACGGACACTTAAGGGCAGGTCAACTGCGCTGACCCGAATATTGTGAACTGGGGCCCTGCGTCCGGGTTTCCCATCAGATTGGTCGAAGTCTTACCTGCCAGGACGAAGAATGTTCCTTGGGCGTTGGCAGCGCACTGAGCCAGTCCGTTTGCATCGACGGTCACTGCCGGCGCGATGTTACCAGCACAGATTCCAGCGGTGGGATTCGCGACATTCGCCGGTCCGCCGTAGCACCAGGTCACATCCTTGCTCGTGAGCGGCACGGGAGATGGCGGCTTGCTGAACGTGCCCGTCGCCAGGAACGGTACCTGCCCGTTGGGGAAGTCTTTGGCGTCGGCTGTAGCGGGTTGAAGAGCGACAGTTTGCAGTTGACGGTTACTCCCGCAACTCATGGTTGCGAGAAGGACGAGAACGGAGAAGGGCCCGACTGCGATCGACCGGAGACAGGTCATGGTGCGCCTCCCAGGAAAAGATTGCTGCGGAATGGGATGAATCGCTGGCTTCGCTACGTTGCCTGTTGTTTCCTCAATTCTACGTACGGGGGCAATCCGGCGGGCAAATTTGTCCCCAACGGAAAAGCCTCTTAAGAGGTGCTTCTCTCAAGAGGCCGGTGAAAAATCGGTGTAGGCGAGGTATCGTCCTCGCTGGCGGTTAGTGTTTCTTCTTTTTTGCCTTCTTCTTCGTTGCCATTGAAGGTGCCTCCGTGAACGATTTTCCCTTGCAAGGGTTGACGACTTTGGGCCCTTATCCTGAAGAACCGACCCTACTCGTAGTATGGGAAGGTCCTATAACCCAAGATATTGCGGCAGTATTAACAAAGTGTCAACAAAATTCTTGCAGAAATATGGGCCGTGCCACCTTGGGTGCCAAGATTCTTCACCACGGAGGCACGGAGCCACGGAGAAACCAATTGCAGGAAGGGCACGATCCGAAGCCTCACGAGGACTTTTGATCCGAAGAGATCCTTCTTCCTCCGTATCTTTGTGCCTCCGTGGTGAAAGTCTTACGGTACAGCCGTCACTCTGAATCGAGTACACTTCGCCTCATGCGACGCGATCCCATTGAGCTGGAAATCTTCAAGAACCTCTATCACTCGATCGCCGAGGAGATGGGAGCGGCGCTGCGGCGCACCGCGTTTTCTCCCAATATCAAGGAGCGCCGGGACTACTCCTGCGCGGTGTTTGACGGCGACGGAGAGGTGATCGCGATGGGCGATCACATGCCGGTGCATCTGGGGTCGATGCCGATGTCGGTGCGAGCGGCGATCGATGCGGGGCCGATGGTACCGGACGATGTGGTGATGCTGAACGATCCGTTTCGCGGCGGGACGCACTTGCCGGACATCACGCTGGTGGCGCCGGTTTACGTGCAGAAGCCTCGCGGGCGGGGGCGCCAGGTGCGCCCTGATTTCTATGTCGCATCGCGGGCGCATCACGCGGATGTGGGCGGCGCCTACCCAGGATCGATGGGACTTTGCCGCGAGATCTATCAGGAAGGAGTGCGCATTCCGCCGGTGAAGTTGATGCGAGCGAGCGTGACGGATCGTGATGTTCTGGCAATGCTCCTGAACAATGTGCGCACGCCCGAAGAGCGCGAGGGCGACCTCGGAGCGCAGATTGCGGCATGTCATACCGGCGCGGAGAGGATACGTGAGGTTTGTGCGCGCTACGGTGTGGCGCGGGCAAAGCGGGCGGCAGCGGATCTGCTCGACTATGCCGAGGAGTTGATGCGCGCGTTTCTGAGGCGGGTACCGGCAGGAGAGTATCGATCGGAAGATTTCTTGGATGGAGATGGAATTGTCGACAAGCCGATCAGGATTGCGGTGTGCGTGAAGGTTGCTCCGCCCCTACGCCGCGCAGGTTCCGAGGCGACTCTGGTCACGGTGGATTTCACTGGGAGTGATCCGCAAGTTGAGGGGAGCGTGAATGCGGTTGCGGCCATTACATACTCCGCATGCTTCTATGTGTTCCGGTGCCTGCTGACTGAGGATGTCCCGGCCGCGGCGGGGCTGATGCGGCCGATCCGGGTGATTGCGCCGGCGGGAACGATTGTGAATGCGCGGCCTCCAGCGGCGGTTTCAGGAGGGAACGTCGAGACCTCGCAGCGCATAGTCGATGTTCTGCTACGGGCGCTGGCGCAGGCGGTTTCTGACCGCATTCCTGCAGCGGCTTCGGGGACGATGAACAATCTGACGATCGGCGGGATCGATCCACGCACGGGCGAGCCGTTCACCTATTACGAGACGGTCGCCGGAGGGATGGGGGCGCGGCCCGGCAAGCCCGGTGTGTCGGGTGTGCACACGCACATGACGAATTCCCTGAACACTCCGGCGGAGGCTCTGGAATATGCGTATCCGTTGCGCGTGCGATCGTACTCGTTGCGCTCCGCGAGCGGCGGGTTGGGTGAGTTTCGCGGAGGTGACGGGATTGTTCGCGAAATCGAAGTGCTCACTGAGTGCGATGTCACGCTGCTGGCCGATCGGCGGTCGCGCGGTCCCTGGGGACTGAATGGGGGAGCGGACGGTTCAGCGGGAACGGCCAGGATTGTCCGGCTCGGCGGATCTGTGGAGTCGATGCCGGGAAAGTTCAGCACGCGCTTGCGCAAGGGAGAGCGAATCAGGATCGAGACGCCGGGCGGCGGAGGGTGGGGCAGCGTCGGCGGAGCGTAAAGATACATCGCAACGGCAGACTGACGTCGAGCCATTCGCCCGCTACTCACCACAAGGCAGCAACCGTTTCCTCCCGGAACACCGCAGCCGGTCCGTATCTGCTGGATAGATGAATGACGCCCAGGTACGGCTTGGCCTGCGGATCGTAAGTAACGGTGATGAGTCCGCCGGAGCCGGGCGATCCGCTCATGCCATCGTGTCCGTCCGATCCGCTGTGGCCGTCCGATCCGCTGGGCGTTCCGATGCCGCCACTGCCTCCGCGACCTCCGCGACCGCCTCTGCCGCCAGAGCCGCCGGGGCCTCCGTCGGCGATCACCGTTAACGATCCGCCTTGGGGATCGATGAGATAGAAAGACTGTTTCTCCAGGGACGAAACACTCGCCTGCAGCAACGGGTGAATCCCGGCACGAAGAGCCACGCGGACTTGCACCGGCGGCGCATTTCCGCCATTGCCGCCGTCTCCTCCGCTGGAACCGTCTCCGCCGTTGCCACCGTCCCCTCCTGGCGATGGACTGTCCGGATCCATCGAGCCCGATGAACCGCTGGTTCCGTCGGTACCGTCCATGCCCGTGCTGCCATCCATTCCGGAACTACCCGAGAAGTTCGCCGCGTACTTTCGGTTGTACCGGACCGGGACATCGAGTTCCGCACGCAGATCCGGGTGGCTGGGCACGGTGATAGTCACGTGCCCGATTTTGCCATCGCTCAGCCGCGGATCGCTCGCCAGGGTCAGCACCCCTTTCTTGTTGTTGACCGTCACTACGCTCGCGATCACGTTGAGCTCTTTCCACATGACCTTGCCGGCGCCTGCGCCTTCTGTAGTGAGAATCCTGCCGTCGGGTTCGGTGAAAGTCACAACCAGGGGAGATTTCTCTCCGGGGGCGATGGCTGGTCCTTGCGGCAAGCGCGCTTCAATGGATTTGACCGGAGTGCGGTCGAGGAGGACCTTCCATCCCAGCTTGACCTGCACGGACGTGCAACTCGTGAGTGTTGCTAGCAAGATGACTGCGCTGATTCCCGAGAAAGCTGCTGACCTGAAGTGGCTCACAACGGCCTCCGCTGCTCTCTAGATTTCAAATGCGTCCTGATAAATCCAACCCTGGGCAGCGAGCGTAAGTTGCGGGACACGTCAACCAGCGCTGGTAAAGTTACGTGAAGTAGTTCGATAGTTTGTGATGTTCTGTGTAACGCCCAAACGCTACGTCGACGCCGCGGTAGCGGACAGGACACGAGTCACTGGGGCGTATGATCGTGGGCGAAGCTGGAAAGGATACATGGTATGCACGTGCTGAAGTCGGTGGGAGTGATGTCGGCGGCAAAAATCACAGGCTTGCTCTACGGTTGTATGGGATTGCTTTTCGCGCCGCTCTTTCTGCTGTTCGGTCTGGTGGGAACGTTGGCAGGCGCGGACAAGACTCCATTCGCGGGGATCTTTGGCGTCGTGTTTGCCCTTTTCATGCCTGTCTTCTATGGCGTCATTGGATTCATCGCAGGTGCAATTGGGGCATTCTTGTACAACCTATTGGCGAATTGGGTGGGAGGTTTTGAACTGGAGTTGGAGCCACGGCCAGCCGGCCTGGTCGCTCCCTATCCGATCGTGCCTCCTCCGACTCCGCCAGTCCAGGCTTGAAGGGGGACGAAATGGCAAACGATGCGGCAACTCACTATCTCGAGGAAGCGCGGCGGCAGATGCGCGGGCAAAAACACATGGGTGAGGCCGCGATGAGCCAGCTTCGTGACGAGGATCTCTTCGTCACACTGGATCCGGAAGCGAACTCGGGCGCAGTTCTGGTCAAGCATCTGACGGGGAACATGAGGTCGCGATTCACCGACTTCCTTACAAGCGACGGCGAGAAACCGGACCGATTTCGCGATCGGGAGTTCGAACTGGGGCCGTCGACGACACGCGCGGAAATCATGAAGTGGTGGGAGGAAGGGTGGGCCTGCGTGTTTGCGGCGATCGATCCGCTGAAGGCGGAGGATGTGATGCGCACGGTGACCATTCGTGGAGAGCCGCATACCGTGCTGCAAGCGATCAACCGTCAGATCGCGCACTACGCGCAGCATGTCGGGCAGATGGTGCTGCTGGCGAAGCATCTGCGGTCGAAAGAATGGAAGACGCTGAGTATTCCGCGCGGGAAGTCAGAGGAGTTCAAGATGGTTACGCCGCGGACGCCGAGAGCTTGAACGCGCGACACGCTCCTAGTGGCTGTGCAGCGGATTCGTTACCAATTCGCGAAGAATTCCCATCGGCATTGGAATAAGTTAAGTGAGTAGGGATCCTTCGACTCCGCAACTCCTTCGCTGCGCGAAGCAGTTGCTGCGCTCAGGATGACAAGTCTTCAAGACCCGCGCGCTAACAGCGGTCTCTGCGACAGCCCTCTAGTGGGTTCGCGGGCCGTAGTAGCGGTAGTGGCCGGTGATCTGCCAGTTGAAGAGCACATCTTCCATCTTGGGGCCTTCGCCGATGTTGTGCACGATCATGTAGCGTCCGGTGGATGATTTCTGATCCACGACGATTCCGATGTGGGGTACGTTGCGGCCCAGGTCCCAGGTGATGAGATCGCCCGGAGCGTAGTCCTCTGCTTTCGACGTGATCGGCAACGACTGTCCTTTGCGCTGGAAGAAGACCATCAGGTTGGGGACGCGGCGGTGGTCGATGTTGGAGTCAGGATGGCCCAGCATCCAGCGACGCCGGTCGGGATAAGCCGCGAAATTCTGCAGCATGTCTTCGTGGACTTCCTTTTGCAGATCGACTCCGACAGCGCGGTAAGAGCGAATGATCTCGTCGGTGCAGACGCCGGTGTCGGCGGGGACATCTCCGCTGGGGTAGGGGATGCGGACGTACTCGGAGACGTAGCGCACGTTGTGATGCGTGCGCTCGACGGCGGCGGCGACCAGCTTCTTGGTGAACTCCTGGTGCGGTGTTTGAGGCTCGATTTGCTGGCCTGACAGGGGAAAAGCGATCAGTAGCAGCGAGAGCGGCGAGGCTCGAAGAGGAATGCGCACGGGTTCAGTGTAGTGCATGCGTCCGAGGGGAGAATGTGCTTTGAGGAATGTAAAGGGCACCTCAGCGGCTGAAGCCGCCAACAAGAACAGCGCATTTACCGCAGCGCTGAAGCGCTGCGCCACCCAGAATCATCTGCGCCAGCCAAAGTCAGCGGCGCCATCCAAAACCAATTGCGCCACCCAAAATCAAACAGCACTCGCGCTGTCCAGGTGACAAACCGCTCGGTCGGTGGCGTGAGGATTCCCGGTGCTAGAATCATACGTTTTGTGTTCACGCAATTTTGAGCGTCCAATATAGGTGGCAATCATGTCAGTGGCTACACAAGGAACCATGCTGGCGGTGGTGAAGCCGGACGCGGCACCTGGAGCTGAGGTACGCGAGGTCAAGGTGCCCAGCTTCGGCCGCACGGATGTTCTCGTCAAGGTCAAGGTAGCGTCGATCTGCGGCACCGATCTGCATATCTACAACTGGGACCGCTGGGCGCAGAACCGGATCAAGCCGCCGCTGATTCCTGGGCACGAGTTCTGCGGGGAAGTTGTGGCTTTTGGCGACGAGGTCACGAGCGTAAGGGAAGGCGACTTCGTTTCGGCGGAGATGCATGTCGCTTGCGGGAAGTGCCTGCAATGCCGCACGGGCGAGGCGCACATTTGCCAGAACGTGAAGATAATTGGCGTGGACGCAAACGGGGCGTTCGCGGAGTACGTAGTCATCCCGGAGTCGAATATCTGGAAGCTGGATCCTTCGATTCCGCTCGAGTATGCGTCGATTCTCGATCCGCTGGGGAATGCCGTGCACACGGTGCTGGCGGGGGAAATCGCGGCGAAGACTGTAGCGATCACCGGATGCGGTCCGATCGGGCTGTTTTCGATCGCAGTCGCTAAGGCGGTGGGAGCGACCTCGGTGTTCGCGATCGAAGTCAACGAGCACCGGGCGCGTGTGGCGCGCGAGATGAAGGCCGACTATGTCCTCAACCCTGCCAAAGAAGACGTGGATGCGATCGTGATGGAGAAGACCGGCGGCCTGGGTGTCGATGTAGTGCTGGAGATGGCGGGCCATCCGGATTCGATCCGGACCGCGTTCGATATCGTGCGCCGCGGCGGACGTATCTCCCTGCTGGGGCTGACTTCCAAGCCGATCCAGTTGAATTTTTCTGAAGACATCATCTTTAAGGGCATTACCATTCAGGGCATCAATGGGCGGCGCATGTATCAGACGTGGTATCAAATGACGGCGCTGCTGAAGGCAGGGAAACTGGATCTGCATCCGGCGATTACCGACCGCATTTCGATGAAAGATTTCGGCAAGGCGATGGAGCGGCTGAAGACCGGAGAGGCCAGCAAGATTCTGGTGTATCCGAATGGAGTGCGGTAAATTCTCTTGCCGCGGATTTGCGCGGATGAACGCGGATTCTGTGAGGCACGGTATGGCTCGCATGAAGCGCACAATCACGCTAGCTTCGATCTTTCTTATGGCCGTAAGCGCCCTTCCCGCCCACCAGAATCAGAAAGACAATGATCTGCAGCAGGCTTGTAACGCGGCGCGTAGTCAGAGTCAAATGAACCAGTGCGCGGGCGAGCAATACCACAAAGCCGATGCCAGGCTCAATGCCGTTTATCAAAAAGCCCTCGAGATTATGCAGAGAAATCTGGCCGACGCCAAGGCGAAGAAAGACGCTCAACTAATCAAGTACGATCAGGACGGAATCGAGAAGCTCAAGGCAGCAGAACGAGCGTGGATCCAGTACCGCAACCTCCACTGCGATGCAGCTGGACAACGCTATGAAGGCGGCAGTATGAGGCCGATGATTTGGGGTCAGTGCATGGCGGAAACGACTCTAGACCGTATTAAGGAGCTGAGATCAGCCTTCGAGGATGGTGATCTCAAGCTCGAGTAGCTCTCAGTTCTTTCACTCGAGTTCGTCCGAGACTTCACGAGAAGAGATAGCTAAATTCCGATCGCACCTTTATTGACTCACACAATTAACTGTGTAAGCATTTACACATGGCAACTAATCTCGCGCTCGATGACCGGTTAATTGTGGAGGCGCAGCGTATCGGCAAACATAAGTCGAAGAAGGACGCGGTCAATGCCGCTCTTGCGGAGTACGTCCGGCGCCGGAAGCAGCTCGACATCCTGAAGCTCTTCGGCACGATCGATTACGATCCCTCCTACGACTACAAGGCCGAGCGCCGCCGCAAGCGCAATCCATGAACGCTTTGGTCGACACGCCCATCTGGTCGCTGGCTTTGCGTCGCAGGCGGCGGGAGCTGACAGCATCGGATCACAGGTTGATCCGCGCCCTGGCAGACTTGATTGGCTATGGTCAAGCCCAACTCATCGGGCCCGTCCGTCAGGAGATTCTCTCGGGGATACGTGAGCCAGCGCAATTCGCACGCCTGCGTGACGCTTTGCGTTTGTATCCGGAGCCGACGCTGGTGACCAGTGACTTTGAAGCGGCTGCGCGAATGAGCAACGAATGCCGGCGACGAGGCATCACCGGATCTCCGGTAGATTTCTTGTTGTGTGCGGTTGCGGAGCACCACAAATGGCAAGTCTTCACGACAGATCGCGACTTCCACCACTACCATCGCATCCTTGGCACCACTCTATTCTCGATCCCTACATAGACACGTCTAGATCGCGACGGTTCTTCCCCTCGTATTACACTTGGATCGTCTCGTGCATTCCAACAAATTGATTCAACGAGCAAGCTGAGGCATTATAATGACCACCGCCACCCGCACTAATCCGCTCTCTTACCTCACCGAGCAACTCAACGAACTCAAGGCGAAGGGCACGCATTTCAAGCTACGTGTGCTCGACGACGAGCAGGCGCCGGTGTGCACGTTTGATGGCAAGAAGGTCATCAATCTGGCGTCGAACAATTATTTGGGCCTGACGACGCATCCCAAGCTGCGTGAGGCGGCGCTGGAAGCGACGCGCAAGTATGGCGTGGGATCGGGTGCGGTGCGCACGATTGCCGGAACCATGAAGATCCACATGGAGCTGGAGGACAAGATCGCGCGGTTCAAGAATGTCGAGGCCTGCGTCGTCTTCCAGTCTGGATTCACGGCGAATGCCGGGACCGTGTCGTCGGTGCTGGGCAAGGACGACTTCATCATCTCGGACGCGCTGAATCATGCGTCGATCATCGACGGCGCGCGGCTTTCGAAGGCGAAGATTCTGGTGTTTCGGCACAAGGACATTGCTCACGCAGAAGAGCAGCTTGCCACCGTGAAGAACGAACCGGGCAGGAAGTTGCTGATCACCGATGGTGTTTTCTCCATGGACGGGGATATTGGGCCGCTGCCTGCGCTCTGCGATTTGGCGGAGAAGTACGGCGCGATCATGATGGTCGACGACGCCCACGCGTCCGGCGTGCTCGGACGCAACGGGCGCGGTACGGTGGATCACTTCAATGTGCATGGACGGGTGGACATCCAGGTGGGGACGCTTTCGAAGGCCATCGGCGCGCTTGGCGGATACGTCTGCGGGACGCGTGATCTGATCGACTTCCTGTATCACCGGGCGCGGCCATTCCTGTTCTCGACGTCACATCCGCCGTCCGTGGCGGCGACCTGCATTGCGGCGTTCGATGTTCTTGAGCAAGAGCCCGAGCGCATGGAGAAGCTCTGGGACAACACGCGCTTCTGGAAGAAAGAACTCGGGCTGCTGGGATTCGATATCGGCGGGAAGACGACTCCAGCCAGCGAGACGCCGATCACTCCGATCATCATTGGGGATGGCAAGCTGACCATGGATTTCTCGCGCGAGCTATTCAAGGAGGGCGTGTTCGGAACCGGGATTACTTTTCCGACGGTGCCCGAGGGGAAGGCGCGCATCCGCACGATCATGACGGCTACACACACGAAAGATGAGTTGGAGCAGGCGCTGGATGTGTTGACTAGGGTAGGGAAGAGATTTGGTATGTTTGCGTGACTTGCACACACGGAACGAAGGTAACCGACATCACGCATAGTCGTTGAATCCACCACGGCCAACACCTAAAATTGGAATTCCCCCATTGGAGTCTAAGGATGGCGACCCAACTTGAGTTCAAACTGGGAGACTGGAAGGCCGACCTTCGCCCCCACAAAACATTCCGTATAGCCGTCAGTGGCGATGTCTCGCTGACAAAGCTCGAAACCAAGATCGTGGACACCAGTGAGTTCCAGCGGCTTCGCGACCTGAAGCAGCTCGGGCTTTGTCACCTCGTCTATCCGTCTGCGGTACATACGCGTTTCGAGCACACCCTCGGGGCTGTCAAAAAGGCCGATACCATATTGGAATCAACCCGCAAGAATTCCTTGCTCGAGAACGTGGAATCCTTCACTCCGGAACAACAACAGATGGCCCGACTGGTTGCGTTGTTCCACGACGTGGCGAACGTCCCGATGGGTCATACACTTGAAGACGAGACGCGTGTGTTAGCGGAGCACCAAGAGGATGAGAAGCGGTTCGAGAGTGTCATTGGGCCCGGAACACCGATTGGGACTATCCTGAAAGACGCGATTGGCGATGAGGGTTGCGCCGCACTGCTCAAGATATTGACTACGAAGGACAGGGACATTACGTCGCTGGGAGACGACGCGTTTATCTGTGACGTCGTGAAAAACACAGTGTGTGCAGATCTCCTCGACTATCTTGAGCGGGATGCGTATTTCTGCAACCTCGCTATAGGTTTCGGTGATCGTTTCTTAAGGTACATCTTCCTTGCTAAGCCCGGTGACGGAACCCGTCGGGTTGCGATCCGACTCTGGAAAGAGCGGGATGACCGAGTCCGCGACGACCTCGTGAGCGAACTGATCCAACTACTTCAAACCCGCTACTACCTAGCAGAGAGGGTTTACTTTCATCATACGAAACTCGTGACTTCCGCGATGATCGGGCGTGCCGTCTGCGCAGCGATGCGAGCCACGAAAGGCACTAAGCTGGCGGAATCGGAGCTCCTTGGAATGGGGGACGCCAAGCTGATGGACAGACTGACTGAGTCCAAGGAACCGATAGCCCACAACTTGGCGAAGATGCTAAGCGGTCGGACGCTGTACAAGAGAGCCTACACTCTGCACAGATCATCGGCGGAGGCCGACAAGAGGCACGGCACGCTTGACCGGATTAAACGTGAATACCACCTTGACGCCGCAAATCGCTTCAGAAAGGAAGATGAAATCGCAGACCTCTGCGGCCTTGCGCCTGGAGATGTGCTCATCTGTTGCCCCGACCCAGATATGAATCTAAAGGCGGCGAATATGTTGGTGACCTGGGCAAACGGGTTCAAGAAGCTGAAAGAAGTCGAGGAGCCTTTAATCCGCCAGAAGATCGAGAGCATCTTGAACTCTCACCGAAACCTCTGGTCGGTGGGCGTGTATGTACATCCCGAGAAGTTAAACGACCGGGTGCGTCAACGTTTGGCGGACCTCTGCGATGAGCACTTCGTTAAAGGGGTACAGTACAGCCCGGAGGTTGTCGAAAGGATCCTCTTCGATGTCGCCGCGGAAGGTGCCATGACTGTACAGGCGTCAACGATTCGCAAGTGTGCCGCGGAAATGATGTCGGAAAGCAAAGGTCAACCCGCGAGCCTTACACGCAAATATCTCCGGGAACAGCTTGAGAAGGCGGGCAAAAAGCCTCAACAGGACTAACTATTGCGCATGGCGTACGGCTTTCAGGAACTGATTGGTTGGATCCAACGAGAACACGGGTTTGGCTCCGCCTCCGAGTGGGTTCGGTTCATGGCTAGCCGGCTGAGGGATGAGTCAAAACAGGTGCATCCCCCAACAGACATCCATAGGATCCTTCGAGACCGAAACATCGAACTTCGATTCGTTCCGGAACTGGACGTCGAAGGCAGGCTGGCCTGTTTAGAAAGTCGTTTTGTGATCCTACTTAACGAACGACTACGTCGCTATCAATCTCGAGCTCGATTCACTACTGCGCACGAACTCGGCCACACCCTGTTTTACGACCTCACATCACCGCAGCCTCGCAGAGCTGTTCCGCACCATTTCAACAACGCCTTTGAGGAGCGACTGTGCAGCGACTTCGCAGGTGAGCTTCTTATTCCCTTCAACTATCTCTCTGACGTCGCTTCTGGATTTCAGCAGAAAGACGAAGCCAAGAAAGCGGAGGTCCTTGACCAAGTCGCAAGGTGTTGTATGGTAGCGCGAGAAGTGGCGGCGTGTCACTTGGTGCGGACATTGGGATGGTGGAAATCAATCTTGATTTTTACAGCGGAGGCAGGAAAGAGAGGACTGAGAGACTCCACTGATCGGGCTCGGCGAATCATTTGGTCATGGCATCCCCCGGAATTTGACGGTCAGCTTTACATTCCGGGTCGCGACGGGACCTTTCCGAAGATAAAGGTCCAGGAACTTCAACGGGTAGCCGTGGACGCAGCGAGTTCCTTCTCAGCACGGAATGTGAGGTCCAGTTTGCTGAAAATCGGCAATCTCTCGAGCGTCCTCGGTCGTGTTGTAGGCTCGGAGGCACAGGTGTGGGCCGTCGACTGTTCGATCAGCACAACCCAGGGCTCGATGTTCCCTCCGGCAGTCGAGAGTTCACGGCGAGAAGTGCTGCTGACGATTCCTGTACCCAATCGGAGCGAAGCGGCTTAGTCTAAGAGTCGGCCCACTCCCGGAACTATCGTTCCTAGCATAGGGTGACGCTTACTCCGGTACCACCTCAATCGCTGACACCGTGGCATACCGCGTGACCGGCACGAACTCCAGCAGCAGTTTGCCTTGGGCGTTTGGTTCCAGGCCTTTGATCTTGCGCACCAGCGGATGGTTTTCGCCTACCTCATCCACGATATTCAGCTTGGACAGGATCGTCTTGCCGTTACAGAAGACGTTAAACACCCGTTCCTCGGGGTTTCCTCCCGCGTTACTTTGCGGAAGTTCGGCGCCGGGAGCCGCGTGGTGCTCGATGAAGTGTAACGTCACCGTGTAACTCCCCGGCGCGACCGGGATCGCATAGGAGAAGTGTCCCCAACGCTCGGTCTCGTAGAACTCCGGATCGTCCGTACCCTGGGCCGGCTCCTGGCTGCTGCTGATCTGTCCGCCCTTGAAGTAGGCGTCGGGGCTCCACCAGCGACTGTCGTTCGAGTAGTAGGGCACGTCGCGGGCGACGATGCGAACGGGACGAATCTGGCCGCGGACTCCGGGAAGGACTTCGATCGCCGAGAGCATCGCGCTGCCGGTTATCCCTGAGAAGTTCAGATGCAGTTGGCCATCGCTGGCGGGGGAGATGTCGTGAAAGACTCTGATCTCCGCCGTGCGTTCGCCTCCGGCGTCGGCGAGGACATCGAAATCGCGCAGCAAAGGCTGGCCGTTGGCCGTTACCGTCATGGTGCGGCTGCCCTCGCCGCCCCCGCCGCTGTTCTCGGGACCATAGACCGTCTCGGCAAAATGCAGCCGCAGTTCGTACATTCCCTGCTTGAGCGGAATGCCGTAAGCGAAGTCGCCCTGCCGGCTGGTGCGATAGATGATCGGATCCTGGGTTCGCCAGATGTGCCGGACTTCACTCTGCACGGCTGCGCCGCCACTGAAATAGTTGTCAGGAGTCCATAGCTTCCCGGCGTGATCGACATACTTGCGACTGGAACCGGCCAGAACGTGAACTTCTTCTCCGACCGGCAGACCGACGGTCGGCTCGGGGATCGGCTGAGCAAAGGGAGGAGCAGTTGCCGGCTGTGTCTTCTGTTTTCTTCCGATCAGGAATGCCGCGACGACCAATCCGCTTAATACGAGGATTGCGGCGCCCATCATCCAGAAGGATCGCGTACGCGAAGGCGGCGCAACTTCGGTCGCCAGAGGGTTCGCGGCGCCGTTGGCTGGCGCGGGAACTGGTTCCAGGTGAGTTCCAACCCGCTGAAACGTCGGAACATACTGGCCGACCGGAATCGTGATGTGGATAGGATGAGCCGCGCCCTCGCCGGCATAGTACTCACCCAGCCGCTTGCGCAGGCGGTTGGCCTGCACGCGGACGATCGAATCGGTGTCCTGATCGAAGGAATCCTGACGGTCGAAGACATCGAGGGCGACGGAGTATTCCTTGATTTGATCGGTCTCGCCGGCGAAGGTCTTCTCGCAGAGGTAAGAAAGAAGGTGGCTTAGGGCGGGGGACCGCGAAAAAGCGGGCGAATGTAACACGGCCTGCAATTCCGCCCGTTCTTCGTCCCAAGAGATCGATGCCACGGTGGTGGAAGGCACCCTGAACCTCCTTGCCCTGAGCTGTGCGCCTTCTGATCCCTTTATACGCCTGTTTGCCGATTATCGTTCCGGCAAACGGTTACTTAACCCCTGTAACACCGCTTGTTTTCAACAAGCTAACGGGCCTGTAGCCTCTTAACTCACAGCCGGCAAGTCCTTGGTTCAGAGTGCTTAACCTGCGGTGGGACGCAGGGTGCGCGGTTCTAACGGCCAAGTAGCGGATATAGCGTTGTGAAACTCCGCCAACCGCGGGATAACTGAGGCAGTCGCGGAAGCAAGCCGCCCGAACCTGGGCACCCGCGAGAAAGAGGCAGATTATGAAGAACACCATGTTGAGACTCACGCTTCTGGCAATGCTGGTCACCTTGTCGCGCTACAGCGCCGCGGCTCCCGCGCCCGAGCAGGCCGGCATCAGGGCGGATGCTACCGTTGCGGAATTGGAGAAGGCCGGCGACCAGGCACGCGCGGTGAAGGACTACAACCTGGCCATCGACTACTTCCAGGTGGCACTGCGCAAGGATCGCAAGAACGCTGTGCTGTACAACAAGATGGGCATGGCGCAGTTCCAGAAAGGCGACTTGGTATCCGCCCGAGCCGCATTCGAAAGGTCCGTCAAGCTCAATTCGAAATATGCGGAGGCTGTGAGCAATATCGGAGCCGTTGACTTCAAGGTGAAGAACTACGGATCGGCGGCGAAATACTTCAAGAAGGCGGTCGCGCTCGACGAGACGCATGCCACCTTTCATGTGAATCTGGGCGCCACCTGGTTCAGCCAGAAGAAGATGGAGCGCGCGATTGCCGAATACATGCGGGCTCTCGAGCTGGACCCCGATGCTTTGCGACACGAGTCGAGGGTTGGAGTTGTCGCGCAGATTGCCAGCCCAGAAGAGCGCGCACAATACTCCTACCTGCTGGCCAAGGCGTATGCCAAGCGCGGCGACGTTGAGGGATGCCTCCAGTGCCTGAAACGCGCCAAGGAAGACGGGTTTCGCAACCTGGCGAACGTCTACAAAGACGAAGAGTTCAGCCGGCTACGCGAGAACCCGAAGCTGCAAGAGGTGGTACCTCCGCCGACGGCGAAGTAGAACCTGACTTCGCGGCTTCTCCCCTGCCTGGGACAGGGGAGAAGCCCGGCGGGGTACGACCGCCACTCACCCCGCTCCAGCCCTCCTCCCTCACTTCCCAGGAAAGAGGACTCGGTTCAGTTCTTCCCCCGATACCGTCTCCGGGTGCTCGGCTTTCCAGCGCATCGCCGCAGTAATGCGAACTCGTCCGCTGGGATGATCGTAGAAAATGAATTCTTCGACCGGGCCGGGATCAAGCTTGCGGTACTCCCCGAGAAACATATCGACATTAGCCTCGGCGTCGGGCTGGCGAGCCGCGTTGAGCCCATACATGTCCGCTTCAAATTCCATCGTGCGCGTAATGGTATTGCTGACCGGCGTGGCCACGAAGAAAAACAAAGTGAAGGCGATGGTGGCCAGCGGAAGCACGGCAACGTCGCCGATTCCGCGGATGTCCCAAGCCGTTCCCCATCGCGCAAGAGCCCAATTGATGGCCCAGTTCACGAAGGCGAAAGCGATGACGAACAAGACACCATACATCACCAGGCCTTTGTAGGCGTGATTCAGAACGTAATGGCCCATCTCGTGGCCCATGGTGGTCTGTATTTCCGGCAGGGTGCAGCGATTCAGCAGATTGTCATTCAACGAAATTCGCATCGTGCCAGCGAATCCGCTGACGTTGGCGCTCACGCGGTTGGATTGCCGGGACGCGTCAAACTCGTAGACATCTTTGGCAGGAATGCCGTTCGCCCTCGCCATCTGCAGGATGGGCGCTTTGACGCGAGCGTCCTCCAGCTTCTTGTAGTGGTTGAATAGCGGGGCAATATAGACCGGGGCGATCAATGCGCCGAATGCGGTGAAAGCAATCATCAATGCCGCGCCCCAAACCCACCAGTTCTTGCCCAGGCGCCGGACCAGGCCGAACAGCGGCACCATGAGAACGCCTCCAAGAACGACGCCGACGCCCAGACCGACCAGTTGATCTCCGAACCACTGTCTGAAGTCCTGGTTCAGCAGCCCGTATTTGTGCTCGCGGAAGTAGCCTTCATACAGGGAGAGTGGAAAAAGCAGGACGCTCATCGCGACAATGAACTGGACCCAAAACAGTATGGTTTGAAGAGGGCGAAAGCGCGTGATGCGTTCGGCCAGATTCCGCATCTTCGCCGACCAGCGGAAGTGCAAAAGCAGCCACATGACGAAAGCCAAAGCCAGAAAGTCCCACAAGATCAGCCAATAGCCGCCCTCGAAGTAGGCGTCCGACTGAGCACGGCGATCGGCAGGCATCTTGGCGAAGTAGGCATCGACCGCGGCCCTCACGTCAAAAGCCGGTGCAGGCGATTGGGTTAGTGGAGTCGGAGCGCTGCCGGTTTGCGCGACGGCGAGCGTTGCGAAGAACAACGTGAAAACTAAGACGGAGCGGACTGCCTGGGGCATAGTGCCTCCCATGTTTTGGGACGCGAGCCGAGCGCTGGCCGAGACGAGCGGCGCGCTAGTCCGCGCGATACACGGTTCTTCCAGCGACGATGGTGGCGATCACCTTTCCGGTCAGTTGCCAGCCATCGAAGGGAGTATTGCGAGAGAGCGAGCGCGATCTGGAGGCCTCGAACGTCCAGCGCTTCTTCGGGTCGAAGAGTGTGACATCGGCGAAGCTGCCGCGCGTCAGGGAACCGCGGCCGTGGAGATCGAAAACCCGGGCCGGACCGGCGGTAAACAGTTCGACCACGCGACTCAGGGGAAGCTTGTGGTCGCGGTGCAGTTGCGTGATGGCGAGGCCCAGAGCGGTCTCGAGCCCAGTGATGCCAAAGGATGCCCGCTCGAACTCGACTTCCTTTTCGTGCATGGCGTGAGGGGCGTGGTCAGTGGCGATGGCGTCTACGGTGCCATCCGCGAGTGCCACGAGGATCGCCTCACGGTCGGTGGCCGAGCGCAGCGGCGGATTCATCTTGCAGTTGGTGTCATACTCGCCAACGTTCTCGTCGATCAACGTGAAGTGATGGGGAGTGACCTCGCAGGTCACGCGAGCCTTGGCGCGCTTGCCGCGGCGAACGGCTTTCAGGGCATCGGAAGTTGAGAGATGCGCCACGTGCAGCCGCGATTCGCGAATCTGCTGGGCGAGATTGACGTCGCGGTCCACAACGCTCGCTTCAGCCGAAGCCGGCATGGCTCGCAGACCGAGCCGGAAGCTCGTGGCACCTGCATGCATCGAACAGTTCTCGGTGACGCGAGTGTCCTCGGCGTGTTGCACGACGGGAAAATTCAATTCCGCTCCGAGACGAAGCGCCATGCGCATTACATCGTCGTCGAGGATGGGCTTGCCATCGTCGGTAACGGCGATCGCTCCGGCACGTTGCAGAGCGCTGAAGTCGGTGAGGGTCCCGCCCTTGCTGCCGCGGGTCGCGGCGGCGATGGGAAATACATTCACGACCGCCCCACGTTCCGGATGACGCAGCCACGTGACCCAGTCCGGCGTGTCGACTACAGGTGTCGTGTTGGGCATCGTGCACACAGAGGTGAACCCGCCGGCTGCGGCTGCCGCGGTCCCGGTGGCGATCGTCTCCTTGTAGTTCTGCCCGGGTTCCCGCAGATGCACGTGCAGGTCGATGAATCCCGGGGCGACAATCAGGCCCCTGGCGTCGAACTTCTCGTCGGCGTCCCCGCGAATCTTGTTGGGCGGGGCGACCTCGGCGACACGGCCATCGCGGATCAGCACATCCATAGGGGCGTTGATCTTCGCCGCCGGGTCAACGAGGTGGCCGCCTTTGATCAGCAGACTTTTATGCTCGTGGCGCATGCTCATCTCGTTTTCCCCAGGGCCCTTGCCAGGATTGCCATGCGCGTCGGGACTCCGTTGTGCACTTCATCGGTGATCACGGATTGCGGACCGTCGGCAACTTCCGCGGTCAGTTCGAGTCCTCGGATGATCGGTCCGGGATGCATGACGATGGCGTCGCGCTTGGCCAGCTTCAGCCGCGCCGCCGTCATCTGGTAGCGGGCGATGTAGTCCTGCAGGCGGATCTTCTGTCCGGCGAGCCGCTCTTTTTGGACGCGCAGCAGCATGATGACATCGGTGCCTCGGAGCGCGTCTTCGATGTGACGCGTGACGCGCAGGCCCGAGGTAAGGGTTGCTGCGACATCAGGGACGAACTCCGGCGGCCCGCATAACGTGATCTTCACGCCAAAGCGGGTCAGAAGGTGGCAGGCGCTGCGCGCCACCCGGCTGTGAAAGATGTCGCCGATGATGGTTGCCTGAAGGCCTTTCAGCGATTTCTTGTGCTTGATGATGGTGAGCGCGTCGAGCAGAGCTTGCGAGGGATGCTCGTGCATGCCGTCGCCGGCGTTCACGATGGGGATGTCGAGGTGAGTCGCCATCAGATACTGGGCACCGGCGGAAGGATGGCGCATCACGATGCAATCCGCACCCACGGCCCGGAGTGTGAATCCGGTATCGATGACCGATTCCCCTTTTTCAATACTCGAACCCGTGGACTGGACCAGCGTGGTGGTGGCTCCCAGTGCCTTGGCGGCGAACTCGAACGAAGTGCGCGTGCGGGTCGAGGATTCGTAGAAGAGAAGGACGACACGCTTGCCTTTGAGCAAGGGACGCGCCTTCTGCGGATTCATACGGCGGGCCAACTGGAGAAGGCCGACGATTTCCCTGGTGTCGAGGTGTTCGATGCCGAGCAGCGAACCGCGTGCAGGCTTATTCATCGAGACAGGTTCTTCAAGAAAAGTACAAACGGTGCATGATACGCGGCAGGGGCGGCAGGTGCAACAAGCAAGGTCAGGAAATCTAAGACTGACCGCGGCGGCGGAAGAGGGCCCCGGCCAGCGTTCCGCCGAGACCGCCCAGCACGATCGAAATGACCAGGAGCACGACGCCAGAGAGAGCCAGCCAGAGCGCGAAGCCCTCAGGCGTGTGCAATTGCTTCACCAGTTCCTGGAATTGCGGATTGTCGCCGTAGGTTGCCGCGAGTTTCTGCAGGTTTGCAAAAACCTCCTCGCGCAATTTGGCGCGGGGTTCGGGAAACATGGCCGCAACGGCGGTGAGCAGAGCGATGATCCCGAAGTACAGCAGCCCGGTGAATGCGCCAAGCCGGAGGGCAGCACCAAGATTGATGGTCAGGTGCTGTCCTTGCCGGTGAAAGACGATGGCCAGAAATCCAGCGCTCGGCATGGCCACGAACGGGTGCAGCCCCAGAAACATGAGCACGGTCGCCACCACGGCCGCAAGAGCGCAGGAGCGGAAGGCCTGCGACCAGGGCACCGCGACAGCCAAGACTGGAACACTATGCGATGCGGGCGCGGTCTGGGGCTCACCCGCCGGGCCAACGGGATGCAACGCCGCCACCGGCGGCTCGGCTACCAGGACTCGGATCTGGGGAGCTGAGCAGTGGGGGCAAAACACCCGGCCTTCTTCGACCGACTGTCCGCACTTGTAACAGGGTTGCTCCATGGAAGGGACAAGTAAGCATGACAGTATCTCACCGAATCGTCAGGCGCAACTGGCGGGCGCGTTGTGAGTCCGCGTATGAACGGCTTCGAAAGCGGAGCGAACTAGATGTCGCCCTTTTCGTGCTTGCGCAGGTAGACCAGAGAAAAAGCGGTGGCCTTGCCTTTTTCGGGATTTTCCAGGGCTACGATGCGGGCGTTGTCCTCGGTTCCGACTTTCAATTCCCGCACGGGTCCGGTGTTGTCGCCGTCGCATTTGAGTACTTTGGAGCCGTCGTGATCATCGGTGTCGTGCGTGTTGCTGGCCTCGCCCGTGCCGCGGCATTCGAGCACCTTGCCGTACTTCTTCATCTTGTCGCGATAGAAGCTGAGGACCTTCTCCGCCGGGTCCGTCGTCTCATACTTTGCCACGATGAGTTGCATCCCGAAGCTCTCGGTCGCGAGAGCGAGATTCAAAGGATCGCCGTTCTGCTCATGCTGCGGGCGGGCGCCGGGATAGAGCGGCAGTCCTGTCTTCTGCGCGTCGGCATCCTTGCCGACGTGCAAATCTCCAATCGGGCTACGGACGTCGAGGTTCTTGTCTTTGCTGTTGTCCTGCGCCGCGATGGGCAAGCTGATCAGAAAGCTTCCGAAAAGCACAACGGTGACGAGGCGAAACATAGTGAATAATCCTCCCCAAGAGATCGAGCTAGATCTCGGCTTCCTTGCCGTGAGTGCGGACGTAAACCAGCGAAAAGCTGGCTCCAGTGCCGGATGGCTCGACGGCGACGATATGCTGGTTATCCTGCGTCCCCACTTTGAGTTCGATGTCATGGCCGCTGTCGCCCTCGCAGGCGAGCGAATTCGAATCGTTGTGCTTCTTGACATCAGCATTCACGTGGATGCCCGACGTGTGACACACGAGAACGTCGCCGTAGCTTTTGAGTCGATCCTTATAGAAGGCAATCACTTTGTCAGGCGCGTCATGCGACTCATACTCGAGCGCCACGACTTTCAATCCATATCCGAACCCTGAGAGGTTCACGTTGGCGCTCTTGTTTTCGCCGTTGTTTTGTTCCTTCAGAGTCGCCCCAGGATAAATCGCGATCCCGACATCCTCCGGGCTCACTTCTTTGCTGACGTGAATTCCGCCCATGGGCGTCTTGATGTCCACTTGCTTGTCCTGCCCGTTCTTCTCTTTCTTCACGTTGATGCTGCAGGCGGGAAGAAGCGACAAGCCTATGACAGCTGTTCCGAGAAGAGATACTGCCAACCGATTCGTCTTGTGCATGCACCGCTCCTTACTTGGCGACTTGGGCAGGGCGTTCGAGTCCTGCGCCGCGCTGTGCGACGTTTGGAATCGTGACCGGAAGATGGCCGCGAATGGGAATCTCTCCGAAGATGGCTTTCACCGCAGCCACCTCGGAGACCGTCGCGTTCGAAAATGTGCACATATAGGTTTCGATCTTCGGGAAATCGGCAGCCAAGTACGGATTTCCCATGGCAATGACGGCCGTCTTCGCTGCCGCGTGATCCAGCACCTGCTGCAAGAGCGCGCCCGTGGCGTCAGCCATGGCCACCGAGTTTCCGACTTTCCCCGCGGTGGGAATCACGTACACAGCGGCGATCACAGTCTGCGCCTGGTCCACCGCTTTCAGGACTTCTTCGCTCATGCCCGCCGCAATCCGCGGATCGACGTAAATGACCCGCGAATCCGGAACGCGGGCATGAAACTCGCGTCCGAAAGCGCGGCCGGATTCTGTGCGCACGTCGTCAGAAAACAACACGGCGACGACGTCGTTGTGCGTCTCTTCTCTGGACATATACGGAAGGGCGGCCCTGGCGGTTCCCTTCGACTTCAGAGGGATAACCTTGCCGTTGTCGCGCACCAGCGTCACCGCCGAATCAGCCACCTGCTGGCCGAACGCCAGGTCCTCGGGCTTCCCGACCGTTGCGGCGATGGACTTCAAATCCACTGTCCGCGACGTGTTCAGGCCCAGCGCTGCCTTTGTTTTCAAGATCTTGAGGACGGAGTGGTCCAGCCGCTGGCGGGAAATCTCGCCCGACTTCACCGCTTTGACCATCGACTCGTAGGAAGCCGCAAGGTCGGCTGGAATGATGAGCAGGTCGTTGCCAGCCTTGAACGCCTCGACGGCTGCTCGACCGATATCTTTGGCGAAGAGGTGGGTTAATCCAGCCATATCCAGGGCGTCGGTGACGATGATGCCCTTGAATCCCAAATGCTTCTCGAGCAGGTCAGAGACGACGGTCGGAGAAATCGTCGCCACGTGATTGGGATCGGAATCGAGTGCTGGAACGGTAACGTGCGCGACCATCACAGAATCGACTCCGGCGGCGATCGCCTGTTTAAACGGCGGCAATTCGATCGAGTCGAGGTGGGCGCGGTCTCCGTTCACGCTGGCGACCCCGAGATGCGAGTCGGTTGCAGTGTCGCCGTGACCGGGGAAATGCTTCACTGTTGTCAGCATTCCGCCTTCGCGTGCGCCCTTGATGTAGGCCGTGACGAGATCGCCGACCTGCTTGGGATCTTCTCCAAACGATCGGGTATTGATGATGGGATTGGCGGGGTTGGAATTCACGTCGGCGTCCGGAAAGAAGTTCCAGTGCACGCCGATGGCGCGCGCTTCGTGAGCCGTGATCCGGCCGAAGGCTTCAGCGTCCTGCAGTTTGCCATCGGCGCCGAAGGCCATGGCGTGGGGGAAGTTCGTGCTGCCCATCAGGCGGGTGGCAACTCCGCGCTCGAAATCTGCGGCGAAAAGCAGCGGCAGTTTCGAATCTTTCTGCAGGCGGTTGAGCAGTTCCGCTGCCTCGTACGGTTCGCTGCGCAGAAGAAACGGCCCGTCGACGTGCACCGTCATCGCGAAGGAACCCACGTGGTATTTGTCCATGGCCTCACGCAGCTGGAGGTATTCCGGGTTGTCGACGTTCAGGAACCCGGCCCGGCACCAGATCATGAAGAGCTGGCCGACTTTCTCTTCGGTGCTCAGTTTCCGCAGCGTCTTGTCGGCCCACTTGTCGCCCGAGACGTTGTGACGGATTGGCGCCGCGGGCTGATGCTTGTCCTTCGCGAACGTCGGGAGACAGAGAAGTAGTGCTATGAGCAGGGCAGGGATGATTTTCGGCATGGAGGAACGATAGCAGAGGACCGGGCGTCCGGCGTCAGGCGTCAGGCATCAGCGCCACGGATGAGTCACGATCAGCCTGGGTTTTCTGTGGCGGCCACTCGATGGCTCAGAGAGCCTTCTCAACACAACTCAGCGCAGCATCCTGGACATCCGTCTGATCCCCAAATCCCCGGAACCACTTCACGTCTGGCTCCCGGCGGAACCAGGTCATCTGGCGCTTGGCGTAGTTTCGGTGAGCCTGCTGAACGATCCGCACGGCCTCTTCGCGCGTGATTTCTCCGCGCAGGAATTCGGCGGCCTGCTTGTAGGCTAATGAGCCCAGAGGGCGCGCTTTGTCTCCGTACTTGTCGATGAGTTTCTTGGTCTCATCGATCAGGCCCTCTTCAAACATCTGCTCGGCGCGGCGGTTGATTCGCTCATAGAGCGCAATGCGTTCCGGATCGAGCCCCAGCCGTTGCACGCGGAATCCTGCGAGAGGATCGCGTCCTTGCTGCCAGAGCTCCGACATCTTCTGTCGCGAGGCCAAACAGACTTCGATCGCGCGGATTAGCTTGGGAGCGTCGTTGGGATGAACCTTCTTGGCCGTCGCACGGTCCAGGCGCAGCAGGATTCGGTGCAGATATTCCGATCCACGCTGCGCGGCCCGGCGGCGAAGGCGTTCCCGCAGTTCTTCGGACCGCTCCGGCCCGCTGAAAAGCCCTTCGAGCAATGCGCGCAAGTACAAGCCAGTGCCACCGACGACGATGGAGAGGTGTCCGCGGGACTTGATGTCTGCCAGTACCTGCCGCGCCAGCCGTGCGTACTCACCGGCGGTTACGTCTTGCGTGGGATCCACGCAGTCAAACAAGTGATGAGGCACACGGGAACGTTCCGCGATCGTCGGCTTGGCTGTGCCGATGTCGAACTCGCGGTACATGGCCACGGAATCGCAGTTGACGATCTCGCCGTGAAACTTTTCAGCCAGCGACAAAGACAGCGCCGTCTTGCCGCTCGCGGTTGGCCCGAGAATGACGACCAGCAGCGGATCGGACGAGGGGACGGAAGCAGAGTGCACGTTTAGCGCAGGCTCCAGTGGATCTGGTGCCAGTAGCGGACGAGCGTGAGGATCAGCAGCACGAGAGCGATCAGCAGCAGGCCCGTGGTTTCCGAGGCATAAACCGCGTGCCGATGATGCTTGTGCGCAGCATCCTGTTCGGGCTTGGGGGTGAGCACGAGGATATTGTAGCGCTGCAGAACAAGTCTTAGGCCTAGATTACCGGACGCAGGGGAGTGTCCCGGAGGCCGCGTCTGGCATCTCAGACCTGACCCCCGGTGCTAAACTACGGCGTCGTCCAATGGCGGTGCCAGAGAACAATCATCCCATCGTCCGGTTTGGGGTTTTCGAACTCGACCTCAGCGCGGGCGAGCTACGCAAGAGCGGCGTGAGGCTCCGGCTTCAGGGCCAGCCCATCCAGGTATTGACGCTGCTTCTGGAGCGCGCCGGAGATGTCGTTACTCGAGAAGAATTGCGACAGAAGCTCTGGGCCTCGGATACTTTTGTCGACTTCGACCACAGCCTGAACACTGCCATCAACAAGGTGCGCGAGGCGCTGGGAGACTCCGCTTCCAGTCCCCGCTATGTCGAAACGCTGGCGCGCCGCGGATATCGATTTATCGCTCCGGTCGTGGCTCCGGTTCCCGTCGAAGCCGGCCATCGCGAGGCGATTTCTGCTGCCGCCGTGCCTGCGAATCCAATTGTGTCGGCGGAGCCGTACCCATCTTTGGTCACGTTGCATCCGGAGTTGGAAGTTCCGATCCCGCACCGCGGTCTGACGCGCGGACTTTTCGCGCTTATTCAGGTGATGTATCTGTGCTTCTACGTGGCGGCGCTGTTCCACCTACACGACGTACAGAGAATTGCCGACTCATTCTTGCCGCTGTGGGCCGCCATTACGCTGGCGGGCGCGGTGATGGTCACGGCCGGAGTCGGGATCCCCTTGCGGTTTTATCTGCTTTCAGCGGTGGGATTTGACTACCGCCGCCTGGACGAGAAGTTTCGCCAGATATTCCCTGCCGTCCTGGCGCTCGACCAGTTGTGGGCCGTCGCCCCATTTCTGCTGATGGAGAAGATCGGCCTGGGAGCCGCATTTGCCTCGACGGCTGCCCTGCTGTATATCCCCTTTTCCGAACGCACGTTGATCCGGATGGCCTATGTTCGGCCCAGTTCTGTCTGACCGGCTATTTAGACGGAACCGTCCTCACCGATTCGCCGTACTTCCGTCTAACAGGCTGGGGCAAGGGTGTGCTTGCCCGCCGGAGGACTCCATGAAATCTCTCGTCATCCGTGTTTCCCTTGCAGTTTTTGCGCTCGCGGCCGCAGTCTTGCCGGTCCGCGCCGACGAATGGTCGAAGACCTACAACATTAGCGGCCGACCGGAATTGCGGATCGAGACGTCGGACGCCAATATCCGCGTCACGACCTGGGATCAGAAGACCATCGAGGCCCGGGTGATCAGCTCACGTTACAAGATCGGCGAAGGTGGCATTCGCGTCGAAGAGCGCCAGACTGGGGACACAGTCGAGATCGAGGTTCGCTATCCTCATCACAACTTCAGCGTCGAATGGGGACAGCACCGGGTGGACGTCCTCGTGCAGATGCCGCGCGAGGGGAAAATCAACCTGCGTACCGGCGACGGGAAGATCGAACTCGCTGGGCTGAAGGGCGACATGGATCTGCACACGGGAGACGGATCCATCAATCTGGATGACGTCGATGGCAGGCTTCACGCCACGACCGGCGACGGCCACATACGGGCCAGCGGCCGCTTCGACGAACTCGGGCTCAAGACCGGCGACGGTCACGTGGATGTGCGCGCGAACAACGGTTCCGCGCTGGCCGCAGGCTGGCGGCTCGAAACCGGCGATGGCAGCGTCTCACTGGAAGTTCCGGGCGACTTGGCGGCGGACGTGGATCTGCATACCAGTGACGGCCACATTGACCTGGACATGCCGGTGGCGACGGAAGGCAAGATTCGCGAGCACGCGATTCACGGCAAGCTCAACGGCGGCGGAAGTCTGTTGACGATCCACACCGGCGACGGTTCCATACACCTGAAGAAAGGCTAGGGCCGTTGACGCAATGTGCAGCCTGCTGACAATTCTGTCAGTGCCGAGGCTTATACTCTTGCGTCACGGCTTTTAGCATTCACTCCAACATGGGAGTCTTCCATGGCAATCCTGCGCAGTAGTGTGGTTGCGCTCGCTATCTTGTGTTCCTCGCTCGCCAACGCCCAGCAAGTCAACTCCACAGCCCACACTCCCGTGTTGGATATTACGGCGATGGATCGCACGATTGATCCCTGCGTCGACTTCTTCAGCTATTCCTGCGGCGCATGGATCAAGAACAATCCCATCCCCGCGGATCAGGCGTCGTGGGATGTGTATTCGAAGATGGCGGACGAGAACAAGGCAAAGCTGCGCGGAATTCTGGAGGCGGCATCGTCGCCTGATTCTGGACGCAATGCCGTCGATCAGAAAATCGGCGATTACTACGCTTCCTGCATGGACGAGCAGGCGATTGACGCCAAGGGACTCGAGCCACTCAAGCCGGGACTGGAGCGGATTGCCAGGATCAGCTCGAAATCCGGACTGGCCGAAGTTGCTTCCGCCATGACTACCGACAACGTCTTATTCCACTTCGACTCGATCCAGGATTATCGCGATGCCAGCCAGGTCATCGCCGATGCCGACCAGGGTGGGCTGGGGCTGCCGGACCGGGAGTACTACCTGAAGACCGACGCCAAATCGGAGGAGCTGCGTAAGGCCTATCTCGCGCACGTGCAGAGGATGTTCGAGCTGCTGGGTGACAAGCCGGACACCGCTGCTGCCGAGGCCCAGACTGTCATGCGCATCGAAACGGCTCTGGCGAAGGGGTCGCTGACACAGGTCGAGCGCCGCGACCCGAAAGCGCTGGACCATAAGTTGGCCAGCGGCGAGCTCGAAAAGATCTCGCCGGACTTTCAATGGAAGCTCTACTTCACGAAAGTCGGGCTTCCGTCACTTTCGTCGTTGAACGTGGCCGTTCCCAATTTCTTCAAGGCGCTGAATGAAGAGATCGACAAGGAAAGACTGGACGACTGGAAGGCCTACCTTCGCTGGCATCTGGTTCACGCGCATGCGCGGTATCTTTCCTCGGCGATCTTCAGTGAGAACTTCGCATTCTTCGGAAAGACGCTTCAGGGGAATGAGCAGCCCAAGCCGCGCTGGAAGCGGTGCACCGAAGATATCGATGACTACCTTGGCGAAGCGCTGGGCCAGGCCTATGTCGAAAAGTACTTCAGCCCCCAGGCCAAGCAAGGGGCTCAGAAGATCGTGGACGAGATTCGCGCCGCGATGGAGCAGGACATCAGCAGCCTGGGCTGGATGTCTCCCGCGACGAAGCAGCAGGCTCTCGGCAAGCTACACGCTGTGGCCAATAAGATCGGCTATCCGGACAAATGGCGGGACTACTCGAAACTCGAGATCATCCGCGGCGACAATCTGGGCAATGCCGAGCGGGCCCGCCAGTTCGAATTCAATCGCCAACTGGCGAAGATTGGCAAGCCGGTCGACAAGGGCGAGTGGGATATGACCGCTCCCACGGTGAATGCGTATTACAACCCGCAGATGAACGACATCAATTTTCCGGCGGGAGTTTTGCAGCCTCCGGCATTCGATCTCGAATCCGACGCTGCGCCGAACTACGGCGACACCGGTGGCACGGTCGGCCACGAGCTCACGCATGGATTCGACGATGAGGGACGCCAGTTCGACGCGCAAGGCAATCTGCGCGACTGGTGGACGAAGCAGGACGGCCAGGAATTTGAGAAGCGTGCCAGCTGCATTTCAGATCAGTACTCGACGTACGTGATCGTCGACGACATCAAGATCAACGGCAAGCTGACGCTGGGCGAAGACGTGGCCGACCTCGGCGGCCTGATTCTCGCCTACATGGCGTGGAAGGACGACACGAAGAATCAGAAGCTGGATCCGATAGACGGGCTCACGCCGGAACAGCGTTTCTTCGTAGGCTATGGCCAGAGCTGGTGCGGCCAGGTTCGCGAGGAAAGCCGGCGCCTGCGCGCGACGGTCGATCCTCACTCGCCGGAAAAGTACCGGACGAATGGAGTCGTGTCCAACATGCCGGAGTTCCAGCAGGCGTTCCACTGCAAGGCTGGACAGCCGATGGTGAACGAAAAGCGCTGCCGAGTGTGGTAAAGAGTCACGATCAGTTGGCGGATTGGAACAACACAGCTCGCATCGAGATACTGCCGAAATCAAATCCCTCGTAGGGATAGGACACAGCGTCGCCTTCGTCCGTGGCACCGAGGCAATAGAGCAGCGGCATGTAATGCTCGACGGTCGGGTGCGCCGCTGCCAGCAGGGATTCGCCCCATCTTTGCGGCTCAACGAGAGCTCCGACGTCGTGTACGTCAGCCGCCGCTTTGACCTTGGAATCGAACTCTACCGCCCAATCGTACGCGCCGTGGGGACTGTCCCAATCGATGCGCCGCAGATTGTGAACGATGTTCCCGCTGCCCAGAATCAGCACACCGCGATCGCGCAGCCCGCGAAGTCCTCGTCCGAGTTCGACATGATCCTTGAACGCGCGCCGCTCATCGAGACTTAACTGGAACGCCGGCACGTCGGCCTCGGGATACATATGCCGCAAGACGCTCCAGGCGCCATGATCAAGGCCCCAGGTTTCGTCCGGTTGAATCTCAGGGTTCTCGGCAACCTCCGCAGCCTCTTCCGGCGCACCGGGTGCGGGATATTGCACTTCATAAAGCGGGCGGGGAAATCCGTAGAAGTCGTGAATGGTTCGCGGGTGATCCGATTTCAGGACGTGGGTCCCGGGAGTTACCCAGTGCGCCGAGACGACGCACACCGCTCTCGGCCTGGGCAGTTGCGCGCCCAGCCTCGTCAGCGCTTCGGTGAAAGCGTTATGTTCGATGGCGTTCATCGGCGAGCCGTGGCCGACGAATAGTACCGGCATTCTCCGCAACGGAGCGCGCTCTTGCATGCTGACGTTCATAACCATGCCCGCCGTGTCTTTTGAGGCCGAAACAACGCCACCTAGTCGATCTCGCCCTTGTCGGGATTGTAGTAGAAGCGGAATCGCAGCGAGAGATAGGGTCCGCCAAATTCATTAGGCAACGGCGGAAACGGATTCGAGAGCTGAATGGCGCCGACCGCGGGGTTATCCAGGGCAACGTCGCCCGAACTGTTGGTCACGGTGAGTCCCCGCACGCTGCCGTCCTTCATGATGGCAAACTCCAGAGCGAGCTTGCCCTTTTTCATTTCGACGGACTCGGGAATGAGGTGATACCAGTTCTCGCGGACGTTTTGCAGCACGCGCTGGAGGTAAGGTCCGAAGTCGACGCCCTGCGTGTCGCTCAAGATGTCGAGTGCGCCATACTGCTTCCCGCGCGATCCGGTGCCCAGCCCAAAATCCCCTTCCTGCCCACCGCCCATTCCGCGGCGCGCCGCTGCGGCTTGCGCCGCCTGCTGAATGGCGGTTCCCGCGCTCATCCCTTGCGTGTATTTGCTGAATGAATTTTTGGGCTGCGCCGGCGCCTGCAATTGCGCCGTCTGATTGCTCTCAAACTGCGGTCGCGGAGGCGACGCGCCTGCCTGCGGTTGTCCTGACGATGGATTCTGCGGCTGTATGGAAGGCGAAGGTTGCGCAGAGTTCGGACCGGCAGGACCGGGCGCGCCCGGAGGCGGCGACGGCAAAATCTTTTGCAGCTCTTTTGGGTCCAGGATCGGACGCCGCGACGTCGCAATCCGGTCTTTGTCGGACGCGATATTCGTGTTGGGCCGGCGCGTCAACTTCTGTTCGTCCGGCGGGAGAGTCAGGAACGTGATTCCCTTGTCCTTGGCAAAATTCTGCGGAAGAACAACGACCGTATGGAAGGGCAGGTATTTTTCGATCTTCGTGAAGTTGACGATTACTATGACCAGGACCAGGTGAACTACGACCGAGATCCACGCGGCCTCGCGCTTGCGCGATCGTTGCAGATCGTCTTCCAACTGCACCAGGAGATGGGGGACACGCGCGTCCAACTCGCGATACGCCGCTTCCCAGTCCTGCTGGTCATACAGTTCCAACTGCTCAGGCTGGTTCTTCTCAGGCGGGGCAACGGGATCCTGAAATGGAATTTGCGTGATCGGCATGCGCTGGTTCAGCGAACGGGACTTGGCAGTATCCGTCTGTCATTAAGACACGAAATATCCCCGCGGCGTTGCATCCGGCTTTCGTGGAAGTGCCCGACAACGGCGCGCGGTTTAACAGCCAAGATGTCTCTATTTTCGCATCTTTCGTGCGATTCCGCTGCTCACATTTCGTGCGTCAGTGGCGACTGTAAACATATGTAAAAAGGGGAAAACGCATTTCGTGAATCAGCACGGATAAGGCCGCGAGGATTTAGGCTTTCCGCGATAATCAGCGGAATCGGTGGGCGAGGAACTTACCGTTTTGCCTTCGCTGCGCCCGGCAGGCCCACCTTTTTGGCGTGCTCGCGGATGGCCGCAACGATCTGCAGTGCGAGGTTCAGCGCGCGGCGTCCGTCCTCCAGGGACACAACGGGAGTTGCTCGTTCCCTCACGGCGCGGAGGAAAGCTCTCAGTTCCGCGTGCAGCGGTTCTTCCGCGGCAACGGCCAGTTTGTTGACGCCGATCTGGGGAGTGGCAGATGACCCTTCTGTTCCCTCGGAGCCGACCGTGAACACCAAGACTTCCTGGCGGCCGTAGTCGAGCGAGACATACTGGCGCGGCTGGAAGAAGCGCAGCTTGCGCACCCGCTCGGTCGAGACGCGGCTGGCGGTAAAGTTCGCGATGCAGCCCGACTCGAATTCAATCCGCACGTTGGCGATGTCGACCTTCCCGGATAGCACAGGAAGGCCCACCGCCCGCACCTCACGCACGGGAGACTTGGCAAAGGTCAGCACGATGTCGAGATCGTGAATCATCAGGTCGAGCACGACGTCGACATCCAGGGAGCGAGGGGTAAAAACGCTCAGCCTGTGAACCTCGAAAAACATCGGCTGCGAAAGTATGCCGAGCGTTGCTTGTACCGCGGGGTTAAAGCGCTCGAGATGCCCGACCTGCACGATTCTTTTATGCTCCGCAGCGAGGCGGGCGAGTTCCTCTCCCTCTGCCAGCGTCGTGGCCAGAGGCTTCTCGATGAGTACGTCCACACCTGATTTGATCAGTTGGCCGGCGACGGAAGAATGGTGACCGGTCGGAGCGGCCACGGTGGCTGCCTGCACTTCGCTATGCGTGGTCAGCAGCTGCTGCACCGAACCGAACGCCTTGCATCCAAATTCGCGCGCGACCGCGTCGGCGCGGCTGGTGTCGGGATCGACAACGCCCAACAGCCGAACTGGCTCGCCCTGCTGTTCGAGTTCCTTGTAGACTCGGGCATGATTGCGTCCGAAAACGCCTACGCCCACCACGGCAACGGAGATCGGACTATGGGATGGCAGGAGACTCTCTCGGTGGCCAGTTGCCAAAACAACAAATTGTAAACGCAAATACAGTAAAGAGCATCAGCATTGCTACCTGTCCGGTCTCGCATCGAACGACATCTGTAATCCGAATTCTAGAAAGGACTGCATCGCCCCATGAGGACGATTGCCCTGCTCACCATCTCCAACATCTTCATGACCTTCGCGTGGTATGGACACCTGAAATATCGCGAAGTGCCCCTCTACAAAGTCGTCGTCATCAGCTGGCTGATTGCGTTCTTTGAGTACTGCTTTCAGGTTCCGGCGAACCGCATCGGCTCCTACGAATTCACGGCGGCGCAGCTGAAGACTATCCAGGAAGTCATCACGCTGACGGTATTTGCGGTGTTCTCGGTCTTGTATCTGAAGCAACCGCTACGGTGGAACCATATCGCCGGGTTCGCGTTGATCGTGGCGGCTGTAGCCGTGATCTTCAAGAAGTGGTGAGAGTTTATGGCTTACGGCCCGAGGCGCGGCGACTGGTATACGCCTTCTTCAAGATCGCGATCTGTCCGGCGTGATAGAGCTCGTGCTGCACCACTCCGTGCAGCATATGGTAGAAATCGTATCGCTTGCCAGGCACTTGATCGCGCAGACGCGAGTCTGGAAGGCCTGCGACAGTTTTGACCAGAAGATCGTGCGCCCGTTTCGTCGCAGCTATCGCGTTCTTCCACTCAACTGCAGTTGGATTCTTCACCAGAGGAAAGTTCTCGGTTCCCCGCATTTGCGTCTTCTTTCCGCCAAGCCGAACCGTTACTGCGCGGTCCCACGCGGCGATGTGCAGTACGAGTTCCCAGATGCTGTGCACGTGAGGGATGGGTCGGGCGGCGGCGGTTGCTGCATCTACATCTCTGAGAAGCTTGAGCAGAGAAGGCCCATGCCATGCGCTGCCATCGAAAGCGCGGCGCAGTTGATCTGCGATGCGCGAGGCTTCCGAGGTAGGCGCCGTCTTCTTCATGGAATATCTCAAGCTGCGACCAGGGTGATGCCCGCGGCGTTCGCCGCGTCGGTGACCTTGTCGCCATCGAGCAGCAGGCACTTCTCCGCATCCACCGCGAGACAGGTTGCCCCCGCAGCCTGCATGGTTTCGATCGTCTTCACCCCGATCACGGGAACATCGAATCGCATGTCCTGATTGGGCTTGGCAATTTTCACCACGGTGAGGTTGCGGCTGAGGGTGGAAGCTTCTCCGTGCAGCGATCGCATAATCTGCCCGGCGCGCTCGATCGTTGCGTCCGTACCTTCCATGGCCTCGACCGCGACGCACGCTGACTCGGCTACGACCACAGTCTGCCCAATGTCATGCTGGCCGAGTTGACGCGCCACTTCCCGTCCGTACTCGATGTTCTTCCGTTCCTGCTCGGTCGGGGCGCGTTGTGTTCGCACGCCCGCCTTCACGAGTAACGGCTCCAGCAGCCATGTGGACTTCTCCAGCGTGATGCCTTCGTCGGCCAGAACCTTCGCCACCGCTCCGAGTAGCGAATCGGTACTCCGAGTGGTGAGGGACAGAAGAAGCTTGGCCAGTTTCCAATCCGGACGAATGCTGGAGAAAATCTGCTTATGTTTGACCTGTCCGGCCATGACAGCCCGGCGAACGCCCGCGTGCTGGAAAGTCTCGATGAGTTTGGACAGTTCGCCGAGTGATAACCAATGCACCGCTGCCGCTCCGCCAGAGTCGATCTCGGGGAACGCTTCCTCCTTGATCGCCGCGACGACAACGTCAAATCCCTGGGCTCGCGCTGCATCCAGTACGAGGAAAGGAAATTTTCCATTGCCCGCGATCAATCCGAGCTTTTCTTTCGGAGATGTCATGCTTGAATGCGCCGGCTGGGGGCGCGCGCTGCCAGTCTAGCACCTGAGCGTTCCTCCGCAGACGTTAGCCCGAGGTGCAATAATGCTTCGGAACCAGCAACGGAGGCCTGTCTTGCGATCATTCGCTGCGCTGTTCCTCATCGCCTTTTTCGCCACGGTCCTCGCGCGAGATGCTGCCGCGCAGAAGAACCCCACGCTCGAAGCCAGAAGAGCAGAACTGAAGCGTCTGCTCAGGGACGAATGGGAATACACGCTGCGGACCGAGCCGGAGTTGGCGACCAACGTTGGGGATGACCGCTACAACGATCGGCTCAGCGATTTCTCCGACCAAGCGATTGCTGAGAAGATCGAGCATGCCCGCAAAGCTCTGAAGCAGTTTGAATCACTGGACGTTGCAGGATTCCCGGAGCAGGAGAGATTGAACCACGCGCTCATGGTTCGCAGCTTGCGGGAATCAGTGGAGGGGGCGCGCTTCAAGAGCTGGGAAATGCCCGCCACTCAATTCGGCGGCATCCATCTCGGGTACGCATCACTCTCGTCGTACGTGCCTTTGCGGAATGTGAAGGACTACGAAAACTATCTCTCGCGTCTGCATCAGGTACCGCAGTCGCTGGACGAGGCGATCGGCCACATGCGCGAGGGGCTGCACGACCATCTGATGCCGCCGAAGTACCTGCTCGAGAAAGTGGCGGGGCAGGCACAGAAAGTCGCTGACGCTCCGCTCGACAAGAGTTCTTTCACGGAGCCGCTGCGCAAGTTCCCCGACTTGATTTCCGCAGCGGACCGCGAGCGGCTCAAGAACAGTATCGAAACGGCGGTGAAGAACGAGATCGCTCCCGCTTATGCGCGCTTTGCCAAGTTTGTCCGCGAAGAATATGCGCCGCACGGACGCGTGGAGCCGGGCGTATGGGCTCTGCCCGATGGAGAAGCCCGCTACGGCTTCGCCGTGCGCCATCAGACCACAACCGATTTCACTCCCGACCAGATCCACGAGATGGGTCTGAAGAGCGTTGTCCAGATCGAACAGGAAATGCTGAAGATCGCCAAGGCGCAAGGCTTTGACGATCTGAAGTCGTTCAATGCGAACATTCGGCAGGATCCCGCACTGCACGCCAAATCCGGACAACAACTTCTCGATCTCTATTCGAAATATCGCGATCAGATGTATCCCAAGCTAGCTGAGCTCTTCGGGCGGCTTCCCAAGAACAAACTGGAGGTCGCGCCCATGGAAGACTTCCGCGCTCCAGACGGTGTGCCGGCTGACTACTCGATTGGGGCGGGAGATGGCTCGCGTCCGGGCCGCATCAACGTCAACGAATACGCGCCGGAAAAACGCCTGCTGCTAAACGTGGAAGCGATCGCGTATCACGAAGGCGTCCCCGGCCATCACTTGCAGTACTCCATTGCTCAGGAGTTAACGGACCTGCCGCCGTTTCGCCGATTCTCGCTCGATCTCAACGCCTACACTGAGGGCTGGGCGTTTTACGCGGAGCGTCTGGGAAAGGATGCCGGTTTCTATCAGGATCCATACAGCGAATACGGACGCTTGCAGAACGAAATGTGGCGGGCCGTGCGCTGGGTTGTCGACACCGGCGTTCATGCCAAGCATTGGAGCCGGCAGCAGATGATCGACTTCTTCCACGAGCACACCGCGATGGATGATCAGAACATCGAGACGGAAGTCGATCGCTACATTGCCTGGCCGGGACAGGCGCTGTCTTACAAGATGGGCCAGATGAAGATCCTGGAATTACGCGGGCGGGCGCAGCGGGAACTCGGTTCCAAATTCGACTTGCGAGCCTTCCACGATGCGGTTCTCGATCAGGGGCCGCTCCCGCTCGATGTGTTGGAAACGAAGATCAACGAGTGGATCAAAGAGCGGAAGTAGACTTGACGAACTTAACCAGGACGAGCGCTATTTGATGATCCCGCGTTCCGAAGCTTCGATGAAGCGGATCAGCATATCTACATCCTCGCCGCGTTCCGGCTCGGCTTTCAGCTTCTCCAGCGCCTGCGAAGTATTCATCTTCGACGCCAGCAGAATCTTGTAGGCGTGATGAAGCTTTGCAATTCGTTCTTTGGAAAACCCACGCCGCTGCAGGCCCACTTTGTTCAGCAGGTAAGCATGGGTTTCGCGCGCGGCCGAGGTCATCGAATAGGGCAGCACATCCTGGGTGATGGTGGTTCCTCCGCCGATGTAGGAGTGCGCTCCGATACGCACGAACTGATGCACCGGGCACAGCGCGCCAACTACGGCCCATTCCTCCACCGTCACGTGACCGCCCAGCGTCGCTCCATTCACCAGCATCGTGTGATCGCCAATCAAACAGTCGTGCCCGATGTGCGTATACGCCATGATCAGGATGTGACTGCCGACTTTGGTGAGCCCTCCACCTTTGACGGTGCCGCGGTTGATCGTGACGTATTCGCGGATCTCGTTGTGATCGCCAATCTCCAGCCGCGTCGGCTCACCCTTGTAGGTGACATCCTGCGGCGCCATCCCGATCGCGGCGAAGGGGAAGATTCCGTTGTCGGCGCCAATCTTCGTCGGACCATCAATGGCTACATGCGACACGAGGTGGCAGCCTTCGCCGAGTTCGACGCTGGCTCCGATTACGCAATAGGGACCGATCTTGCACGAGTCCGGCACCCGCGCGCCGGGATGGATAATTGCCGTGGGGTGAATGTTTGCTGATGTCATCGAGAACGGGTGCTGCGAGCCAAGATCGGGAAGCACCGTGTCTGGATCACGCCTCTCCGTCGCCGCTGTCGTTCGAGGCCCGCCCGCGCGAACTGTCGATCAGCTGGCAGGACACTGCCGCTTCCGCGACGCGGCGATCGCCGACGTACGCGTAGCCCTGCATCCTGGCCGCCGTCATGCCGGGTACGACGCGCCAGCCTTTCACTTCTACTTCCAGACGCAACTGGTCCCCCGGTCCGACGGGACGACGAAACTTGGCCCGATCGATTCCGGTGAACACCATGACCTTGTTGTGGCGATCGTCCACTTCGGTCAACAGCAGCGCGCCGCCCGCCTGTGCGATGGCTTCGACGATCAGAACTCCGGGCATGATCGGCAGCCCGGGAAAGTGCCCGGCGAAAAAGGGCTCGTTGATCGTGACGTTCTTGATCGCGACGATCTTTTCTTTGCGTTTAATGTCAAGCACGCGGTCGATCAGCAGAAACGGATACCGGTGCGGTAGGATCTTGAGGATTTCGTGAATGTCCAGCCCGGTCTTCCCTCCGTCGGGAGAAGGTTCGGGGATGGAAGTGCTCTCAGTCATGGCTCGTATGAAACAGCTTGAAGATTATACTGTACGGCTCGTCTCGAAAACGTCGTTGCAGCTCAGCGGAAGGTATGAGATGGCAAAAAGGGAACGAACAACCCAACCAGTGGCAGGCCCCTGGACCGAACGGTTCGAGTATTTTCAGGCTCGACAGGGCACTCTGGTTCAGGCGATTCGCGAGTTCGTGGAGATCGAGTCTCCCAGCGACAACAAGGCAGCGGCGGACCGCATGTCGGCGCATCTCGCCCAGAAATTCTCATTGCTCGGTGGAAAGCCTCATCTTCATCGTGCCGAGGAATTCGGCGACAACCTGCAAATCGACTTCGCGGGAGCGGCCAACACCAAGCCGGTCCTGCTGCTCGGTCACTTCGACACCGTCTATCCGCTGGGAACTCTAGCTAGCATGCCCTGCCAGATGGAAGGCGGAAGACTGCACGGTCCCGGTGTGCTCGACATGAAGGCAGGCATCGCACTGATGCTTTTTGCCATCGAGGCGCTGCAATCGTGGCATGGACAATTGCCTCGCCCAGTAACGGTCTTTCTCGTGTCCGATGAAGAGGTCGGCAGCAGTTCCTCCCGCAAAATCACCGAGAATCTCGCCCGCCAGTCAGCGGCAGTACTCGTTCTTGAGCCGTCGGCCGGCCTCCACGGAGCGGTCAAGACGGCGCGCAAAGGCGTCGGTGAGTATACGCTCACGGTGAAAGGAGTCGCGGCGCACGCCGGACTTGATCCGGGCAAGGGACACAGCGCCATTCTCGAACTTGCGCGGCAGATCGCCGTGATCTCGAAGTTCAGCGACCTGAGGAACGGAATTTCGGTCAATCCCGGAGTGATTCGCGGAGGCACGCGTACTAACGTGATCGCGGCAGAAGCTGCTGTTGAGATTGATGCGCGCATCAAAAGTGCGAAGCAAGCTGCCGGTCTGGATCGCAAGTTACGTGCTCTGAGGCCCTTTGATAAGTACTGCAAGCTCTCGATCGAAGGCGGCATCAACCGCTTGCCGATGGAACGCAACCAGGGAGTTGTAGCGCTCTACAAAAAAGCTCAGGCGATCGCGAAGCAGATCGACTGGAAGCTGGAGGAGGCTGCGGTCGGCGGCGGCTCGGATGGGAACTTCACCGCCGGCATCGGCATCCCGACGCTCGACGGCTTGGGTGGTGTCGGCGACGGCGCCCACGCCGCGCACGAACACATCATCGTTTCTGAATTGCCCCGCCGCGCGCTGTTGCTGGCGGGGATGATTGAAGCGGCATAATCGTACGTTGAGTGGATCTCAGTCGGCTGCCGTGAATACGAGGAAGTAGTCCATGTTGTCGGGCTTCACGAAGTCGTATTTCCCGATAACCTGAAACCCTGCCTGCTTCGCCTCGCGAATCACCACGTCACTCCCAACCCCATGGTTCTCGCCATTGCCATTACGGTCGATGATCCCGACCTTCGCGCCCGGTCGCAGCGCCGTGCGCAGATTTCGCAACAGCTCCACCGGATGTGCCACCTCATGGTAGGTCTTCAGCAGCAGTACGGCATCGACCGAATCGCGCGGAAGTTCCGGATCGTCCGCCTGGCTCAGCATTGCCTTTACATTGTGCAGTTGCTCTTTTTCGGCCCGCTCTCGAATGTAGTCAACTGCTTTCGGATTGATATCCACCGCATACACGACCCCATCCCCGACGCGTTTCGCTGCTCTTACCGTGAACCATCCCGAGCCCGCTCCGATGTCGGCGACGCTTTTTCCATTCGTGATACCGAGAATGTCCATTACGCGATTGATCTGTAGCCGATCCTCACGCCCCGGCGATTCGAAGATCGACAAGTCGCCAGCGTATGGCTCACTTGTCTTTCTTTCCTGTTGCGTGGCGGCGGCACGGCCCTGCGTCGCCGAGCCTATGGGCGGTACAGAAATCGCCACTGCGAACAGAGCGACTACAAGCTGCAGTATTCTGCGCATGGCTTCACCTGAAGCTTTCTCTCCATCGATAGACTCTCTCTCCTTACCGACGTGAGCGAACGGCTGCGGCTTCTTTGGGTCGATTGACGCTCCCCCTCTTGTCTGACCGCGCCCAGCCTTCGTTTTGACTCCGGCAGGTAGGTAGCCTAGAATTTCAATAGACGCTGCGTTACACGCCGTAGTCGCTACGAGAGTCAATTCCAAGGAGGCATCGCATGGAAGGAAAAATCGGAATTTGGGAGATCCTTCTCATCGTTGGGATTGCGCTCCTGCTGTTCGGCCCCAGTAAGTTCGCTTCGCTCGGCAAAAGCATCGGCGAAGGACTGCGGAATTTCAAGTCGGCGATGAAAGAAGAGCCGGCAAAAAAAGACGAAACCAACAAGTCTTAGACTTCCGGGCAACCGTTTTCCTGCAGCATCCGATACACCATGGCCACCGGTAGTCCGACCACATTGCTGTAGTCCCCTTCGATCCGCGGAATCCACCGCGAAGCCCATCCCTGAATCGCGTAGGCTCCCGCCTTGTCCATCGGTTCGCCGGTGTCGACGTAGTCGCGAATCTCCTGATCTGATATCTCACCCATTGTGACAAGAGTGATCTCCGAAGCAATTCTTGGATGCCGATCAGGCTGCACCAAGCACACCCCTGTAATGACCTGGTGCGTCCGCGAGGCCAGCAGGCGCAACATACGAACCGCATCGCCGCGATCGGTGGGTTTGCCGAGGATCATCCCGTCGACCACGACGACGGTATCAGCGCCAAGCACGAGATCCTGCCGACGGGTCTGTGCGACCTTCAGCGCCTTCTCGCGCGCCAGTCGCTCGGCGCATTCGCGCGGTCCTTCGTTTGCCAATGGAGTTTCATCGACGTCTGCAGGTTGGACGGTGAAGGTGATTCCGGCATTGCGCAGAAGTTCCTGACGGCGCGGTGAGGCCGAAGCGAGCACAAGCATGGGGATGATTCTATCGAAAGGGAGACCTATGCCTTGATCAACTCAATCCGGTTCCCAAACGGATCGGCGATATGACATCGCTCGACGCCCGCGATGTTGTTATCGGGGATGACCTTGACGTCGGCATTTCGTAGGGCTGCGACCAGCCGCTCATAGTCGATGCACCGCAACGCTGGATGCGCCTTCAATGCAGGACGAAAGTTCTCCTCCACTCCCATATGAATCTGCACCGGTCCACACTCAAACCAGCATCCGCCGCGTATGGCCAGTTCCGGCGGTTTCGGAACTTCACGCATACCCAGCAGCGAACCGTAAAATGCGCGTGCTCGATCTTCGCCACCTGGCGGCATAGCCAGTTGCACGTGATCAATCGCGCTAAAAGGATAAATCGCCATAAGATGACGTTTAGCAACCGCCGAGTGTACTCGGAAGCGGCAACGCAAAAGCTTTAACCGCGGAGATCGCAAAGAGAAGCCGCCGAGGCCGCGAAGAAGATCGCTGGGCGATACTAGCGAGTCCCCACCGAGCCACGCGCAGACTCAATCAGCTTGGCGGAATCGTATCCGACGCCATCTTTGAACACGGTCTCGACGTTCTCGATATCTTCGATCTGCTTCGACGGGTCCCCCTTGATGACCACCAGATCGGCCTGTTTTCCGGTCGCGACCGTCCCAATCTTGTCTAGCTCGCCTAGATATTGCGCCCCGTTGTAGGTCGCGATGTGAATCGCTTCCAGCGGAGTGAATCCCGCTTCGACAAGTAGTTCCACCTCTCGCTGATCCCCGAATCCCGCGATTACCCCGCCCATGCCTGTGGGATCCAGACCCGCCAGCAGCAATCCGCCGGCTTTTGAGAAGGCATACTCGAACTCCAATTCCTTCTTGAATGCTGCAGGCAAGGGCGATTCCTCGCTGCCGAAGTTCCGCTGCAAGAATGCGGAATCGTTGTAACGCAGGCGATTCGCCAGCCAGGCACCCTTCGCCTCAGACGATAACGCATCGAGCTGCCTCGGCTGCACTGGAGGGCGGCCTGGAAAACTGCCCATCTCAAACACCGGCAAGGTCGAAGTTACGGCAACATGATGCTGCACCAGATATTGAATCGTTTCGTGCAGCGGTCCGGAATTCGCATCGAGTTTCGCCATGCGCACCGGATCTTCGGGCTTGTCCGGGCATTCGTCGGGCTTCTTGCCGGGAAGGAACTCAGTGTCGACGAACAGCCCATGTTCAAGATCATCAATGCCCAGATCCGCCGCCTCCCGAAAGGTAACTGCGCACAAATGGCCCGTCACTTTGGCTCCGCGCTTGTGGGCGGCGTCAATGGCAGCTTTAAGTTCCGCGCGCGTAATGAACATGTACGCCTTGAAATTGTCGACGCCTTCATCGAGCCAGTAGTTGACGGTTTTGACCGCATCGTCCGGTCCCGTCAGTTGGTGCAACTGAAGAGCCCAAGAACCCTTCCCTTCCAAGTAGGGTCCGGTCACGTGCATCTTGGGACCTGGAGTCTTTCCGGCATCGATCGACTTCTTCAGCTCGAGGTCGGTGTAAGGTTCGAGCGATCCTGTGGTACGAATCGTGGTAACACCTCCCGCCAGATACAGCCGGGGAAAGCTGTAGGCCATCTCTCCGAAGATGCCATGCCCGACGGGATAGAACATGTGATCGTGCATCCCGACCAGTCCTGGGATAACGGAGTATCCGTGCAGATCAATTACCTGCGCATCCTTCGGCACAGTCGTTGAGGAAGCCTCGCCGACGGACTCAATCTTGCCCTTGCTGAGAATGACGGTCTGGTCTTCGCGCGCAGCCGCGCCGGTTCCATCAATTACACGCACATGCGTGAGAGCGATGACCGGGGCGTCGATTTTGACGAACGCCTTCACCTCCGGCGCCAAAGTTTGCGACGCGGCGAGAGAAGTAAGACTGAAGACCAAAAAAGCGATCGCCTTATGCATGAATCCTCCTCGGTACGCGAGCCGCAGAGCGGCGGAAGAATACAACCCACGGCGCAAGGCGTGGGTGTAAAGTCGTGTGTTGCGTCTAGCGCTGCGAGGGCGCAAGAAAATGAATACTCTCTCGTTTGGGTGGTCTGAATGTACACGCCTGGCCGATGAGCTCGTCAAGCCAATAAACAAAGTCTTCGTGGGTTTCGAACATCCGGCCTGGGGACCAACTTCCGTGACGCTCTGGCGATTGGGCGGGACAGGTTTGCGGATAGACTCGCGGATGTACGATATAGCAGCAAGACTGGAAGTTGGAGTTTTGCAGATTACTCCCGTCTCGACACCTCCAACAGATAACCTGAATGCCGCGGTGGATGCGGCGTTTGCCAAGGAAATCCTCGCATTCAAGCTCACCATCGAAGAGTCAGGCATACGCGCGGAGTCCGGAATAGTTCTCAGGGCTGACAGCCACGAAATAATCGTGGTTGCGGGAGCTTTTCCATTCTGCTTGGCGGTCAGCGGACCCTTTACAGAGCCGAATACCTTTCACCCAGAATATCCAATCGATCGCTACACCCGCACTCTATTCGCCTGATTCAATGAACGCCGTCTTTCTGCCTTGCTTCAGAACCAGGTTCCCGCGCGATACCGGCGGTATTCATCCCCGAAGGCGGCCTCCAGCACGGCAGACTCTTTCTTCGCTCGCCAGATCTGCAACGGAATCAAGACTACGAAGATGAGGAGCCAGATCGGCTTTCCAAAAACCAAAATGGCGCCGCAAAAGACCCACGATCCAAATACGTAGATCGGATTGCGGATTTTCGAATAGAGGCCGCGCGTCACCAACTGTCGCGCCTCGGCCTTCACTGCAAAGGATGCTCCAAGCTGAAAGTGGGCCACGGTCCACAGGAGGAATCCCGCAATCATCAGGCAGAGTCCGGTTATCGGAACAATGGTCCAAGCTGCGGGAGGATGCTGCCACAAGAACAGAACCATCGCGCCACCCACGACGAGTGTCAGCAGAACGTGTTTTCCGATCATGATCTCAGCTCGGCTGGGAGGGTAAATCAGAAGCGCCGAGGCTGCAAGAAGGCAGGAAGAAACACGAAAGGCCTCGAGAAGTTCGAGGCCTTCACACTTTCGGTAACACAGCACCTCGCGATGAAGTCAGTATGATCCCGCGATTTGGTGCAGTCAAGTTACTTTCGTCGGGAGCTCATCCTCGCGTTTCGCTCCCATTACACACCCGCTCCACAGAACCGAAGCGTGGACCCGACGGGATTCGAACCCGCATCTGCGACCATCGCGAGGTGCTATGTCGCCGTTACACCACGGGCCCGATCCCGACTGTAGCGAATGAGACATATACCTTTTGTGCCCAATATCACAATCCGTACAAAAGCACTGTCTTCAAGCCCAAATCGGGAATCGCCCCGCCCTGCTAAAATCAATATTTACCCGCGCTCTCATGGACTCCCAGCACATCCGCAACTTCGCGATCATCGCGCACATTGACCACGGCAAGTCCACGCTGGCCGACCGCCTGCTGGAACTCACCGGATCCCTTAGTGCGCGCGAGATGCAGGCTCAAGTGCTCGACTCCATGGATCTGGAGCGGGAACGCGGCATAACAATCAAGGCCCACGCCGTCCGCATGATGTACACCGCGCACGACGGCGAAACTTACCAGATCAATCTGCTGGACACCCCCGGCCACGTCGATTTCTCTTATGAAGTCTCGCGCTCGCTGGCTTCGTGCGAAGGTGCGCTCCTCGTCGTCGACGCTTCGCAAGGCGTAGAGGCACAAACGCTCGCGAACTCGTATCTGGCAATCAATCACGGGCTCGAAATCATTCCGGTCATCAACAAGATCGACCTGCAAAGCGCCGATATTCCGCGCACCAAGGAGATGATCGAAAGCGCCGTCGGACTGGACGCCACGGACGCTGTCCTCATCAGCGCGAAAACCGGGCAGGGCGTGCCCGATGTTCTCGAAGCCATCGTCAAGCGCATTCCGCCACCCAAGGGCCAGCCCGAAAACAAACTTCAGGCGCTGATCTTCGATTCCTGGTTCGATCCCTATCGCGGCGTGATCGTACTAGCGCGGGTGTTCCAGGGCACCATCCGCAAAGGGCAGAAAATTCGCCTCATGTCGAACGGTCGCGTTTTCGATGTTGAAGCGCTCGGCGTGTTGACTCCCAAACCTGTCGACATCGACGAACTCAAAGCCGGAGAAGCCGGATTCCTCATCGCCAACATCAAAAACGTTGCCGACACAAAAATCGGCGACACGATCACCGATGACGCGAATCCTGCGATCGAGCCGCTGCCCGGCTTCGAAGAAATCAAGCCGATGGTCTTCGCCGGTCTTTACACCGTCGATGCCCACGAGCACACGCAACTTCGCGAGGCACTGGAGAAGTTGCGGCTGAATGACTCGTCTTTTTTCTTTGAGCCTGAAAGCTCCGTTGCGCTTGGTTTCGGTTTTCGCTGCGGATTCCTCGGCTTGCTGCACATGGAGATCATCCAGGAACGGCTGGAGCGCGAGTTTGGACTCGACCTGATCACCACTGCCCCGGGCGTGCGCTACAAGGTCACGATGACGGATGGCTCTCTGCTGGAAGTCGACAATCCCTCCCGCTGGCCAAATCCGGCCGCGATCGCCAAGGTCGAAGAGCCGGTCATCCTGGCGACGATTCTCACCGCTGAAGAATATGTTGGCGGCATCCTGAAGCTGGTCGAAGAGAAGCGCGGCAAGCAGAAGACGTTTGAATACGTCGGTTCAACCCGAGTGATGCTGCACTACGAGCTGCCGCTAAACGAAATCGTGCTCGATTTTTATGATCGGCTAAAGTCTGTCTCCCGCGGATACGCCTCACTCGACTACCACCTCGCCGGATATTGGGATTCTCCGATGGTGAAGCTCGATATTCTCGTGGCCGGTGATCCCGTCGATGCGCTTTCAATCATCGTGCATCGCGACTTCGCTTACGAACGAGGCAAAGCGCTCGTCTCGAAAATGCGCGAACTGATACCCAGGCAGATGTTTGAAGTCCCGATCCAGGCGTCGATTGGAGCCAAGATCATTGCCCGCGAGACGGTCCACGCGATGCGCAAGAATGTACTGGCCAAGTGCTATGGCGGCGACATCACGCGCAAGAGGAAGCTGCTCGAGAAGCAAAAAGAAGGCAAAAAGCGCATGAAGCGCATTGGCCGCGTCGACATTCCGCAGGAAGCGTTCCTCGCGGTCCTCAAAGTCGGCGAAAGCAGCGACTAGCGGCCACCGGGCAACTCCGACCTCGCTCGCTCCATCTGATCATCCGGAACTTCCGACCGCTCGCGGGAGTCTATTGAATCCAGCCTCTGCTTGAGTGACATCAGGAGGACTGATGCACGGCTGCGCCCTTTTTCGATCTGCGATCCTTTTCCTCTGGCTGACCGCTGCAGCGGCCGCGGCTCAACAATTCGAATCAGGAGCCACGGTCTCGAAACCACGCCAGCAATCCGCGACCGCCCGTCAATCGGCGATGAGCCTCATAGAGGAGGCTCTTGCAGGGACAGGCTCACTCACTCTTCCGTCGAATCGGCTCGCGATCGAGCTGCGCGCGTTCCCCATCGTCTGGTCGCGGAGTGATGCCCGCGCCCGTGTGCTTGTTCAGCAAATGGCGGGAGAGTTCGGGCAAAGCGCGAGCGCGATCCTGCAAAATCCCGATCAGAATCCTGTCTATGCACTGAACCTTCTGCGCAATCAGCGCAATAACATCGCGCACAATATCGCGAACAGCGATCCCGCACTCGCGCTAGTCTTTGTCTCCGCCACTTTGCCGTATCTGAAATCGGATGGTGCGGATGGCGACTCCGAAGATCACGCACTCATCGTCGATCTCGCCGCGCAAGTCGCTCTCCGTGATCCTCACCATGCTTTGCAACTTGCCGAACAGCAATTGAAAGAGATGAGCGACCTGCCGCAGTCGATGATCAGTCTGCTGGAACAGGTTCAGCGCAACGATCCGCAAGCCGGAGCGCGTTTGCTTCGCGATATTGTCGATCACCTGCGACAGCAGAATCTTGCCGAAGACAGCGAAGCGTTGTCGTTTGCCTCGGCGCTGCTCGGGAACCAGTTTTTCCACCAGTCGGAAGCGGGCAAACCGGACGACGCGCTGCGATCGCTCGCGGAGGCAGTCGCGAGCGCGGCGATGAACTCAGAGGTCATGCAGAACGAGCCCTACATCCTGGCCAATGCGAAGACCGCGCTGCAGGCGCTGTCTCCCTCCAAAAGCGCGATCCTGTACCCGGGAAGTCCTCGCAAGGCAGTCCCTCCGATACAGCCTTCGTTCTGGCAAAGATTCAACCTGGCTCGCTCCAACGGCGATGTCAATCAGGCGCTTGCCCTGATTTCACAGGCTCCAGAGGACGACCGCGCACAGGCGTTGGAGCAGGCTGCATGGGACCTCGCCAATCGGGGAGAGGTGGAGCGAGCGCGGCAGGTTGCCGAAACCCTCGATCCCTGGAAGAAGAACAACGTCGTGCAGTCCGCCATCCAATGTGCGGCGCTCGCAGCAGGGAGCCACTCGGATTTTTCTGGCGCCCGTCAGTTAGCAGCCCAGATCACCGATGAAGATTCGCGCGCCACCTTGCTCAGCGATCTGGCGATTTACGCGTACGGCGATGGCAAGCGAAGCACGGCCGAAGAGATGCTCGCCGAAGCAGCTTCGCTTGTATCCAACCGCAATGCGGGAACATCTGCGTTTGCTGCGCAGTTGAGAGTTGCACAGGCTTATCTGCGGGTGAAGCCCGCGCAAGCCATTCCTTTGCTGGAACGCTCGGCAAGTCAGATTGATCAGGCGCTGTCCGCCGCCGCGCAACTCGACGGATTCCTGCCGGATCGCCATTCCTTTGAGGGCAGTGAACTGATTCTCGACCAGGGATTTCTCTATACCTCGCTTCTGGAGCCCTACGCTCAAGCCACCGCCGAACTGGCTGCGATTGACTTGCCCACAGCCCGAACCATGGCGGACCGTCTCCCATTGCCCGAAGCGCGGTTGATGACCGAGGTCGTCGTGGCTGCGCGGGTCCTCGGACAAAAAGACCAGGCGCAGGCGGCTTCCAATTCAGCTCCCGACGTAAGCAGATGGTTCGATGTCCACTAGTTTCGATCGTTGCCGGGACGAGTGCAGGACATCAAAACGCGCTGAAATCGAGTAGAAAACGACGCTGTCTCAAATCCGGAAATGTGCAAATCTCAAAGAAGTATCCAACTCAGTTCGGAGTAACTGCCAGTCATGTTAATGGGGGGTTAATTGTATAACTGGTTACTATTCAGACGTTTATGGTCGGATATCGGAACATCAAAAACCGACTGATCGGTCGCTTAGAGAGACGACTCTTTAGCGCGCTCTCGCTTCCACAAGCTTTTCCACAGCTTCAGCGCCGCTCCGGCAGACCACTGCAAACCTAAGTCCCTAGGGAACTTACCCTGCCCTGCTAAGGGAAATCCTTTAAGAGCCCACCCCTATTCCTCGGGCGCGACCCCGCCCTCGGCGAGCGACTCAAATCTGGTGCAGTGCTTCAGAAATGCCATCTTCACGCGGCCAATCGGACCGTTGCGCTGTTTGCCAATGATGATCTCGGCCCGGCCCTGCAACTCCGGATCATCCTGCTTGTAGACTTCTTCACGGAAGATGAACATGACCAGGTCGGCATCTTGCTCGATGGATCCCGATTCGCGCAAGTCGGCGAGTTGCGGCCGATGATCGCCGCCGCGACTCTCTGGAGCGCGGCTTAACTGCGAGAGTGCCACGACCGGAACACTAAGTTCCTTGGCCAGCGCTTTCAATCCGCGCGAAATCGCGGAGACTTCCTGCGTGCGGTTTTCGAAGCGCTTTCCTCCACCCGACATGAGTTGCAGGTAATCCACGATCAGCAGATCAAGCCGGCCCTGCGACTGCTTGAGACGCCGCGCCTTGGCGCGCATCTCGCTTAAAGAAATTCCCGGAGTGTCATCGATGAAGATCGGGGCATGTGCGAGTTGCTCCATGGCGCGGACGACCTTTTTCGTATCCTCCTGCCACAAGGATCCGGTGCGCATTTTGTGGGCGTCCACCCGGGCCTGCGAACACAACAGACGCATCAGCAGGGCTTCGCGCGACATTTCCAGGGAGAACACTCCGACGACCTGCTGATCCTCGATCGCCGCGTTCTCCGCGATATTCATCACAAACGCCGTCTTGCCCATCGAAGGACGGGCGGCGATGATGACCAGATCGGACCGTTGCAGCCCGCTCGTCATCTCGTCCAGATCGGTATAGTGCGTCGCCAGTCCCGTGATGCGCTGGCCACGTTGCAGCAGGGCATCGACCGATCCGATCGACTCTCGCACGATCTCCTGAATGCCCATGAAGCCGCGCCCAATGCGCTTTTCCGAGAGCTGAAAGATCGACGCCTCGGTATCGCTGAGCACATCCTCGGCCAGATCGCTCTGGTCTGATGCCCGGGCAATCGCCGTGTTCGCCGCCGAGATCAAGCCGCGCAGCAGCGCCTTGTCCGACACGATCTTGACGTAGTGCTCGATGCTCGGCCGCTCCGGTACGCCATCCACCAGGCTCGAGACGTACGCTACGTCACCGATGGCCTGAAGGTCCTTGTGCCGGTCGAGCTCTTCGATCAACGTGATCATGTCGATCGGCCGCGAGGATTCCGCCAGGTCCACCATGCGCGCGTAGATCCGGCGATGCGAATCGAGCGAAAAGTCCTCGACGCGCAGATGTTCTGCCGCCTGGTTGTAGGCAAAGTTGTCGAGCAGGATCGCGCCCAGAATCGAGCGCTCGGCATCGACGTTGGCAGGAAGCGTGCTGATGGTGTATTCGGAAGTGGCCAAGATTCGTCCCTACGCAGACATCAGTTTCGAGAGAACACTAACTCCGCGCACCTTGTGAATGCGACGCGCATCCCGTGGAAATCTCCGCGAAATAGAAAAAAACTTGCCGATTGCACACTTCATGAAGCTCCACAGCCATTTGGGGACGGCCGTTCTGTCCGTCGCGCGCATATTCGGTTCAACGGGCCTGCCGTTGACCTTAGAGTGTAGGTGAATAAAAAGCGAATATCAAGAACGGAGTCGACGACTCCCACTGATTTACGAGCTGAGAAGATCTAGGAGTTGCCGTGCCCCGAGGGAAGAAATAGGAGAATTGCCATCAGAACCAGGGTCAGTCCTTCGATCGCTAGCGCGGAGACAGTCAGTTTCTTGGGGCGTGGGAATCTCGCGAACAGGCGGCTCATGCCCATGCCGAAGGCTACCATGGGAGAAGCAAACAACCGGAACATAGAAGCCCAGCCCAGAATGGAGTCACTGTGGCTTACCCAGGGAATGCTCAAAATTGCAACCGAAAGCGGCGCCGTCAAACTAACGCCTATGAGGGCCTTGGAATAGATCGTGTACGCAGCCTCTGATTTCGCAATAACCAGCACGAGGAAAAATGTGACGACCAGAAACATGCCGACGATGAAAAACTCGAGGATCAAGTCTCCCCCAGCCCACATCCCGCCTGAGGCGATCGCATCGGCCGGATGAGTCTTGTATTGCCAGTAGCGCCAGGCGATCAGAATCGCGGCGATCCCCACTGCCGCGGCGTAACCAAGCGCAACCAGGGCGAGTTGGATTCTCCACGGGATCGGCCCCATGGCTTCATGTTATCGGCGGCAGCCTTCAGGTTTCCTGTAACCGAGGTAATGGTGGGGAGTGGTGAGGGCTGCTCGGGACCAGGGGCTTAGAACTAGGGACTAGACTAGAATGCGGTCCGCAGGCCAGCCACCCGCGGACCGCATCGTTCGTGTGTCTCCGACCTGCCCTATCGCCGCGAAGCGGCTCAATGACTGCTTCGGCCCGTCGGCACCTGCAAGCAGGCACCACCATCGCCGAAACCAGTTGCTGACCCGCCATCCGATGACGGCGAATCCGCAGCTGTACGGTCGGCCAGCAGGCTGTCTTCCGCTCCGAAGAGCCCGAAGGGGGAGGAGGCCACAACGCCCGGGCAACCAGTCGCGCTAGGCGCGTTTCTGGAAGTTTTCCCCCGGCAATCCTCTCTCGAGAACTGCCGTCACCGCTGGCTCAGCCGCAAATCATCGGCCCAGTCAGAAACTCTCACGTTTTGCTGGACCCACTTTCCGTCAGATTTCTGTAGGCCGCAATACAAAAAGCGGCGTGCATTGTGCAGAAGCTGTGGAGGATGTGACTTCCCTGTGGAAAGCGGAGGAAATCCCTGACGCAAACTCCGTATTGCGCGAATGTCTGCAATCACTTACACAGCGTTTGGCCTCTTGCGGCGAGTTCGAGACAAGGCTTCAAACTTCGGATTCGCATTACTCTTACTTTCGTAAGGTCCCCCACCGTAGTAACGATGAATTGCCGGAATTTCTCCCAGAGAATTAAGAGGTTGGTACTTCCATCCTTTGGAGTAACCGCTCAATGAGATCGTCTCGGCAGTACTATGCACTTTTCGCAATTGCCCTCTTCATAATGCTTGTAACCCCCGTATTCGGACAGCAAGACTCCGGCCAGAGTCTGGCCGACGTGGCGCGCAAGCTGCGGAAGGATACCAGCGAAGAGGTCAAGATGACCGATGCCGACGCGAATCGGCTCTTCAAGTCGGTGGACACCATTTTTGACTTTGCCTCGGAAGACACCGGCATGCCGAAACACGCCGCGGTGAAGCGGCGAATGGTGGGCAAGGCCGACGTCGAGAAATATGTCCAAGGGAACCTCGCGAAGGAGGAGTACGCGCAACGCTTCGTGCAGGAAGAAATGAGCATGAAGAAATTGGGATTCCTGTCGCGCGACTTCAACTTGAAAGAATACGTAGTGAAATCGACAGGACAGGCAATCGCCGGCTACTACGACGACGAGACGAAAACCATCTCGCTGCTGAACTGGGTACCTGCCGACAGGCAGGAGCCGATTCTGGCCCACGAACTCACGCACGCATTGCAGGACCAGAACTACGATCTGGCGAAGTGGATGAAGAGCGCACAGAAGGCTAAAGGCGGCGGGGAAGACGAGAGTGCCGTAGCGCGGAAGGCTGTGGTCGAAGGCCAGGCCATGGTGGTGTATATCGACTACATGCTGAAACCAGTGGAGCGGACGCTGCAGGATACGCCCGACATTCTGTATTCGATGGAAGACCCGGCCGTGAAGGGGATGATCGACTCGCAGATGACGCATGAAGCTCCCATGATGATGCGCGAAGCGGGGCTATTCGCCTACAAAGAAGGGCTGATCTTCGAGGGAGAACTGCTGCACAAAGGCGGCAAGGAGATGGCCTTCGCCGGAGTCTTTGCGCGCCCGCCGCGAAACTCGCATGAGATTCTCCATCCCGAGACCTATATCAACGGGGAGAAGTTGCCGGCGCTTCGCATCCCCGATATGAAGAGTGTCCTGAACAATCAGTACGAAGTCTTCGATTCAGGCAGCCTCGGTGAACTCGATGTCCGGGCGCTGCTGAAGCAGTACGGAGAACGAAAGATTGCCGGCGAGCTCTCTTCTGCCTGGCAAGGCGGGAGTTACATGCTCTATCGGCGGAAAAGTGACTCGGCGACACCGGCGTCGGTAACGACGGCCGATCTGGCGCTGCTGTACGTCTCGCGATGGAAGAGCCCGCAGGCGGCGGCAAGGTTTGCGAAGTTCTACGCGGGAGCTGTGCCGCAGCGCTATCGAAGCGCTGCAGCGGGGCAGGTTGCGGCCTGCGCGGGAGACAAGTGTCCGGTGTCCACTTCACAGATAGAGACGGAGGAAGGCCCGGTGATCGTCGAGCAGTGGAACGACAACACGGTCGTGGTCTCAGAAAGCTTCGACGCGCCGACCGCGGGAAAACTCAGCGCCGCATTCCGGAGCGCAGCAGGTTCCGCGCAGGCCGAAAACCTGCCGCAGGAAGAGATTGGACTGCGCCTGCTGAGCATTCCGGCGTTTCAGCAGTTTGAAGAAAAGATCGGGGACGCAGTCGCAGCGGAAATTCTGAAGAGGATTGGCGCCGTCTCGCAACGGTAGGACCCGGTCTCGAATCCTTCGCGTCACCGTCGGTTGAATCCTCTACAATCGAAGCGGCGAATTCTGCCCGCGAGACTCGGAATCTCCCCAAATGCTGAAGCGTCTTTCGTTTGCGATCCTGTGGCTCGGTCTCCTTTCCTGCAATCACACCGTCGCCCAGACTCAGCACGACAAGGGATTCTGGCGGACGATCCTCAAGCAGCAGGCCGCCGTGCCCGAGCACGAGTCCGCGGACGCACTGGCCCACGAACTAAGTGCGATGTTGGCCTCGCCCGACCCTGAATTGCGCGACGAAATCGCCTATACCGTTCTGGTCACATGGATCGATCGCGGGAAGATTCTGACCACGCCAACGCTGATCTCCCTCAGCGATGAATGGCGAGCGAACTTACAGAGCGGCATGGGCGAAATCGGAAGTGACTCTGTGCTCAAGAGATCGTTTTCGGCTCTGCTGCTTTCGGAAATGGCCCGACGCGAGGCGAAATACCCGTTCATGGGAGCCGAACGGTATCACGCGCTGGTCGCCGAAGCGATTACTTACCTGACTGCCGAGCGTGACCTGCGTGGATACGATCCCAAGCTGCACTGGATTCACGCCACCGCCCACACCGCGGACTTGCTCGCAGAACTCGCTGAGAGCTCTCTGCTCACAAAACAAGAAGCCAGCGGAATTCTGCAAGCGATCCGGATGCGCCTTTCTACGGCGGCGGAGGTCTTCACTCAAGGCGAACAAGACCGCCTTGCCGGTGCTGTTGTCGCCGTCATTCGTCGCAACGACTTCGACTCTTCCACCTTTGCCCCATGGCTGGCGCGTATTCAGGAGGAAGACCGCAATGTTTGGACCGCCACGACTCCTGAGGCCCTGGCACGCTATCAGAATCACAACTACCTGCTGCAGGCCCTGACGGTCCGCATTCTGCTGGAGCCTGACTCGCCTCACATGACCGATTACCGGAAGGAAGTGCTTAAACTTCTGGCCGCTCGACAGGGGTAAAGAGGCTGTCCGATTCCGCACAGTCCAGTCCGCCTCCGGTCAGTGCCTGGTGTTTCGCTGCTCCCCCGGATCTCGGTGCGACCTTTGCTGGCAATCGCTTACAGCGCATTTTGCGCTGGCAGCGGACTTGCTGAAAACCATCAGAGTTGGTCACGCTGATGAAAGTCCTATTCCAAGATGTCCGCCATGCCCTGCGCATTTTGCGCCGCAGTCCGGCATTCACCGCGATCGCGATCCTCACTCTCGCTCTGGCAATCGGCGCCACGACAGCCATCTTTAGCGTGGTCTACGGCGTCCTGCTCCGGCCGCTACCCTACAGCGATCCCGACCGCATCGTCGCCATCCACGAGGTCAACACGAGCGGCACCTGGTCGCGGCTTGCCGATCCGAACTTTGACGACTTTCGCGACCAGAACCACAGTTTCCAGGCAATCGCGAAATACAGCGCCAATGAGATGTCCGTCTCGGGAGGCGCTCAGCCAACCCGCACCATCGTGACCAGCGTCTCGCCGGACTTCCTGAGAGTCTTCGGCATTCAGCCGATCCTCGGCCGCGATTTCAGCCTCGCCGATGCCCGCAAAGGCGCCGGTCCCGTCGCGCTCGTCAGCGACGGATACTGGAGACGATATCTCGGTTCGTCCGCGGATCTATCGCAGCTTCATCTCAAGGTCGACAACGCCCTCTTCGCAGTGGTCGGCGTTCTTCCCAATGGATTCCAGTTCCCATCGAACTCGGAGATCTACGTTCCCGCCGATCTCGACGGAGAGAACCCCAGCCGCACCTCGCACAACTACTATGCGGTCGCGCGCCTTCGAGACGACGTAGCGGTCCAACGAGCGAACGCGGAGATCAGCACCATCGCGCGCCGTATCCATGATTCCTCGAGCGAGAAGAACGACTATCTCCTCAAGGATGCGGCGGTGGTTCCACTCCAGGTTTCAATGACCGGCAAGGCTCGTCCGGCTCTGCTGATTCTTCTGGGCGCAGTTGGATTTCTTCTTCTCGTGGCCTGTGCCAACGTGGCCAACCTCCTGCTGGCGCAAGCTTCGGCTCGTCAACGCGAACTGGCTGTGCGCAGCGCGCTGGGCGCAGGCCGCGGCCGCCTGATCCGACAGTTCCTGACCGAATCACTTCTGCTGTCTTTGGTCGCGGGTGCTCTCGGGATTCTTGGCGCGCTCGCCGGAGTTTCTGGACTCATCGCTCTTGCCCCTCAGGATCTGCCACGCCTGGACAGCATCTCGATCAATATCCCGGTTCTTGCGTTTGCGTTCCTGCTCTCCGCTGCCGTTGCCGTCGGGCTGGGAATCTTCACAGCCGTCCGCGCCACCACAGGCGATGTCCGGGAATCTCTCGGGGAAGGCGGCCGCTCGCAATCCGGGTCACGTCGCAGCCAGCGGCTCGGGCGCGCCATCGTGGCCGCACAAGTCGCTATCACGCTCGTGCTGGTGATTGGCGCAGGACTGCTGGGACGCAGCTTGAAAAAAGTGCTCGAAGTCGATCCCGGCTTCCGCGTCGATCAGATCGTCACTATGGACGTCTCACTCCCCTGGCCCGAGACTCCGAAACAAAAATCCACGCAGATTGGTTTCTTCTCCAACCTGATCGACCGGCTGCGCCAGATCCCCGGAGTACACAAGGTCGGCGCTACCAGCGGCCTTCCAATGGACGGTGGCCTGCCTGACGGCATGTACCTCTTGATGACGCAGGATGAACTTCCCAAGGTGAACCCTGAAGATCAGAAGGCGGTTGGCCGCGTATTCGGGCTCCTCTTCCAGCAAAAGGATCGCCTGGGCACGGCTGACTTCGGTGTCGTCACTGGTGGATATTTCCAGACACTCGGTATTCCGCTGCTGCGCGGACGCCTCTTCGATGACCGCGATACCGCCGATTCTCCGCATGTGGCCGTGATCAGCGATTCCATGGCACGTTCGCGCTGGCCCGGACAAGATCCGCTCGGTCACACGATCCAATTCGGCAACATGGACGGCGACATGCGCCTGCTCACGGTGGTCGGGATCGTTGGCGACGTGCACGACTACGGACTGGATGCACCGCCGCGTCCCACGGTTTATGTGAACCTGTTCCAGCGACCACGTCCCAATATCACGCTCACCATGCTCACCGACGCCGACACGCAACAAGTTTCCACTTCGGCCCGCAACATCCTGCAGGAACTCAACCCCGAAGTTCCGCCCACCTTCCGCACTTTTGCGCAGGTCTATGCCGCGTCGCTCGGTTCGCGCCGCTTCAACCTGATTCTGATTGCGTCCTTTGGGATCGTTGCGCTGCTGCTCGCGACCGCCGGCGTTTTTGGCGTGATGGCCTATTCTGTCAGCCGCCGCACCAGGGAGATCGGGGTGCGGGTGGCTCTCGGTGCGCGCTCGCGCGATGTGCTCGGGATGATTCTGGGGCAGGGGATGCGCACGATCCTGATCGGACTTGCCATTGGGCTGGCGGGATCGCTGGCGCTCACCCGCACTTTGTCGTCGCTGCTGTTCGGCGTAACGCCAACAGACCCGGTGACTTTTGTCGCGGTGATGGCGTTGCTGATTGGGGCAGCCTTGCTTGCTTGCTACATTCCGGCTCGGCGCGCGACCAAGGTTGACCCGATGGTGGCGCTCCGCTACGAATGAGTAGCGGAGCCGGGCGTTGACTTGCGCGAGTTCGCGGCCTCGACGAGCGCGCGGAAAATCCTTTGCGAACTATCGTCATCGTCCACCGAGCGCTCCGGATGCCATTGCACGGCCAGCACAAAGTGGTCGGCGTCCGTTCCCTCGACTGCCTCGATGATGCCGTCGTCCGTGCAGCGGGCCGCTACCTGCAAGCCCTCGCCGATTCCGTCCGCAGATTGGTGATGTGACGAGTTGACGGGCAAATGCGTCGTCCCGTTTGCCGCAACAACGGCCGCCAGCAGGGAACTCGGAACGATCTCAACCTGGTGAGCGACGGCCACTTTTCTGCCGGCCTCATGATTCACCTTTGCGCGGGTAGCCTCCGGCAGAGAGTCTGGAATGTGCTGGATCAACGAGCCCTTGCGGAATACATTCAAGCTCTGCAATCCGTAGCAGATGCCGAGTACAGGTTTCCTGCTGCGATAGGCGTGCTCCAGCAGTAAGTCATCGACTTCCTCTCTACGCAGGTCTGCGGCGGCCGAGTGCGGTGATTTCTGCTGATCAAATCTCACTGGATCGACGTCGGCGTTGCTGCCGGGCAGCAGCACTCCGTCACATGCAGCCATCAGGGACGTTACTTCCTCGGCCGATCGGTCGAGAGGAATGCGAACCGGTTCGCCCCCCGCGAGCACTACGGCGCGTTCGTACTGAGAGATGGCTCGTTTGCCATACTTGTGGTCAGTAGAGTGCGGCAGAGGGATGGCTATGCGGGGCGCCGCTCGCGAGCCCGAATTCTCGATAGAGGACAGTACTCTCGCCTGCCGATAGTGGCGGATCTCCATGACCAGCGCGACGACGAAGATGATCGTGCCCGCCGCGATGCCGATGGGGAGGGCAACCAAGCGGTATGCCACGCGCATATCGGGATGTACGCCGCGGATCACCGACACGACGACGGTGCCGAGGATTCCAATCAGGAGACTTATCGCGAAGCAGATCAACGTCCCGAGCACTGTTGCCAGTAAGACACGCCAAGGAATGCCATACCAGCGGGGAGAGTTTGGCCTGTTTGACATAGCGGATCGCGCCTCTGGAGTTATCACCGCCGCTTGTAGAGAACAGCGAATTCGAATCCGCTGTTGGGCGGGAACAGTTCGGCGACCTTGCGCAGCCGCTCGGCCAGCGCCGACGGAGCCAGCAGCGGATAATCCCGCTCGCGCAGGTCGTAGTAGTCGACATCGAGGTAGAGCGAAAGCAGATAGATCGAGATCGTGTCGGAAAACGTGGCGTCGAGATACTCGTTCTTGAATCGCTCCGCGTCGGGACCGTCGGCCGTGGCGAGTTTACGCGATTCCCACGCGTCGAGCGACGTTTCACCGCGGACGCCAGCCTCGACCTGACTCCAGGCCAGTTCGGCGAAATCGCGCGATACTCCGGCGCGTTCAACCAGCGCGTGTCCGACATTGATGTAAAACTCAAAGGCCACGGAAAACTTGTCGTCCATCAGCCGCGTGGAGATGAAGACGCACTGGGAGTCGCCGAGATTCAAGTTGCGATGGCAGACCGCGTTGTCGCTGAGCGCGACATCGTAGCGGTCGGCGATCAGTGTCTCCTCGCCATGGCTCACCGTGAGAGGCACGAAATAGTAAGCTTTGCGCTCGAGAGCAGCAGCAATGCGAGTGGGGACGGCAGCGACCATGCGTTCCAGATCGAAAGAATTGACGGCAATTTCGCCGTTGCTGGCATAACAGACACCGTTGGGCGCCTGCGAGACTGGAGTCTGCCGGACCACTTCCGCCGGGCTGCGAGTAATGGCTGGGGCTGCCTGAGACATCAGCTTATTCTACACACTGGCGGCTGATGGCCACGCGCACAACTCTCGGCGATGTAGCGACCTGATGCATATACTAGCCCGGTGAAAGGAAGGAAGTCAGACAGATACGGGAACCCGTTCTATAGTTGGCTCAGTATTGCCGTATTTTCCGTAATGGTGCTTGGCATTATTGCGTCCATGTGGGTAGACGGTCAGAGCGACCGGTGGAGGGAAGAGGACCTGCTTAAGTGGAGGAGTTGGCCATCCACGACGGGGACGCCTGTCGAAACCAGAGTTCGAGAGAAACTTTTCGGAAAATATACTCGGACGCGGGTGTACCGCGACTACATTCTTGAGTGCCGCGTGCGGTATTCGGTTTCCGGGCGAGAATACTCTATCTGGGTCGAGGGAGATACGAGTCTCGACCGGAAATGGCTAACTGAGGGGGGACAGCAATGCCCCTTCTCTTCGTACGACGTGCACTACGACCCAAAAGATCCTGAGATCGCGCATGCGTTTGCTCCTGAGGAGCGCTAACTTCAGGATTCAGGGGGATTCCCCACTATGAGCGAGTTTCCTCAGTTCATGAAACAACCCGCCAACCAGATCGCCACCAGTAGCCAGGCGACTCCGGGCGTCGAAGGCTATGTATTCGACGGTGCGGACGGCAGTCAGATGGCGTTTTGGACCTGCCGCGAGACCGCATCTTCGGCCGCGCATACTCATGAGTTCGACGAGTACATGCTGGTCGTGGAGGGCTGTTACACATTGATCATCGACGGGCACAGGATCCCGGTCCGAGCGGGAGAGGAGTACTTCATCCCGCGCGGAGTTCTACATGGCGGAGAGGTTGTTGGCGGAACGAGGACGATCCATGCGTTCGGCGGCCGTCGGGCAGAGCGGGCCAAATCACCTGTTGGCGACGCGGATCAAGTTCGTGAATAACTTGGTCAGGAATTACTGGCGGCCTCGACGCCATCGTCTTCCCAGTGGTGACCACACGCGTCGCAAGTCCATTTGAAGAAGCGAGGCGAAGCTCCCTCCGCGACCCGTTCCGTGTCTTCAAGGACCACCTCACTGGAATGACACTTCGGGCATCGCACTGCGGATTCGTCGAAGTCTCCCTCTGCTTCTACAGGAATCTTGTCGTCGGCCGGGCTGTAGCCCTTCATAACCTCTCTGGCCCACGGCAGCCCGATGGACATGACTTGAACATCAAGACCGTCGTCAAACTTCGATGTAACAGCTTCAGCCGTCGTAGCCTTCTCTGGCCCAATGAAGAAAGGGATGGCGGCGCCATCAAGCAGGTTCTGCAGTTGGAGAGCTTCGGCCAAACTCCACACAGTGCAGAGCGTTTCCAGGTGGCGATCTTCGCCATAGGGATCATTCGGGTCGGGAGTGTCCGGAGGCGGTTGGTACCTGGGGCCTCCGCTCGCAGGTGATTCCGGCTCAACCTTCAGCTTGCGCAAGGAAACCTCGTTCGCCAGAGCCTGCTGAGCGACTTCGGTCAGTTCCGATGGCTGCCGGGCAAGAGCCAGCAATTCGTCGTCGCTCAACTCGCGGTAATGACCGATGACGCGGCGGTATTCCTCAACTCGGTCGAGTTCTTCCATAGTTGGTCGGAATCATACGCCTCGGATCAAGCGGTGCCAGTGTGTTCTGTCGTGCAACTGGGATGAGCATGTTCCAACGGTCATCGTGTGACGATCTCTCTCCGTCGCAGCATTCTCAGAACCCAGTAGCCGGCCAAGGCGGCCGCCAGATGCTTCAGGGTATGTCCGCTGACAACGTGGCCTAGCGCGAAGACTTGCCGATCGGCCTCCTCCAGAATCTTGGCCAACGCATAGAGCCCAACCACGGCCGCGAGATCGGAACCGCGGGTGTAGCGCGGGGGGAGCAACAAGGTAAGCAGCAGGACGAGGATCGCATAGACCTGGATGGCAGCATAGAAACGCAGATCGCCGTGGCCCTGCTGTTCACTCCATTGCCAGTAGAGGACGCTAGCGACGCCCAGAATCTCAAACACTGGAAACAACGCGAGACCTACACTGGCCGTCACGCGTTCCGCGATCACAGCGGCCAGCAGCGCCATGAAGACGATCATGATCGGGATACGGTCCCAGACGAGGCGGGCGTTATCAGGAGCCAGGTGGTAGTAGGTGGAGCCGAAGGCGGTGAGAATGAGCGCGGCGAACATGACCAGATAGGGCCACCGTTCGCGGGAATCGAGGAACTTGACTTTTCCGGGCGTGAACAGTGCCAGCAGTCCCCACAATCCAACGATCGCGAAAGGAAGATTGGAGACAACGTCTCCAAAGTTGGGAATGCCGAGCCAGCCGCGTTGGTCGGCGAAGTTGTGGTAGGAGAGCGGCTGGGGAATGGCCGGCAGAAACAGGACGATGATCGCAATGATTATTGCGGGAGCGATCAGGAGGAGGGAGCCTTTGGAGCGAGAAGTCACGCGTCGCTTTCAGGACGGGATTGTATTCTACTGTCAGCTACTAAGCTGGCCAACCGCCGGGTTGATCTTCCTTGAGGAGAGCCGATCGGTCAGGACGGCTCGGCTTGGATCGTATGAAGATCATCTGATCTTTCATGGCTGCGACGAAACGATCGGCTGAATTCTCGCGCAGGAAGACCCGCTGAAAGGCTCCCGAGTAGTACTCGTTGCTGACGGAGTATGAGTAGTGAACGGTCGCGACGAAGTAACTGAAGTAGCGGACACGTTGCTCCACAACATTGCCGAACTCCACGCGACCTTGGCTCACTGACCAGCCGGAGGCCAGCAGGTTTCTGATGTAGCTCCACGCGAAGATACGGATAAGGCCTGCGGCGGCAATCGCGAGGACTATCGTTAGGAAGATCAAGCCGCGCAGGGGTGCATCATCGATGGCCATTGATGCTCCTCGGGAAAGCCGGGTAAGTATAGACGCGACCGTAACCGAAATCTAGTTTTACAATCATTGGTCCATGACTGTCACCGTCAAGTCGTTCGCGAAGATCAATCTTGGGCTGGGCATCGGTCCGGCGCGGGACGACGGCTTCCACGAGCTGCGCACCGTCTATCAAACGCTAGGGCTGTACGACGTAATTCGTGTGAGTGTCGCTCGGGGAACTGGGATCGAGATCCGATGTGAAGACCAGCGAGTGCCACGCGACGAGTCAAACACTTGCTATCGGATCGTCGAGAAGGCGATGGCGATCCTTCGGGGGAAAGGACGCGTCGTCATCGAGATTGAGAAGCGGCTGCCGGTGCAGGGCGGTCTCGGTGGGGCTTCCGCGAACGCCGTTGCGACCCTGGTGGCACTGGAGCGAGCGCTTCGGAGAGAGCTGCCGGCGGCTGACAGGATGCGGATTGCGGCCGAGGTAGGCTCAGACCTGCCGATGTTTCTAGTCGGTGGAACGATTCTGGGCGTCGGTCGCGGCGAGCAGGTATATCCCCTACCGGATTTTCCGCCCACGCCTTGCGTGGTGTTGACCCCTACGATAGGAGTCTCGACTCCAAAGGCGTTTGCAGAATGGGATCGGTTGACAGAGTCGCAAACGGCATCGGAGAAATTGACCGCATCCGCAAGGTCCGATAGAATAAATGAGCTTGGCCGCGGTTTGTCGGCGTGGCTGAGCGAGTTGTACTCCAGTGCTCCTTCGAGCTTCACGGAAAGAGGGGGCCGGGCCGGGAATCCGCTTCTCCGGCTTGACCGGGCTGGGATCAAGAACGACTTCGAACAAGTCGTCTTTCCTGAGTATCCCGAGCTAGGTGAGGCAAAGCGCGCGTTGGTGCGCGCGGGCGCGAAGTATGCGTCGTTGTCGGGTTCCGGATCGACCCTGTATGGGCTGTTCGGATCGCGCAAGGCGGCAGATGTGGCGGTTGCCCGGCTGCGGAAAGTGGGCTGGGCCGTTCAGGCTACGGCAACCTTGTCGCGATCAGCCTACTGGCGTCGGATGCTTGTACGCTAGCCAAGGTCAGGTATGCGGGTCGGCGAATTTTTGATTGTTGATTTTTGATTGTTGAATGACAATGGAGTCCCCCCGCGAGGGGTTCAATCGACAATCAACATTCATCAATCAAGAACGGGTTACTGGGCCGTCGACTAATGGTAGGTCAAGTGCCTTTGGAGCACTTTGTCTAGGTTCGAATCCTAGCGGCCCAGCCAGAGATCAGTGGGCAGTTGCCAGTACCCAGTTTCCAGAAAAACCGCTGGCTGGGAGCTCGCAAGACGGTAAGAACTGAAGGCCAGGAGCCCAGACAAACCATGGCTACTTTAGTCACGCCGACCGACAAGGCTGAGAAGATTGAGAAGAAAAGTACACCTGTGACCGACGAGAAGCCGGAGCGGAAAGCGCGGCCGCGGTCCGATGACAAGTTCAAAATCTTCAGCGGTACGGCCAACGAGCCCTTGGCCGATGAAGTCTGCCATTTTCTCGGCATGCAGCGCGGGCAGGCGCAGGTAGTTCGGTTTGCCGATGGCGAGTGCTACGTTCAGATTCAGGAGAACGTGCGCGGCGCCGACGTTTTTGTGATGCAGCCGACGTGCCGTCCGGTGGACGAGCACCTGATGGAACTGCTGTTGATGATCGATGCGCTGAAGCGCGCGTCGGCGCGGCGTATCACGGCAGTGATTCCGTACTTCGGCTACGCGCGGCAGGACAGGAAAGACAAGCCGCGCAGTCCGATCTCGTCGAAGCTGGTGGCGGATCTGCTGACGGCCGCCGGGGCGCATCGGGCGTTGATCGTCGATTTGCACACGCCGCAGTTGCAGGGATTTTTCAATATCCCGGTGGATCATCTGTTCGCTTCGCCGGTGCTGGTGGACCATTTCCGCAAGTTGCAGTTGCCGAACCTGACCGTGGTTTCGCCGGACGCAGGCGGCGTGGAACGCGCCAGATTTTTTGCCAAGAAAGTAGATGCGGCATTGGCCATCGTCGACAAGCGCCGCGTCGAGATGAACGTGGCCGAGATCATGAACGTGATCGGCGATGTCCATGGCCGGACGTGCTTGATCATTGACGACTTGATCGACACGGCCGGAACGTTGGTAAAAACGGCAGCGGCGCTGAAAGAGAATGGCGCGACCGAGGTTTATGCATGCGCTTCGCATGCCGTGCTGTCCGGGCCGGCGGTGAAGAATGTACAGGGCTCGGTCATCAAAGAAGTGGTGGTGACGAACACGATTCCGTTGAATACCGAAGCCGAAGCGGCGCGGACGGAACGCGGCGGAAAGATTCGCGTGCTCTCGATTGCCGGATTGATCGGCCGGGCGATCCAGGCCAATCATGAGGAGACTTCGGTGAGTAAGTTGTTTATGTGAGCGGGAATCGCTCTTGAAGGCTGAAGTAAGAATTCAGAAGTCAGAAGTCAAACTCGGGCAGTGAGATTTTTCACTTCTGCATTCTCACTTCTGACTTCTGCATTCTTTAGGTTTTTGATTTCTCAAACTAGGAATTGAAATTTATGGCGACTGCATTGGAAACCAACGTATTGGAAGCGCAACCCCGGACGCCGGGTACGAAGAATGACGCTCGGCGTGTGCGGGGCGCGGGTAAGATTCCGGCCATCGTATACGGAGCCGGCAAGGATTCGCTCTCGATTACCGTGGATCCGCGCGTGGTGACGCGCATCCTGAACTCCGAGACCGGACACAACACGATTTTCGATCTTGCCCTGAATGGCGAGACGACCAAGGCGATGATCGTCGACTGGCAGTATGAGCCCATCAAGGGCCGGCTGCTGCACATCGACTTGAAACGCATTGCACTCGACAAGGTGCTGAAAGTCAGCGTGCCGATCGAACTCATGGGCGAACCCGAGGGCGTAAAGACGCAGGGCGGCATTCTCGAGCAGATGCTGCGTGAGGTCGAGATCGAGTGCTTGCCGGCGGACATCCCGAGCCACATCGAGGTCGAGGTGTCGCACCTGACATTCGGCAAGGTGCTGCGCGTTTCGGATCTGCCGAAGTCGGACAAGTTGAAGTTCTTGACCGATGCGAATCAGCCCGTGGCCCACGTGACCTCGGTGAAGGAAGAGGTGGCGGTTACGCCTGAGGCTGCGGCGGAAGCTGCGGCTGCTGCTCCGGCTGAGCCCGAGGTTATCAAGAAGGGCAAGCAGGAGGCTGAGGGAGAAGAGGGCGCCGAGGCTGCTCCGGAAAAGCCGGAGAAGAAGGAAAAGAAATAGGATTGGCCACGGATTTGCACGGATTCCCACGGATACGACCAACAACTTGAAAGATCTATCCGTGAAGATCCGCGTAAATCCGCGGCTAAAGGTTCTGCGTGAAACTGATCGTTGGTCTCGGCAATCCCGGAATCGAGTATCAGTTCACGCCGCATAACCTGGGTTTTCTGGCGGTGGATCGAATCGCGGGAAACCTGGGAGTGGAAGTCAGGAACCGGCAGTGCCATGCGCTGACGGCGCGAACTGTGATCGCCGACCAGATGGTGCTGCTGGCCAAGCCGGAGACGCTCATGAATTTGAGCGGTCTCTCGGTGCGGGAGCTGTTGCGGGAGTACGAGGCCGCGCCAGAATCGGACCTGATCGTGATTCAGGACGAGCTGGACTTTCCGCTGGGCACGATGCGGATTCACACCCGGCGCAGTTCGGCCGGGCATAACGGGATCGAGTCGATCATCGGTGCGCTGAATACGCAGGATTTTTTGCGGATTCGGATTGGCGTTGCGCCGGAACGGAAAGTCGGAGACGGTGCCGAATATTTGCTGGCTTCGATGAAAAAGAAGGATCTGGAGGCGGTTGACGGAATGCTTGATGCCGCCGCCGAGGCAGTAAAAGTGATTTTGAAGGACGGTCCGGCGGCGGCGATGAATCGCTTCAACCGGAAAGAAGACAGTGGCCAGTGATCGTGGTCAGTGGCCAGCCAGAGGCAAGCTTTGCTGAGCACTGGATTTGGAGAACAGAATGAATCGTACCTATGAGCTGATGTTCATCGTCCGGCCGGATATGACGGACGAGGATCTGGACAAACTGATTTCGACGCTGCAGTCGGTGGTGCCCACGTCGGGCGGCACACTCGTGAAGGTCGAAAAGATGGGAAAGCGGCGGCTCGCCTACACTGTGCGGCGCTTTCATGACGGCATCTACGTGCTGATGGTCGTCGAAGGCGGAGGCCCGGTGATTCACGAGCTCGAGCGCCGTCTGCGCGTGACGGAGCCGGTCATCAAATTTCTGACCGTCCGCGTCGATGAGGAGCAGAAGCGCCTCGACAAGATCAAGAAGCTGCGTGATGCCAGGAAGAAGGTGAGCGCGCAGCCTCCGGCTGCCGCCGAAGAACCTGCGACCGCTCCGGCAGCGCAGACTCCGGCAACAGCGTAGGAGCGAAGAGGTCAGTGGCCCGGTGGTCAGTGACCGGTTTCGCAATGTGATTTTTGACTGGCCACTGACGAACTGATCACTGGCCACTGATTAAGGAGAGTCATGGCAGACGAGACGAAAGCACCCGAGCAAGCGGCGCCGAGTGAGAGGCCGCGCAGTGAAGGAGGCGGACGACCGGGCGGCGACCGCCCGCGGTTTGGCGGTCCCGGACGCGGTCCCGGCGGTCCCCCGCGTGAAGGCGGCCCGGGCGGCCGTAAATTCTTCCGGCGCAAGAAGGTCTGCAAGTTCTGCGTCGAGAAAATCGAAGACATCAACTACAAGGACTACCGGCTGCTCGGCCAGTTCGTGGCCGAGAGCGGCAAGATCGTCCCGCGCCGTTTGACCGGCGTGTGCGCGCCACATCAGCACCGGCTGTCGGCAGCCATCAAGCAGGCCCGCAACATCGCCCTGCTGCCGTTTGCGGGAAGAGCAAGCTAAAGCAGCTTCTGGCTTCTAGCTACTAGTTCTTGGCTCAAATCGAGCCGGGATAGTGTCTAGTTAGGAGCTAGCAGCTAGAGGGCTAGGAGCTATCATGGAAGTCATCCTGAAAGAAGACGTAGCGAAGCTGGGGTCGCGCGGCGACGTGGTGAAGGTCGCGGAAGGATACGGGCGGAATTTCCTTCTGCCGCGCAAGCTGGCCATTGAGGCCAACGAGGGCAACAAGGCCGTCATCACGCAGATGAAGGCCGCCGCTGTGCGCCGCTCGGCCAAAGAGAAAGCCCAGGCCGAGGAACTGGCCAAGCAGTTCGATGGCGTGTCGGTGACGTTTACCCGTAAGTCCGGCGAGCACGATCAGCTGTTCGGATCGGTGACGTCAAGCGAAATCGCCGATGGGCTGTCGAAGAAGGGATTCAACGTCGACCGCCGCAAGATTCAGCTGCACGAGCCGCTGAAGACCCTGGGCGAGTTCACCGTCCCGATCAAGTTGCACAAGGACGTAACCGCACACCTGAAGGTCGTGATCGACAAGGAACCGGCGGAGGGGTAGATTGGGCGCTAGTCGTAGACTTCGCGCCGATGGGCGATTCGCGTAATGCTTACGACCTTGGCGTGATCATCGATTATGTAAACGACGCGCCAGTCGCCCACTCGGATGCGCCACAAATCTCTGTAGCCCCTCAGTTTCTTACATCCTGCCGGTCTTGGATTCTGACCGAGAACTTCCAGCTTGCGTACGATACGTGGGAGCACACTTCCGGGCAACGACTCAAGCTCTTTTCGAGCTGATGATTTCAGCTCGACCGCATAGCTATCCACGAAGCCGTCCGCGCTTGATTAGATCGGTCTTTACCTTACTGAGGGGGATCCCCTGTTCTGCACGACGTGATTCGGAAACCAGTCCGTCCCAAAATTCCTGCAGGCGCGCCCCATGCTTTTTGAGATCAATGAGGACCGCGACCTTGCGACCTTTGCGATCGGTGACGAATTGCACTCCAGTCATGAAATCATTGTCCCATAAGTTGGTCGTTGTCTACGTGAACCGTCTTTCGCGCGATTCTTACTGGACGGTGACCAATCCGGCCTACGCACCAAAGCTTCTCCAACTGCCCAACAAGCAGGGCACTTTCCCTGCCAATCTCCTTCACCTACGGCAAGAGACTGTTCTGTTTCCCCGCTAAATCTCTGTCCCAGAATCACCTAGGCCACCCGCAACTTCGTTTTTCGGCCTATAATTTCTGCTCACGGTTGGGGCGGCTCTCCGTCTATTCCTGTGCAAGCCCGGAAGGACATGAATAATCCGGGCTCGTAGAGGAAGCAGCGCAAATGCCGGCCGGTGTTTGGGCAATACCATTTTCGGTTGGCGGACGAGCTCACTCGCGAGCGAGTGAGTTGACAGAGAGAGTCATCAGGGACCAGACCCCCCCGCGGGGTGGCATGGCTGGGCTAGATCGCCAGACAGATCGTCGCATCGACGACACGGTGCTGATCCGCGAGGCGCAGCGCGGGAATCGCGCCGCCTTCGAGGAACTCGTACGCCATTACGACCAAGCCGTGCTGCGGCTGGCGCTTCATCTCACCGGAACTGAGCACGACGCCCAG
>Ga0335080_10000076_pt1 | contig 83450 bp, 69 predicted proteins | sample Lox_Sample_34_FD_206720 | JGI IMG/M metagenome (GOLD analysis project Ga0335080, IMG submission 206720) | Soil microbial communities from Loxahatchee National Wildlife Refuge, Florida, United States - Lox_Sample_3.4 | ecosystem: Environmental > Terrestrial > Soil > Wetlands | place: USA... | reverse complement strand
GGCGCCTGTTCCAAAGCCGATATTGAGCACCAATTGCCAACCCTGGTTGATGGAATTCAACTGCATGGCGGTGTATCCGCTGCCTACGACCAGCAGAACGGTGAAGAGTTTGCTGACCACGACATAGTGCGGTTCGCTGGCCTTACGGACGAAGAAGCGTTTGTACAAATCGTTAACCAGGTAAGAGCTGCCCCAGTTGAGCTGGGTTCCGATGGTCGACATGAACGCGGCCAGGAAAGCGGCAACCATCAAACCACGCAGCGCCGGGGGAAGGTAATCGCGCAAGACCATGACGTAGCCCTGCTCGGGATTCTGAGTGAAGGCGGCGCTGGGATGGAGGCCGCCGTTGGGAGAATAGGCGACCATGGCAACCAGGCCGGTGATTACCCACGGCCAGGGGCGCAACGCATAGTGGGCTATGTTGAACCAAAGGGTGGCGCCGAGGGAGTTTTTCTCATCCCGGGCGCTGAACATGCGCTGGGCGACATAGCCGCCGCCGCCGGGTTCAGCGCCTGGATACCACGCCAGCCACCATTGCATGCCCAGATAAACGATAAAAGTCAGGAGTGGCAGCGTCCAGAGGGCGTCGGCGGTGAGGCCTAGATGAAAGTCGGGCAGGAAGGCGGTGGGATCACTGGTTTGCACGCCCGCCTGGCGAGTGTTGCGCTCGATGGTCAGGAGGTGGAGCTGCAAGGCCTGCATGCCACCGATCTTGGCAACCGCAACCCAGGCGAGGACGACGATCATGGTCATCTTCAATACAAACTGGAAGAGGTCGGTGACCAGAACCCCCCAAAGGCCGCCAATGAAGGTGTACAGGCCGGTAAAGGGAATGAGGACGAAGGTGCAGATCAGCAGCGAAGTATAACGTGGATCTCCGAGGGCGTAATGCCATGTTGTGCCAGCGATGTGCCACTGCACAAGCCGGCCTTGCGCGATTGCGCCTCCCAACAGAACGGTGATGATGCTCACCATAGCCTGCGTCACCCAGCCCAGAATGAAGCAATTCATGAACAAGCCCAGATACACAGCCTTGAATCCGCGGAGGAATGCGGCCGGCTTCCCTCCATAGCGAATCTCGACCAGCTGGACGTCGGTCAGAATCTCGGCGCGGCGCCAATAGCGGGCGAAGAAAAATACCGTCATCATGCCCCCCACGCAAGAGCCCCACCAGATCCAGTTTCCGGCGATACCTTGCCTGGCCACCAAACCCGCGACCAGCAAGGGGGTGTCAGCGGCAAACGTTGTCGCGACCATCGATGTGCCTGCCAGCCACCAGGAGACCTCCCGTCCCGAGACGAAAAACTCTTCGGTGTTTCCGCTGGCGCGGCGCCGATAGTAGACGCCAATCAGCAGGTTGATCAGCAGATATCCGGCGATGACCATCCAGTCGATCGAGGTAAGAGGCAATCGCCCTCCGTCGCCACAGCATGCGGCGAGTTCCGGATTCTAATTCCGCGATTGCGGCTATTGTAATGAGGTGTGGCAATGGAAGGCAGTTGCAGCTGAGGATCACCGCTCCACCCGGCACTGCGAAATGAGATGAGAGTCAGCGTCTAGGCTGGGTCTCACGCAGGATGACGGCAAAGTTGCGGCCGCCGAAGGAAAATCCCTCGGCTACCCGGCCGGTGACGGCGACTTTGGCGTCGCTTCCGGGGATGCCGTACTGTTCGCTGAAAATCCACATTGTTCCGGTTCCGTCGTCGATCTCGAAGACACCGCGTCCCATTGCGCCGACGGAGTTGACGACACGCCCGGCAACGGTAATCTCTTTGCCGGCGAACCGGCCGGGATCTGACTTGATGCGGGCAATATCGATGCGGGACGGGCACCCCGCGATTAGCAAGACGGCACCAGCAATGGGCAGAATAGCAAGTGCACGGTTAACTCTGGTCATGAAGATTGCCTCTCACATACGCCGCAGAAATACCAAACCCATAGCAGCGGCCTAAGTTGCGATCCGGCGGGCTGCCCTTACCAGGGCCGGCAGGGCGTTTGCCGAAACGCGGCAGCTCACCTAGAGTGGAGTTTCATCTGAGATCGTTCGCCTGCGAACCATCACGCTTTGCACAGGAGCCATTTATGGACATGGTGAAGCATGTCAAACGCCTATTTGACTACGATGACTGGGCGAACCGCGAGGTCATGAAAGCTCTGGAAGCGACGAAAGATGCGCCGGTAAGATCCGTGAAGCTTCTGGCACATATCTTGTCCGCGGAGAGAGTGTGGCTGGAACGGCTGACGCTGCAGAAGCAGAGCAATCCGGTATGGCCGGAGTTCTCCCTGGAACGGTGCAGACTCGAGGCAGCCGAGCTCCCGGTTTTGTGGAGGAACTATCTGGATTCCACAAACGAAGAGGGCCTCGCCCGTTCTCTAACGTACAAGAACACCAAAGGAGAAACCTTCACCAGCCTGAAGCAAGACATTCTCTTGCACGTCGTGATGCATTCGGCCTATCACCGGGGCCAGATTGCCGCGGACATGCGTGCCGCCGGGCACAATCCTGCATATACTGACTTTATTCACGCGGTGCGCCAGGGACTTGCCGGATGATCCGGAATCACTCATGAATAAGCGGCTGACGCCGTTCCTCATGGTTCAGGCATTTCTCGTGCTGCTGATCCTGATGGCTTCGGTTCTGTGGCCGGGCCCCTGGAACGGCTTGCGCTGGGCGGGAATCATCATTGAGTTTCCAGCTGCAATGCTCTTCCTGATTGCGAGGTATCAGATCGGACAGTCTTTTTCAGTTACTGCCCAGGCGCGGGAGTTGGTGACTGATGGGCTGTACTCGAAGGTAAGAAATCCGATTTACCTCTTCGGCGGGCTCATGATCCTGGGTTTGTCGCTGGTGATTCAGAAACCAATTCTTTATGTGCTTGTCGTGATCATGGTTCCAGTACAGATTGTGCGGGCGGGAAAAGAGGCCAGGGTTTTGGAGGAAAAATTCGGCGATCAGTACCGGCAATACCGCCGGAAGACGTGGTTCTGAGACAGGCCCCTGGGCGCATCTAACTCAGGGGACGGAAGATGAATGTGCCGCGACGGCGTGATATTTTGAGGTTGCGCTCCTCCATATCCATGAACAAGATCGGCCTATTCTTGCTCTCACTTGTTGTGCTGCTCCCTTTCCCGGGCAAATTGCTGCGGGGCGCGAATCGGACTGACATTGGTCCGCTGCCGGATGCCGTGTCCAACAACGCAGTAGCTAGTCTGCGGAGGCATGGCGGGTTATGGCTGTTCTCCTTCATGGGAATCGGCCCGAAGAAGACTTGGGATGCGATCACTCCTGCTTCCTATGCGCTGAATCCTGACTCCTACACGTGGTCGTCCATTCCGCCGGTGCCGGGGCTCGCGGCGCGGCTGGGAGCGGTTGCGGCGGGCGTGGGCAACAGTGCGTACCTGATGGGTGGCTATGTGGTCGACCCGCAAGGCAATGAGAAGGTAGTCTCGGATGCCGGGCAGTATGACGTGGTGGGTAATCGCTGGCTGCGGGCTCCCGACATGCCGATTCCCGTGCGGGACAGCGTGGCGGGCGTCTACCGGGAACGCTATATCTACCTGATCGGCGGCCGCTCGAATGGAATGCTCGTATCCAATGTGCAGGTATTGGATACGGAGAAAGGGAGATGGTTCCAGGCGACACCTATCACCGGTACGCTGGTCTTCGGACATGCCGGGGCGCTGGTTGGGGACACCATCATTTACGTGGACGGCGCCACCCTGAACCCGGCCGGCGGCGGGCCGCGCTTCGTGGCTGTGGACGAGTGCTGGATGGGCAAGATCGACCATCACGATCCGAGAAAGATCCAGTGGAATAAGCTGCCGTCACACCCAGGCAATGCTCGCTATCGAATTGCCGCTGGCGGTTCCGGTCGCGATGAGAGAGTCTATTTCAGCGGAGGAACGGACAATCCCTATGACTTCACGGGCGTCGGCTATGATGGGAAGCCCGCAGAGCCCTCGCCCGTAACCTTTGCTTTCAACCTGCGTAGCGGGAAGTGGGAGACGATCGACGAGAACACCCCCGGCCCGACCATGGACCATCGCGGGCTGTTGGTTACGTATGAAGAATTGGTGCTGGCTGGAGGCATGGAAAAAGGACAGAAAGTCACACCGCGAACCTCTACCCTACCGAAGGAACCCAAGGGGAAGAAGCCATAAGGGGCCGAGGCCTCTGCAATTTCTTGACACGGCAGCGGGAATCAAATTAAGCTGCACATCATTAGCACTGGTGTCTTCATGCAACGCTGGCGGCTGGCCCTTCTAATCTTCGAACTGGTACTGTTCGCGGTGATTCTCATCCTGCCGCAGGTCGATCTGCCAGATTTTACGTTCCATGGAGGGACCGCTCCCGTGACGGCCAAGGCACGGGTTACTCCCCTGCCTTTACGCGCGATGGCTGCTCCGCTTCCCACCGGAGCCATTGAGCTTTCGGAAAGAAGTCAGGGCGCAGCCGAAACCACCGTTTCTTCCGCATCCCATTCCCGCCTCTCCCTGTCTTGCGTCCTAACCTGTTAGGACTTTCGCGATCTGACTCACTCATTCTGATTTCTTCTTGATCCAGTTTGCTCCGCGCGGGCGTGCAAATCCTAAGGGGGGTGCGCGGGGCGCTTGGGGGTAGTCGTGCGCTGCCAAAGACTACATTTGGCTCGAGTGGACCGCTCGGCCCTCGGCGACGGCTACCCCCTTGCTACTTCTGTGCAGAGAAGGCCGCTATCGGGCCCGGGCCAGGACGAGGGTGATGTCATCCGGCTGCTCTTTGGCGCCGATCCAGTCATCGACCGCAGCGGTAACGATTTCGCTGATGCGTCCCAGTGGGAGATCCAGGTTTTCCCGTAAGAGTTCGATCAGGCGGGGTTCTCCGAACTCGCCGTAGTCGTTTTCAGGCTCGGTGACGCCGTCGCTGTAGGCGAGGAAAATCTCTCCAGCGCGAAGCTGAGCCGAGCCTTCGTCATAGGCCTGGTCATCGAATAAACCCACGACGGTGCCGCCAGACTCCAGGCGGCGAAAACTTCCATCGCGGCTCAGAATGATGGGGGGCAGATGCCCGCCATTGCTGTAGGTCAGATTCCTCTGGAGCCCGTTGTAGAGAGCGAGAAACAGGGTAGCGTACTTTTCTGCGGGAGTGCTCTCATAGAGCTGATGGTTCAGCAGGGCGAGCAAAGCGCCCGGAGAGACTTCACCTCCATGCGCGCCATTCGCCAGCATGAGAGCAGAATCGCGCTCTGCTCCGGCGCCCGCAGGCTGGCGCAGGACGGAAACATTTTCGAGGCTGTACGCCCGTACGGCCGAATGGATGGTAGCCATCAGCAGGGCGGCCGAGATACCTTTGCCGCTGATGTCCCCCACAGCCAGCAGGAGGTTGTCACTATCAACGGCGAGGAAGTCGTAGTAATCGCCGCTCACCGTCCGAGCGGGCCGGCAGAAACCATGCACCTCGAGCGAAGCCAACTGGGAAATCTGCCGGGGGAAGAGCTGTGCCTGGACTTCCTGCGCGATGACCAGCTCATTTTCCAGACGCTGCTTTTCCTTCTGCTCCTCCATCAGTTTTTCCAGGGAGGCGGTCATCGAGTTGAAGGAGTTGGCCAGGGTCGCGATCTGGTCGCTGGATTTAACCGGAATGCGGTGGCCGAAGTCACCCCGATTAATGTGCCGGGTGGCATCATAGAGCTGGGCCACGGCGCCGGTGACGGTGCGGGTCAACTGCGTGCCGATAAAGAGTGCGGCCACCTCGATAACCCCAAATACAATGGCCACGAACAGAAGGAAAAACTCCGCCGCAGGGGCAAAGTCTCCGAGCGCCCCAAACAATCGCTCATAGAGCTTGGAGACGCGAGTTTGTACGCTGATGGCCACGGGATTCGCGGTCGCTCCTGTATCCCAATTCACGACGAAAACGGTCGTCGGCAAGGTGACTTGCCGGTCTAAGGACCGGGTGGGCGGCGGAACCGTTCCGGCCGTATAGGTGGGTTGCAAAGGCTGATTGCCCGTGTCCAGTATGTAGCCACCGTCCGACCTCCGCAGGGTGACGGAGGCGGAAGCGTTTTCCTTACCAGGCGGCGGCTCGACCTTGCGCAGGCTCAGCCCGGAGGCATAGAGCGTGACTTCCCCCAGGTTCGCTGCCAGGCCCTGCAGCATGTGCTGGTCGAAGGGCTCGTTGGAGAGCACAGTGAGGTCGTGATTGCCGACCGGCAAGACTTCCATCGCGCGAAGGTAGAGCTTGTCCTGATCGCGCACCACATTGCGAAAGGCACGCTTCAGATACGAAGGCAAAGTCACTGGAGGCAGGTTCTGCCCGGCGGGAACACTGTTGAGAACTAATTTATTATCCAGCCAGACACAGACCTGACGATCGGTCCAGCTCTCGTCCTGCTGGCGCAGGCTATCCAGGGCTGCGGAGCTGTTGGCCGCGCCGCGGCGGAACTGGGCGGCAAACTGATGAGCGATGGTGGAGTTGGACGCCTCTACGCTTTTCAACTCCGAATCCAGTCCGCTGGTGACGATGAATGTGGCGAATTGGCCCGCGAACAAGTAGAAAGACCCCAGGGTCAGAACGACGAGCATGACCACCGGGATCACGCCGATAAACACGTAAGTGACGATCAAGCGGTTGCGCAAACGCCAGAGAAGCCTGGTTTTGAGCCAGCGAAGCGCGAGAAGGAAAAAGAGAACGATGACAACGAAGCTGAGGAATCCGACCCAGCCGCCCAAGCTCTGGCCGTAGGAGAAGTGGAGCACTGATGACAAGTGCTGAAGAGCAACCAACAGCACATCCAACGCAAGGATATACCAGGCGGCGAGGGCTACCTTGGTCTGAGGCAGCAACCCGGCCTGACGAAGGCGCAACCCGAGATGTGAAAAGGAAAAATGCATGCCGCAACTTGAATTATAGATGCACGGCTCGGACGCTGGTCCGCGGCGAGTGGGCATAACGCCGGCTGCAAACCACCGTTGCTGACCCCTATTCAGATTTCCGGATAGAAGTCGAAAAAGGCGTCCAGGCTACCCTTGAGCTGTTTTTCAATCTGCTCTTTGCTGCCTTCGAGCACATGCATCGTAACCCGTGCCTCGCGCCCGTTCTTCAGTTTGATCGCGGCGTCGCCAATCTCCAGAATCTCCTCGGCGGGCAGCAAGCGCATGCCGTAAACCAACGTTAGATTTGCCATGAAACGATTTTATCGTTTGCCGTGGCCCGAGAAGTCGTGAGTATTCTGGGGAGCAAGCGGCTGACTCCTATTTATCGTGTTGCCTGCTAGAATGCACCCGTGCTCCGAAACTGGATCGCGATTTCGATGGCCTGCGGGCTGTGTGCCTTGATCCAGGCGCAGACCGAACAACCTCAGGTAAAAGTAAATGTTCTGAATGTATGCGCGCCCTCCGCGGAGGAGCGGAAGCAGATTGCTTCGGCGCTCGGCTACATTGCCCGGCGACCCGCGTTCAGCCAGGAGTTCGAAGTGGACCGCGGCCGTTCGCTGCTGGAACAGAATCCAGACTTCCTGCAGAGCGCAGTGAATGCGGCAAACACGGCGACGATTTCGGGATCGGACACGGCCAGCTGGGTTCGTATCCGCCGCGAACTTTCGGTTCCGTCGGTGTTTTCCACCGTGCAGTACTCGTTCAGCCAGGATCCGAAGAACATGGTGGAAACACTGGTCTTCCACGTCCGGGATCCCAAGGATCTGCTTCAGGTTTCGCTGGAGGACAGCGCCGCGGCGGTGACCACTCCGGCCTCCATGCTCGCCACCAACACGCCCGCCGGGCGGATCAAGCTGGAGCGTTTCGGGGCGTCGTCTATTGTGCTTGCCCGGTGTACGGGGTCCGAAGGGAGTCCGCCGCCGGATCAGAGCGCTTATGAGGCGTTGTTTGAGCATGCGACTGAGATGCTGGCGCTTTATCGCAACATTCTCGGCGCCCGACACACGGTGCCCGAGGAGCTGTCTCGTCTGGGCCCGGGAGGCAGCCTGTCAAAGCCACCGGGCAAGGCGGCGACGAAAAAGAGCCCGTCGGGGAAATCGCCCTAGACCGCCAACGTAAGCGGCGAGCATGATGCCTGCCGGCCTGAATCCGGCTTGCAGGTTTTGCAATCTAAATCTCACTCCTATGGAAAATGTCCGCCAAGTGGTGATTATTGGTTCCGGCTGCTCCGGACACACGGCCGCTCTCTACGCTGCGCGCGGCAATTTTAAACCGTTGGTCATCGAGGGACACGAACCGGGCGGTCAGTTATCGCTGACGACAATGGTCGAGAATTTCCCGGGATTTCCCGAAGGAATTCAGGGGCCAGAGCTGGTGGAGAACATGCGTAAGCAGGCGTCCCGCTTCGGAGCCGAATATCAGATGGCCCATGTGACCAGCGCCGACCTGAGCCGGCGACCGTTCAAACTTAACCTGAGTCATCATGTGGTTCACGCTCAGACTCTGATCATCGCCAGCGGAGCCTCCGCGCGTTGGCTGGGCCTGCCCCACGAGCAGCAGCTCATCGGGCATGGTGTCTCCTCCTGCGCCACCTGTGATGGCTTTTTCTTCTCCGGCAAGGAGATTACGGTGGTCGGAGGCGGCGACTCCGCCATGGAAGAAGCCATCTTTCTTACCCGCTTTGCGGCAAAAGTAACGATCATCCATCGCCGTGACGTCTTTCGTGCGTCCAAGATCATGCTGGAACGGGCGCAGCGTAATGACAAGATTCGTTTTCTGACGAACACCGTAGTTGAAGACGTATATGACAGCTCGCAGAAGGAAGTTACCGGCCTCAAGTTGCGGAACGTGATGACCGGAGATGTGTGGGACTTTCCAACGAGCGCGATGTTCCTAGGCATCGGCCACATTCCCAACGCCAAAATCTTCGAGGGGCAGCTAGACATGGATGACGAGGGCTACCTGAAGACCACGAACTACGTGATGACACGGGTTCCCGGAGTCTTCGCCTGCGGCGACGTGCAGGACCGTCGGTATCGGCAGGCGATTACGGCCGCGGGCACGGGATGCATGGCCGCCATTGAGGCTGAGAGGTTCCTCGAGGCGCAGGATTAATTAATAAACGAGATTGGAAAGAGGAGCTAAATTCATGGCAACACAGCAAGCATGCCCGCATCTCAAAGAAATCCGTCAGGTCAAGCCGAGCGGTCAGGGCTGCAAGGAGTGTCTCGAGATGGGCGCCACCTGGGTACATCTTCGAGAGTGCCTCGTTTGCGGGCACGTCGGCTGTTGCGATTCGTCCAAGAATAAGCATGCGACCAAGCATTTCCATGAAAGCAAGCACCCCATCATGCAATCGTTCGAGCCGGGCGAGAAATGGAAGTGGTGCTACGTGGATGAGATCTTTATCGAGTAGTGGCCTGCCGCAGCTTTCCGCATTTGTGATACAAATTTCTGGGACCTTCATGCCCGGGCAAGGCCAACTTAGATCCATTTTCGAGATTTGTGCGGGAGCGTCGTGTTAAGGGCGCTGTTCATCTCTCTTTCGGAGAGCCCGGGGCTGCGCCGCTTCGCCGAGCGCTCCTCGATCGGTCAGAAAATTTCCAGCCGTTTTGTTGCCGGCACGGCAGTCCAGGACGTACTGCGCGTGACGGCCGCTGTGAACCAGGCGGGGTTACGGGTTTCCATTGACAACCTGGGCGAGAATGTCACCAATGCAGACGAAGCTCGCGCCAGCGCTAAGCTCTATCACGAGTTGCTCGATGACATCGCCCGGCAGAAGCTGGATGCCAACATCAGTTTGAAACTTACCCATATGGGTCTGGACATCGATCCCGTCATGGCGTGCCAGCAGGTTTCTGAACTGGTGAGCAAGGCCACGGCCATGAATCCTCCGAACTTCGTGCGCGTGGACATGGAGGGCTCGCCCTACACGCAGCGCACTCTCGACTTCGTGCGGGAGTTGCACCGCCAGCCCGGCCACAGGGGCTGCGTGGGCGCGGTGATTCAGTCTTATATGCGCCGGTCCGAAGCGGATGTAGAGATGCTGCAGAAAGAGGGCATCCGAATCCGGTTGTGTAAAGGGGCTTACAAAGAGCCTCCGGAGATTGCCTTCCAGAAGAAGTCAGAGGTTGACGCCAACTACGTCAAGCTGATGAAGATTCTGATGAAAAGCGGAATCTACCACGGTCTGGCAACCCACGACGAAGCTATCATCAACCAGGCGAAATCTTTCGCCACCAAGGAGGGTATCGCGCGGGAGGCCTTCGAGTTCCAGATGCTCTACGGAATTCGCCGTGATCTGCAGGAGAGTCTGGTGCGAAGCGGTTGGCGGATGCGCGTGTACATCCCATTCGGCGCCGAGTGGTATCCCTATCTCATGCGGCGTCTGGCGGAACGGCCGGCCAACGTATTTTTCATTGCCAAGAATCTGCTCAGAAGGTAAAGGCCCCCGCCCCGCAGTTTCAGGCCTCCCTAGTTATCGACGGGAAAATTGAGGCGCGTTACCAGATCGCGAAAGCGCTGTTCATCGTGCAGGCTCTGCAGCGCAGGGTAGTCCTCTACCGAGAGGAACAATTCATCATGCTGATCATAGGCGGCCTGCAGGTAATTTATCGCAGCCTTCTTGTTGCCAAGTAGGGCGCAGGTTTGAGCGACGACAAAGGGAGACAGCATATGCTGCGCGTAATACGCTCTCTCCACCGCCAGCATGTTCGCCAGCATCTGTGTCGGGCCGCCGGCGGCGAAACCCTTCTCAGCGGCCGCCGTGATGGCGAGGGCGGTGTTGTCGTGCACGAGTAGAGCATCTTTCCTTGACTCCGCAAGGAACTCCGGATATTGACCTCTGGCCAGATAAAACACCTTCAAGTAAAGGTGTGGTGAACGAAACGAGGGTTCAGTGGCCTCCATCTGCTTCAGCAGGCCGACGGCTTCCTCCTGCCGGCCAGCATGGAAAAGGATGGCGCCTTTATCAGCCAGGATCGAGGTTGACGCCGGGTCGAGCGTCTCGGCGACCTCAATCTCTTCGAGCGACTCAGGCAGGCGGCGCATTGTCATCAGGTATGTCGCATACCAGTGATGGGCCACGGCATTTCGTGGATCCAGGTCAATAGCCCGTCTGAACTCGGTCTCTGCGCCAGCGATGTCCCATCTGCCATAGAACAGAACGAACGCGAGGGAAGCGTGCGCAGCGGAGGACTGGTCATCCAGCTCCACAGCTTTCTTCGCTGCGGCAAAAGACCGCGAATAGGCTTCGGCGGAGGGCATCATCGTATATTCGCGCAGCAGGTTATAACAGTCCGCCAGACCGACATAAGCCAGCGCGTAATTTGGATCGTGCACGATGGCTTGGGTGAAGTAATCCACGGCCTGGTTCAATCCGTCGGCCGTCCTCTTATTCCAGTAGTACCTCCCTTTGAGGTAGAACTGTTCGGCTTCGGGATCATGGGAGACAGAGGAAGCCAACACCACCCCACCTCGGGAATCTTGTCGAATCGCCGGTGTCGCTTTGCCGGCTGCTCGCGCGCCGGAGGTTCCGGGAGCGGGGGCACGATAAAGTAGCGCCAGGCTCAAAACTCCCAGTCCGAAGATGGCTGCTACCGCCGCCCTGGCCGTCTTCCAACGACGTCCAATCGAAGGCGGAGCCAAGACGGGGCGTCCGGTTGCGCGCCCCCCATCGATGGATGTGAGCAATGTCGTTGCAGCATGAGGCTCTGGCTGTGCGGCCGCGTCCGGTCGCTGCACGCTGGCGGATGCGTTTCGCGGGGCCGCCAGCCATGCGGAGAGTTCCTCGGTGTAGGCAAAAACTCTCCCCCCACTTCCTCCCGGCAGGCGGTGGACGGGCAGTCCACGCTCCTTCTCCCAGCGCCGGAGAGTCCTCTCGTCGCAGCCGAAGAACACCGCAATCTCCTTCCAGGAACCGAGGCGCTGGTTGGAGGTTTGGGGGTTGTTTGCCGTACCCATGATTTGCATTGTCCGGACATGCCCGGAGATGTCCGGACATGCCGCTTGTAGGGGAGGGAGCGACACGGCAGTATAGCCTAGCTGTGGGGCCTTGGCTACCGCTTTCGGCACCGTGTTGGCCTGTTCATGCGGGGCAAGCGCTCGGTAACCCATTGCAAACATTAGGACTTTCAGGAGACTACCATGCAGCTGCGGCGTCCATTCGTCTTTGAGCTTTCCCTGTCCACCGAGTCAATTGGCAGGTTCGCAGCATTTATAGCCGCCGTGGTTGTACTTTCGCTCGCTGCTGCCGCTCCCGCGTACGCACAGTCCTGTACTGACACCTGGACCGGATCCGGAGGAGACGGCCAGTGGAGCGACGGATCGAATTGGTCGACTGGGAAAGAGCCGGGCTCTGGTGACAACGTCTGCATTCAGAAATCGGGCGCTGCGGTTCACATGGACGTCAGCGACGGAATTGCCAACCTCACCGTCGGCAAGGGCGACAGCCTGGCCCTTCCCACGGTTCCGGATACCAATAATGGGCTCGGAATTTTGGGATCGTCGATCGTCAATGACGGCCAGATTTCACTTGCCTATGACGCAAACACCAACACCGGGGACGTCCTCAGTCTCAACTCAGGGATTACAGTGACTCTGTCGGGCAGTGGTTCGCTCACCATGAGCAACACCAATCAGAACTCGATTGGAGGCAACGATACGCTGTTGAATAAGTCGAAGATCCAGGGAGCCGGCTCCATCGACATGACGATCAACAATGCCAGTAAAGGCGTGATCGACGCGAACCAATCCGGGGCTCAAGTGGTGGTGGGACGCAACCAGGGGCAGGGCAGTTCCAGCAATGCCGGCCTGATGGAAGCCACCAATGGCGGCCAGCTCGTAATGGGGAGCCTGACGCTCAACAACGTTGGCGGGACCATTAAGGCGTCGGGCAAAAACTCCTACGTCCAACTCGAGGGCGAAGGCCAGGGCGGCGAAACCTTTATTGGGGGGACGTGGACGACCGCAAACGGTGGAGCGGTCCAGTTGATTGACACTAGCGTGCTCCTCGACGGCACGAATGGGAACACCATCACCAACTCCGGAACCATGCAGTTGGTGGACGGCGCGTCGCACCCGGGCGGCAATTTTCAGGGAGTCGTCAACAACACCGGCACCATCCAGATTCTGTCAAGGGGAAACCAGGTCGGCGTCGGCATCCCGGGCGGACAAACCTGGACGCTGATGGGTAGCGGCAGTCTGACTTTGGGAGATGGCACCGACCATACCTATAACAATCAGGTCGGCATCAGTGGCAACGGCATTTTCGCCAACCAGCAGCTCGTCCAAGGGACGGGCTACATCTTGAATCTTCCAAGCTTTACCAACAGCGGCACCATCAACGCAAATGTTCCCCCCGGTACGAGTAACCTGCAGCTTCAGTTGGGCCGGTCCGGTACAAGCACTAACACTGGAACCATCGAAGCCTCGAACGGCGGAGCGCTGGTGGTAGGAAGCACCACCATTGACAACGTTGGCGGCACTTTCGAGGCGGTGGGTACGGGCTCTTATGTCGATTTGGTCGGTTCTTTGGGAGGTGCAGGCCTGACGATCAGCGGCGGCACCTTCACGAGTTCAAACGGGGGCGTCATCTACGGCCAGGGTTTCTCCACTTTGGATGGGACCACCAATGCCGTCGTCAACTCTGGGACGCTCGTCATCAATGACGTAAACCAGAACACCTCTGGCCTTAATGCTCAGGGGACACTCAACAACACCGGGACCATCAAGATTCTGTCCACAGGCGACCAAGTCGTTCTGGCGATTCCAGGCGGCCAAACCCTGAAACTCACGGGCGGCGGCACGGTGGTCATGGGAGACGGCACGGATAACAGCTACAACTTGCAGCCATCGATCGGCTCGAACCTGGGCACCGACGGAACATTCGACAACCGGAGCACGGTCGAAGGGACGGGAGGCATGGTGCTGACGGCCGCCGTTACTAACAATGGCACGATGATCGCCAACGTACCCCCCGGCACCAGCGGCCTGAGTCTCTTCATCGACCGAGTCGGAAACATCCAGAACAACGGGACGGTTCGAGCCACGAACGGGGGCGTCTTCTACATCGGTGGCGGCTCCTGTTGCGGAAACCCGTTTTCGAACGCAGGCACCATGATTGCGGACGCCAAAAGCACCCTCAACCTGCAGTACGCCAACCCGTTTGGCAACCTGGCGAACGGCACATTTACTGGCGGCACCTACAAGATCACGGGAACCATGCTGATTCCCGGCAACATCACCACCAACGCGGCCAAGATCACGCTGACCGGAAAGGCGTCCCAGATACTGAATCCCAATACCGATGCCCTGGCCGGCTTTCTCACCAATGCCCCCAAGGCCGTGTTTGTTCTCGCCGGCGGCCGGAGCTTTGCCTCCGCCGGCACCTTCAACAACTATGGGTCAATTGTTATCTCGGGAGGCAGCACCTTCACCGTGGGTGCGGGAGGATCGTTTGTTCAGCATGGAGGCAAAATCAGGGTGGACGGCAAGCTCGCCCTGGCCAAAACCGACGATCGTGACGGCTCCGACCTGAACCCCGCCGCCGCTGACATCAGGATTGTCAAAGGCGCGCTCTTTGGCAGCGGAGGAAAAATCACTGCCCATGTCTCTTCCTCAGGAACCGTAGTCCCGGGAAATTCGGCCACTTCTCCGGGCACGCTGACGATCACCAGAGTCTACACGCAAAACCCCGCGGGTGCGTTGGACGCCAACATAGCCGGCGCCAGCTCTGGCCAGTTCGGCGTCCTGAGCGTGAAGAAGACGGCCAACCTCGGCGGAACCTTGAACATCCAGCTGCTCGATAATTTTGTGCCATCGATTGGCGCAACCTTCAAGATTCTGACCGCGCAAGCGGTCAGCGGGACCTTTGCCACAGTCAATGGGACCGCCATCAACGACGACGAGCATTTTACTGTGACTTACAACTCTGACGATGTGACCCTCGAGGTGGTTTCGGGTCCCTAGCTTCAAGGGACGGAATAAGGAATCAGGGCCGCCGGTCCTTAGCGCTCGGGAGGTGGCACGCCGTCATTGGGCTCCGCTGGGGCAAGGGGCAGTTTGGAAGCACCGCTGAGCATGTCGCGCTCCTGCGGACTGAACTGCCTCCTGTACTGGTCGGAGTCGATCTGGCGCTGTCGGGCTTGGGGGGGCATGGCACGCAAGGCCTGAATAGCATTGCGCACCGCCTGCTGCCGCTGCGGAGGCAACTGCTGCATCTGGGAATGGATCTGGCGAGCCTGATCCCTTTCCTGGGGCGTCAGATGTCCCCAGGTGTCCATGCGGCGGAGCACCTGCTGCTGTTTCTGGGGCGGCAGCCGGTTGAAACGATCCAGATCATTGCGGTACTGCTGCTGCTTCTGGGGAGGCAGACTGCGAAACTGGGGATCGCTCTCCAGCGCCCGCTTCTGCTGCTCCGGCGGCAGATCGCGGTGCTGGCGCAGCCACTGTCCGGAATGCCGGTTTTCCTGGTTGCGGTGGTTTTCCGCACTGTGAGGACGCGCGGGATGTTCCTCGGGGTGGCGGTGCTGCGCCACAGCCGCCGGCGCGCTTCCCAGCATCATCGCGAGGGCGGCCATTCCCGCCCACACCGTCATTGATCGTACTCGCACCTCATCCCCCCGAAACTTTCGCCGCCCCGCTTGCGCCCCCGTTTACGGATTCGCATTCGCATCCTGTTGCGCCTGCAAGTCATCCAGGATGTCGAAATCGGAGTACAAGTCGCCATTCTTGTCCAGCGCCTGCAGATCTCCCACAGCCGTTCCCGGCTCAGCCACCACCGCCATGGGACCGGGATTGTCATCGCTGTGCCAATACAGGTTGGCATCGGAGCGGAACAGGATTGCGCTCATAATCATGAGCACGGCCAGAGACACTCCCATCGCCGGCTTGCGAAGCCAGGCCAGCCAGCCCGCCGGCTTGGCAGCTTCTTCCCGCAGGCGAGCCCGCAGCCGCACGTCAAAATAGGGCGTGGGCTCGGGCACCTTCCACTCATCCAGCAGCGCCATGGTCCCACGAAATTCTTCCAGCTTGCCCGAGCAGACAGCGCACGCGCGAAGATGTTCACTCATCTCCACCGTAGCTGTATCGATCCCGGCGGCCAGATCCGGCATGCGATCGCGAATCTCACTGCATTTCATGACTTCTTCCTTCATACAAATTCTTTCAACTGCTCCCGCAGAGTTTCATAAGCTCGAAACAACAGAGACTTGGTGGCGGATTCGCTGAGTTTCAGAACATCCGCAATCTGCCGGTAATCCATCTGCTGATACTTATGCATGATGACGGCTGTCTTCTGTCGCTCGGGCAAAGCCTGGACCTTCTCACGGATGGCGGCCATGCGCTCCCGGCGCACAATCGCTTCTTCGGCGCTCAGAGAGGAGTCCGGGATGTCGACCGTCAGGCCGGTTTCCTGATCGGGCACATCCACACTGACCATGTTCTCCGGCCGCTCGTGGCGCGTGTCGCGCGCGTAGTTGGCGGCCAGGTTGGTCGCAATCCGGTACAGCCAAGTGCTGAACTTGGCGCTGACCTGGTAACTCTCACGCGAGCGATACACGCGCAGAAACACTTCCTGAGCTAAATCCTCCGCCACCGACGGATTGCGGGCCATGCGGTACATGAAGCTGATCATCGGCCGACGATACTTCTGCACCAGGTAATCGAAGGCGGAGTCGTCGCCCGCCTTGACCCGCAACATCACATCTGCATCGGTCAAGCCCTCGGCCGGCATAGGAGCTTCCGCTTGCGTCTGCCCGGCTTTGGTGTTGGTCGGGAGCAACCTGCGATCGATGGCGATGCTGCTCACACCTGATTCAACCCCTTTTGAGGCGGAAAGTTGTGCGTCGGCCGGGTCTGTGGCCCTTTGGTAACCCTCTTGGGAAGAAGGGGATTCCGGGGATTTCGCGGGGGTGGGTTTGCGAGGCATCCGGCTCAGCCGCCGGCCTCCCCAAGGCGACCCGAACCGGGAAGGCTAGAATCAGCCTATCATGGACATGATGCGGTGAAAACTCCCTCGTTACTACAATATAGCGAGGCCCTGGGCAGGGGCGCCAGGGCTTCGCGCGGGGCGTTGGCCGACGGGGGAGTAAACGGCCTGCCCAACCGGGTGCCTCAGGTAACTCCTGCTGGGAAAAGCCGTCGTCGCAACCGGCCACTCGAGACTCGCGGACGATGCGCCAGAGAACATATTTCCACCGGCTGCGAAGCGCAGGTCCCACCTTCGCCTGGGGCTGTTCGGGAGGGCCCGGCTTCGCTTGTGGAATCGCAAACGTATTTTTTCTGCCGAAGAACGAGCCTTCTGCGTCTGCGCAGCGAACCCCTCGCCCGATCACGGATACCCGTCGGTGAAATGGTTTCGGGACGTGGACAGGGGCAACGAAAAACGATAGAGTACCGAGTTGGCGGACACCGCCCGCCAGTGAAGTGACTGCAGGGAACGCGTGGCCGCAAGGGCCTCGCGCACGCCAAGTTGGGCGCTTAACTCAGCGGTAGAGTGCCATCCTCACACGGTGGAAGTCATAGGTTCGAATCCTATAGCGCCCACCATCTTATTGAAAACAAATAAGTTAACGTTATTTTCTGGCACCAATCTCCGCCTATAACTTGTTCTTTGGAATGAGTGACATGCAGTTCTGCAAGGTCCAGGTGCGAGCCGTTAAGGCCAAAACCGTACCTTTTGAAATCGACTCTAAAGCGAGATGTCGGCGAAAGAGTCTCCACAAATTCTGTAACCTTTGAGACATTATAACATCATAATGAATGAAACGCGTTCGAAGATCACGAACTTGGGATCAATGATCGCTCCAGATTGGCGACCGCAATGTTTCGGGGTCTTGTGAGCGCGTCCCGGTTTTCACACTAGGAGGAGAGATGAAACGGCTGGAAGGGAAAGTGGCAGTGGTAACAGGCGGGAACAGCGGTATCGGGCTGGCGACAGCGAAGCGTCTTCAGCAAGAAGGGGCGAGGGTGGCTATCTCGGGTCGGAGCAAAAAGACCCTGGATGAAGCAGTCAAAGCGATTGGCAACGGCGTCTTGGCTATCCAAGCAGACGTTGCGAAGCTCGCAGACTTGGACGAGCTCTATACGGAAGTCTCGCAAAAGCTTGGCAAGATTGACGTCCTGTTTGTGAACGCCGGAATTGCGAAGTTCGCGCCTTTGGCGGAAACATCGGAGAGCACGTATGACGAACAATTTGAGATCAATACGAAAGGTGCATATTTCACGATTCAGAAAGCAATTCCGCTCCTAAACGACGGTGCTTCGGTCATTCTGAATACCAGTGTTGCCGATATTCAAGGTCAAATGAATACGAGCGCCTATTCAGCAACCAAAGCAGCGTTGCGCTCGTTCGCGCGAACGGCGGCCGCGGAACTCGCCGAGCGAGGGATACGCGTAAACACAGTCGCTCCGGGGCCAATCGTCACTCCCATTTTCGGGAGGATCGGATTGCCGAAAGAGGCTGTCGATGAATTCGCGAAGCAGATCGGGGCGAAAGTCCCGCTGAAGCGATTCGGGCAGCCTGAGGAAGTTGCAGCCACCGTAGCTTTTCTTGCGTCCCAGGACGCCTCGTACATCACTGGTGTTGAGATCAACGTGGACGGTGGACTTGGACAGATCTAAGGAGTGAAGTCCTGATTTAAGTAATGGCCGCCGGCATCAGCCTCTCAGGCTCATCGAGGACGCCGGCGGCCGCGTTCGAGATTCGCGAGTTTGCTCCTCGCCCTTCGACGCTTCGAGAACGATCAACAAAAGAGAGGGGTTTTGAATATGAACCAACTTACTCAAATATTGGCACAGCAAGGCAGCAGCCGTCCCGCATTTCTACGCAGTCGCCTTGCATCCTTGGTAAGACCTACGGTAGCTGTTTGGGCTCCGATTCCACTACGACTGATTGTTGGCTACGGTTTCATGGAGCATGGCTTCGCGAAACTGTCGAGGGGGCCCGAAGCGTTCGCCGCCATCCTGCATACAATGAGTGTGCCCGCGCCTCATCTGATGGCATGGCTCACCATTCTGACCGAACTCATCGGCGGTCTCGCCGTCCTCCTCGGAGCTTTTGTCCCCTTCGTAAGCGTGCCGATGGCCGCGGTTCTTTTCGTAGCGATGCTAACGGTTCATCTCCCGTACGGGTTCAGCTCGATCAAGCTCCTGAGTGTGATGTCTGGCCGCGCTCAGTTCGGGCCTCCGGGCTACGAGCTTGATCTGATCTACATTGCGTGTCTTGCGGCGCTCGTATTAGGTGGTTCCGGGCCGATCGCGGTCGACCACTATCTCAAGAAGAAGTGGATGCCGCGTTCATAAAACGGCAGACGATATGGCATCAAGTCGATGGCGCGCGTGGGTTCAATTCAAACGTTCGTGTGAACGGAACCCAGCCGCTGACCCAAAAGGAGGCGGGAAGAAACGACTCATGGAAAACAAAATACCAAAGCGGATACTCATTGTCGGCGGCGGGTTTGCCGGGCTCACGGTGGCCATGGAATTGGAGAGGAAGCTTGCCCGTGATCTTTCGGTCGAAATCACACTGATCAATCGTGAGAACTTTTTCTTATTCACACCAATGCTTCACGAGGTCGCGGCCAGCGATCTGGATCTCACAACCATCGTGAATCCTGTCCGCAAAATGCTGCGGCGTGTGAAGTTTCTGGCAGGGGAGGTAGACAAGATTGATCTCGAACAAAAGAGGGTCGTTGTTTCCCACGGCTTCGATCATCATCCTCACACCTTCGAATTTGATTTTCTGGTTTTCGGGCTAGGGTCCATCACGAACACCTATGGGCTTCCTGGAGTGCAAGAACATGCGCTAACTATGAAGTCGTTGGGTGATGCTATGCAGGTGCGAAACCATGTGATCGCTCACCTTGAGGAAGCCGATAGTGATTGCTGTGAAAAAAAGATGGAGTCGTTGTTGACGTTCGTCGTCGCTGGCGGAGGTTTTGCCGGGGTCGAGACGGTCGCCGCTATCAACGATTTCGTCCGTCGAGCACTGCGGTCGTACCCCCATATATCCGAAGACATGGTGCGCGTCATACTTATTCATGCCGGTCCAGTCATCCTGCCCGAGTTAGGGACGAGCCTGGGTGTTTACGCTGAGAAAATCCTCTCCGGGCGCAAAGTCGAGATTCGCCTCAACACAAAGATCGAAAGCTTTTCGGACGGAGCGGTTCGATTGACCGATGGAACGGTGATTCCTACGCACACGCTCGTTTGGACGGCGGGGACCTCCCCGAATCCTCTGCTCGAAACGATTCCGAGCGCGAAGGAAGGTGGGCGCCTGCTGGTGACGGAGTTTCTTGAACTCCAACGCTGGCCCGGTGTATGGGCTCTGGGCGATTGTTCGGCCATTCCTAATCGGCGTACGGGTAGGTTTCATCCGCCGACCGCCCAGCATGCGCTGCGCCAGGGGAAGGTCGCAGCACACAACATTATTGCGTCTATTCGAGGGACGGAGAAGAAGCGGTTCGATTTTTCGACCATCGCGCAACTCGCAACCATTGGCCGCCGGACCGGTGTCGCCAACATCCTAGGCTTTAACTTCTCGGGGTTTATCGCCTGGTGGCTCTGGCGAACGATTTATCTTTTCAAACTCCCACGGTTCGAAAAGAAACTCCGCGTCGCCTTGGACTGGACCCTTGACCTCATCTTTTCAAAGGACCTCGTTCAGTTTCTGGACATCCGCGCGCCCCTGGTTTCGCACCCAGCGGCAAATCTGCTGCGGAAATCCGAAACGCTGCAGCCCGAACTGTCGGGACCGGTTTCCTGAGACAGGGCCCAACCGGGGCTTGAGTGATTGATTCAATGGTCTGTTCGACTGGTGACACATCAATGACGAATCTTTCGGTCAAGGCGCGTCACAAACTGGACGAGATCTCCCCGATAATGCAGCGTTTCGTAATCAACCGGGCGGCCGCCTGTCGAATAGGAAGTTCGCTCAATGCGAAAGATCGGCGTCTGTGGCTTGACTTTCAGCGCTGCAGCGACCTCGATCCCGGCTGGCACTGCGTCCAACTTGTACTCGGCCTCGATCAGAGGAACATCATATTTGCGCTCGAGCAGTGAAAAGATAGGCTCGAGTTTCAGGTTGTTGGTGATGATTTTCTTGCCAATCTCCAACGGGAGGAAAGTCTCATCGAACGAGAGGGGAATGCCGTCCGCCAGGCGCACCCGGCGGATTCTGACAACGCGCTCGCCCCTTGTCAGCGCCAGTTGAGTCGCCACCGTGGCATTGGCAGGCACAATTTCTCTACCCAGCACTCGGGCCGTTGGCTTACGACCGAGTGCGTGCATATCCTCGACAAATCCGCTCAGCTCTTTAAGGTCCTGCGTGAACTTTTGTGCGGCGACGAATGTGCCTTTGCCGCGACGAATCTCGACAAGGCCGCGGCTCACAAGATTCTGAATAGCCCGACGAACGGTGATGCGACTGACCCCGAACCGCACGATGAGACTGTCCTCTGTGGGCAGTTGGTCGCCGACCTTTAGATCTCCATTGGTAATCTCGCCAGCGAGGACGGTTTCGACACGTGCATAAAGAAGTGAGTCATGCGCCAGTGACATGAGGACATTATAACGTCGTATGGGTCACCTGAACCCATACGACCGCGCGGCTGGATGGGCACGAGCCGTGATCCGTTTGTGATCCATTTGTGATCCGTTAGCGCTGCTTACCACTGTCTTCCACTGCTTTACGCTGCCCGCCGTGGTCTCGATGTTATTGAAACTAGCTGTACCCCAAAATTCGAATCCTATAGCGCCCACCATTTCTAAAGTGTCCGTTCCGGAGACATAGGTAAAACAGAACGTTCCGGAGACAGGGTTACACTTTTGGCCCGAAGGGGTTCTCCAGGGGGCTGCAGGGTTTTTTCCCCCAGATCAATATAGCCGAGATCGTACCCCATAAAGCTGACGGGCGAGATGCCGTGGTCGACTTCTTTGACGCCCACGGCCTGTCGGGCAAGGGCCGTTATTGATCGGTGAGCAGAACCATGCGCCAGAGCGCCGGTCCGAATCCATTGCCGAAAACGGAGATTGACACTAAAGGTTCCCACGCGTAAGGGCTTGACCCACGTGGGATATAGACTGTCTACACAGCGACGTTCGAATCGCACCAGACTCAGTAGTATACGTGTGCAAGAACGAGGCCGGGTAATTGGGGAGCGGCAATTCTTCGCGGGGGTTAAGGAATGAAGGAAAGGCGCTTTTTGTCTGCTGCGCTTCTCTTTGCCGTTGGTTTGCTCATCTTCATCGGTAGCTGCGCGCGCACGACTTCGCCGGCCATGCTCACCTACCATAATGACAACCTGCGGACCGGGCAAAATCTGGGCGAGACCGTGTTGACACCGCAGAATGTGAACTCCGGAAGTTTTGGCAAGCTGTTCTCCTATGCCACCGACGGAGCTATCTACGCGCAACCCCTCTACGCTGGAAGCCTGCATATGAGTGACCTGGGTGTGCGGAATGTCGTTTACGTTGTTACCGAACACGACAGCGTCTACGCTTTCGATGCCAATCAGAAGGCTCCAGGGACACTCTGGCACGTCAGCTTGTTGGGTTCAGGTTCCGATGCTACTCCGGTGCCCTGTGCCGACGAGCGGACCGCGTGCGATTATTTCGGGGCGGAGATTGGGATCACAAGCACTCCAGTCATCGACATTCAAACCGCGACTTTGTACGTCTGCGCTTTCACCAAAGAAGGTGGAACTTACATCCATCGCTTGCACGCCCTCGACCTTGTGACAGGATCGGAAAAATTCGGGGGTCCCGTAGTTATTCAGGCGTCTGTTGCCGGTAAAGGTGTGGGAGGTGATACCGCACATGTACCCTTCGTCGCGTACGGCCACCTACAGCGTTGCGCGCTCCTTTTGGCCAACGGTGTCGTTTACGTCGCTTTCGCTTCATTCGCAGATATTCCTCCCTACCACGGCTGGCTATTCGGATATGACGCCGCGACACTGCGACAACGAGCGGTGTTGAATTTGACGCCAGATGGGGAAAAGGGCGGAATCTGGCAAAGCGGGAATGGACCCGCTACCGATAGCACCGGGGACATCTATCTTGTGACCGGGAACGGCACCTTTAACGCCAACGCTGGGGGGCATGACTTCGGAGATAGCTTTGTGAGAATCAAGCCTGGCAATGGCTCGGTATCGGTGATCGACTTCTTTACTCCATTCAACCAGGAGAGTCTGCGGGCGAACGACGTAGACCTTGGCGCCGGCGGACCCCTGCTGTTGCCAGACCAGGGTGGCGCTCATCCGCACCTCATGCTGACGGGCGGCAAGGAAGGAACGCTGTACTTGGTGAACCGCGACCACATGGGGCGCGTCCGCTCCGGAGACAACGATCAGATCGTCCAATCGTTAGTGAACATCGGCCCAATCTTCTGCACACCTGCCTTCTGGGAGAATAAGGTGTACATTGCAGGAGTCCGAGAATCCTTGAAAGTTTACAATTTGATCGATGGCATGCTCTCGCCGACACCCGCATCCCAATCGCCGAACGTCTTTGGCTTTCCGGGTGGAACGCCTACCATCTCCGCAAATGGTGCACAGAATGGAATCGCCTGGGTGCTGGAGAACGCCGCCTTCAGGACTACGTTGCCTGCGGTTCTGCACGCGTACGACGCCACCGACGTTTCGCGCGAACTTTATAACTCCGAGCAAGCTGGCGGTCGCGATAGCCTCCCCCATGGAGTTGGTTTTGGAGTACCCACTGTAGTGAACGGAAGGGTATTTGTAGGCACCCTTACTGAATTAGCTGCATTTGGCCCTTTACCACATTGACGTGTTCCAGGCCACAACCGTGAACATGTGACCGGTGCCGGACCCGGGTGGGTTTTGGTCTAGGGTCGTGGATCTTGCGCATTCGAACTTCGACTTTCGAGATACTGCGCTAGACCAGTTCCTGCGTCGACAGTCTTAGCCAAAGACATCAATTCCTGGGATCCCTCGTTTGCACTCGGAGTCTCGGTGCTCGGCTCGGACGCCGCGCAGGCACCTCAAGTTCGAATCTATAGCGCCCACCAGAAGACGCCGGCCTGACGAATGGTCGACACGGATGAGAGTTTTTTTGATTGCGGCCCGGTTTCCTCTTCCAGCAAACCTCGAATGGTGGCTCTGACGCCCCGTTTCCAGAACTGGCGCAGGGCGACTACGTCCAATTCTTCCGCGTTATGCACCATCCCGCTCACGTTAGCATCGGCGAGGAGACAGGCGTACCACTCCTCGAAGCAAAGACCCTGCGCCCGCAGCAAAGGTTTTTCTCGCGCGAACAGGTTGGTGTCGGCCACGATCGATCTCTCCTCATTTCGTTCGAAATGCAAAGGAAGCTCTTGAACCCGAACTTGTGTTCCAGTTCCTCTGGGAAACCTCGGGTCACCCCCGCGTCCGAAGGGACGGGGCTTCAAGTATCCGGGAAACAAATTCCCTGGTCCCAACCAATTGACGGTCCTCGAGTGCTTTCACCAGATTGCAGGCGCACACTGAACAACAATGGCCGTTGAGGGTTTCAGAGATTCCGTCGTCACTGGACACAAAATAATGTAGTGAGGCGGGGTTGGAAGAGCAGAGGGAACAATCCTGTGATCCCTCGAGGGTACGAGGATCGAAGGTCGACAAATGGATGATGTCAGGAATCGCCGACTCCCCCTAGTCTAGTCAAGGCGAGTTATCAAACGAAGCCATTATGTAGCAAGGAATCGGCAGGAGGATGCGCCAAGATATGCCAAAGCCTATTTGTTTCACGGGGAGGTACCTGGCCGGCGAAGCGAAGACTAGCCCCCGGCGATGGCCCCGATCACGATGAACGGCTCCTTGCCTGACGCCACAGCCTCGGGCAAGGGAGTGTCGGACGAGTTGTGGGACAAGTCTTCTTCGCAGGCAAAGAACCGCAGAAATGGGCGGCGCTGCTGCGAGTCATGGTCGCGGATCGCGCCGCGAAGCATGGGATAAGTGGACTCGAGGGCGTCGAGAACAGAGCGCTGGGTCACCGGACCCGGGATCTCGAGGGTCACCTCGCTGCCGACGTGAGCCAGGGTTCGAAGATGAAACGGAAGCACCACGCGGACCATGAATTTCCCCTCGGCGCGCTTGGCCCGCACCGAAAAAACAGGATATATCAGCCGACGGCCGATTCTCTATAGGTTGGCGCCACCGGGCGGTGCACCGAATGGAAAACAATCATTGCTAGAATGGAATGCCTCGAAGGACAGCATGCCTCCTACGTACGGCAACGGCAAGATCTGTTACGTTGAGATTCCAGCGCTAGACGTTGCGCGCTCCGCTGAATTTTATAAGAAAGTCTTCGGCTGGCAGATCCGCCAGCGCGGGGATGGCCACATCGCCTTCGATGACGGAGTGGGCGAAGTCAGCGGCGCCTGGGCCCTTGGGCGTCCGGCTGCGTCGACGCCGGGCCTTTTGCTCTATGTGATGGTCGACAGCGTGGCCGCGAGTCTGGACCTCGTTGTCGCGAACGGGGGACAGATCGCGCAGCCGATCGGCGCGGATGCTCCTGAGATCACCGCCAGATTCCGTGATCCGGCCGGGAATGTGATTGGCCTGTACCAGCCACCTGCTTGATTGTCCGCTCAGGCGATAGGGGCGTGGCTTACTGATGGTCCCTGGGGATGGTCTCCTGCCATGTCCTGGTCTTCAGCAGGGTGCCGTCTCTCAGCAGTTCACGGGTGTACGTGTAATAGAAATTCTTCAGGTCTGTAGTGATTGATAGGTGCCCCTGCCAGGTAAGCACCCGGTCTTTCAGCTCGAAAATGCTCTTAGCTTCTCCCCCCACGGTGCTTGTTTCCGGATGTTGGTCGCTCGCCTCGTAGCTGAAACTCTCATAATCGACTTCCTTGCCCCAGGGGTATTCCTCCTCGGTTTTTCCATGCCAGCGAACGGTAGTTTTGTGATTCGCTTGATCACGCGTTGTCGTCCACTCACCGGGAAATAGTTCACCGCTGCTATGCATGTCGCTGCGGGCGTCGGAGGGTTGCGGCGGGGGAAAGGGCGGGACCGGCGTACCAGGCAAGGGCACCACGGGAAGGAGCAATTTCGAGCCGACGCCGGGGCCAAGGCGGAGGGACGTGGTCATGGCAAAGGGTGTCGGTAGAATCATCGGCCAGAGAGCGTTCGAGATCGCGATCCGAATTCGATGGCCGCGCGGAAAAACCCAGGAGGTGAGATGCATCTTCAGACCCAGGGCATAAAACTTCCCCGCTCCCAGATCGCGCGGTTCGCTCCTGGAGTCGCGCTGCGCGCCGTTCAAGCCGGCGCCTGTGATCTGGGTGACGGAGCCATCCGGCGCCACATCGGACAGGCGAACGAACCAATCTGCCAGAGGCGCATCCGCGGCAGCTTGCAGCTCAGCCCGCGGACGACCCAGGATCGCCAGGTCCTGTTGGAGTGGCGATGAATCGTAAACCAGGCTGTACGCATCGACAGGCCGAACGTCACTGAGCAGTTCGCCCCACCAGAAGCCGGCTTCCACGCCGACTGTGGGGATGTATTTCAGCTGATGGACAGTTTGTTGGGGAGGCGTCTCGGCCAATGTGTGATTGGGCTGCAAGAAGAGTGTAGTCTCCCTGGTTTCGGGCGGTGGCCAGGCATCCTCCCGCCGCCATTCGCCAGGGACACTCTCGAGAGAAGGATCAGGCGGGTGCCAGTGCTGCATGTAGATCACGAGTTTTGGATCCTGTAGCACGCCCGTGTCGCGTCCCTTCAGCCAGTAATCCCACCAGCGGACGGCGTCTTCCCGCCACTCGATCTGAGGCCCGAAGTCGGCGTCGTGCGGGAAGGAATGGTTCCAGGGCCCGACGATGGCCTTGATCGGGGCTCTTGTCTGTTCCAGCATATCGGGAACACTATCGCGATAGCCGTCCTGGAGGCCGCCAATCAAAAAGCTCGGGACTTTGATTTCACCATAGGGACGGACCGGGCTACGCCAAAACGGTCCGTCGCGCTGGTGCTTCAGATACAGAAGAGACCACGGGGCCGCTGCAAACCGTGGTCCCAGAATCTTTTCGTCGAGTGTGTAGTCGGGGGCTGGAGTCTCACCCGGCGCCATGTCCATGTTTAGCTCGAACTCGTCGATGTGGACCATACCGTCGATGTAATGAATGTCGTCGTGAAAGAGCTCCGCTGTCGCGTCGACCGCGAGGATCGCCTTCAGTTCGGGAGGGTTGCGCATAGCCATCTGCAGGGAGTTAAACCCGCTCCAGGAGATGCCTATCATGCCTACGCTGCCATTCGACCACGGCTGATGCGCCAGCCAGGTGATAATCTGCAGGCCATCGAGCTGTTCCTGCTCGGAGTACTCGCGGTCGGTGGGTGCGCCTTCACTGGCGCCAAATCCACGAACATCGACGCGGGCGCATACGTAGCCGCGAGCGGCAAAATAGGTATAAAGCCCGTAATCGCGTTCCGCCATGGCGTCGTCCTTGCGATAGGGCTGGTATTCCAGGATGGCGGGGAATTTCTCGCCAGGCGCGGCGTGCTCCGGCCTGTATAAGGTGACGGAGAGCCGCACTCCGTCCTGCATAGGGATCCAGGTGTTTTCCATGCGAACGCCATAGGTGGGGGGAGAATGAGGTTCCAGCGACGCAGGAGCAATCGCTGTCAATAGAAGAAGGCATGCTGTGCAGCCAAGCAGGAGCCTGGTTCCCATACGGCGAATCAGTATAACCTTCGTGTTGGAAGTCACACCGCCTTTGTGACGCGTGTCACTTTCCAGGCATGAGCCCGATCACAGCCGGCCTTGTGAAAACTCTCTACATTGGAGCTGTGGTAGGGGAGGGAAGCAATGTCCACAGCCTGGAAGTCACGTTACGCCCAGCGCACCAAGGGGATCAAGAGTTCGGCGATTCGCGAATTACTCAAGATCACGCAACGGCCGGAAGTCATTTCCTTTGCCGGCGGTTTGCCGGCGCCGGATGTTTTTCCGCTCGACCGGTTTCAGGAAGCGTGCCGGCGGGTTCTCGAACTGAATGGACATCAGGCTCTGCAGTATGGAGCCAGCGAGGGCTATGAGCCGCTGCGGGAAATGATTGCCCGGCACATTGCCCGTTACGGAATCAAGGCCGAGGCGGAAAATGTGCTTATCACCTCGGGCTCCCAGCAGGCCCTCGACCTGATCGGGAAATTGCTCATCAACGCAGGGGATCGCGTCCTGGTAGAGGCGCCGACGTACTTGGGCGCGCTGCAGGCGTTCAATGTGTACGGCGCGGAGTACATCAGCGTGGAGGCCGATGACGACGGCCTGCGCACCGAACTGCTGGAAGACCCGCTGCGCGCCGGGCCCAAGTTCATGTACGTGTTGCCGAACTTTCAGAATCCTGCGGGGACCACACTCTCCGAAGGACGCCGTCATCAGCTGGTGTTGCTGGCCGACAAGTACGGCATCCCGATCGTGGAAGACGATCCATACGGGCAGCTCCGCTATGAAGGAGAGCACCTGCCGCCGCTGGTGGTGATCGACCGCGAGAATCTACGGCGGGACAATGGATACTCCATCGGGAATGTGATCTATTTGAGTACTTTCTCGAAAACCCTAGCGCCCGGGCTGCGCCTAGGTTGGATCGTGGCCCCAACTGACGTGATCGCCAAGTTGGTGCAGCTGAAGCAGGGAGCGGATCTGCATACTTCGACTTTCACCCAGGTCATTGCCTATGAAGTGGCCAAGGACGGGTTTCTGGATGAGCACGTAAAGCTGATTCGGAAAGTGTACCGGGAGCGGCGCGATGTCATGCTCGAGGCGCTAAAGAAATACTTCCCTCCGGAGGCGAAGTGGACCTATCCACAGGGAGGACTGTTCCTTTGGCTGACGCTGCCCCGGAGAATGGATTCTCACATCCTCTTTGAGGCTGCGCTGAAGGAAAATGTCGCATTCGTTCCTGGCGATTCTTTTTATGCAGGGAACGGATTTACCAGCGAAGGCAACCGCCACATTCGGCTTAATTTTTCCTACGGCCAGCCGGACCAGATTCGCGAAGGCATCCGCCGGCTGTCAGTTGCGGTCAAGCAGCAGATGAGGGAGCTGCAGATCGTCCGCGCGTAGAAGACGCGGGATCAGGTTGCAAAGGGATCTTCAAGCGAAGGGCTTTGGGGCGTAAACAATTCTGCGCCGTTTTCCGTGATGTGCATATCATCTTCCAGGCGCAGGCCGAACTCGCCTCGAAGGTAGATTCCAGGTTCATCGCTGAACGTCATGTTGGCCGCGAGCGGCGTGGTGTTGCCGCGCACCAGATAGGGCCACTCGTGGCCATCCATGCCCATCCCGTGACCCACCCGGTGGGTGAAAAATTTGTAGTCGGGTCCATAGCCGGCATCGGTAATTACTTTGCGAGCTGCGGCGTCCACCGCCTGGCATTCGATGCCGGGCCGAGCGGTTTTCAAGGCAGCGTTCTGGGCCTGGTGGACAATCTCGAAAACTTTTTTCATTTTGTCCGATGCCTTACCGAGGACGAAGGTGCGAGTGACGTCGGAGGTATAGCCTTCAGCGAGGCAGCCGTCGTCAATCATGACAATCGAGCCTTCGCGAATCACCTGGGCGGCGGTCGAGCCGTGGGGGAAGGCAGAATGTTCGTCGACCTGCACGGTGGCCTCTCCACGAAATTCCAGGCGGTCATAGGCGGCGGAAATCAGATCCTCGAGCTCCTGCTGCGTCATACCCTCCTTCATCGCGCGATAAGCCGCCTCGTACGCGGTGAGAGTAACTTTCGCCGCCAGTCGCATAAGGGCGACTTCGTGGGCGCTTTTTATCATGCGGCATCCCGCAGTGACAGGAGTCGCGCTGACATAAGTCGCATGAGGATTCGCCGTGGCGAGGCCGTCGCTAAAGGCGAACCGCACTGTCTCCTCGACGCCCAGAGTCCCGGTAGATAGACCACGGTCTTTCAAGCCCTGAGCGACAAGGGCATAGGGGTCATCGTTTTCCTGCCAGGTGCGCACGTCGGCATTCGCAGTATCCAAGCCCTTCGCGATTTGTTCCCCTGCCCTTCCTTCTTCAAATGCCGGACAGACATAAAACTCCGAACCCCTGCCAGGCAACACCATGGCAAAGAGACGCTCGCCTCCCCACCAGCGGATGCCGGTGAAGTAATTCAGGGATGTCCCCTCCATCAGGAAAATGGCGTCGATTCGCTGGGCTGCCATGAGGGCGCGCGCCTTCTCCCGGCGCTGGGCCCTTTCTGCCGCCGTGATCGGGCTGGCCTGGTCTTTCATGGATGACAGAGCGGCGATCGACGGAGGAAGGGAGGCCGGCTTTTTGCCGCCGGCCGCCTTCGCGAGCGAACCGGAACCCAGAACCGCTCCGGTCAGGGCGCCCGCCTCCAGAAAGCGACGGCGTGAAATCATGGGACCTCGTGAGAACGCAAGCGGACATTATATAGAGGCGAGTGTGTGCAACGGCATTCGATTTTCAGTTGGCAGCCTAGAGCGATGTGTTGAGAATATTGGGGCGATGGAGTCGAACTTTCAATGCGCGGGATGCGGCGAGTGGAATGTAACCACGGTCGACGACTCGGCGGGGAAACAGCAGTCGTATGTCGAGGATTGCCAGGTCTGCTGCAAGCCGAACCTGCTTCACATCGAGTACGATTCGGGGCAAGGCGAATTTGTCATCCGGGCGGAATTGGAATAGCGTATTGGCCGGAAGCGGAAGCGGGTCAGGAGGAGTTGATGAGCGCCAGCTACACATCGCCGGTCCGCATGGTTGCGCACAACATGGTGACCACGCAGTTTGAACTGGATGGATTCCGGGTGACGCGAACGCTGGGAGTGGTTCGCGGCATCGTGGTTCGCTCTCGTTCTATATTCGGCACCATCGGGGCGGGATTGCAGACCATCCTCGGAGGGAACATTACGCTGTTGACGAATCTGTGCGAGAAGACCCGGGCTGAAGCCTTTGACCTGATGCTGCAGCACGCCGCGGAGCTGGGCGGGAACGCAGTAGTCGGAGCCCGCTACGATGCCACGGAGGTCATGCAAGGCGTCACCGAGGTGTTGGCCTACGGCACGGCTGTATTTGTTGAGCCCGCCAAGTGAGGCCGGCCTTAGGGGATTGGTTAGTCCTTGTACAACCACCCCGCCACCATCGTGGCCAATATGCATCCGATCCACATCTCCAGCATCCAGCCCAGCGGGAATACGCGCTCCAGAGTCGACCATGTGGCTTGGGCGAAGTTCAAAGGAAAGCCGGCGATAAATCCCACGAGGACGCCGATTTTCAGGGCAGTTCCGGGGCCGGGTCCCATGGTTTGACGGGCCCATGCATAGAGATGGGCGACAATAATCGACGACAGCAGCAGGATCACAAACCACTGGCCGGTGAAAAAGGGATAGCGAGGCTCTTTCAGAAACAGCCCGGAATTCTGCGCCGCCGTATAGCGGGCGCTGGTAATTACTCCGATGTTGACGGCGAATCCCCAAAAGAACCACACGATGCTGCCAACCGCGCCGCCTAGATAGACACGGCCTCGGTTTACGCTCATAGGTCACCTCGAAACGAAGTAATCAACACGATATGCCGGGGATGACAGCGGCAGTGTATCACCGCACCGAGAGCCCGCCGAGTATCGGGAGAGAGGGGTACCGGAGAGGACACAAGTTCTGTCTGCGCTATAGTGGTGTGTCATGTCTCATCGCCTGGTAACGATCGTTTTCAGTGTGCTGTTCCTGTTCCCCCTGTTAAGTCATGCGGCTCCTTACAAGTACAAGCGTATTGGGCAGAAGGCGGATGCCCAGACCTCTCCTATCGCGGGAACGGCGATGATGGGCGGTGGAACTGACCTGGACGAAGCCTTCCGCTGGCTGTGTGAGAAGGCAAAGGGCGGCGATTTTCTGATCCTGAGGGCGCGGGGCAGTAATGACTACAACCGGTATGTGAACGGCCTGTGCAAGCTAAACTCGGTGGCCACGCTGGTCATTCCCGACCGCAAGGCCGCGCAGACTCCGGCGGTCGCAGACATCGTTCGCCAGGCCGAGGCTGTTTTCATCGCCGGGGGAGACCAGTCCCGGTATGTCAATTTCTGGAAGGGAACTCTGGTGGAGGACGCGATCAACACCCACATTGCAGAGGGCAAACCCATCGGCGGCACGAGCGCCGGCCTGGCCGTCCAAGGCGAGTTCGTCTATGGCGCTTTGGGCGACAAGCCGAAGGATAACGACCTCGCCTCAAGCGACGTGTTGCCGAATCCTTATTTCAATCGAGTGACGCTGGTGCGCGACTTCCTCAAGATTTCTCAATTGCGGAACACGATTACCGACAGCCACTTCGCCAAGCGCGACCGCATGGGCCGGAGCTTAGGATTTCTGGCGCGAATCATGCGGGATGGATGGTCGAAGGATCCCCGCGAAGTCGCTATCGATGAGAAGTCCGCCGTGTTGGTTGAGGCGGATGGAAGCGCCGTGGTGGTGGGATCGGGCAAGGGCGCATATTTTCTTCGCCCGACCCAGCCGCCCGAAATCTGCCGGGAGGCCACGCCGCTTACGTTTCTGGGGATCGATGTTTACAAGGCTCCGACGGGTTCGCGCTTTGACCTGGGAACGTGGAAAGGTGAAGGAGGAAGTGGCTACTCGCTCTCCGTGGAGCGCGGCGTTGTCCACTCCACTCAGGTGAATAGCTCGATTTACTGATCACACGGGTTTGTGACATTTTGCATTGACTTCCCAGGTTTTCCCTGCCAAACTGCCGCACTATAAGCCGCGCTCGCTGGGGCGTAGTGCGCATGAACGCAAACACCGTCTTCCCTGCCCAACCCGCTAATAACCTGGAACAGGTTGACCGGCTTGTCGACTCGGGCAAACTCGAGTCGGGTCTGTGATCGCATGGCGCCGGACCTTCCCTAAGAAATCCTGCGGCGAAGACCCCTGGGTCGAGCCGGCTGGCCTTGAATCCGTGACAAAACAACTGAAGGCAAGGAGATCCATGAAGCCCTTACGCGCTGGGTTATTGTTGGTTACTACAATTCTGTGCAGCTTGGCGATGGTACTGGCTCAGAGTCCACAAGGCCGGATTGCCGGCCGGGTGACGGACCCGACCGGGGCGGTGGTCCCCAAGGCAACCGTGACCGTGGCCAATCTGGGAACCAGCATCAAGCGGGTCCTCGTGACCAATTCGGCGGGAGAATATGTGGCGCCCAATCTGGATCCGGGCAAGTACGCGGTGAGCGCCTCTGCGCCGACGTTCAAAACGAGCGAGGCCATCGGAATTCAGCTGGAAGTGGCGACCGACGTCCGCGTCGACCTGGAACTGATTCCCGGCCAGATCGCAGAGGTGGTGAACGTCACTGGCGAACAGACACAAGTCGACACCATCACAGATACCCTGGGCGGAACTATGTCCAATCAGCTGGTGAATGAGCTGCCGCTGCAGGGACGGGACTTCCAGAATCTGCTGGAATTGCGTCCCGGAATACAACGTACGCCCGGTGGGGGGTTTCATACCGTTACCAGCAACGGGAACCGCTTAGAGGACAACAATTACATCGTCGACGGAACCGACGACAACGACATTTATTACGGCGAGACGGTCATCAACGATGCGGGGGTTGCGGGAACACCCGCCAGCCACCTGCCTCTGGATGCGGTTCAGGAGTTCAATACCCAGCAAAATCAGGACGCCGAGTACGGGTGGAAACCGGGCGCGGTCGTCAATATCGGGTTGAAGTCCGGCACCAACGACTTCCACGGCACCAGCTACTACTTTCATCGCAACAGCGCTTTCGATGCGAGAAACTACTTCAATCCGGCGCCGCAACCGGTTTCGGATCTGTTACTGCATCAGTTTGGAGCTTCGGCGGGGGGGCCCATCATCAAGGACAAGTGGTTCATCTTCGGCAATTACGAAGGGGTACGCGACCGGGTCGGGAATCCTTACGATGTCGACAGCCCGGTGACGGTTTCGATTGGAAATCCGAGCATCAGCCTTCCGGATGCGGAGGCAGCGGCGGGCTGCCCGGCGACGTGCAGTCCGGTGAGCCTGCAACTGGCAAAGCTGTTCCTCAATAACCCGGGCTCGACGATCAACAGTGTGGATCCGGCGTTAATCAACTTCGATTTCGACAACCGCAACCGGGAAGACAATTTTGTCATCAAGACCGATTATCACTGGAACCAGAAGAACCTGATCACCGGACGATATTTCTATGCCAATAGCCTGCAGACCGAGGAGGATACGGCGCCGATCCGGCCGGAGTGGCTCTCCATCGCGAACACGAAGATCAGTGTGGTGGGAGTGAACTGGACCTGGACGCCGAACTCCCGCTGGGTCAATGAGGCGCGCTTCGGCTACAACCGATACTGGCAGAACGACAATGTGGGAGACTACCAGAAAAGCGCAGCCTCCTACGGGCTGAACACGGGCGTGACCAATCCGCGTCTGTTTGGCTTCCCTGACATTGACATAGGTTCGGCTTTCTCCATGGGTGGCAACTCGAGTTGGCCTCTCTACACCACTCCGAACTATACGTATCAGGCTCTCGACAACGTTACGGTCACGCGCGGAGCGCACAGCATCACCTTCGGGGCTGAGTTTCGCTATGGTGGCACCGATAATTTTCGTGCCCGGCGGGGGAGAGGTCGCGTTATCTTCGACAACACGACCGACAGCAGCGGCAACCTGATCAGCCCGGCCCTGGTCAATTTCTTGCAAGGGACCTTCGGCGACGAGGGCGAGGCTTTAGTGCTCTCGGGAGACACGCATCGCTTCGTCACCATGACCGCGTTCGGCGGTTTCGTTCAGGATGATTGGCGAATCGTGCCCCGCCTGACTCTGAATCTGGGACTCCGCTACGACGTGTCTCTGCCCATCAAAGACGCGCATGACCAGATTGCAAACTTCATTCCCACCGAGGGCCTGGTTCAAGTCGGGAGGGGCATTGGCTCTCCGTATCCGACGGACTGGGACAATATCTCCCCGCGGCTGGGTTTTGCCTGGGATATTTTCGGCAAAGGCAAGACAGTATTGCGCGGCGGAGCCGCGGTGATTTACGAGCAGCCCACCATACGAGAGTTCATCGACCGCGGTGGCCTGAACGAAAATCCCAGCGGGGGGCAAGGGGTCACTCCCGGCAACGGGAATATCGATGTGTTTTCGCGCACGATCGATGGTGCCACGCTTTCGCAGGCGTGGCTGGCGAAAACGCCCCTCTTCGCCGCTGCGGGCAGCATCGACTGTGACATCACTAACCCCTGCGATGTGTTCGGCGTTTCACGCAATTTGACCACTCCGTATGTGGCATCGTGGAATTTGAACCTGCAGCAGCAGTTGGGACCGGCCACAGTGGTGCAGGTGGCTTATGTTGGCAACCACGGCATCGATCTCTACAGCCATCGCGACATCAATCAGTCGCTGCCAATGGTCAGCTTCAATTGCTACAACGATGGGATCGATACCTACGACGGCTGCCGGCAGCTGGCGCGGCCGTTCGTTCAGAACTGCCCGCCCCCTACCGGCGCAGGACTGGGAGGGCCTTGCCTGCCCTGGGTCGGGTACGCGAACTTCATCGAGAACATGGGCAACTCCATCTACCACGGATTGCAGGTCACGGTGACGCAGCGTGCCTTCAAAGGATTGAATCTCCTGGCCGGTTACACTTACGCGCATGCCATCGATAACGGCACCAGTAACCGCTCGGGATATCCGGCGGACAGCACCCAATTCGAGCTGGAGCGCGGAAACGGCGACTATGACATTCGCCACCGCTTTACCTTATCCCTGGCCTATGAGCTACCGAAGTTGAAGGCTCCGCTGCAGCTCGGCGAAGGCTGGCAGCTGACCAGCATCGTGAATCTGCAAACAGGGGAACCGTTCAACTATTACGATTCCTATGACGACATCAGCTATACCGGAGAATTCCTGGACCGCTGGAACTTCTTCGGAGATCCCAATGATGTGCATTGGACCTCGGATCCAGCAAAACAGACCAAATATTACGACTACACGGTCGCGCCTTCGGTTCCGCAGTGCGCCGCGCACGCTTCGCAGAGCCAGCTTGCCTATTACGGGTGCTTTGTCCAGGGCAGCGCGGTGATCACTCCGCCGGAGAACGGCACATTCGGCAACATGGGGAGGAACATCTTTCGCGGCCCGGGCTATGCCAACTGGGATATGTCGGTGAGCAAGCGCTGGAAGCTGACGGAACGGGTTGACCTGCAACTGCGAGGGGAGTTCTTCAACATCCTCAATCACACGAACTTCGATCTGTTTACGATGAGCACCGATCTTTCCGATCCCGTGTACTCTATTTTCGACCTGGGAGTGGTCAAAGCCACGCCTGACATCGGCGCTTCCAACCCGGTTGTTGGCTCGGGAGGGTCGCGCCATATCCAGCTGGGAGCAAAAATCAGCTGGTAGGCACGGCCAGGAGATTTCCACAGGAATAGTCGGCGGCGGTTGGTCACTTTTCTCTCCATCGCACGAACCGCTCTGGTTAACCCAAGCAGTTGCGGTCACCACAACGGTTAGCCCCAAGTTATAGGGCTTTTCCACAAGCCCTCCTACATGCCCGCCACACCCGTAAATTTGCCATTGACAACAAACAATTTAGGCGTAGGATGTGGGCAAAAGTGGTAGCAAGTGGTCCAAAAATGATGGCGGTGGGTCGGAGTTGAGAGACCGAGAGGCGCCAGTGGAATTTCCGGCTGACTTCCCCCAATACAGCCCGAATGACCAGCAAACGACCAGACTTTTCACCACTCTTGCCTCCCTCATTGCGGTCGTAGTGGCTAAGAAGTTCATGAGCCCGATAAAGGGCCGAACACATGTTTCGCGGAAATCACCCAACCCGCGTGGACGAAAAGGGACGGCTGAAAGTCCCGGCGGAATTCAAGCGGGTGATCGACGAGAAATATGGGAACCAATTCTACATCACCAGCCTGGACGGCAAGGTTGCACAACTGTATCCCTTCGAGGAGTGGGAGCGGATCGAGCAGAAGCTTGCAGGGCTCTCCACATTCAACCCTACGAAGAAGAAGTTTCTGGACCGGGTGAATTACTGGGGCCAGATGGTGGAGTTGGACGCCCAGGGCCGGCTTTTGATGCCGCAACTTCTGCGGGATGCGGCGCAGATCAAAGGCGAGGTGGCGGTCAGCGGAAATCTGACCCACTTGGTGGTCCGCAACCTGGAGGCGTACCGCAGGGAGATCGAGGAACAGCCGTTCACGTCTGAGGATGAGAAGACGCTCGACGATCTGGGCATCTAGTGGGCGAGGGTTTCACAGACACCCCTCCGGGGGTTGGGCATGGTGGGCGCCATGTTCCGGTTCTTTTAAAAGAAGCGATCGATTTTCTGGCCGTCCGCAGGGGCGCGACCATTATCGACGCCACGGTGGGCCTTGGCGGGCACAGTTGCGAAATCGCAAGACGCCTCGGCGCACCGGGTCATTTGATTGGGCTCGATAAGGACCCGGCAGCTCTGGAAGTTGCGAGAAGCAAGCTCGTCGTTGGTCGTTCGTCGGTTGGCGAACCCGACTGGCCGCAGGTCACGCTGATTCACAGATCTTTCGCTGATCTTGCAAACGACGAACGACGGCCGGCCTGCGACGGGATTTTAGCCGACCTGGGAGTGAGCAGTCTGCAGTTTGACAGTCCCGCGCGAGGCTTCAGTTTTCAGGCGGAAGGACCGCTGGATATGCGGATGGACCCGCACAGCGAGCCGACCGCCGAACAAGTGGTAAACCGCTTCGACGAGCGCGAGCTCGCCGACGTGATTTACGAATTCGGTGAGGAAAGGAGGTCGCGGAGAATCGCCAGAGCCATTGTCCGGTCGCGGCCGATACGATCTACAACGCAACTAGCGCAGATCATATCAGCCGCGGCCCGGCCAATGAATCGGGAGAGAACTCATCCCGCGACGCGGACCTTTCAAGCCCTCCGAATCTTCGTAAACCATGAATTAGACGACCTGCGGGCGCTGATGGGAGCGGCCCCGCAGTTGCTCAGGCCCGGGGGACGGCTGGTGATTATCAGCTTTCACTCGCTGGAAGATCGAATCGTAAAGGATGCCTTGCGCGCCGGCAGTATTAAGGACAAGTACTTCCGGATTCTGACGAAGAAGCCTGTCAGGGCATCTGAAGCAGAAGTTCAACGCAACCCACGGGCGCGCAGCGCGAAATTGCGGGCGGCGGAGAGAGTTTAAGGAACTTCCGGGACGGCATCGCCTCTCTCGGAATGGGCGAAAGGCAAGCATCCTCTCCCGATGCCGTTCCGGAGAGGTTCGGTGGCAGGTAGAAACGAGGAAACGATGTACACAGGCACTTTGATTGCGGATTTGATGAAGACGGTGGAAAGAGCGGAAAAGCGGGTTCTGGCCGAATCCCCCCAGGAATTCAGGCTGGAATACTGGTACGCAGCCGCGCAACAGGAACTGGCGCGGTCTGAATCCACACTGGCCGAGGTGGCGTAAATGTCTGCGGCAACGATCCCCATGCACGGTGGAGTGCGACAACAGCGGCGAAGACCATGCTGGACGGGAACACCGGAAGTCTACTTTGGCAAGCCCATCGACAACACGCGTCTGGTGAAGATCGCCGATCCCGGGCGCAGCCGTGAGATGAAACAGTTCGGCCTGGCTCTGAGCTGTTTGTTCCTGTTGGTGATGACATATGCCTGGCAGCATTTCAAAGCCATCGAGTACGGCTATAAGATCGAGTCGTTGAAGACGCAGCGGGACGGGCTGCTGGAAGTGAACCACGCGTACCGGCTCGAAGAGGCCTCCCTGCGGTCTCCGGACCGAATCGACAAGCTGGCTCGGGAGCACGGGATGCAGCCGCCACAGGCGGGGCAGGTGATCCGCATGGATTCGGCGCTCCCCAATTCGGAGAACCCGATTCTCGCGAGTGCCGCCTCGGTCTCGGTAGTGTCGGTTCCCTAGGACCAGGAACGCGGGTAGTGACGAAAGCCGGAGGCCGGAGCGCTGCCCGAGTCGGCACAAGTTTGCGGCGGCCTGATGAAATTCAGGCCGCCCTCGTTGTCTGGAAGAAGCCCGGGCCATGGCTGCCACAGGGTCACGCGATCAAAGAAATCTCCGCGTATTCGTCCTCGCCGCGCTGCTGATCTGCTGGTGCGGGGGAATCTGCGCGCGCCTCATTTACCTGCAGATTTTTCGCTACGGCAGCTTCGAGCAGCGGGCTCAGCATCAACAGCAACGTACGGTTGAGGTTTCCGCCCGGCGCGGCATCGTGTACGACCGCAGCGGCCACGAACTGGCCATGTCGACGGCCGTGGACTCTGCTTTCGCCGTGCCTACGGAAATTCCCGACCTCGCCGGCACGATCCCTCTGATCGCACGGATCACCAGGTCCGACTCTCGTGAGATGCTGGCCCGCTGTGAGGCTGCCCGCACCTTCTGCTGGGTGGCGCGCAAAGCGGATGCAGAAACCGCCGGCCGCATCCGGTCTTTGAACCTGCGGGGTATTTATTTCCAGAAGGAATCCAAGCGCTTCTATCCCAAGGGAGAACTGGCGGCGCAGGTGCTTGGCTATGTGGGAATGGATGACGAAGGGCTAAGCGGGATCGAGCGCGAGTTCAACGATCGGTTGCGCGGCCGCCCGGGACAGATGCTGATCTCGGTCGACGCCCGCAAGAAGTGGTTCGGCAGCGTCGAGAAGCAGCCGGAGCCCGGCGAAAATGTTGTGCTCACCATCGACCAGCAGATTCAGTACATCGCGGAGCGCGAACTGCAAACGGCGATGGAACAAACCCATGCGATTTCCGGAACGGTGGTAGTGGAGAATCCGCACACCGGCGAAATTCTGGCGCTGGCCAACCGCCCGACTTTCAATCCCAACCTGTCCCGGGAAATTACGCCCGCCAGCCTGAAGAATCATGCCGTCAGTGACGTCTATGAGCCTGGTTCGACCTTCAAGCTGGTCACTATCTCAGCCGCGCTAGAGGAGAAGCTCACGCGGCCCGACGAGATCTTCGATTGCCAGATGGGCTCGATTGTCTTTAATGGCATGCGGATTCGCGACAGTAAGCCGCACGGCCTGTTGCGGGTTTCGGGCATTCTCGCTGAATCGAGCGACGTGGGCGCCATCAAGATTGCGATGCGCCTGGGCAATGATCGATTCTACAAGTACATCCAGGGATTTGGATTCGGCCAGCAGACGGCCATCGAGCTGCCGGGTGAGACCAAGGGACTCAGCAAACCGCCGAGCCGATGGTCAAAGGTTTCGATCGCAGCCATCTCCATGGGACAGGAGATCGGGATCACGCCTCTGCAGCTGGCGGGGCTGATTTCTACGATGGCGAACGACGGCGTCTGGGTGGCGCCAAGGATCGTAGCCGCGACGACGGAGCCACAGCGACTGGCGCAGACGGTGCTTTTTCATCCGGCCGAGCAGCGGCGCGTGCTGTCTTCATTCACCGCCGCCCAGATGCGGCAGATGATGCAGGGAGTGGTGCTGCACGGAACCGGTAAAAAGGCGCTTCTCGAGGGCTACAGCTCTGCAGGGAAGACGGGGACGGCGCAAAAGGTCGATCCCGCAACTCACGCTTACTCGCATACCAAGTATGTGGCATCATTTGGCGGGTTCGCCCCGATCAACGACCCCGCGATTACCGTAGCCGTGATTCTCGATTCCGCGGTTGGACTCCATCAGGGCGGTCAGGTGAGCGCTCCGGTATTTCGCCGGATCGCACAGCAGGTTCTGGAGTATCTGCATACACCGCACGACGTGGAACTGCCCTCGAGCCGGCAACTGCTGCTGGCCTCGCGAAACGTCAAAGATCAGGAGCTGGAAGAAGGCACTCCCGATCGCCTGGGCGACCCGCTGGAAGTCGCGGAGGCGGAGAACGGCCCGTCCCCGAAGCCCAGCGCCGCAGTTGCTCCACCATCCCCCGAAGCGACGAGCGGTGTCCAGCCCGCCAGTCTGAGGCAGCGTGAGCCGGTTGCGGCGGTACTTCCGGAGCCGTCCGCGATTGCCCTATCGGCCTCGCCGCCGCTGACGCACGGACCTCCAGCGGCCAAAGGCACGGTAGTGTTGGACGTCGAACAGGGAGGAGTCATTGTGCCGTCCTTTGTGGGGAAGAGCATTCGCGCTGCCGTGGAAGCGGCCGAGGACAGCGGCCTTGACCTGGATGCCGTCGGCAACGGCCTGGCGCGGGATCAATTCCCAGCCGCCGGTTCCCGCGTGCCCAGCGGTTCAAAAATAACGGTGAGATTCGGGCGGTAGGGTTGCAGCGCCCGCATCGTTTGAAGTCCTACAATCCCTGTGCCCTATAATTCATGGCAATGACCTTCCAACAGCTGCTGTATGGGGCGGAAATCCTGTCGCAGAGCGGAAATCCCAGTATCAGCGGCCTGGAATACGACTCACGACGAGTGAAACCGGGCGACCTCTTTGTCGCCATCAAGGGCGAGTCGAGCGATGGAAACCAGTTTATCGATCGAGCGATAGCGGCCGGCGCAGCGGCTATTGTCACCGACTCCGCGACGGAAAAATCTCGAGCCGGCGTGGCCTGGGCGCAGGTGCCGAGCGGTCGGCGCGCTTTGGCCCGCCTGAGCGCGAACTTCTACCATCGGCCGGCGGAGCGGCTCGCGGTTACAGGCATCACCGGGACCAACGGCAAGAGCACAACTGCATTCCTGCTGGAGGCAATCCTGGTGGCGGCGCGGCGCAAGTGCGCCCTGGTGGGAACCATCGAATATCACATAGCCGGCAAGGTCTTGCCCGCGCCGCATACTACGCCGGAGTCGCTGGACCTGAATCGCATGTTGAGTCAGGCTCTGGGCGATGGAGCCACGGAAGCGGTGATGGAAGTCTCCTCGCACGCATTGGCGCAGCAACGGGTCTATGGGGTGCCGTTCGATGTCGCCGTGTTTACCAATCTCACTCGCGACCACCTCGACTACCATCGGAGCATGGAGGAGTACTTCGCTTCCAAGCGCGTGCTATTTGAAGGATGCGGGACCGATGTGCCCAGAGTAGCCGTACTCAACGGTGATGACGAGTATGGGCAGAAGCTGGCGAAATTAAGCGCCAAGAATGGCGCCGAGGTATTGACGTACGGACTGACCAAGGGCGATTTTCGTGCTGAGAAAACGGACATTTCCCTACACGGCACCCGCCTCGACCTGATTACGCCGGAGGGCACTCTGCCACTTTTTTCTCCCTTGATCGGATATGTAAATGTATACAACGTAATGGCCGCGGCGGCGGCCGCGTATGGCAGGAAGTGCAAGCCTGAGGAGATCGCCCGGGGAGTGGAGCAGACGCAGCGAGTTCCGGGGCGATTCGAGCGAGTCGACTGCCGGCAGCCGTTCACCGTCGTGATCGACTATGCGCACACGGACGACGCGCTCCGCAATCTGACCTTGCTGGCGCGGGAGTTTGTTCGGCGCACCTCGCACAAAGGGCGGGTCATTACCGTGTTTGGCTGTGGCGGTGACCGCGACCGGGCCAAACGTCCTTTGATGGGAGAGGCGGCGGGGCGAGGCAGCGATCTGGTCGTGCTGACATCCGACAACCCGCGGAGCGAGGATCCGCTCGCCATCATCAATGACGCGATGGTGGGGCTGCAGCGGTCGGGAGCTAAGTACAGAGTCGAGCCGGACCGGAAAGCGGCGATCGGCTGGGCCATCCGCGAAGCATCCGCCGGAGACATTGTTCTAGTGGCTGGCAAGGGTCACGAAAAAGTTCAGGTTTCCGCCTCCGGAACGATTCCCTTCAACGATGTGGAGGTGGCGCAGGAAGTATTGCGCGAAGCCGGCTACGGCTGCGACACCACGAACGCCCTGGCAAGTGGAAAGTCATGAAGCTCGCGCTGGGGCGAATCGCCGAGTTCCTCTCCGCGAGGGGCGAATTTGAGCGTGCTGCGATCGCCCAAGGCTATTCCATCGATTCGCGATCCCTCAGTCCGGGAGAACTCTTCTTTGCAGTCAAGGGCGAACGCATGGATGGCCACGACTTCGTTCGCCAAGCCTTGGAAAAGGGCGCCGTCGCGGCAGTAGTTTGCAATGACCAACTTGCCCGCTATCCGGCGATTGCACAGTTATTGACCGTGCCCGACACGCTTGTGGGTCTGCAGACCTTAGGTAGTGCCGTCAGGCGGTTGTGGGGAAAGCCGCTTGTCGGGGTGACCGGCTCGACCGGTAAGACCACCACCAAAGAGGCCATCGCCCACGTCCTTTCCAGCCGGTTTCGAGTCCTGAAATCGGAGGGCAACTTCAACAATCACTTTGGCCTTCCTCTCATGCTGTTGAAACTGGAGGCTGGCCATGACATCGCCGTGATCGAGATGGGTATGTCGCACGCGGGAGAGATTGCCGCGCTGGCAAAGATCGCCCATCCGCAGATCGGGGTCGTCACCAATGTGGCTCCGGTGCATTTGGAGTTCTTCAACTCCATCGCGGATATTGCGCGGGCCAAGTATGAACTGGTGGAATCGCTGCCCGCGGGGGGAACTGCGGTATTGAATGCCGATGATGGATACGTCTCGCAGTTTGGCCGCGATTTTCACGGTAAGGTTGTGCTTTATGGATTCGGCCCGTCGGCGGACGTGCGGGCGGAAAACGTGGTGAGCCGAGGGGCGGCCGGCTCGGAGTTTGACCTGGTAGCCGGCGGCTGTCGCGAAAGATCGATCCTGCCACTGGTCGGTTCGCACAATATTTCCAACGCCCTGGCGGCATTAGCCGTGGGTCTGGAACGAGGGCTCACTCCCTCGGAAGCGGTGGCGGCACTGGCGACGCTCACTCCTGCCGACAAACGCGGCCAGGTCGTCCGATTCGGCAACATCACGGTGATCAACGATTGCTACAATTCCAATCCGAAAGCTCTTGGCGCAATGGTGGACGCGCTTGCCGCCATGCCGGCCTCGCGGCGGATCGTCGTGGCCGGAGAGATGCTGGAATTGGGGCCGGTTGGGGAGGAGCTGCATCGGCAGTCGGGTCGGCACATGGCCGAGAAAAAAATCGAACTGCTGCTGGGAGTTCGGGGGTTGGCCCGCCCCATGGTTGAAGCCGCGCGGGAGGCAGGCATGCGGGCGGAGTTCGTGGAGTCGCCGGAAGAAGCCGGCGAATGGCTGGCGCGAGAAACGCGCGCCGGAGACCTTGTCCTGCTGAAAGCTTCTCGTGGCGTCAAGCTCGAGAGGGCGCTCGAAAAATGGTCGGCGGCTCGCAACTGAAGGGCGGGTTTTCTCGCGTCGGCCGTCCCGGAAAGCTGAGAAGCGACCGCGAAGATGGCTGAGAGCTGAGAGATAACGGAGGCGGATTGCTCTACTGGCTGCTCTACCTGAAACTGTTTCATTACTTTCCGCCCTTCCGCATCTTCCGTTACTTAACCTTCCGCACCGCGTTCGCCAGCCTTACGGCGCTGTTCACCGGGCTGATTGTGGGTCCCCTGGTGATCGATCGTCTGCGTGAATTCCAGATCGGGCAGTACATAAGAGAAGAGGGACCGAAGGCACATCAGAAGAAGGCGGGCACTCCCACGATGGGAGGCTTGCTGATCGCGATTTCCATCGTAATTCCGACCTTGCTCTGGGCCGATCTGAGCAACCGTTTCGTGTGGATTGCCATTCTGTCAACGTCCGCCTTTGCCGCTATCGGCTTTTCCGACGACTACACCAAGGTGGTGCACCATCGCAACCTCGGCTTGACTGGCCGGGCAAAGCTGGGTCTGCAGATCCTGACCAGCGTGCTGATTGCCGTGGCCCTGATCGCCATGCAGACGCGTGGCATGTACTCGACGCGGTTACTGGTTCCGTTCTTCAAACAGTTCCGGCCCGACCTCGTGATTGGCAACCTGGATCACGATCCACATCTGTGGCCCCTGGCATTCCTGCCGTTCGTGGCATTTGTGGTGCTGGTCATCGTCGGCTCGAGCAACGCCGTGAATCTGACGGATGGGCTGGACGGTCTGGCCATCGGATGCACGGTGATCGCTGCCGGCGCCCTGGCCGTCCTGACCTATGTAAGCGGACACGCTACCTTTGCCGCCTACCTCGAGCTTCAGCGCATGCCCCAGGTGGGGGAATTGACGATTTTTTGTGGCGCTATGGTCGGGGCCGCGATCGGATTTCTCTGGTATAACGCCCATCCGGCAGAAGTGTTTATGGGGGATGTGGGATCGCTGGCGCTGGGCGGGGCGATTGGAACGGTCGCTGTCATGATCAAGCAGGAACTGCTGCTGCCGTTCATCGGGGGAGTATTTGTGATCGAAGCGGTGTCGGTAATCCTGCAAGTGGCGTCGTACAAACTCCGTAAGAAGCGCATTTTCAAGATGGCGCCGATTCATCATCACTTCGAGCTGTTGGGATGGTCGGAATCGAAGATCATCGTACGCTTCTGGATTGCATCCCTTGTCTTCGCCCTGTTTGCTCTGACAACGCTCAAATTGAGGTAGCCGCGGCGAGGGCTGACGAGTGTGTGGCCGGATATCGCAGAATGGAACTGATAAACAAACGCGTTCTTGTAGTTGGCTTGGGGAAGTCGGGCGTGGCCTCGGCATTATTTCTGAAGGCCAGGGGCGCGCGCGTTACGGTTTCCGACACGAAGTCGGAGGACGAACTGAAGGCCGAAATTCCGGCCTTGCTCGACCACGGCATCGGGGTCGAGACGGGCGGGCACGGGGAACGGACCTTCCAGGAGCAGGATCTGATTGTAATCAGCCCGGGCGTGCCGGTGGACGCAGCACCACTGGCGCAAGCCCGCGCCCTCGGGGAAAAGATTATCGGCGAAGTGGAATTAGCCTCCCAGTTTTTCCCCGGGCGCATCGTGGCGATTACGGGGTCGAACGGCAAAACCACGACCACGACTTTGGCGGGACAGATGGTTGCGGCCGGAGGATTCCCGACCGTAGTTGGCGGAAACATTGGCACGCCCGCCATTTCGCTGGTGGACAGGGCGGGACCGGAAAGCGTGGCTGTTCTCGAAGTTTCCAGTTTCCAACTGGAAACCATCCAGGCCTTTCGGCCGTGGATTGCGGTCGTGCTGAATGTAACTCCTGATCATCTCGACCGGCATCGGACGTTCGCCGCCTACGCGAACGCCAAGGCCCGAATCTTTGAGAATCAGGAACGCACGGATTTTGCAGTGCTCAATGCCGACGATCCGACCTGTGTCCAAATGGGCGCAAGGACACGCGCCGCGGTCTTCTGGTTCAGCCGCAAAGGAGAAGTAAGGCAGGGCACGCATGTGCAGGAAGGGCGGATCCTCTTTCGCGACGCAGAAGGCCAGCAGGAGATCATGCTCGCCGCCGACATTCCGCTGAAAGGCTCGCACAACCTGGAGAACGTGCTGGCAGCAGTCTGCGTGGGAATGCTGAGCGGGGTAGCGCCCGCCAGAGTCCGGCAAACCGTACAGGAGTTCAAGGCGGTCGAGCATCGGCTGGAATTTGTGGCGACCATCCGCGGCGTTCAGTATTACAACGACTCGAAGGCCACCAATGTGGATGCCACCATAAAGGCTCTGGAGTCGTTTCCTGCCAACATTCACCTGATTCTCGGCGGCAAGGACAAGGGCAGCGACTACAGCGTGCTGAACGAACTGCTCCGGACGCGGACGAAAGCCGTCTACACCATCGGGGCAGCCGCGGCAAAGATCGAGTCGCAGGTCAAGGGATGGGCGGAGATCGTGCATGCGGAAACGCTGGAAAATGCAGTCCGGCTGGCAGCCCAGGCCGCGCAGCCGGGTGACATCGTGCTCCTGGCGCCCGCCTGCGCAAGCTTCGACCAGTTCCGCAGCTACGAGCACCGCGGGAAGAAATTCAAGGAGATGGTCAGCACCCTCGGCGCCCAGCCGGCCACGAGCAAATAAGAGGCGCCTGGCGGTGGGAACATGCCTGGTAACTCCCCCTCTGAAGGAAGAGTGGTATGAATGTTTATCTCTGGGCCTTGTGTCTCTGCGGGAAGAAAACACTAGAGCATGGCGAAGCGGGTCAGTGTCGATCCCTGGTTGTTTACCGTAACCCTCCTGCTGATCTTTGTTGGTCTGGTGATGGTGTTCAGCGCCTCCGCGGTTATGGCGAAAGAGCGCTATGGCTCGGGATATTTTTTCCTGCTGCGGCAACTGGGTTGGGCCGTGGCCGGCCTGGCCGCCATGGTGGTGGCCATGCAGATCGACTATCATCGCTATAACCATGCGGCTGTAGTTTTCTCGCTCCTGGGCCTGACAACGCTGATGCTGATCTCGGTTTTTTTTCTCGACCGCTCGCATCATACCCATCGCTGGATGCACTGGGGTCCCATGTCGTTCCAGCCTTCAGAAATGGCAAAACCGGCTCTGGTCCTGTTCCTGGCGTATTTTCTCGAGAGTCGTGCCAATTCCATTGGCGATTGGCGTAACACCATCCTCCCGGCCGCTGTTCCTACGCTGGTTTTCGTAAGTCTGATCGTTCTGCAGCCGGACTTGGGCACTGCCATCGCCTGCGCGGCAATCACCGCCTGCGTGCTATTCGTGGCCGGGATGGAGGGGCGCTACTTTGGCTATGCTCTACTGGCCGCGGCTCTGCCGTTGTACCTTTTGATCTTCCACGTCGCCTGGCGGCGCGACCGTATTCTGGCGTTTCTCAATCCCTACTCGGACCCGCAGGGGCGCGGATTCCACATCATTCAATCGCTCATTGCGGTGAGCACCGGCGGCATTACCGGCGTCGGCCTGATGGAAGGGAAGCAAAAACTCTTTTATCTGCCGGAGCCGCACACAGACTTCATTTTCGCGGTCACCGCCGAGGAGTTGGGACTGGTGGGGTCCTTGATCGTGGTTATGCTGTTTGCAACTTTCCTATGCCGTGGGATTCGAACTGCCTTGCGGACCGAAGAGCCTTTCGGACGGTTCCTGGCAGTGGGGATCACCAGCATGATCGTGGTGCAGGCTCTGATCAATATCAGTGTCGTCCTGGGTCTTCTGCCTACGAAAGGGATCCCGCTGCCGTTCGTCTCCTACGGCGGATCTTCTTTGTTCTTTGCGCTGGGGTCAGTGGGCGTGTTGCTAAATGTATCGAAGCACGCCGAGTAAAGAGGTCCCATCTGACAGACAAGCGGCCTGAAGATCGCCTTCGTCGAGCCGTTTTCGCTCATTTACGGTTTATATTCAGCTTATGCGCGCCATTCTGGCAGGAGGGGGGACCGGAGGACACGTCATTCCTGCGCTTGCCATCGCCCAGCAATTGAAGAAGGACTATGGGGCGGAGGTTCTTTTCATAGGCACGGCGCGGGGAATCGAGAATCGGCTTGTTCCGGCGGCCGGGTTTGCGCTGCGGCTTGTCGACGTGGGAGCGTTGAAGAACGTCAGCCTGGCAACCCGGACGCGGACGTTGTTCGATCTGCCGCGTGCGGTCTGGACGGGGCGCAGAATCCTGGCCGAGTTCAGGCCGAATGTCGTGATCGGCGTCGGAGGCTACGCATCCGGGCCGGCCATGCTGGCCGCCATTCTGGACAGGATTCCGACATTGGTCTTTGAACCAAATTTTGTGCCGGGCTTCGCGAATCGTGTGGTTTCTCCGATGGTATCGATGGCAGCCGTGCACTTTGAAGCCACCGGGAAGTATTTTCGCCGCTACCAGGTCACCGGCGTGCCGGTCCGTGAGGCCTTCTTTCAGCAATCGACGAGACCCCCCGTTCCTACCCTGCTGGTCTTCGGCGGGAGTCAAGGCGCACACGCCATCAATTGCGCGGTTTGGGAGTCCGCGCCCGAACTGCTGCAACAGATTCCAAACTTGCACATCGTCCACCAGACTGGAGAGGCAGACTATAGTGACGCGCAGACGGCATACGCAAAGCTGGGCGCTTCTGTCGAGGCGCACCGGTTTATTGACGACATGCCGAGTTACTTCGCGAGGGCAAGTCTCTTGATCTGCCGCGCGGGCGCGAGTACAGTCGCGGAAATCACGGCCGCGGGCAAGCCGGCCATCTTTGTGCCGTTTCCAAGGGCCGCCGACGATCATCAGAAGCGGAACGCCGAGGCGCTGGAACAGGCTGGGGTTGCGGTTATGCTGGAACAATCCAGACTTCAGCGTGAGGTTCTGGTCGAAACGGTTACCGGGCTGCTGGCCGATGCCGCGCGGTTGAGCAGGATGGGCGATGCGGCCAGAAGCTTGTCGCATCCCGGCGCGGCGATTGACATAGCCGCGATGGCGGTTCAGCTTGCGGGAGCCAAACGAGCTTAGAGAGTAGAGTCGGTCGGGCAGGGATGGTGGAGTTCTGAATGTTTGCCAAGATCCAGCACATTCACTTCGTGGGCATTGGAGGCATCGGCATGAGCGGCATCGCCGAGCTGCTCCTAAATCTTGGCTACAAGGTCTCCGGCTCAGACCTGAAGAGTTCAACTATTACCCAGCATCTGGCGGCGCTGGGCGCAACGGTTTTTGAGGGGCATCAGCCGGAGAACATCATGGGCGCGGAGGTAGTGGTCACCAGTTCCGCCATTTCCGCCGAAAACCTGGAAGTCCTCCAAGCGCACAAGCTTCATGTCCCCGTAATCCCGCGGGCTGAGATGCTGGCGGAGCTGATGCGGCTGAAGTACGGGATTGCCATCGCTGGAATGCACGGAAAGACCACGACAACTTCGATGGTTGCGGCGGTGCTGGCGGGCGGCGGTCTCGATCCCACGGTTGTGGTCGGAGGGCGGGTGGACGCCATGGGATCGAACGCGCGGCTGGGGAAGTCACAATACCTGGTCGCCGAAGCCGACGAGAGTGACGGTTCTTTCCTGGAGCTTTCGCCTATTTTGGCGGTCGTGACCAACATCGACCGCGAGCATATGGACTTCTACCGAAACATGCGAGCCGTGAAGAAGGCATTTATCGATTTCATGGATCGCGTGCCGTTTTACGGAGTCGTAGTGGTTTGTCTCGACGATCCGCTCTTACGCCGTTTGTTACCTGAGGTTCGCCGTCGCCTGGTCAGTTACGGCACGCGGCGGGGATCGGACTTTCACATCAAGTCGGTGGATGCTTTCCGCCAGGCTAAGCCGGGGACCCCGGACAGCCGATTCCATGTGACATACAAACAGAACGACCTCGGCGAGTTTCGCTTGCATGTGCCCGGAGTTCACAACATTCTGAATGCCACTGCCGCGATTGCGGTCGGCATCGGTCTGGATGTCAAGATCGAGCAGATCCGCTCTGCCCTGGAAACCTTCCGTGGCGTGGACCGCCGCTTTCAGTTGCGGGGACAGGTGGGCGGGATCAGCGTCATTGATGATTATGGCCACCATCCGACGGAAATCCGCGCCACGCTGGCCGCCGCGAGGCAGTGCGGCTTTCGCAAGGTGCACGTAATTTTTCAGCCGCATCGTTATACCCGCACCCGCGACCTCCAGGACGAGTTTGCCACGGCCTTTCACGATGCCGACTCACTGATCGTGCTTGATGTGTATGCAGCCAGCGAGTCTCCGATTGAAGGCGTATCTGGATTCGCCCTGGCGCACCAGGTGAAAGAGACAGGTGGACGCGACGCGCAATATGCATCTTCGTTCGCCCAGGCCGCCCAGGCCGCCGTCTCCGTCGCCGAAGCGGGAGACATGATTCTGACCCTGGGAGCTGGGAGCGTTTCGCAGTTGGTTCCGCTAGTTCTTGAACAGTTGTCGGCCAGGCAGCAACCGCAATCGGTGCTGAAAGCATCGCCCTCGTAAGCAATCCCGGCAAGGACAGCCGCGCGCAAAGCGGTTCTCGACAACCAGGGCGAGAACTTCTGCTTTCCAGGCGCAGGAATTACACGCGTGGGCGCCTGATTAAGGGCCTAATCAGTTGAATCCACGAGTCAAACTGAATGGAATCCGCATTGCGACTTGTAGGGCCGCATGGAAGGTGGGCAGGATCGAGTATGAGGGTCGAGCGGCTCGTTTGGTGGTCGGTCCTGGCGCTTGCGCTGAGTACGGCGCCCGCCTGCTCGAAGCAGCGCAAGGTACTGGCCTCAAGTTCGAGCGTAGCCTCGCCCGGCCAATTGCCGTTCAAACTGCTGCCGGCTAATCAAGGCCCCACACCCAGCTCTCACTTTCGGGCGACGGAAATCCCCGCTGGAAGCCCGATTGTCATTCGCCTGAAATCCGCGGTTTCGAGCGCCCACGTGCATCCCGACGATTCGTTCGAAGCCGTACTGGATGTCCCGATCACAGTGGAGGGGCAGACTTGTGTGCCGCGGGGGGCCACGGTGATAGGACGGGTTGTCGACGTCAAGCCTGCAGGTGAATTCAACGATGCCGGCTATCTGCGCCTCACCCTGGTTTCGATAACCGTGTCGGGTCACGTCATACCGCTGCAGACCTCCAGCATTTTTGCCAAAGGACGCGGCGATAACCGGGCGCTCGTGTCGGCAAGCGGGGAGAATCGCGGTTCAGAGAGTAGCTCAGGCGCAGACGTGACTGTCATCTCCCGAGGTGATCCCCGGTTTTCCACAGGACGGCAGTTAACCTTCCGGCTCGCACAAGCAGTTCAGCTGCGCGGCTGACCATTCCTCAACGGCCCGTTCATGATCTTGTAAACGCAGCGGATAGCTTTCCGCTTTCGGAATAACCTTGGCGCAAAATCAGCCTTCCCAAAATCGTCCTTGCGGTGTGACGAACGCACTTAGCACGCACAGGTGCGGCTGCCTAGACTTCCCAAATAGGGAGCGATGAAACGAAGAGCCCTTGTCCGAAATACCGGACCACTCCAAAGGGAACCGGAGGCTGGCTCTTCGTTTCCCCCGACGGGCATCGGCAACGGATCGCAGTCGAGCGCGAACCAGAAGCACTTGCCGTACCAGGGAGAGCAGGCAATGAACGCGCTAGCGCAGGTCTCGCCCAGAGGCGAAAAAGACGGGATCACAGAGTTACTGGGCCCAGCCGTGGAGGCCTGCGTCGCGGGTATGGCCATCCTGGAAAACGGGCGGGTGATTTATGCAAATCCCGCGTTGGTGGCCATGCTGGGCTATGCGCATGCGGGCGAGTTGGACGGGAGAGCTCTCCACGATATCGCACCGGGGTTGTTTGACCCTGCACACGTTCAGCCCAAGCGACGAGAAGCCGACATGCCGAGATCAGGTGCCGGTGACGCAGTTCGAAAGGATGAGGTTACGGCCAACGTCGAATGGTCGGGAGCCGGCTTTCGCAGCCGCGGAAGAGAGTTCCAGGTTGCTACTGCGACCTGCTTCATTCCTCCTCAATTCAATGAGTTACAGGTGCGAGAGTCACAGAACATGGAGGCCATTGGCCGCCTTGTCGGGGGTGTGTCGCATGACTTCAACAATCTCCTCACTGGGATCACTCTTTGCTGCGAGCTGCTGCATGTCGGGCTTGACCGCAAAAGCCGACTGCGGCACTACGTGCAGGAGATCCGGAGCGCGGTCTCTCAAGGATCAGCGCTGACCCAACAGCTGATAGCGGTAGCTCAGCAGCGCACGCTGGAACCCCGGCTTTGGTCGATCAACGAGACCATCAGGGCCACCCGCGACCTGCTCACGCGATTGATCGGCGAAAACATCGAACTGGCGACGGATATGGCGGACGATCTCAATCGAGTGAAGATTGATCCGGCGCTCGTTCAGCAGATCATCCTGAATCTGGTTCTAAACGCTCGCGACGCCATGCCCGATGGCGGACGAGTGACCCTGCGTACGCGCAACCGCCAGCCTGTCGAACAAGACCAGGAACAAAAGGTGGAATTGACCGTGAGCGATACAGGATGCGGCATGGACGCCGGGATTCAATCGCGCTTGTTCGAGCCATTTTTCACCACCAAGAAGCCGGGAAAGGGAAACGGCCTGGGCCTGGCGACGGTTTACAGCATCGTGAAACAGGCCAATGGTGATATTGCCGTACACAGTGAAACGGGAAAAGGCACGCAAGTCGATGTGCGGTTTCCACGAGCCGTTGAGCAAGCCGAAGCGCAGAACGTCTCCGAAATGAGAGACCAGACTCCGACAGGTCCAGGTATCGACTCCCGAAGCGAAAAGGAAGGTAAACCCCTATGACCACAGCCGCAGCGCCAGCTCTGTATTCGTCGCCAGAGTCCGTGAATTTTCTCAACCTCATCGTTGTCGACGACGAGCGAGCGGTTCGAGAAGTCTGCCGCGATGCCGCCAGTTCGCTGGGATTCAACGCCCTGGTTGCGGATTCAGCAGAGCATGCGTACCGCATGCTGGAACAAAATGCGATCGACGTGGTGCTGCTTGACCTGAAACTGCCTGGCGCGAGCGGACTGGATGCGCTGCGGCGCATCAAGGACTGCCGGCCGGAGGCGGAAGTCATTGTGGTCACCGGCTTCGCGACCGTGCAATCGGCGGTGCAGGCTATGAAAAGCGGAGCCTACGATTATGTGACCAAGCCCTTCAGCATGGACGAGTTGCGTCTGTTGCTGGAGCGTGTGGCCGCCCACCTGAAGCTGAAGAGCGAAAATCGCATGTTACGGGAGAAGCTCAAGTCGAAGCAGGGATTTGGCAGCATCGTGGGCCGGGCGCCGGAGATGGAGAAACTCTATCGCATGATCGCCAAGGCAGCGCAGAGCAATCACCCGGTGCTCATCCTGGGAGAGAGCGGCACGGGCAAGGAACTGGTGGCACGGTCCATCCATTTTTCCGGTGCATTTCATGACAAGCCATTCGTGCCGGTGGACTGCGGCTCCCTGGTGCCCAGTCTGATCGAAAGCGAGCTGTTTGGTTACGTAAAGGGAGCGTTTACGGGCGCGGTTCAATCCAAGGACGGACTGCTCGCGGTGGCCGAAACTGGCACCATCTTTCTTGACGAGATCGCGGAGATGCCGGTCGACCTGCAGGCAAAGCTGCTCCGAGCTATTCAAGAGCGAGAGATCCGGCCAGTGGGGGGGACCAAACGGATTCCGATCAACGTTCGCATTCTGGCGGCGACGAACCGCCAGCTGGAGCAGGCGGTGGCTCAGGGGACTTTCCGCAAAGACCTTTATTTCCGCCTGAACGTGCTGAATCTGCGAATTCCGCCGCTGCGGGAACGGCGGCAGGACATTCCCCTGCTGGCGGCTTATTTCCTCGACCGGATGGCGAGAGAGGCGGGAAGGGAGCGGGTGCTGTCGGATTCAGCCCTCAAGGCAATGCTCGACTACGATTGGCCGGGGAACGTGCGGGAACTAGAGAATTGTCTGGAGCGCGCGTGCGCCATGAACAGCGGCCCCACCATTCAGGTTTCTGATTTGCCTGTTTCCATGCATGGCGGAAGGGGAGTCGGCGGGCATGTCCCGGTTGACGGCGCGGCGGAGAAAATCATCCCCATGTCGGAGCTGGAAAAGAAGACCATTCTGCATGCCATCGATCATCTGAAGGGCGATAAACTGCTGGCGGCACGAATGCTCGGGATCGGCAAGACCACGCTGTACCGAAAACTGAAGGAGTACGCAGCCGACGTGCGAGCTTGATTTCGGGAAGGTCTTTCCGGGATGGAACCGTGGTCAGGAAACGGACCTCGATAAGCCCTGTCTTTTCACTGCTGGCACTATGGCCAGCAACGTGCTTTGTCAGCGGCATGATTCTCCTCGTCGCTTCTCTCGCAAGATCTACAGATTGTGCTTCCGCACTGCAGGAAGCGACCAACGAAGCCACGCATGTGGCTGCGAGCCTGCGCGAAGCAGCTGCCTTTGTGCAGGAGCATGAGTGCTCGGCGGCGGTGATTGACCAGTTGCTTTTAGACTCCTATCCCGATGAAGCGGAAGCGCTTTACAAACACCTTGGGCCGGCGGTCCCGGTTTACGTGAACTTTGCTCTTTGCGGAATGGAGCGAGTCACCCGTGAATTGCGTTTCGCCTTGGACCGCCGAAGCCGCGAAATGTTACGGGCGAGACAAGAAGCGCAACAGGCACTGCACCACCGGCTGAATGAGACCATCACGGCCCTGCTTCTCTCTTGTGAGATGGCAATGCAGGTGCCAGGTCTTCCGGCGGCTGCTGAAGCGAAGATGCGCGCCATAGATTCTCTAGCGCACGAAATGAAAGGCAAATTGATGGAAGCCTAGCGAATTCGGGGACGCAGGGCCAATAGAAGTATTGGCGCCTCGACGATCCAGGAAGGTCACGCAACGTTGAAGGAGGAAAATTAATGCTTTGACCGCTTCCGATGGGGCCGAATCAGGGTACAATTACGCGCCCCCGGGCTGCGGTTGCAGGCCGGTGACCGAATCCTGATCGACGTCGAGGCTCCCATGTCTGCTCCCGCGCAACGGTCACGCTTTGCCACACTCGTAATGGCGCTGTTCCTGCTTGCACGGCTATCGACCGCGCACGCCCAGGACGTTTTGACCTACCACGGCGATAACCTGCGCACCGGATGGTTCTCAGCGGAGAGCCAGCTGACACCAGGCAACGTGAATTCCCAGTCGTTTGGATTGCTGCAGACAGTTGTTCTCGACGGACGTGTGGACGCCGAACCTCTAGTCGTCACTCAGCAGACCGTCAAACATCAGGGCGTGCACGATGTGGTGTACGTCGAGACCGAGAATGACAGCATCTATGCTCTGGATGCCGGCGACGGAGCTGTATTGTGGCAGCGTAGCCTGGGAACGCCGGTGCCTTATCAATACAAAAACTACGACGACAATGTCTATCCGGTGATGGGCATTCTGGGCACGCCGGTGATCGACCGTACTGCCGGGGCGATGTATGTTGTCTCCGACACCTATAACGGGTCGACCGACCGCTTTCACCTGCACGCCATCTCGCTGAGCACCGGCAAAGACTTGGTCCAACCGGTCACCATCCGCTTCTCGGCCCAGTTGAACAACGGCAAGACATGGACATTCAATCCCCGCTATCATCTGCAGCGCCCCGGGCTTCTGGAGGTTAACGGAAGTATCTACGTGGCCTTCGGTAGCAATGGCGATACGCAACCGGATAAATCCCGGGGAACAATTGTGCGCTTCGACGCCGCGACCCTGACCCAGTTGAACGGGCAGATCACCGACAAGCTTCACCGCTCCACCTCTTACTATCTCTCCTCGATCTGGCAATCGGGGTTCGGTCCGGCCAGCGACCAAAACGGGGACATTTATTTCTCGACCGGCAACAGCGACCCGCACCGGCCAAGTTATTCCAAGGCATTTAATCGTCCGGATAGCATGGTTCACCTCTCCGCGGACCTCTCGACTCTGCTTGACAGTTTCACGACATACAACTACTTCCAACTGGACGAGGGCGATGTCGATATGGGCTCCGGCGGTATGCTCCTTTTGCCCGACCAACCGGGATCGTTTCCCCATCTGGCGGTCGCCGGAGGCAAGGACGGACGCGCTTTTCTCCTCAACCGCGACAATCTGGGGGGCTACCAGTCTGGCGGACCGGATCAGGTGCTGCAGATCGTCAGCATGGGTTCGTGCTGGTGCGGCCCGGCCTACTACACCGGCTCTGATGGCATAAACCGAGTGGTGACGGGCGGGTCCAATGGGGTGACCAGCTGGCAATTACAGACTTCACCTTCGGTCAAGCTGGTGCGGGAATCCTCCACCGGGAACGGCCCTATCTTCGGATTGCCTGACAACGGTGGCGTAATCCCAGTTATTTCTTCGAACGGCACAAACGCTGGCACTGCCCTCGTATGGTTTGTGCAGAGGCCGGGTTCGTCCTCAGATCAAGACCCGGGGACTCCTGTCACATTGTGGGCTTTCGCGGCATCGGACCTGACCACGCCTCTTTTCTCCAGCTCCGCCGGAACCTGGACTCATGCCGTGAACAGCAACGCAGATCTGGTTCCCACGGTTGCCGGCGGCAAGGTTTACGTCGCCAGCAACAAGCAACTGCAGATCTTTGGGCTGCTGGCCGGGCGCAAGGCCGGCAAGGCGCTGCGGGCTCCTCTGGCGCCGTCGCGGCCCGAAGGAGCCGCCTGCGCACCAAATATATCTCCAGCAGCGGCAGCACGTGGACGGGCAGGCTCGAGTCATACTTTCTTCGGAACCGTGTGCCAAGTCCAGGGCACGGATGTTCAGTTCTCACTGCGCGGCGGACACAGCATCAAGGTCGATGCGCTCGATGCCATCCGCCACCAGCGTTCGCCGCTGCTGACTGCAGGAAGAACGGTGCGAGTCATGGCCACGGTTGACGGACGCGGGATCGCGCACGCGCAAGAAATCTCTCCCGCGCATGCGCTGTCGCCATCTACACAGGCAGACCGCTGAGTGCAGTCGTTTTCGAACGCTGACGTTAAGGACTGAGCAGTCAGGCGTCGAACTCACTTCAACCTAAACGGCCTGTCCGTCGAACTCTTCCAACGCTTCGTCAGGCTTCTCTTCCAGCATGAAGGCCAGCACCTCCTGTGGCACAGGATTGCTCCAGACTGGGGCAAAGGATTGACGATGTAATGGGGAAGGCCCGTGTTCCCGGAGCGCGGCGATGTGGCGAGGAGTGCTGTAACCTTTGTTCGAGGCCAGGCCATAGACGGGGAAAACGGGATCCCATTCGCGCACCAGCCGGTCACGTTCGACTTTGGCGAGAATGGAAGCCGCGGCAATCGAAGCGGACAGCGCGTCGCCGTGAATGATCGGTTGCTGGGGCACGTCCCAGTCGAGCCGGAGAGCGTCGATCAGCAAATAATCTGCGATGGGGCTGAGCTGCGCCACGGCATCGCGCATGGCCAGCCGCGAGGCCTGGTAGATGTTGATCTGGTCGATGCGGGCGGCATCGACGGCGGCGATCGCCCAGGCCAGGGCATGTTCGCGGATTCGTTCTGCCAGCACTTCTCGCCGTGGCGGAAGCAGCAGTTTGGAGTCGCGCAAGCCTCGGATGCGGTACCCCGAGTCGAGAATGACCGCGGCCGCGACCACCGGCCCGAACAGCGATCCCCGTCCCACCTCATCAACCCCGGCAATCCGCCGAGCCCCGGCACCCCAGGCCTGCTTTTCAAACCTGAGCGTGCAGCGCAGCCGCTTGAGCAAGCGAAGCTTGGCGGCAGCGGGGGAAAGCGGCTTCTCGGGCGCGGGTTGGGCTTTGGTGGCCATGGATCGATGCGAAGCGATGTTTGCATCTTCGCCGAGACCCGGCCTGTGGAGCAAGAGGCGGCTGAGGTTTGCGACCTGTCTCAGCCGGTCTCTTGCGCTTTCTCGTTCATCATGCGGAAAAAGCGGGCTACAGCGAGCGCAGGAAGTTCAGGATATCCTGCTGCTGGGCGGCACTTAACCCGTTAAAGCCGCTCACTACTGCGTCTGCTTCCGACCGGCAACTGCCCCCACCGTCATGTCGGAAGTGATCGTCGCGGCGATTCTGATTGCCGCAGTCGGCGTGCGCTTCGATGGCCTGCAGCAGGTCTGCAGTCCGTCCGTCATGCAGGAAGAAGAGGCGCTGGCCGATGCCCCACAGCGGCGCCGTGCGGAACTGATCCGGCCCCGCTGCCCCCTGATTGATTCCGTCCGCCAGTTGCGAGCCCATATGGTGCAGAGCGAAATCGGAATAGGGATGGTAGGTCACGTTGGACATCGACGTGTAACGCGCGTTTCCCGTGGTGAGCGAGGGCGAGTGGCACAAGGCGCAGCCCACGCGGCTGAAGAGGAAGGCTCCTCGCTGCGTCGAAAGAGTCTGCGTGGCGGGGGTGGGCGGCGCGGAGAGGCGCATGAAAGCGGCAAAGTTCACCACGTCGGAGGACATCTCCGAGGCCGTGCCCACGTTCATGTTGAAGTTGGGGCTGGAGTTGTTGCCATTGACGAGGTTCGTCGCATCCTCCGGGTCGTTGTTGAATATGCAGCCCGGAACCGCTGATCGACCATTGGGAAAGGCCTCGCTGGTGACGCCTTGTTCCACGTTGTAGGCCTCGCCGGAGAAAATCAGCAGAGACTTGTTCTGTGCTTTCCAGCCAAAGCGAGTGATAGTGCCATCGTTGCCGCTGGTGTTGAAGGTTCCACCGATGCCGAAAGCGGCCCGTGCCGACTGGGTGACCGAAAGGTTGGCCTGCAGCGTCGAGTCCGGAGTCAGTTCCACCAGTCCGAGGCCGAACGTGGGTGTGGGAATCCGGAAGATGACATTGTTCAAGTACAGCTGCTGACCAAAGTCAGGCTGGGCGAGCTGACAGCCGGGAGCATCAGTTCGTCCGGTAATCGTGTACAGGTCATGCACTCCCCCATCCGCCGAGCCGTCTCGATTGCGTACGAAACGGGCTTCGCGCACCGGTCCTTCCGCAATGATGAACGGGGGCACCTGGTTCTTCGCCTGGTCTAGCGTCGCCAGCGCTACCTGCGGGTTAGGCACGGGGTTCTGTGGGCTGCGCAAACCTGGACTGCTGCCACCCACCGCCGGCTGGGCATGACACATGGCACAGCTGTTTCCATTGAAAGCCGGGCCCAAGCCGCTACCATCTTCGCCGAACAGGTTGCCGGAGACCGAATCAACCTCCATGAACCGGGTGGTCGCTTGCTGGAACAAGTGTTGCTCCTCCGGGCTCAACCCCGGAAAGAAGCCGCCGGCCGCGGGCGACCCGCCGCGCGGACCCGGGTCCTGTTGTGCCGTCGCGGCTGCCGCCGCCAGAGCCAGAATTAAAACTCCTGTGCAAATGCTTAGCAGATCAATTCTCTTCATACTTGCCTCCCTGGCCGAAGCAACGCTCTCCGGCATGCGAATGGATCCCGGCGCAACTTGGAAGGGCGGGGCGCGGCCCATTCCAAAATTTCGGCTCCGGAAGTCGAGGGAACGTTTGCCGCCGCATGCGGTAGGGGGCAGCATCCAGACTCCTGAGCCGGCCCGAGTTTGTCCTTCACAGTCTGGGAAAGATTAGAAGTGGATAATGTGAGGGAGCTTATGACCGAACTGGAAATGGGTCAACAACCGGAAGACGGAGTCCGGAATCCGCGGAAACCCTGATCCAGCGCTGGACTTGGGCACGAACGGATTTGGCCGACCGGCCAGCGAAGGTATGTCCTAAAACTCGCGAGGTGTTCAGAGACAGAGTCTTCTGCCTCGGGTGGTTGGGCTGATTGACTTGAGTGGGTGCCTATGAGAAGATTCGCGCCACTTCGCTTTGGCCGGGGGCTCTGTATGCGTCACCTTCTGCGTTTCGATCGGGCGGGTCTGTTCTTGCTATTTCTCCTTCTTGGCGCGACGGGAACCGCCCAACTCATCCCCGGCGGCGGCTCCGCCGGACAGTCCAACACCGACCTCGGCAATATTACTGAGGCGTATCACCAGGGCGGCATGCTGACGGTCCATGTGTGGGGTGACGACAAGCAGAAGCTCGATCGGCAGTCCGCGGTTCGGTTGCACTGCGGCAACCCGGAAGGCACAATTTGGCAGACGACCAAGGGGGACTCGGAAACGACGTTTCTCGGCCTGTCGGTAGGGAAGTACGACATTCAGGCCAGTGCGGTGGGATTCCTGACAGTCCACAAAGAAATTGAAGTTTCCGGTCTCACCGACAACCTGCGGGTCGAAGTGGTTTTGCAGCGCGATCCCGGGGCCATTGACCTGGACGCGAGCGGTACCGCCGACGCGCTGATGCCGCCCAAAGTACGCAAACAAACCGATCGCGCCTTCCAGGATCTGAAGTCGGGCAACCTCAAAGACGCGCAAAAGCGCTTGCACGATGCCTACAATCAGGCGCCCAGCAACTCCCAAGTGAATTTCCTGCTGGGATACCTTGCCTTTCAGCAGAATGATTTCGAAAAGGCAGAAGGCTATCTGGCTCAGACGGCCGTGCTCGATTCGCGGCACGCCCAGGCTCTTACTTTGCTCGGTCGAGTCCGCCTGCTGCGCGGGGAGTATGTCCGGGCCCAGTCGCCGCTGGAACAGGCGTTGATTGCCAGTCCGAACTCCTGGATGGCGCACAACCTACTCGCCGATGTGTTCATGAAGCTGGGCCAATACGAAAAGGCGCGAGAACAGGCTCAATTCGCCGTGGACAAAGGCAGCCATGCGGCCAACGCGGCGCAACTGGTTCTGGCCGAGGCATTGGCCAGTCTGGGACGTGACCAGGAAGGAATCCAGGCGATCAAGACCTTCCTTCAGTATGAGCCTCGAAATCCATCGGCGCCTCACGCGCGGGACTTACTGGCGGCTCTGGAGCGGCGGGCTGACGGTCCCAGCGCCTCTGAACTGATCCCGAAGGCGTCGGCTGTACCGGAGAAGGACCCACTGCTGGCTTCTTCCGAGCCGATGTTGCCCACGGCCCCATGGCAGCCCCCGGGAGTCGACGATTCCAGGCCCGCCGTTGCCGGCGACGTCACCTGCCCCTTCGATAAAGTCATTGGTACATCCGGAGAGCGGGTGGAACAGCTTGTCGACAACGTGGCCCGGTTCGCGGCCATCGAGGACTTGTTGCACGAGCGGCTGGATAATTCCGGCAATCCTACCACCCGCGAAACCCGCAAGTTCGATTATGCGGCTTCTATCTCAGAGAGCCGGCCCGGAGTTCTGCTGGTCGACGAGTATCGCAGCGAGCATTATGGCCTGGACAATCTCCCCGACCAGATCATGACCAAGGGCTTCGCCGCCCTGGCGCTGGTTTTTCATCCCAGCATGCGCGACAACTACCAGATGAACTGCGAAGGCCTGAGCCAGTGGCACGGCCAACCCACCTGGCTGGTGCATTTCCGGCAGCGCGATGACCGGCCCAGTCGAATTCAGGAGTATGTGATCGGAAAGAACTCATATCCGGTCAAGCTGAAGGGGCGGGCCTGGATTACCGCGGATAACTTCCAGATCGTGCGCATCGAGTCGGAGCTGGTGAACCCGATCGCGCAGGCCCGGTTTTTCACCGAGCATCAGATCGCCGAGTATGGCCCGGTGGCGTTCGAGAAAAAGAATCTCGAGCTGTGGCTACCCAAGACCGCGGAGGTGTATCTGGACTTCGCCGGCCACCGCTATTATCGCCGGCATAGTTTTGACCACTATATGTTGTTCTCGGTGGACTCCGAGCAAAAAGTGCACGAGGCCAGCCAGAATCCTCATGGTCCCGGCTCGACTACTCCCAAGAAACGCAGGTTCTGGCACGCGTAAGTCGCTCTGGCGAAGGCTTGCCTGATGCCTGCTGCGCTTTCCGATCAGACCGCTGGCGCCTGATCATCCGCGTCCCGCATTTCACCAAACCCAGACTTTCTTGACTTGATCTCGACTTCGCGCGAGGCTGGAAGCGCATTTTCGATGGCCGGGAGCCCTTGCCAGGCGGGCGTTCCGGCGATTCTTGGTGCGGGGAGGTTCGACTTCTGCGCCAGACAGCCTATAATGTTTGGCCTGAGCCCACAATGGTATCTCCCGGTTAAAGGAACAAGGAAACATTGTTCAAGAAAGGAGCCCCTATGCGACCACACAACCATTGAGAAGGAGAACGCACATGAGGCAAGTAGCAAGCGTCATCTTGACGGCGTTTCTGACGACGGGCTTGGCCGTCGCCCAGGGCGCCGGCGCTGGAAAAGCTGGCACACGGGCGGCCAAACACGCCACCCCGTCGGCAGATGTTTCCGCGCAACTCTCACAAATGCAGAGATCGCTGGACACTCAGCAGCAGCAGATCCAGAATCTCATGCAGCAGCTGCAGAGCCGGGATCAGCAGATCCAACAGCTGCAGCAGCAGATGGGTCAAGTCCAGAACGCGGCCAGCCAGGCGCAACAAAAAGCGGACATGGCGGCGGCCCAAAGCAACCAGTCGCAAGTCACCGCTCTGAGCAATGACGTCACCGACCTGAAGGCCACGGTAACCAATACCGCCCAGGCACTCCAGGAAACGCAAAAAAGCGTATCCGACCTGGACAGTCCCCTGGCCTTACATCTCAAAGGCATCACCATTACCCCGGGCGGCTTTCTGGCGGCCGAAACCGTGTGGCGCCAGCATGCTATGGGTTCTGACATCAACACGCCGTTCAACGCCATCCCGTTTGACGGCGCGTCGCAAAGCCACATGTCGGAGTTTTTCGGATCGGGCCGGCAATCACGCGCCTCACTCCTGGCAGAGGGAAAGCTGGGAAAGGCCAAGATCGGCGGCTACTACGAGGCCGACTTCCTGACCACCGGCATCACCTCCAACAACAACCAGAGCAACAGCTATGGTCTTCGTCAACGCCAGGTCTGGGGCCAGGCGGTCCTGAGCAGCGGCTGGAGTTTCACCGGCGGCCAGATGTGGAGTTTGGTTACCGAAACCAAGAATGGAGTCGACAACCGCACCGAGGCTCCGCCACAGACCATCGACCCGGCGTATAACGTCGGCTTCAGCTGGGCCCGGCAATACGGTTTCCGGGTCGCCCGGAACTTCAACAACAAAATGTGGCTGGCTTTTTCTGTGGAAAATGCCCAGACCACGGTCGGAGGCCATGGAAGTTCCACCGACTTCCTTCTCGGGCAACAGGGTGCCAGTGGCGGCCTCTACAACCCGACGGCAAACTATTCCTACAACGCCATGCCGGACCTTATCGGCAAGCTCGTCTACCAGCCGAAAAACATTCACTTCGAAGTGTTCGGCGTGATCAGCCGCTTCCGGGACCGCATTTTCCCGCTGGGCGCGGCGGCCACTCCCTCCGCGGTGGGCGCTTACAACGATTCGTCCATGGGAGGAGGCGCCGGAGCCAATATCCGGGTCTCCACCTTCAACAAACACATCGATTTCGGTCTGCACTTCCTGGGCGGCGAAGGCGTTGGCCGTTACGGCGCATCCTCGCTGTCGGACGTGACGGTGCGTCCCGACGGCATCTTAACGCCCCTCCGCAGCTACCAGTCGCTGGCCACGGTTGAGACCCACGGCAAGAAGCTGGATCTCTATTTCAACGTGGGCGGCGAGTTCGCAGGCAGAAATGCGTTTGTCAACGGAACCAAGGGCGTCGGATACGGTTCGCAGCTGGCCGATAACTCCGGTTGCGGTATAGAAACACCTCCGGGTGGTACCGTAGGCGCTGCCGGGACTCCGTTGACCAACGGGTTCAACCCGGGTGGGCTGTCGGGCTGTAACGGAGACACGCGGGTCATCATTGAGGGCACCTTCGGCTTCTGGTACCGCTTCTACAAAGGTCCCAAAGGCACGGTGCAGTGGGGGCCCCAATACTCCTACCTGACACGCAACACCTGGACTGACAAGGCCGGGCTCTCGCCCAATGCCACGGAAAACATGGTCCTGACGTCGTTCCGCTACTACTTGCCGTAGCGTGCGAACCCTCGCCTTCGTGTCGCCGCAAGGCGCACGAGGGCGAGGTTAACCATTTTCTGAGGGAAAGAAGGATGCGGGATGAAACAAGAGCTTTGGTAGCGCTACCGGGAATCGAACCCGGGTTTGAAGATTGAGAATCTTCCGTCCTAACCCCTAGACGATAGCGCCACGAGAGGGACCATTATAACAAAGCAGAATGAGGTGTCTCAGCACGCCCCCGCGCTCAAGTAGGCGCCTGGTCTGGGTTCGGGCACAATCAAGGCACGGCAAAATAATCCCACCCCTTTCTCAGAAATTCTTGACAGAACCGCTGTCTAGGCGCACAATTCCAAAGGCGAATAAAAAGCGAATATTTGGGATTCGCGTGAGAACCTCGACCCGGGCTCTCCACGTTCCCTGAAATGGCCGGAAAGGTTCCCATGTCTTCTTTTCCGCTTTTTCCAAGCGCAGGCGCAAACCCCCTTGTGGTGGAAACGCAGCCCGTGTTTCCTGCGCGGAAATCTCCGGGGAAAGTGGCATGGGCGGCCTCCGCGGTCGACTCGGTGGCAGGCGTCATTTCCGCGTCGCGGTTGGAAATTCGTCCCCTGCCGGAGATGGTTTCCAGCGGAATTTCCGAGATTGACAGGCTTACGGGAGGGTTCCCCCGAGGATGCCTGACGGAAGTTTGCGGTTCCGCTTCCTCCGGACGCAGCAGTTTGCTGCTGGCCTCCCTCGCGGCCGCCTCACAGCGGCAGGAAGCGTGTGCTTTGGTGGATGTGACGGATGCCTTCGATCCACTGTCAGCGGCGGAAGCTGGGGTGAAGTTTGAGAGATTGTTGTGGGTGCGATGCGGAAAACTCACACTGCGGAGGCATGGAGAAGAGAAAAATAACCGCGACCGGGGAGAAGGCGCGGTCGAACAGGCATTACGAGCTACCGACCTGCTTCTGCAAAGCGGCGGGTTCGGCCAGGTCATCATTGATCTGGGAGATGTGCCGTTCCGGACGGCGCGCCGCATCCCGCTGACTTCGTGGTTTCGGTTTCAGCGCGCGGTGGAACGTACGCCCACCGTGCTTTTTGTCGTCAGCCCTGCGCCCTGCGCGCAGACTTGCGCGACCTTGCTGCTGAAACTGCAGGCATCGGGAAAGAAGTCAGCGGCCAGGCATCCGCGGCTGGAACAAAGTGTTTCGCCCGCGCACGCGCAACTTCTGGAGGGGCTTCATATCGAAGGGGAATTGTTGCGATCGCGACTGCCACGCAAGCCGGCGCGGCCGGTGAGGGCGGCATTCGCCACCAAAACATCGCGAATTTTGGAGAGGGCCGAAGTCAATTTATAAAAGCGAGCTGATGGGGCAAAGCCGAGATTGTTTCCTGTGATCGAGTCATGCCGTTCGCGTGCATTTTCGTTGCCGATTTCCCCGTGGAAGCACTTTTACGCGCGGAACCGGAGCTGCGCCCGCGGGCGCTGGCGGTGCTCGAAGGCAAACCCCCGCTGCAAAAAGTTTTTGCCGTGAATGAGAATGCGCGCCAGGCCGGAGTAGAAGCGGGCATGACAAAGCTGGAGGTGGAAACCTGTCCGGAGCTGGTGTTGCGGACGCGATCCCAGTTACAGGAGGCGGCCGCGCATGCCGCGCTGCTGGATTGCGCGCAATCGTTTTCTCCGCGAGTGGAAGATACGGCCTGCGACACGATCGTGCTGGACCTGGCCGGGATGGAGCCGCTTTTTGGGCCGCCCCACAAAATAGGCTGCGAAATGGCACGGCGAGTGTCGGGTTTCGGCTTGCAGGCGAGTGTCGCGATTGCGGGCAATCCGGATACCGCGGTGCTGGCAGCCCGCGGATTTTCCGGCATGACGGTAATTTCCGAGGGGAAAGAAGCAGAACAGCTGGGCAGCCTGCCAGTGGCGGTTTTATTCGCAGAAGAAACTGAAAACGAAGAATGGGGGCGGCGGCTTGAAACTTTTCGCCGCTGGGGCATTCGCTCTCTTGGCGATCTGGCGGCTCTGCCGGATGTGGCCTTGAGTGAGCGCTTGGGGCAGCCCGGACTCTATTGGCAACAACTGGCGCGTGGAACAGCGTCGCGGAAGCTGATTCCGGTGGAAGCGCCGCTGATCTTCGAAGAAGTCATCGAGTTGGACGATCCAGTGGTGCTGCTGGAACCGCTGGCATTTTTACTGAATCAGTTGCTGGAAAAACTGTGTGTGCGTCTGACGGCGAGAGCCCTGGCCACGCAGGAATTGCGGCTGGAACTGGAACTACAGGATGGATATGAGGAAGATTGGCATCCGGAACAGGCGTGTCCTGTGCGTAATGCAGCGGATGCCGACGCGCGGTCGCGTCCTGATCCGATGTCCGGTGGCAGGGCAACCACGAGGCGGGCATCCAAGTTTTCCCGTACGCTTTGCCTCCCGGTGCCGCTGCTGGACTCAAAGACTTTCCTCAAGATGATGCAGCTCGATTTGAAGGCGCATCCCCCCGGAGCTCCCATCTGCAAAATTCGTCTGACGGCGGAGCCGGCGCCGCCGCGCGCCACGCAGGGCGGGCTTTTTCTGCCGCCTTCGCCGGAGCCGGAAAAGCTGGAGCTCACGCTGGCGCGGATTGCGGGCATCGTGGGAGAGAACAATATCGGGTCCCTGGAACTTCTGGATACGCATCGTCCGGAGGCATTTCGCATGCAGCGCTTCTCCCCGGGCGAGCCATCTTTGTCACAGAAACAAAAAGGCGAGAAAAACAATTCCAGTCGAGCGTCAGGGGCGAATTTTGCCGTGCCGCAGAGTTCTTCTGGTGAAAGCGCTTCCGGCGATCTGGTCACCGCATTGCGTATTTTTCGCCCTGCGGTTGCGGTGAGCGTGACTCTGCAAGACGGCAAACCGGCGCGCCTGGCCTGCGCCCGACGCAAGGAACTGGAGGGAGAAGTTCTTTGGGCAGCGGGTCCGTGGCGATCTTCGGGAGACTGGTGGGATCAGCAAGGCTGGGCCCGCGATGAATGGGATGTAGCGGTGCGAGGGGAGAGCGCCATCGCACTCTATCGCCTGGTGCGCGATCTGCTCAGCGGAGGGTGGTTGGTCGAGGGAACGTATGACTAGCCGAGGGTCATCGGAATCCTGGTTGTTCTTCTATGTACGTTGAGCTTCACGCCCGCTCGGCCTTCAGTTTTCTGGAAGGCGCTTCTCTGCCCGAAGACTTGATTGCCGCCTGCGGCCACTTACACATGCCGGCCATGGCTCTGCTTGACCGCGACGGCGTTTATGGCTCCCCGCGTTTTTATATGGCAGCAAAGAAGGCTGGGTTGAAGGCGCACATCGGAGCGGAGATTACATTGGAGCTTTCCTCTCCGCGGAAACCTAAAGAGGCAGAAACCACGAAGCGCAAGAATTGTCCCGGCGGTCAGGCCAGGCTTCCTTTACTCGTCTCTTCACGGCTTGGCTACCAGAACCTTTGCCGCCTGATTACGAAAATGAAACTGCGCGCAGCGAAGGGCGAGGGAGCGGTCAGCGAAGACGAATTGCGCGAACATGCGGCTGGGCTCATCGGCCTGACCGGCGACGATACCGGACCTCTGGCCTGCGCACTGGTGCAGGGAGGAATGGAGGAAGCGCGAGGCTGGGTGCAACGTCTGGCCGATATTTTTGGGTCCGGAAACCTTTATGTCGAGCTGCAACGGCATTTTTACCGGGCCCAGGAAGCCTGTAACCATGCCGCCATCGAGATCGCGCGATCGTTTCATCTTCCACTTCTGGCGACCAATGGGGTTTGCTTTGCCAACGCCGGGGATCGTGAACTATGCGATGTTTTGACTGCCATTCGTCATCATCGCACCGTGCTGAATGCCGGACGTCTGCTGGCGCGCAACTCCGAGCGTTATCTGAAATCGCCGCAGGAGATGCAGGCTCTGTTCGCCGATCTTCCCGAGGCTGTCGCACAAACCCTCGAGCTCTCTTCCCGGCTGGAATTCACGCTCAAGGATCTGGGCTACGAGTTCCCGAAATATCCCGTGCCCACAGGCGAGACCATGAATTCGTTTCTGCGTGAGCGCACCAGGGAAGGATTTCAGCAGCGTTATGGCCGCGCCGCCGGCGACCTGAAAGAGCGCGCCCGGCGGCAGATTGAACGCGAACTTAAATTGATCGAGAAGCTCGAGCTTGCCGGCTATTTCCTGATTGTCTGGGATCTGGTGCGCTACTGCCGCGAGCAGAACATTCTGGTTCAGGGACGGGGCTCGGCCGCAAACAGCGCCGTCTGTTATTCGCTGGGCATTACCGGGGTGGATGCCGTGGGCATGGAGCTGCTTTTCGAGCGTTTTCTCTCCGAAGAACGCGGCGAATGGCCGGACATCGATCTCGACCTGCCGAGCGGAGATCCGCGTGAGCGGGTGATTCAGTATCTGTACCAGCGTTATGGCGAGCGCGGCGCCGCCATGACCGCCAACGTCATTACCTATCGCAACCGCATGGCCGCGCGGGAAATGGGCAAAGCGCTAGGTTTCGATCCGGAGACCCTCGACAAAGTGTCTGCCGCGGTTTCGACGTGGGAATATCGCGATGCCCATGACACTTTCGATCACCGTTTTCGCGACGCCGGACTGGATTTAAATCATTCCCGCCTGCGCAAATATTTCGAGCTTTGCGTGGCTGTGCAGGATTTGCCGCGCCACCTGGGGCAGCATTCCGGAGGCATGGTGATTTGCCAGGGACAACTCGATTCGGTTGTCCCCCTGGAGCCCGCCTCCATGCCCGGGCGCGTGGTGGTGCAATGGGATAAAGAAGACTGCGCCGATTTAGGCATCATCAAGGTGGATTTGCTCGGCTTGGGCATGATGGCGGTGCTGGAAGACTCGCTACAGATGATCCGCGACCACTACCGGCAGCAAGTCGATCTGGCACATTTGCCGGCGGACGATCCTGCGGTGTATTCCACGCTGCAGAAGGCCGACACCATCGGCATGTTCCAGGTGGAGAGCCGGGCCCAGATGTCATGCCTGCCGCGCCTGCGCCCGCAACGGTTTTACGACATTGTGGTTCAGGTCGCCATTATTCGTCCAGGCCCGATCGTCGGGCAGATGGTGAATCCTTACTTGCAGCGGCGGCTGAATCGCGAACCGGTGGTTTATCCCCATCCTTCGCTGGAGCCGGTGCTGGCGCGCACCCTGGGGGTGCCGCTGTTTCAGGAACAACTGTTGAGAATCGCCATGGTGGCGGCGAATTTCACCGGCGGGGAGGCCGAAGAACTGCGCCGCGCCATGGGCTTCAAGCGTTCGCAGGCGCGCATGAAAGAAATCGAAGTCAAGCTTCGCGCCGGCATGGAACGTAACGGTATTGCGCGCGAGGCGCAGGAACAGATCATTCTTTCCATTACCTCATTTGCCCTTTATGGATTCCCTGAGTCGCATGCCGCGAGTTTTGCGCTGCTTGCCTATGCCAGCGCGTATCTGAAGTGCCATTACCTGGCCGCGTTCACTGCCGCCCTGCTCAACAACCAGCCAATGGGTTTTTACCGACCTGCGACCATCGTAAAAGACGCGCAGCGGCATGGACTGAGAGTGTTGCCGATCGATGTGATGAAGTCGGAGTGGCTGTGTACGCTGGAGCATTCAGTCGGAAATCAGCTTTCGACCGGAAAATCGCCTTCCGGTTCCCGGCTGCGAGCTCCCGGTCCGGCGTTGCGGCTCGGCTTGCGCTACGCAAGGGGACTGCGTGAAGAAGGCGGCCTTGCCCTGGCCGGGCAACGCAGGCTGGCTGCGTTTACTTCGGTCCGTGACCTCGTTCAGCGTGTGCCGGAGCTCCGTAAAGATGGATGGAACACGCTGGCGGAAATCGGCGCGTTGAATGCGGTGGGGGATTTGCCTCAGGATGACAATCCTCTCCGGGGAATACGTTTTCACCGCCGCGATGCTCTGTGGCAGGTGGAGCGCGCGGTACGCCGATCCGGCCCGTTGCTGGATGAGTTGCCGGAGCCGGATGGCAAATCTCCGTTGCGGGCGATGAATCAGGAGGAACGTTTGGTTGCGGACTTTCGCGGAACCGGCCTTACAGTGGGCCCTCACCCTATGGCCTATCATCGCGCGAGAATGGAGGCCCAAGGAGTACGCAAGGCCGGCGAACTCAGTCATCTCCCCCATGGGCGGCACTTGCGGATAGGCGGATGTGTGATTTGCCGCCAGCGTCCGGGAACGGCGAAGGGTTTTGTTTTTCTAAGCCTAGAAGATGAAACGGGGGTGGCGAATGCCATTGTGACACCAGATTTATTTCAGGAAAGCCGGCTGCTTTTGAGTTCGGAACCATTCCTCATGGTGGAGGGTGTCCTGCAAAATCAGGACGGTGTGATTTCAGTAAAAGCCCAGCGTGTGTTACCTCTGAACGTTACCGACGCCCCCACGGATTCGCATGACTTCTATTAAAAACTTTTATGTTTCAGCAAGATGAATTTCTTCTATACTCGATCCAAATTCACAACCAATCGGTTTATTATTAAGGCATATTCGCCGCACATTGTGGGGTCCGCACTTCCGGTTGGCGCCTGCGTGTCTGCGGACGAATTCAGATTCAGTTCATTGTGAACTCATCTTCCAAGGAGTACAGAAATGGCAAAAACAAAGACACCCCGTAGTTCCAATTCTTCCAACAAGCAGGTCATCACCATGCCAGAGGCTGGTTCCCCGACCCTGGTAAAGAAGAGTTCTTTGTCGTCCAATCCCACTCCGATCGACATGGAAGCGCAAATTCGCATGCGAGCCTATGAGTTGTATCAGGAGCGAGGCTGCTCACCCGGCCTGGAGAATGACGACTGGTTTCGGGCTGAGCAGGAAGTTCGCGCCCGGAACAATCATCAGCAGAGCGCCTAGATTTCAAAACCTGACGGCGCCTCCCCTGTGCAATCGGAAACAGCAAGGGTGGGCGCCGTAGTGTGCCTGCCCTTACGTTGGTTTCCTTCCCAGGGGCAAAGTGCTCTGAATGTCGGCCGGTGTGCGGTCAAAGAGCTTAAGACCACTGGCTTTCTGGTTGCCTGCGTGCAGTGTTTCTGAAAAAATACCGGAAGGCTATCCCCCAATGTCCCAAATAGGCAGTTTTGCCCTGCTGCTCGCCTTGGCGTTGAGCGCTTATTCGTTCCTCGCCGGATTGCTGGCTCTGCTCCGTCAAGGGCAAGGCTCAGAACGGCTGGGAGAGACCGCGCGTCGCGCCGGCATTGCCACCTTCGCAGTGATACTCCTGGCTGCCGTGGTTCTGGTAGTGGCCGCCTTCCAGAATGATTTTTCGATCGCCTACATCTTCCACCACAGCAACCGTGACCTGCCTGCACCCTACAAGTTCGCGACCCTGTGGTCGGGGCAGGAAGGGTCGCTGTTGTTCTGGTCGCTGCTGCTCGCCGCCTACGCCCTGGTACTCAGGCTGCGCTACAAAACGGATGTCCGTCTTTTTGCCCATGCCTCGGTGATCATTGCAGCGGTCCAGGTTTTCTTTCTTCTGCTGCTGAATTTTGCGGCGCATCCCTTCGCGGTGATGCAGGGTTCGCTACCGGCCGACGGCAACGGCCTGAACCCGCTGCTGCAGTATCCCGAGATGGTCATCCATCCCCCAATGTTGTATCTGGGTTACGTGGGGTTCACGATTCCGTTTGCCTTTGCGCTGGCGGCGCTGGTCATGCGCTACCCAGGCGAAAAGTGGATTCACATCACCCGTCGCTGGACCATGGTCACCTGGGGACTTCTCACCTGCGGTATTTTTCTCGGCGCACACTGGGCCTATTCCGTGCTCGGATGGGGCGGGTATTGGGGGGGGGATCCGGTAGAGAATGCGTCCCTGATGCCCTGGCTGACGGGGACAGCGTTTCTCCATTCTGTCATGATGCAGGAGAAACGCGGAATGCTGAAGACATGGAACATGTGGCTGATCTTCTCGACCTTTATGCTTTCCATCTTCGGGACGTTTCTCACCCGCAGCGGGGTCGTCAGTTCCGTGCATGCCTTTGCCCAGTCTTCCATCGGCGACTGGTTCGTCGCCTTCCTGGCGGTGATTTTCGCCACCTGCGTTTTCTTTTATGTCAAGAACCGCTCGCATCTTCGCAGCGAACACAGGCTGGAATCGCTGGTCTCGCGTGAATCAAGTTTCCTGTTCAACAATCTGCTGCTGCTGGTCGCCTGTTTCACGGTCTTGTGGGGAACCCTGTTTCCGGTCCTTTCCGAGTGGGTGCAGGGGAACAAAGTAACCGTGGGCCCGCCCTTTTTCAATCGTGTAAATATCCCCGTAGCATTGCTGCTGCTGTTGCTGACGGCGGTGGGTCCTTTGCTCGCCTGGCGGCGGACCTCCCTTGAAAGCCTGAAGCGCAATTTCCTGTGGCCGGCGATTGGTGCTGTAGGGACCGGGGTTGTCCTTGTCGGGCTGGGGCTGCGGCCCTGGAAGGATGCCTCCTATTTCTACTCCCTGATGACCATCATGTTATCGGTCCTGGTGGCACTCACCGTTATTTCTGAATTCGTACGCGGGGGGCGGGTCATTGGCCGCCATACGGGCCAGAGGCTGTTTGCTTCGATGGCGCAGCTTGCGCGCCGCAATACACGGCGCTATGGCGGTTACATCGTACACTTCGGCGTGATCGTAATCATGATCGGATTCGCCGGCTCGGCCTTTAATCAGGACCGGGAACAGGAGATGGGCTTCGGTGACAAGATGGCGATCGGCCCTTATACGCTGGTGTGCCAGTCTTACACTCAGGACGACAACCCCAACTACGCGAGCGAGTGGGCGGTCATTAACGTGTTCAAGGGCGGAAAGCAGATCGCCACGCTGAACCCTGAACGCCGCTTCTACAAGGCCAGCCAGCAGACTTCCACCATGGTCGCCAACCGCTCGACACCCCAGGAAGACCTCTATCTCGTCTACGAAGGCCAGAATCAAGACACCGGACGGCCGATCATTAAGGCCCATCTGAATCCCCTGGTCATGTGGATATGGGTGGGGGTGTGGATCATTATTGCTGGAACTGCGCTGGCTCTGGTACCGAATGCCCCCGCTCCGGTACGTGTGCCGGCCCCGGCACGGATGGAGACGGCTCCGGTCGTCGCGGGGGACTAGTTTCTTCCATGATGAAGATCAGGTCTACGAGAACGCGGGTTTTGCAGTTGTCCTTTCTGGCGGCGGCTGTTTTTTTTCTCCTCGGCGCCGGGGACGAATCGGCGCGGGTCAACGATCTGGGCCACCGCCTGATGTGCGCATGCGGCTGCAACCAGATTCTGCTGGAATGCAACCACGTCGGCTGTTCCTATTCGGATCGAATGCGCGCCGAACTTATCGCCGCCGTCGACCGCGCCGATAGCGATGACCTGACCCTGCAGTCCTTCGTGCAGAAGTACGGCCCGACTGTTCTGGCGGCGCCCACCAAGACCGGCTTCAACCGGGTGGCATGGATTGCGCCATACATGGCGTTGGTGCTCGGGATCGGTCTGGTCAGCCTGGTGGTGCGAGCCTGGCGGTCGCGGCCTCTGCTGTTGCCGGCGGACGCCCCCGCGCCCGTGCATGGCGCGGAGCTGGAACGCTTCCGTGAGCAGGCGAGGAAGGAGACCGAAGGATGACGATGGCGCTGTTGGCCTGTCTTCTCATCACAGTCGGCACGCTGGTTTATGTCTTTTACCTTCCGGGAAAACTCTACCTCGGACCGCGCAAGACCCGGCTCTCCTACCTCCGCGAACGCAAGGAAGTGATCTACGAGAACCTGCGCGATCTCAACTTCGAATTTAAAGCCGGCAAATTCCCCGAGACGGACTACCGATCCATGAAGTCTTCGATGGAAGAGGAGGCGGCCGCCGTGCTGGCGGAGATCGCGCATCTCGAGGCAGCGGCCGACCAGTTGCTGCATGATCGAAAAGGAGCACGGATTTGAGGTCAAAGCTGCACACGGATGAGCGACCGCCCACGGTGACCGCGGCAGGGCGTAAGCGCGAACGGTTGATGGGATTTCTTGCCGCCAGCCTATTGCTGTCGACGGCAATCGCCTCGGCCCAGACCCTCACCGGGGCTGTAACTAACGGCACGACCCGGAAACCCGCGGCCGGCGACGACGTGGTGCTGCTGAGTCTGGGTGAAGGAATGCAGGAAGCCGGACGCACGAAGACCGATGCCAAGGGGACCTTCAGCCTGAAACTCGACGCAGCCGGCGGGCCGCATCTGGTGCGCGTGGTTCACCAGGGCGTGACCTACCATCGCATGGCGCCGCCGGGCACGACTTCGGTCGAAGTTCAGGTGTTTGACGTGGCCAGGAAGGTTGCTGGAATCAGTGTGACGGCCGACGTCATGCGCTTCCAGACGCAGGGAAGCGAACTGCAGGGAATCCGGCTGTTTGCGGTAAACAACGAGTCTAATCCGCCGCGCACCCAGATGAACGACCAGAACTTCGAGTTCTATCTGCCGGATGGCGCGCAGGTCGACCAGGCCATGGCAATGACGGCGGGCGGACAGCCCATCAATTCATCACCCGTGCCGCAGAAGGAAAAGAACCGATACGCTTTCATGTTTCCCCTGCGGCCGGGGGAGACCCAGTTCCAGGTCGCTTACCACATGCCTTACAGCGGCGAGCTGAGCGTCGATCCCAAAGCCCTGTATGGGGCGCAACATTTTGTGGTGATGCTGCCGAAATCCATGCAGTTCAGCGCGGGGCAGGGCGCGACCTTCCAATCGATGCAGGATCCGCGTCAGTCCGATGCCATCGTGCAAGTGTCCTCCAACACTGCGGCGGGGCAGGCTCTGTCTTTCAAGATTTCGGGAACCGGCATGCTGGCCGAGGCCGGCGATGACAGCCAGGGCAGCCCGACGCCGACGGGCGGTGCACAAGCCCGGGCTGGGGGGCGCGATTCCAGGCCGGGTGGCGGCCTTGGCCCACCCATCGACGCTCCCGATCCCCTGGAACAGTATCGCTGGTACATCCTGGGCGGGTTTGCCATCGTGTTGGCGGCTGGCGCGCTCTACATCGCCCGTCGTCCGAGAGCGACAACGATTCCCGACTTTGCGCCCGCGGATGTCGGCATGCCGGAGGTTGCCGCGGCCGCCAGAACTAAACCTGCGGATCGTTCAGCCGTGCTGCTTGAGGCGCTAAAAGAAGAGATCTTCCAGCTGGAAGTGGAGCACAAGCAGGGGCAGATTTCGCATCAGGAGTACGAGAAGGCGAAAGCGGCACTCGATCAGACCCTGGAACGGGCTCTCAAACGATCTTCCTCCCCGGTTGCCTGACTGCTCCAGTCGCAGAGCGGAGGCTATTGCAATGAGGCACTTACCGCACCAGCCTGGCTCTCGCCGGCTCCCAGAGGTGGAACTGAATCCCGCGTCGCGGCGTACTATCTAATACACTGAGAACTTCTATGGGGAACACCTTCAAGACTGCTTTTTTCCTCACGCTCCTCACTTTGCTGTTGCTGTTCATTGGCCGGGCGTTCGGTGGCCAGAACGGCATGATCTTGGCTTTGGTGGTGGCGGCAGTGATGAACTTCGTCTCTTACTTTTACTCCGACAAGATTGCGCTAGCCATGTATCGCGCCCAGCCCGTGACCCGCGAGCAGTTGCCGCGAGCCTACGAAGCGGTCGAGCGGCTGACTCAGAAAATCGGCATTCCGATGCCCAAGATGTACGTGATTCCGATGGAGTCGCCGAACGCATTCGCCACGGGCCGCAATCCGCAGCACGCGTCGGTTGCGGTCACTGAAGGCATCCTCAATCTTCTTAGCGACGAGGAACTGGAAGGCGTGCTGGCGCACGAGCTGGGCCATGTGAACAATCGTGACATTCTCATCAGCTCGGTCGCTGCAACCATCGCCGGCGCGATTACCATGCTGGCGAGCATGGGACGGTGGGCCATGATTTTCGGAGGATTCGGGGGCCGCGACGACCGGGATCGTGGCGGCGGGCTGGCGGGGCTATTCATGCTGATTGTGGCGCCGATTGCCGCATCCCTGATTCAACTGGCGGTGTCGCGCTCCCGCGAATATCAGGCCGATGCCACCGGCGCCCATTTCACCGGCAATCCGTATGCGTTGGCCAGCGCGTTGTCCAAACTTGACGCCTACTCGCGTCGCTTACCCATGCCGGCCACGCCCTCGACGGCGCACCTCTTCATTGTTCAGCCGTTGCTGGGAATGAGCCTGGGGAACCTGTTCTCGACCCATCCTCCGATTGCCAAGCGCATTGAGCGGCTTACGGGAAGGCCGGCGGAGTTTACTCAATAAGAGCCGGGAATCAGCGATTGCGTAACCTCCGTAACCGCCTGGTCTGATTTGCGCATAGTAGAATCGCTGTAATGTCTCCGGAGACTGCGAGCGCCGTTTCTCAGCGCGCCACCCAACTCGAAAAGGCTCTGCAAAAGGTCATTCGAGGCAAAGACGACGTGGTCCGCCTGGCGGTCGTTGCTCTGCTGGCGCGCGGGCACCTGCTGATCGAGGGCGTGCCTGGAGTGGGCAAGACCACGCTGGGCCAGGCGCTGGCGAGGGCCCTCGACTGCACCTTTCAACGAGTGCAGTTCACCAGCGACATGCTGCCTTCGGACGTGCTCGGCATTTCCATTTACTCGGCCATCGAGCAGCAATTCGAGTTCAAGCGCGGTCCGGTATTTGCCAATGTTCTGCTGGCCGACGAAATCAACCGTACCACCCCCAAGACGCAATCGGCTTTGCTGGAAGCAATGAACGAAGGCCAGGTCACCGTGGACGCCCACTCGTATGCGTTGCCGCAGCCGTTCCTGGTGATCGCGACCCAGAATCCTGTGGAGCATCACGGGACGTACCCCCTGCCCGAGTCGCAGCTTGACCGCTTCCTGATGCGCGTGCGCATGGGCTATCCCGACAGCCTTGCGGAGCGTGAGATTCTTCGGTCGGAGGCTGGGGCGGGGCAACTGGACGCGATGCGCCCGGTGCTGGGCGCGGGCGATGTGCTCGAAATGCAGCACGCAGTCACCCAGGTTCGCGTCGACGACTCGCTGGTCCACTACGCCCTAGCAATCGTGAAGAAGACACGGCAGTCGGACCAATTTTCACTCGGAGTTTCTCCCCGGGGTTCGCAAATGCTCTACCGCGCGGCCCAGGCGATGGCCTTTCTCGACAACCGCAGCTTCTGCACCCCCGACGACTTTAAGCCGCTGGTGGCGCCGGTGTTCGCTCACCGTGTGGTGGTGAGCGGATTGTACCCATCTACACTGAAGAAGTCCGAACAGGCTGAGCAGTTGATCCAGGAGATCGTCGACGGCACACCGGTGCCGGCGTAGCGGTTGCCATGCAGTCGCGCGTCGCAAGGCTATAATTAGCCCGCCATGTCCTTCCTCCGCTATCTGATGCTGTTGTCTCTGGTCGTGTGGCTGGGCGGCCTGATCTTTTTCGCCTTCGTTCTGGCGCCGACGGTGTTTTCGGTCTTGCCGACCCGCCATCTTGCCGGCAACGTGGTGACGCGGTCGCTGGGCGCCCTCCACTGGATGGGGATCGCCGCTGCAATAATCTTTCTGGCCAGTTCCATGCTCCTGAGCCGGTTTACGACCGGAACGCCGCATCCCTTCGCCGCGCGCAATCTGATCCTGTGCCTGATGCTGCTGCTTACCCTGATCTCGCAGTTCGGCATCATGCCTCGCATGGATGCGTTACGCGCCTCCATCGGTGAGATCGACTTGGTGCCTCCCGATAACCCGGCTCGCATGCAATTTGACGCGTTGCATGTGTGGTCGACGCGGGTAGAAGGCGGCGTGCTGCTGCTCGGCATGATCGCCGTGTACTTCACGGCCTCCGCTCTAACCGCCTGATGCGTGGTTTGGGCATTCACGACGGCATCGTTTATTCTCGAAGGTCACTTTAACCTGCTGGAGCGGAAACTAGAAACCAGTCATGAAAACCGGCATCATTGGCCTGCCTCAGGTGGGCAAGACATCGTTATTCCGGATTCTCACCAAGGCGCACCTTTCGGAGCAGGCGTATGCGAATCCTCGCGAAGCGCATGTGGGCGTGGCCAAAGTTCCGGACGACCGGCTCGATCGCCTGGCCGGCCTCTACAATCCGAAGAAGCTGACCCACGCCTCGGTGGAGTACGTCGATGTCGGCGCGATCGGACAGGAGGCTCTGAAAGAGAGCGCCTACATCGGTCACTTGCGCAATGTAGACGCTTTGGCACACGTGGTCCGAGCCTTTGACGATCCATCTATACCGCATGTGGGGCCGATCGATCCCCTGCGCGACATCAAGAATGTCGATTTCGATCTGATGGTCAGCGACCTCGGGCAAATTGAAAAACGCCTCGAGCGGGTTGAGAAAGACCTCAAGAAAATGCGCTCGGCCGATCTGGAGAAAGAGTTCGAACTGCTGAAGCGCGCCAATACGCATCTGGGATCCGAGCGGCCTTTGCGGGAGATGGAAATGACCGCTGAGGACAAGAAGCGCCTCCGCGGCTTCATGTTTCTCAGCGAGAAGCCCATGCTTTATGTGCTCAATATCGGCGAGTCTACCGACCTCGGCAAGGATCTCGAGGAAGCGCCGGCGAAATACGAGGTCAGCGGCGTCGCGGCAAATCCGAATGTCGCCGCGGCGGCGATTTGCGGCAAGGTCGAAGCCGAGCTAGCGGAAATGACCGACCATGATGCTGCGGAATTCCTGGCCAGCTACGGGCTCAAAGAAAGCGGGCTGGTGCGCCTGATCCGGACCACCTATTCGCTCTTGGGCCTGGTCTCTTTCTTCACCGCCGGGGAAGACGAATGCCGCGCATGGACCATTCCCATCCACACCCGCGCGGTCGAGGCTGCCGGCGCCATCCACTCCGATCTGGAAAAGCATTTCATCCGCGCGGAGACCATTCGCTGGGACCAGCTGCTCGATGCCGGATCGGAGACCGGTGCGCGTTCCCGGGGAACCCTTCGCCTGGAGGGCAAAGATTACATCGTGCAAGACGGCGACGTCATGCACATCCGCCACAGCGGCTGAGGCCCGGGAACTGCAAGCGCAGAACTGGTATGATCCATCGGCACACGTGCATCCTATTGTTCTCAGCCTGTTTCTTGGTTTGACCGCGGCCGCCGCCAATGTCTTTGGCGGGGCCATCATTGTCCAAAAGCACTGGGACCGCTCTTATCTCAAATACTTTATTGCGCTGGGCGCCGGCTTCATGCTGGCCACCGCGATCGTGGAAGTATTTCCGGCGAGCCTGCAGTTGCGCGGAAACAGTGCCGGTTTTCTGGTGCTGGTCGGCTATCTGATCGTTCATTTTTTTGAGCATACCGTAACCCCGCACTTCCACTTCGGGGAAGAGACGCATAAGGATCAGTTCCTTCACACCCACAAGGGCTACTCCGTATTGCTCGGGCTGAGCATCCACACCTTTTTTGACGGAATTGCGATTGCCTCCGGTTTTCTGGTCTCAAACTGGCTGGGATGGATCATATTCATCGCCATTTTCCTGCATAAGATTCCTGAAGGATTCACCATCACCTCGGTCATGCTGGCGAGCGGCCGCAGCCGCCGTGCCGCCTGGGGGGCTTCTGTGCTGCTGGGCGCGGCTACCTTCGCGGGAGTGCTGGCCATGGCTCTCCTGCGGCATGAGGTTAGCTTCGGATTACCGCTTTCGGCCGGGGTCACGATTTACGTGGCGGCGTCGGACCTTATGCCCGAAGTCAATCGTGAGCCGGGAGCGAAGATGGCTCTGGTGGTTTTTCTGGGAGTGGGTTTGCTGTTCCTGCTCGATCGTTTCTTTCACGTGCACTAGAACCAGCCTGGCGCTTCCTATTCGACGGTGTGCTTGGCGGTGTATCCCTCGCGGGCTATAACGTCATACTTGACATCTTTTCCCTTCTGATCCTTCACCTTGAGCGCGCCACCGTCTGGCGCGACGACGTTAACCCGCAGCTTGCGGTAGGTGCCGTCGAGCTTGGCATTGGTGGGACGATACGCAATGTTGTACTGATTGCGGATGTCGCCGGCGATCTGGTGAAAAATCTCCGGCAGCTCGGCTTCAAAGCGAGGCTGATAGAACCGGCCCCCGGTGAGGCTGGCGAAGGTTTTCATTTGGTTGTCAGCCTGCAGATAATCCATCTGGCTGACTGGAATGCCCATACCGTGCGGTGCCGCCATGCCATGGGCATCGAAGTACTCCCGCATCACCCACCCGATGCTGATGGGGAAAATGGTCACGTCCTTGGTAGTTCTGACCTTCTTGGTGATCTGGTCGAGGGTAAGCTTGCTGAAACTGTCATAGCCGGTACTGATCAGAATGATGTATTTGTGGCCTTCGATGCGGTCGAGCCGGTCGAGGCTGTCATAGAGGGCGTCGAACAGGTTGGTCTCAGCGAAACCCGGAATTCTCAACTGGTTCAGCGCCCCGTAGATTTCCCCTTTGTTCTGGGTGAAATCGGTGAGGATGTGCGGCTTGATATCGTAGTAGATGACGGCCACCCAATCGTCCTTCTTGAGCGAGTTGGCAAACGAATAGGACGCGTTTAGGGCGTCAATCATGAAGGCGTAGTTGGTTGACGCGTACTCCACGAGTAATACCGCGGTGATCGGCGCCTCGGTGACCTGGAAGCTGCTGATGGTCTGGAGAACGCCATCCTCGTAAACCCGAAAATTATCTTTCGTTAAGCTGGAGATAAACTGGCCATCCTTGGTGGTGACCATCACCGGAATCGAGACGCTAGGCACCTCCACGTGAATGGAGTAGTCGGGCATGCCCTCGGTTTTCTTGGGTCTCTCCGGGGGCGGCGGAGGGGGTTCATCCTTCTTCTTGGGGACCGCATAGGGCCCCACGTCGACTTCGGGGCCACCCGCAGCCGGCGGCGTCTGCTGGTTGTTCGGCGACGGCTGATTCTGCGCCTGCAGCGAGAACGGGTAGCTCCAGATTCCGGCCAAGACCAGTATCGCCAACAACCTACCGGGGAACCAGGCTCGGGCGGCGCCGGAAACACGTGGGCAAACATAAGAAAACATTGAATTCCTCGAAAATTCCTATGCTAGTATAGACGCAGAGCTTCGCGATTGGGATGTTTGATCGGTTTCTAGCCACTCCTCTCCTATCCGGCAATACGAACGCGGAGTCTTAAGATTTGCTGGACCGTTGGCGGTCCTGTGGGGATTTGTTAATGAGACGAGGATTTCTTGCCGCCCTCTGCCTTCTGCTTGCCTCCTCTGTGAACGCCGAGCCTCCGACACCCAAGACCGCGGTGAAGCCGGTCGAGACCATTTCGATCAATCGGATTCATTCGGGCATGCGGGGCGTGGCGTACACCGTATTTCAAGGGACGAAGCCGGAAGCCATGGACGTAGAGGTGTTGGGCGTGTTGAGAAATGCCAATGGGCCCAAGGGTGACGTGATCCTGGTTCGTCTGGGAGGAGCTAAGGCGGAGTATACAGGTGTGGTCGCCGGCATGAGCGGCAGCCCTGTGTATCTCGATGGCAAGCTCGCGGGCGCGGTCGCGTTCCGCATCGGCGAATTCTCCAAGGAGCCCATCGCGGGAGTGACGCCGATCGCGGAAATGCTCGAGATCAGCGCCCTGGACAGGAGTCCAGGAGCCCTGCCGGTCCAGGCACGCGGTTCGCTTGAATTACGCAGCAAGACCGCAAGTCCGGGCCTGGTCACAGTTCAGCCGGAATCCGCGATCAAAGGTTTTGCCAGCTACCTGCAGCCCATCGAAACGCCGCTCGTGTTCAATGGATTCTCCGACGACACGATCCAGCGCTTCGCGCCGCAATTCGCTTCGGCAGGCGTGGTCCCGGTCATGGGCGCCGGTTCGCTCAGCGATGCGAAGCAGCCGGAGCCGCTGCAGCCAGGTTCCGCCGTCAGCGCGATCCTGGTCCGCGGCGATATGGATATCGCGGCCACCTGCACAGTGACTTATGTGGACGCGGAACACCTACTGGCGTGCGGACATCCCCTGATGCAGTTCGGGATGATCGACCTGCCCATGACCAAGGCGCAAGTGCTGGCTACGCTGCCATCGCCGCTCAACGCGTTCAAGATCGTCAATTCCACGGAAGCGGTCGGGGCATTCGTGCAGGACCGTCACAAGGGAATTCTCGGTGAGTTCGGCAAGAAGCCGGAGATGATTCCGGTCACGCTGACCATTCACAGTGAGTCCGCGGACCGGCAGTTTCACTACGAAGTCCTGAACAACGCGCGACTCAGTCCCGTGGCCATGATGGCTACCGTATTCAATGCGCTGCACGGCGTGAACGAATACGGCGAAGAGACGACCTATCACATGAAGGGGCGAATCCGGGTAGAAGGCTATCCCGAGGTTACCCTGCAGAACATGTTCGCCGCCAACGATGGCAGCCAGCCCGGGGCCATGCTGGCAGCGGCTTCGCTGGGCGAGCGCTTCAGCCGCATTTACGACAACCCTTATAGCATCCCTGCCATCCAGGGCGTGCAGCTCGATTTCGACATGCTGCGCGAGCGGCGTTGGGCGCGGCTGGAAAGCGCGCGTACCGACATCACCGAAGCGCGGCCGGGAGATGAGATCGTGGTCGAGGCTCTCCTGCGCCCCTATCGCGGAGAAGGAATCGTCGAGCAGATTCACGTGCATGTTCCCACAGCCACTCCCAAAGGGCCTCTCCGAATTCTGGTGAGCGATGGAGACACTCTGGATCACCTGCAGCACGGTATGGCGGCGATGGCGCGGCGGCTGGACTTGGCTTCGACCATCGCTTACCTGAACAAGGAACACGTCAACAATCGCGTCTATGTCTCCCTGCTGGAAGCCGATCCCGAAGCCGTTGTTGCAGACAAGGTGATGCCTTCGCTGCCGCTCTCCATCATGAACGTCATGGAGGGAATGCGGGGAACCCAGGAGATGGTGGTGTCGAACGAATCGTCCGTGAATGAGGCGGCCACCCCTCCGCTGGATAGTGTCGTGGCTGGAGCGCAGGTACTGACAATCAATATCAAGTAAAAGGCGGCTTGCCCATGCTCGTGTCCCCCGTCCGTGCTACCCTGTAATTCTCTTTCTCACAACGAATGACGAGGACGGTAACCTGTGCCTGGTCTTCGGAACAAGCATCCGTGCAGCGAGTCTCGGGTTTCGTGGCGATGCGACCACCTCAATAGCTTGAAAAAATGATGATGCGACTTGCGAAGTGTTCTCAATTTCTGTTGCTTCTCCTGATTCCGTGCCTGGTTTTGGCGGAAGGGACACGGACCTGGGAGCAGTCCCGGTTTGAGGATCTCATCAAGGGCACACCGCAAGGCGTAGCGATCCGCAACAATGGCTCTCTCGAGCTTGCGCCTGCCTTTCGGGCCCTCGCCACCACTCCATCGACGTATATCTGGTCGATTGCGGCGGACCGCGACGGCGTCCTGTACGCTGCGGCGGGCTCGCCAGCCAGGGTTTACCGCATTACACCGGACGGGAAATCGACGGTCCTCTTTGAACCGCAAGAACTGCAAGTGCAATCCCTGGTGGTTGGTAATGATGGAGTCCTGTATGCGGCCACTACTCCGGACGGCAAAGTGTACAAGCTTGAACAAGTGGCAGGCGCGGAAAAGGCGAGCGGAGAGAAGGCAAAATCTGGGCCTGGTTCCGATTGGACCTCCTCGGTCTATTTCGACCCCAAAACTAAATACATCTGGGATCTGGCGCTCGATGAAGCCG